>Ga0335072_10009654_pt1 | contig 13915 bp, 16 predicted proteins | sample Lox_Sample_21_FD_206725 | JGI IMG/M metagenome (GOLD analysis project Ga0335072, IMG submission 206725) | Soil microbial communities from Loxahatchee National Wildlife Refuge, Florida, United States - Lox_Sample_2.1 | ecosystem: Environmental > Terrestrial > Soil > Wetlands | place: USA...
CCGCAGATTTCGTGCCGGCGAGGGAAAAATAACTGAGCTGCCTCCCCTGCTGGCCGCGCCTCCGGTCAAGCTCAGATACGTCACTACCGATATCTGATGGGGATCAGACCGCGTCCGGGACTTTGAGCCCGGCGGTTTCGAGTTGGTCGGTGATCGACTTCAGGTCGTAGGAGTAACGCCACCGCCTGATTAGCCCGTCGGCGTTGACGTCGAACGCTCCCATCACCTCCAGGGTGAAGGGCTGGCCGCCGATGCGGTAGTTCTCAACACCTTCCAGCATCACGGTTCCGCCCTGGGCCACCAGCGAGTTGATGTCGATCTTCGCGCCTCCGAAGCCCATGGCGATCTCTTCGTCAAGCTCGGACCTGATGGCGTCGACACCGTGGTGCACTCCCCGCGGGCCGTCGATGAAGACGGCGTCGTCGCTGAAGAAGCTGACCAGTTCGTCCAAGTTGGGATGTGCCCATGCGGCAAGGAAATTGCGCACCACCGACTCCGGCGAATCGCTCATCTGAATCACCTCTGGCTTACGGCCAGCCTCCCGACGGCCGGCGCGGGAGCCAGATCGTAACTCTCGGCGCCCTTCGACCGGATCGGATCTCCGCAGCTCATAGGGACTGCAAATTATTGCGACGGTCGAGGCGGGCTTAGCCCAAGGCGGGAATCACTTCGCGTTCGAACAACTCGATGCCGGAGCGGTCGTATGCCGCCTCCGGGAAGTAACAGATCGCGTACTCACAGCCCAGATCGCGGAGCTTGGCCAGCCGCTCGATCACCTGTTCCGGCGTTCCCGCGGCCGCATCCGGAATGCCGCCGGCCATCGAATCCGCCACCGCCTCAGGCACATAGCCGACCAGTCGGTCGCGCACCAGCTGCTGTCGGTCTTTGACATCAGCCTCCGAGGTGCCGGCGACGACGGTGAAATTGGCCGAGCGCACGATGGCGTCGAAGTCGGTGCCCAGCTTGCTGCAATGCTGCGCCAGCACCTCCGACTTGTGGGCGAATGCTTCCGGCTCCGGCGTGAAGTTGGTGTATTGCGCGTACTGCGCGGCGATCCGCAACGTCACCTTCTCGCCGCCGCCGGCGATCCAGAGCGGAATCCCGTTGCCTTGCAACGGCTTCGGGGAAACGATCGCGCCGTCGACCTGATAATGCTTGCCCTGGAAGCTGACCTTGCCGTCGCGCCAGGCGTCGCGCATGATCTGCACGCCCTCATCCAGCCGGCCCAGCCGGACACCGGCCGACGGAAAGCCGTAACCGTAAGCGCGCCACTCGTGTTCGTACCAGCCGCCGCCGATGCCCATCTGGATGCGGCCACCGGAGATGATGTCCGACGTGGCCGCCACCTTGGCCAGGTAGACGGGATTGCGGTAGCTCATCGCCGTGCACATCTGGCCGAGCTTGATCCGCGACGTGCTGGCCGCGTAAGCCGCCATCAGCGACCACGCCTCGTGCGTGGCCTGATCGCTCGGCAGCGGGACAGTGTGAAAGTGGTCGTAGACCCACAGTGAATCCCAGGCGCCGCCGTCGGCGTAGGTCGCCAGGTCGCGCATCACCGCCCAGTGCTTCTCGGGTTCGATGCCGACGAGATCCATTCGCCAGCCTTGCGGAATGAAGAGACCAAAGCGCATAGCGCTAAATCTAGCCCGGTCGCCATGCGACCCGAAACCGGCCCGCACCGATGTTTGGCATTTCAGGCAAGAGCGAGGAAAAGCTTCTCCAGCTCCGCCTCGGTCATCGGCTGGGCTCCCTTCGCCCTTTTACCCGTCGCACATTCGCGCAGCCCAGTGGCAACGATCTTGAACCCGGCGCGGTCCAGCGCACGCGAAACCGCGGCAAGTTGGGTGACGACGTCCTTACAGTCGCGGCCCTGCTCGATCATCGAGATCACGCCGGCCAGCTGGCCCTGCGCGCGCCGCAGCCGATTCAGTACCGCGGCAATGCTGTCTTCGTCACCAACCATCGTGGATCCCTTCATAGGTTTGCATCCCACATTATATCCCCGGGGGTATCTGGCCGTCCCGGCGTAACACCCTGCCGCCGTTGCTCATGCCCGCCTGTCATGATCTGGCGTGGCTACCAGATGCCATACCGGGTAGGGTATATTGACTGGCAACCATCAGTTGAGTCGTCGGATCGGACGAGGAGGTAGAGGCAAGAAGCAGGTATGTTTTCGACATCTCGACCGCGTGTTGACGCTCTTGAGACCAGGTAGTGCCGACCCGGATTACCGAAGACCCCGCCAGGGAGGCCCAACGGCCCTATCCCACGCACCGATATCCCTTTGAAACTGAGCACCTGCAGAACGAGGCCACAGGAAGACTTCGATGTTCACCTTTCTCAAGCGAGCCTGGGTGCCGCTGGTCGTGGTGATGGCGGTTACCGTCGGCGCGATCGCCGTCGACCGCCTCCGCGGCGCGTTCGGCTCCGACGAGATTTTCGCGTCGACCGCCACCAGCGCTGAAACCATCGTGCCATTCAATCCCAAGCGCGTGACATACGAGGTTTTCGGCCCAGGTGGCACGGCGGGAAGGGTGAGCTATCTCAACAGGAATGCCGAGCCCGAGCAAGCGAGCTTCACCAGCCTGCCTTGGACTTACACGCTCACGACGACAGTTCCGGCAGTCATCGCCAACGTGGTGGCCCAGGGCAACAGCGATAGCATCGGATGTCGCATCACGGTGAACGGTGATGTCCGCGACGAGCAATCCGCCACCGGGCACCATGCCCAGACCTTCTGTTTGGTGAAAGCCGCGTGAACACCGATCAGGCCGCACCCCCGCGCGTCATGCGGATGATCCGCACGCTCGCGGTGCCGATCATCTTGGTGTGGCTACTGTTAACGCTCGCGGTGAACCTTCTGGTGCCGCCGATCGAGTCGGTCGCGAGAACACACGCGGTGACGATGACGCCGCAAGACGCGCCGGCGATGATCGCCGCGAAGCGCATAGGTGCAACGTTTCACGAGTCCGATTCGGACAGCATCGTCATGGTTGTCCTGGAAAGCACCACCGAGCTCGGCGACGAAGCGCACGACTACTACAACGCCCTGGTGAAAAAGCTGGCGGCGGATAAGCACGTGCAGCATGTGCACAATTTGTGGGCAGACCGAGTTACCGCCGCCGGCTCGCAGAGCGGGGACGGCAAAGCCGCGTACGTCCAGCTCAACATCGCCGGAAACCAGGGCAGCACCTTGGGCAACGCGTCCGTCGACGCGGTTCGCAAGATCGTCGACGATAACCGACCGCCCAAGGGAATTAAGGCATACGTCACTGGGCCGGCAGCCCTCACGACGGATATGACCGAAGCCGCCGACAAGAGCATGTTGAAAATGATGGGCGTGACGGGCGTGGTCATCATGATCATGCTCTTCGTCGTCTATCGCTCCGTCGTCACTGTACTTCTCGTGCTGGTCATGGTGGGCTTCGAGATGGGCACCGCCCGAGGGGTCGTCGCGATCCTCGGGAACAGCGGCCTATTGGGCTTTTCGACGTTCGTCGTCGCGATGCTGTCGTCACTGGCCATTGCCGCGGGAACGGATTACGCGATATTCCTCATCGGACGCTATCAAGAGGCACGTCAGGCCGGTCAAGACCGAGAAACGGCCTGGTACACGATGTTCCGCGGAACCTATCACGTCATCTTGGGCTCTGGGTTGACGATCGCCGGAGCATCGTTCTGCCTTCATCTCGCACGGTTGTCGTACTTCAAGGCCCTTGGCATCCCGTCCGCCCTGGGGTTGCTCATCGTCGTCGCGGGGGCGCTCACGGCCGCCCCGGCCATCATTGCGGTGTCGACCCGATTTGGTTTGCTCGATCCCAAACGGATGATCAAGACGCGCGGCTGGCGGCGCATTGGCACTGCAACCGTCCGCTGGCCCGGGCCGATCTTCGTGGCGTCACTACTCATCACCCTCGTCGGCTTGCTCGTCGTGCCCAGCATGAAGATCAGCTACAACGACCGCTACTACATCCCCTCGAAGCTCCCGTCGAACGTCGGATACGCTGCGGCGGAAGGGCATTTCAGCGCTGCCAGACTCAATCCCGACATCCTCATGCTCGAAGCCGACCACGATATGCGAAATTCGAGCGACATGATCATCCTCGACCGGATCGCCAAGGACATCTTCCGTACACCGGGCATCGCGAGAGTCCAAAACATCACCCGGCCCTTGGGCGGGCCGATCGAGCATAGCTCGATACCCTTCCAGGTCAGCATGCAAGCGCTTCCGATACAGGAGAACTTGCAGTTCATGAAAGACCGAATGGGCGACATGCTCAAGATGAGCGACGATCTTGGGGTCATGATCGGTTCCCTGCAGCGGATGTACGGCTTGCTGGGCCAACTGAGCGGCACAACGCACCACATGGTCGGCGACATGACCGACATGAAGGCAACGCTGGATGAGATGCGGGATCATCTTGCGGATTTCGACGATGCCGTCAGGCCGCTCCGCAACTATTTCTATTGGGAACAGCACTGTTTCAACATTCCGGCCTGCTGGGCGGTCAGGTCGGTGTTCGACGCCATCGACGGCGTGGACAAGTTCAGCGAGAATATGAGCACGCTTCTCAAAGACATGCACAGTGTCGACTCGCTCCTGCCCCAAATGCTCGCGCAGTTCCCGCCGATCATCGCGGTCGCGCAGTCCATGCAAGGGACCTTGCTAACCCTGCACAGCAGCTTTTCCGGCCTGGTCACGCAGATGTCCCGGATGACGGACACTGCCAGCGCGATGGGCCGGGCCTTTGACTCATCCAAGGCCGACGACTACTTCTACCTGCCGCCAGAAGCATTCGACAACCCCGACTTCCAACGCGGCCTCAAGATTTTCCTGTCGCCGGACGGCAAGGCGGCGCGGTTTATCATCACCCACGACGCAGACCCGGCGACACCCAAAGGCATCTCGGCCGTCGTCCCGGAACTCAACTCAGCGCACGCAGCCGTGAAGGGCACACCCCTGGCGGATGCCAAGTTTTTCCTCACCGGGACCGCGGCGATCTACAACGACATACAAACCGGCTCGAAATACGACCTCATGATCGTTGGAATCGCTGCGATGACGCTGATATTCGCTGTGATGGTGATCATTACGCGCGCCCTGGTTGCATCCCTGGTAATCGTCGGCACTGTGTTGCTGTCGCTTGGCGCCGCCTTCGGGCTGTCCGTGCTGGTCTGGCAACACATTTTCGGCCTGGACTTGAACTGGATCGCGCCGGTGTTCGGGTTGATCATTCTGCTGGCCGTGGGATCCGACTACAACCTGCTGCTCGTCTCCCGATTCCAGGAGGAAATCGGCGCGGGACTAAGGACCGGGATCATCCGCTCCATGGGCGAAACGGGTGGTGTCGTCACCGCGGCAGGCCTGGTGTTCGCCTTCACCATGATGTCGATGGCCGCGAGCGACCTGCACTCGATTGGTCAGGCCGGCAGCACAATTGGCTTGGGGCTGCTGTTCGACACCCTGGTCGTGCGCTCGCTCATGACCCCCTCGGTCGCCGCACTGCTCGGGCGGTGGTTCTGGTGGCCACAAAACGTACGGCCCCGCCCGGCCAGCTACATGCTGCGACCCTTCGGGCCGCGCCGACTAGTGCGTTCGCTGCTACTCGGCGAAGAAGCGGATGGCGTAGCTACCAAGCCACAGATTCCGTCGAGCGCCGATTCCGGGCTGACAGACTTGAATGGACAACGGCCCGTCGCTGAAGGGACTCACTCCGGACGAAGATAAGGCCGCGTATTCAAACGGTGGGCAGGCGCCTGAACGCTCAAGTCTGGCCTTCGACCCCCAGGGCACCAGCACCCATCAGTTGGGGACCAATGACTCCTGCTTCGACCGCGCTGGTTGCCTAACGTGAGCGGTGGTTCTGAATGGCTTACGACACGCATTCGAGGACGGAGAATCACATGTCAGAAAAACACACGCATCCTGGAATCGTCGTGGGTGTCGATGGCTCACCATCGTCGACCACGGCAGTCCAATGGGCGATCCGGGATGCCGAGTTACGGAATGTGCCAATCAAGTTGGTGCATGTCGTGGCTCCAATGGTGACCGCAGGAGTGGGGAGTTTGGATATCGCGGCATCTGCCGAGTATGTGCGGTTGCAGCAAGAGCAAGCGCAGCAAATAGTCGAACAGGCACACAAGGTTGCCACGGAAGCCGCCTCGCCAGGCCGCGCACCGAACGTTACGAGCGAGGTGCTGCACGCCCGGGTAGTGCCCGCCCTCGTCGAAGTGTCCGAGCAGGCCGACATGCTGGTCGTGGGCTGCCGCGGATACGGCGCGGTGTCCCAAGCCTTACTGGGATCGGTCGGCTCCGGGCTCACACACCACGCGCATTGCCCTGTCGCGGTCATACACGATGAGAGCCCGCTCACGGCGCACTCGGCGCAGGCCCCGGTGGTGGTCGGCATCGACGGCTCGCCCACTTCCGAGTTGGCCACCGAGATCGCCTTCGACGAAGCATCGCGCCGGGGTGTGGAATTGGTTGCGCTGCATGCCTGGAGCGACATGGGTCCACTCGGGTTTCCGAGCACGAATTGGGCACCCATCGAGTGGAGAAATATCGAAGACCAAGAAAAAGAAGTCCTTGCCGAACGCCTGTGCGGATGGCAGGAACAGTATCCCGATGTCGTTGTGCACAAGGTCGTGGTGTGCGATCGGCCCGCATTCCGCCTGTTCGAGCAGACTCAGAAGGCCCAGCTCGTCGTCGTGGGCAGCCACGGGCGCGGCGGGTTTCCCGGCATGCTGCTGGGCTCGGTCAGCACCGCGGTTGTGAACGCCGCCCGTATTCCGGTGATCATCGCACGTATGGCCCCATCACAGATGAGGCACAACTGAAAGGAAAGCTGAGCAGAAGCCGCACTCAAGGTGGACTGCGGAATGCGTCCACACCGAGCGCACGTGTGGCGACGCGGCGAAGGTGAACGCCCTCGGACCGCTTTGCGGACGGGCTACCCCGCTTGAGCTGTCTGGACGACCGCACTCATCGCGGCTTGCAGTTTGGCGGCGGCCTCATCGGCGACGGCCTGCAGCTGGGCCGGCTGGCCCACCACCTGGACCATGATTTGCGGGTCCATCGCCTCGACCAGCACCGTGTCGCCCGGACTGTCTGGATCGGTTCGCACTACGACGTTGCACGGCAACAGCTGGCCGATCTGGCGGTCTATGTCGAGGGCGCGGTGTGCCAACGTCGGATTGCAGGCACCGAGGATCAGATAGTCTTCCATGTCCTTGCCGAGCTTGTTCTTCAGTGTCGCCTTGACGTCGATGGTGGTCAGGACACCGAAGCCCTGGTCTGCCAGAGCTCGAGTGATCCGTTCGACCGCTTCCTCGAACGAGGTGTCCAGTTTGGCGCTCAGACCCGAGGTCATCGAAATCCTTTCCCAATCTCTGTTTGTCTCTGCGGCAGTTCCGTGCCGCGAGCTCCTAGTTCCTTCGACTATGCCCGCACGTTACCCCCCAGGGTATACCAGGTTGGGCATCGCCGGAAGTCTATGCCGGCTCCGGGAATACCCATGGGGGTATTGCTATTATATAAGACATGAGCGAACACGGCCACTACCACGACGTCCTCGACGACCTCAATCCGAAGCATCGCGCCCTACGTCAGATGATCCCCGACGTGTACCGGGGATTTGCCGAGTTGAGCAACGGCGCACTGACCTCAGGGGCTTTAGAGAAGAAATTCAAGGAGCTCATCGCGCTGGCCATCGGGGTTGTTGCCGGCTGCGACGGCTGCATCGCGTCACATGCCCAGGGCGCAGCGCGCGCCGGAGCCTCCAAGGAGGAAGCCGCTGAAGCCATTGGCGTGAGCATCCTCATGCACGGCGGGCCGGCCACCATCTACGGCGCGCGAGCTTATGACGCGTTCTGCGAATTCGCCGACGCAACCCCCGGCACGAGATCGCTCCAATAGTCACTCGCTGCGGGTCACTTCCCGCTGCAAGTACCGAAAGGAAAGTAAAATGTCAGTAAAAACCGTCACTGCAACCGATTTCGAATCGACGATCCTGGCGAATCCGATCGTGCTGGTCGATTTCTGGGCGTCCTGGTGTGGCCCATGCCGGGCCTTTGCACCCGTCTTCGAACGCTCCGCGCAGGACCACCCCGACGTCGTTCACGTCAAGGTCGATACCGAGGCCGAGCGCGAACTCGCGGCAACGGTCGGCATCCGATCCATTCCCACGATTATGGCGTTTCGCGACGGGATCCTCGTGTACAGCCAGCCCGGCGCGATGCCTCCGGCGGCGCTGAAGGACTTGATCGGCCAGATCAAGGGTCTCGACATGGCCAGGGTGCGCGCTCAAATCGCCGAGCGCAAAGCGGCCGCAAAGGTCTAACGCTCGATCACTTCGACTCACAGCTGACGATCCAATATGTGCTATCCGGTGCGGTGCCCTCGTTGCGGCAAGACCACATGGGCGGGCTGCGGTCAGCACGCCGACCGCGTCATGAAGTCAGTGCCGGCAGACCAACGGTGCACTTGCAATGACGGCCCCCGGGATAGGAGAAACAACAATATGCTGCCCGGCTGCCAACATCGAACTGCAACAGCGCTTTACGACCATATGTTCGGACGATGGTGGACCAGCACCCGTGGCTCAATGACCTTCGGCCCTACGCACCGCCGGGGCTTCGGATGCATGCTGCAAGGCGGTGACGATATGAGCCGCCACAACTTATGGCCGGCGACCATACCCCGCCTGGTATAGGCGACCTTAGCGGTAAAGAAAGGACAGGTCACGATGACCACCACCACAGAAGCCAGCGCCACGACGACGTCGATGCCACGTATCGGCGACACGGCGCCCGCGTTCACCGCTCTGACCACCCAGGGCGAGATCAACTTCCCCGGCGACTACGAAGGTAAATGGGTCATCCTCTTCTCGCATCCAGCCGATTTCACTCCGGTCTGCACAACCGAGCTCATGACCTTTGCGTCGATGCGCGCCCAGTTCGCGGCCTACAACACCGAACTGGTGGGACTTTCGGTCGACGGACTATACAGCCACATCGCTTGGCTACGAACGATCAAAGACAAGATCTCCTTCCGTGCTCTCAAGGACGTCGAAATCGACTACCCGGTAATCGAAGACGTGTCCATGGATGTCGCCAAGAAGTACGGGATGATCATGCCTGGCGAAGATTCGAGCAAGGCGGTGCGAGCGGTTTTCGTCGTCGACCCCAAGGGAGCCATCCGAGCGATCGTCTACTACCCGCTAAGCCTCGGGCGCAACTTCGACGAATTGCTCCGCGTCGTCAAGGCGCTGCAGACAGCCGACCATTTTGGCGTCGCAACGCCAGCCGACTGGCGCCCCGGCGAACCGGTAATCCTGCCCGCTCCCGGCACTTGCGGCACCGCACGAGAGCGAATGGACGGACATGCCGACGACGCGCACTGCGAGGATTGGTTCTTCTGCACCAAGGATCTACCGGTCGACGAAGTCGAATCCGCCATCCGGATTTCGGAGGACTCTGATGGTCGATGACCGGCTTCCCGCATGGCGATCTGTTCTCGCCGTGGTCGCCCACCCCGATGACGAGTCGTTTGGTTTAGGCGCAATCCTTTCCACGTTCGCTGAGCAGGGAGCAGAGCTTGCGGTGTTGTGCCTGACCCAGGGTGAGGCGTCGACGCTACACGGCGTCGCCGGCGACCTCGGTGAAATACGCGCCCAAGAGCTGGCGGCCGCGGCCGCCGAGCTCGGTGTCGGCACGGTCGAGCTTTTGCGCTATCCAGACGGGCAGTTAGCCGATACGCCCCTTGACGAATTAGCCGTCCCGGTCGTCGATCTCGCGGAGCGATTGGGTGTGGAGGGCCTGCTGGTATTCGATCCCACCGGCGTCACCGGGCACCCCGACCACCGGCATGCGACCGCAGCAGCGCGATCCGCTGCAGCCAAGGTCGGGCTGCCGGTGCTCGGATGGACGGTGCCCGCCAGGGTAGCGGGTGCACTGAACACCGAATACGCCGCGGGGTTCAGCGGACACTCGCCCGGTGACATCGACTTGAGTGTGCGCGTGAACCGATCTCGGCAATACCAGGCGGTACGCGAGCATCGCAGTCAGGCGTTGCCAACTAGCGTGCTGTGGCGACGGCTGGAAATGCTTGGTCCCTACGAGCACCTACGCTGGCTGCCTGACGCTAACCCCCACATCCCGGGTCACACACCCAGCGCGTCGAGCGCGGCCTCCACCGAAGTCGCGCGCAACGCCTCGTAAGGCGTGTCCGGAAACTGTAGGCAGCAGTCCTGCAGACCGCCGAACGCCACTACCGCTCGGGTGGACTCCGCCAGCGTCGGCTCCGTGCCGAAGACCAGCTTGCCTAGCCGATCACGCCAGGCCAGCACCTTGTCGATGAGGCCGAGGTCGGCCAGCATCGTCAGCTCGGCGAGCACCAGCACCATGTCCTGGCGGTGCCGGTAGTGGAAATCGAAATACCCCTCCAGCAAGCTGCGAGGGTCCGGGTCAGCGTGACGCTCCTGATCGTCGACAAATCGCTCGCCCTCGTCGATCAGCGGGACCAGGATGCTGCGCACCAACTCTTCCCGCGACGCGAAGTGGTAGTACAAAGCGGGTTTGGTGATCCCCAGCCGGTCCGCGATGTCCTGCAGGCTGGTGCGCTGCACCCCTTGCTGCGCGAACAGGTCGCGGGCGACCTCTTGGATACGCTGTCGGGTGTCTGACCGGGGCTTGGTCACTTCAACAGCCTAACTGACTTACCGATAGGTAAGCCATGTGTTAGGCTGACCTAACTTCCAACGGTCAAAGGAGGTCGCCATGCGTGTTCTGATCTCGGGGGCCAGCATCTCCGGCCCGGTCCTGGCGTATTGGCTCACCCGGCGCGGCGTCGACGTCACCATCGTCGAACGCGCACCCCAACTGCGAAAGACCGGCGGCCACGCCGTCGACCTGTTCCGCCCGGCCATGGAGATCTCGGAAAAGATGGGCGTGCTGCCAGACATCGAGGCGCTGGCCACCGGGACGACCGAGCTGACCATGTATCGCCAAGGCGCCCGTCGACCCGTACACATCGACATCACCAAGGTCACTGCGGCCACCTCCGATCGCCACGTCGAAATCATGCGCGACGACCTCAGCGAGGTCTACTACAACGCCGGCCGTGACGACGTCGAGTACCTGTTCGGTGACTCGATCACCGCGATATCACCAGACGGCACAGTAACTTTCGAGCACACGGCGGCACGCACATTCGATGTCGTGATCGGCGCCGACGGGCTGCACTCGAACGTCCGCCGGCTGGTCTTCGGCGAAGACGCCGGACGCACTCAGTTCCTCGGCGGGTACCTGGCGGTGCAGTCGGTGCCCAAGGCGCTTGCGCGCGACCGAGAGATGGTCGTCCATCTGAGCGTCGGCCGCCTCGCGGGGATCTATACCGCGCAGCCCCTCGACGACGCACGCTCATTGTTCATGTTCCGTAGCAAAGATGAGCTGCAATACCACTATCGAGATGCCGTGCGGCAAAAGGAGTTATTGCGCGAGGCGTTCACCGGGATGCATCCGCAGGTGGACGGCTGGCTGGAGGAACTCGACCGCACGCCCGCGTTCTACTTCGACTCGATCACCCAACTGCAGCTGGACAGCTGGTCGTGCGGGCGAGTCACGCTGGTCGGAGACGCGGGATACTGCCCGGGGCCCGCGGTCGGCGGCAGTACAAGCATCGCGGTGCTCGGCGCCTACATCCTGGCCGGCGAATTGGCGCAAGCAGACGGAGATTACGCGCGGGCTTTCGCGGCCTACGAGCAGGAGATGCGCGACCCGGTGCTCCGCAGCCGCGCCTTTGCGCGCACCATTGCCAAGACTCTCGTCCCCGACTCCGCGGCCGGTCTATGGGCGCTGACCCTTGGCGCCCAGCTGATCTCACTGCTGCCCGCCCGACTCACCAAGGCCGTAGCGAAGTTGAACACCAAGGGTGTGCGGCTCTACGACTCCATGCAGTTCAAGGAGTACTCCCCCGTGTAGGGCGAGCAGACGCAAAAGCACCCGCCCCGAGAGGACTGATCTGGATGGAACTTACCGGTGTCGGCATTTGGAGCAGTCAACTGCGCTTCGGCAATGCGTCCGAATCCGCTGAAGCGGCAGCGGAATTGGATGAGCTTGGCTTTTCAGCGCTGTGGATTCCAGACGTCGGCGGACCGGTGTTCGACGCGGTGGGTCACCTGCTTGCCGCGACCAAGCGCACCGTGATCGCCACAGGGATCTTGAACCTCTGGATGCACTCGGCCGAGGATGTCGCTGCATCCTTCGCGTCGCTCACTGCCGAGCACGGCGACCGCTTCCTGCTGGGAATCGGAGTCAGCCACGCGCCGCTGATCGACGCCGGCGAGCCAGGGCGGTACCGCAAACCGCTGGCGGCGACGGCGTCATTTCTGGACGGGTTGGATGCGGCGCCGCGGCCGGTGCCCACCGACCGGCGGGTCCTTGCCGCGCTCGGCCCGAAGATGCTGGAATTGTCCGCAACCCGCGCCCGCGGCGCACACCCGTACCTCGTCACGCCGGAGCACACCGCTTCTGCCCGTTCGACTTTGGGCCAGGGCCCGTTACTGCTGCCGGAACAGACCGCCATCATGTGCGACAACGCCGACGAGGCGCGTCGCATCGGAACCGGTTGGCTCCGCGCGTATCTGGCGTTGCCGAACTACGCCGACAATCTGCTGCGCAGTGGGTTCACCGAAGACGACTTGACCCAGATCAGCGATCGTCTGATCGACGCGATCATCGTGTGGGGCGACGAGGAGGCGGTCATGCGAAGGGTCGGCGAACATCGTTCGGCCGGCGCCGACCATGTTTGCGTCCAAGTGGTGACGGCCGACCCGCGCGAATTCCCTCGCGAGCAATGGCGCCGGCTCGCAGCCGCTTGTTGAGGGCGAGCAATCAGTGCAGCGATTTCTGCGCCTGGCGCAGGGCCGACGCGCTACCGTAGCCAACCATTCCGGCGATCTTGTCCAGGCTCAGCGACGTCGTCTTGCGCAAGTGCTGCGCCCGCTCGACGCGCAGCCGTTGAACGAGTCCATACGGCGTGAGGCCGAGCTGCTCGCGAACCCGCCGCTCCAGCGTGCGGCGGGTGGTCCCGATCGCGAAAGCCGCATCGGGAATGGTGATTTCGCGGTCAAGGTTGTCGCGTATCCAGGTTTCGAAATCGACGAGCAGCCGGTCGGTGGACGACAGATATGCGTCGGCGGCTTGGACGCTGCGCGCCGGGCGCTGGTCGAACAGCAGCGCACCCGCGGTCGCGTCGGCCAGTTGCGGGCTGACCGACGCCACCAGGTGCATCGCGAGGTCGATATGCGCGAAAGCGGCGCCATACCACGGCCCGCAAGCTCGAGGTGGAAACCCGCATGGTTGCCATCCTTGACCAGCTGGCGCTCACCGAGCTGGTGACCGGCATCCCGGGGATCTCCGCGGTCGGGTCGGCGGCGATGCTCGCCGAAATCGGCGACCCCACCCGCTTCGACAGTGCCCGGGCACTGGTCAGACACGCGGGACTGTGCCCGCGGGAAAACACCAGCGGCACCTTCAGCGGCCAATCGCGAATCTCCCGACGCGGCAGGCCCGGGTTGCGGCTGGCCGCCTGGCGCGCGGTCTGGGGTGCCCTACCGCACAATCCCGTGATGGCCGCCCGCTACCAACACCTGACCACCCGAAACATCAATCAGCTCAAAGACGGACAGGCCCGCGCCGCCCTGGCCGCCGCGCTGGATCCACGCCATCACCACCGGCCGCATCCCCTGGGACGCCGCAGCCGCCGGCGCCGACAAGCTGGCCACCGCCGCCTAACCACCCCACCCCGAACAGGTTGGGGCCAAGCTCCACCCGGCGTAGAGGACCACCTCGACCGACACCACGAGCAGGCCCCACCCCTTCCTCACCGAACTCGATTGCACGCCGTCGGGAACCA
>Ga0335072_10009655_pt1 | contig 13914 bp, 10 predicted proteins | sample Lox_Sample_21_FD_206725 | JGI IMG/M metagenome (GOLD analysis project Ga0335072, IMG submission 206725) | Soil microbial communities from Loxahatchee National Wildlife Refuge, Florida, United States - Lox_Sample_2.1 | ecosystem: Environmental > Terrestrial > Soil > Wetlands | place: USA...
AACTTCCTTCGATCCGCCGATCGCCTCGGTTTGCAGCAGTTGCACGGAACCGGCCTGCACGTGCGGTCCAGGCGCTGCAGCGGCCACCGCTCGGGAGACGCGCTCGAATAATCTGCGCAGCTGCTGGCGCGCATTGTCCCGACCGGTCTCGATGTTGCGATTGAGAGCGGCTTCCATGCGAAACTGCACGTCGTCCTCGAAATACGCCGCGGCCTTGTCGGCGTCCCTCGCGCCGAACGCGGCGATCCAGGCACGCACGGTCTGCCTGGCGCGTTGTTCGTAGCGTGTGGGGGTCGTTGCGGAAGGCGGTTGCGCCAGGACGCGTGTTCCGGGCAGCAGGGGTGCGCATACGAGGACCATCCCCAGGATCGCAAACAGCATCGTCGGGCGGGCATGCATGTGGGTTCCCCCGTTCTGACCAATGAAGACCGGTGAATTCGCGGCTGACGGTGGTTGGGCACGATACCGCCGAGGCCCGGCAGGGCAAAGCCGCGCGTGCTCCTCACCCGTGCTCCTCACCCGTGGTGAGAGCACCGGCGCTGCTGCCTGCCCGCAGCGCGCCGCATTCCGGGCGGCTACTCGCCGTCGCGGGCCGGCGGCGCGTTGCCGCCCGTCGCCGGCTCTTCGGCCGGAGCCCACGGTCGGCCGGTGCGGTGCTCGATGAACTCGCGAATCATGCGTCGCACGACCTGCGATGGGGTCAGATCCTCCTCGGCGCACAGCCGCTCGAATACCGCCTTCTTGCGCGGATCGATGAGGATGGTCAGACGAGCCGTTCGCTCCTCCAACTTCGTCTTGGAGGAATAGATCATTTACATTCTATACACATCGTAGAATAATGTAAGCATAATCCGAGTATCAGCTGCGTGCAAGCAGCCAGGGTTCACGGGGAGGATCGGGTGCAACAGCGGTGATCGGGTTCGAAGGTCCTGACCAGCTGAGCCGGCTGGCGGTGGGCGGCGTAGGGGTGCTACTGGCGCTCGCGGTGCTCGGGTTCCCCGGCGCCCGCCGCCCATCGGGCTGCCGGTTCATCTATGCCGGCTGTCTGCTCGTCTGCGCGGCCCTCGCCGCGATCGCGCTGCTCGCGCTCTTGAGGGGCGGCGCGAGCGCGGGCGCGCCCGGCGTGCAGCTGCCGATCGGGTTGCCGCTCGGCCGCACGCTGCTGGGCCTCGATCCACTCAGCGCCGCGTTCGTTCTCATCGTGAACCTATCCGCCGCACTCGTCAGTGCCTACGCCATCGGCCACGGCCTGCATGCGGAGGAGCCGCGGCGCGTCCTGCCGTATTACCCGGCGTTCATCGCCGCCATGAATCTGGTCCTGCTCGCGCAGGACGCCTTCTCATTCCTCGTCGGCTGGGAGCTCATGTCACTGACCTCCTGGGCGCTCGTGATCAGCGAGCATCGCTCGCCCGAGAACCGGCGCGCCGCCAATGTCTATCTCGTCATGGCCACCGGCGGCGCATTCGCGCTGTTGCTCGCCTTCGGGCTTCTGGCGGGCTCGACGGGTCAATATGCGTTCGAGGCGATGCGCCGCGCCACGGGCCATGGGCTCGGCCCGGCGGTGCTGCTGCTGGCGCTGGTGGGCGCCGGCTCCAAGGCGGGTCTGGTGCCGCTGCACGCCTGGCTGCCGCTCGCGCACCCCGCGGCACCCAGTCACGTCTCGGCGCTCATGAGCGGGGCGATGACGAAGGTGGCGATCTACGGATTCATCCGTCTGGTCTTCGACCTGGCCGGTCCGCCCGCCTGGTGGTGGAGCCTGCCGGTGCTGGTGATCGCGGCCGCCACCGCTCTGCTCGGGGTTCTCCATGCGCTGATGGAACACGATCTGAAGCGCCTGCTCGCCTATCACACCGTCGAGAACATCGGCATCATCTTCATCGGGCTGGGACTGGCGCTCGCCTTCCACGCCAGCGACCTGCCGCTCGCGGCCGCGCTGGCGCTCACCGCGGCGATCTTTCACGTCTTCAACCACTCCCTTTTCAAGAGCCTGCTGTTCATGGGTGCGGGCAGCGTGCTCGGCGCCAGCGGTGAGCGCGACATGGAGCGGCTCGGCGGCCTGATTCACCGCATGCCGGTCACCGCAGTCGCGTTCCTGGCCGGATGCGTCGCGATCTCGGCGCTGCCCCCCTTCAATGGCTTCGTGTCCGAATGGCTGACGTTTCAGGCGATCCTGCTGAGTCCGCAGCTGCCCCATTGGGTGCCGCGACTGGTGGTGCCGGCCGTCGGGGCGACGCTCGCCTGCTCGGCGGCGCTCGCGGCGGCCTGTTTCGTCAAGGCGTTCGGCATGACATTCCTGGGCCGGCCGCGCTCCGCGACGGCCGCTACAGCCCGCGAGACGGATGGCTGCTCCCTGACGAGCATGCTGCTGCTCGCGCTGCTGTGCCTGCTGGCCGGCCTCATGCCGGGCTTCGTCATCGACGCGCTCTCGCCGGTGACGCACCTGCTGGTCGGCGCGCGGCTCGCGCCGCAGGCCGCGCAGCCCTGGCTGCGCATCGCGCCCGTCGATGCGGCGCGCGGCGCCTACGACGGTGCGCTGGTGTTCGGCATGATCCTCGTTGGCGCCGGGGTGATGGCCTTCATGGTCCGCCGCGTTGCTGCGCGCGCGTTGCGCCGGTCCGCCGCGTGGGACTGCGGCTTCCCGGACGCCAGTCCCGCCACCCAGTACAGCGCGACCAGCTTCGCGCAACCCATCCGCCGGGTGTTCGGCAGCGTCATCTTTCGCGCGCGCGAGCACATCACCATGGCCAGGCCCGGCGACACCGGCGCCAGCCGGCTGCAGCTCGAGCTGCACGACACCGTGTGGGAGGCGCTCTACGCGCCGCTCATCCGCTGGGTCGCATACGGCGCCGAGCGCCTGAACCGGCTGCAATTCCTGACGATCCGCAAATATCTGACGATCGTGTTCGTCGCACTGATCGTGCTGCTGATCATCGTGGCGGCGTACCGATGAGGCCGGGCTGGCTTACCCAGCTGCTGCAGGCCGCGCTGGTGCTCGCGCTCGCGCCGCTGCTGTCGGGCGTGACCCGCAGGATCCGCGCGCGTCTGCTGCGGCGGCGCGGCTCGCCGCTCCTGCAGCCCTACCGCGACCTGCTGAAGCTGATCCGCAAGGAGGCCGTGGTTGCCGACAACGCCTCGTGGCTGTTCCGGGTGGCGCCCTATCTCATCCTCGGCGCCACCTGGGCGGCCGCCGCGCTGGTACCGACCTTTGCCACCGGGCTGCCGTTCAGTGCCGCGGCCGACATCATCGTCATCGTCGCATTGCTCGGCACCGCGCGCTTTCTGCTGGCGCTGGCGGGCCTCGACGTCGGCACCAGCTTCGGCGGCATCGGCGCGAGCCGCGAAATGCTGTTTGCCTCGCTGGCCGAGCCGGCGATGCTGATGGCCGTCTTCACCCTGTCGGTGTTCGCCGGCTCCACCGAGCTGTCCTCGATCTCCGCCTATATGCAGACCGCCGGCGTGGGAATCAACATCTCCCTGGCGCTCGCACTGGTGGCGCTCATCATCGTCTCGATCGCCGAGAACGGCCGCATTCCAGTCGACAATCCGGCCACGCACCTGGAACTGACCATGGTGCACGAGGCCATGGTGCTGGAATACTCGGGGCGTCATCTGGCGGTGATCGAGCTGGCGGCGGCCGTGAAGCTGCTGCTGTACCTGTCGCTGATCGCCTGCGTGTTCACGCCGTGGGGCACGGCCATCGCGGGAGCCGGCGTGCTCCACTACGCCATCGGGCTGGCCGCCTATGTTCTGAAGCTCGCGCTGCTGGCGTTGCTGCTGACGCTGTTCGAGACGGCGATCGCGAAGATGCGCGTGTTTCGCGTGCCGGAGTTCCTCGGCATCGCGCTGATGCTCGGATTGCTCGGCACGATCCTGCTGTTCGTCTCCAGGGTGCCCCGATGAGCGCGCTGGACAGCGACATCGCCCACCTGCTGGCCGGCTCCATGGTGCTGGTGAGCTTCATGCTGCTGTATCAGGACCGCATGTTTGCGCTGCTGAACGTGTTCGCGCTGCAGGCCTACGTGCTCGCATTCTCGGTGGCCTGGCAGGCCTACCTGCAGCGTGCGCCGCACCTGTACATCACCGCCCTGATTGCGCTGCTGTTCAAGGGCATCATCATCCCGGTCGCGCTGCGGCGCATCATCGTGCGGCTGGGAATTCATCGCACCATCGAGCAGGCCCTGAGTATCGGACCGACGATGCTGTTCGGCATCGCGCTGGTCGGACTGTCGATCATCGTCATGTTGCCGGTGACCCAATCACAGGGAGCGTTCGTGCGCGAGGATCTGGCGTTCGCGCTGTCGGTGGTGCTGCTGGGGTTTCTGATGATGGTCACGCGCCGCAACGCGGTCAGTCAGGTGATCGGGTTCATGTCGCTCGAGAACGGTCTGGTGCTCGCCGCCACGGGGGCGCGCGGCATGCCGCTGGTGGTGGAGATCAGCGTGGGCTTCTCGGTGCTGATCGCCTTCATCGTCATCGGCATCTTTCTGTTCCGTATCCGCGAGCGCTTCGACACGGTCGACCTGCAGGCGCTGGACATGTCGCGCGGAGAAGCGACGTGAGCCCGTCCGTCGGGCAGATGGCCCTCGGCGCCCTGCTCGGCATCCCGGCGGCCGGTGCGCTGCTGCTCGCGGCGATCGCGCGCTACCGGCTCGCATCCATCGTCAATGTGACGCTGTGCGCACTGACGCTCGCCTGTGCCGCCGTGCTGTGCGCCTATCGTCCCGCCCCCTCGCCGTATCTGCTGGTCGACGATCTGAACACCGTGTTCCTGGTGGTCGGCGCGCTCGTGGGGTTCAGCACCAGCGTCTTCAGCGCCGGCTACATCGCACACGAGCTGCAGACGGGCAGACTCTCGCCGCGTGACGTGCGTTTCTACCACGCCATGTACCAGCTGCTGATGTTCGGGCTGAATCTCGCGCTGGTGGCCAACAACATCGGCCTGATGTGGGTGGCCATCGAGCTGGCGACGCTCACCACGGTGGTGATGGTGGGGATGTACCGTACCAACGAGGCGCTCGAGGCGGCCTGGAAGTACTTCATTCTGGCCTCGGTCGGCATCGCGCTGGCGCTGTTCGGCACGATATTGGTGTACCTGGCCGCGCAGGAGCGGCTCGGGCAGGGAGTGGTCGCGATGGCATGGGATCGGCTCGTGCTGAACTCGCACGGCTTCGATCCCGCGCTGCTGAATCTGGCGTTCGTGTTCCTGCTGCTGGGCTATGGGACCAAGGTGGGTCTGGTTCCGGTGCACGCCTGGCTGCCGGACGCGCACGCCGAGGGCCCCACGCCGATCTCGGCGGTGCTCTCCGGGCTGCTGCTGAATGTGGCGCTGTTCGCGCTGCTGCGCTTCAAGCTCATCATGGCGGGCAACCCCCGGGTGCTGTCCCCCGGGCCGATGATGATCGCCATGGGGCTGATCTCGCTCGGCTTTGCGGGCTTCATGATCTTTCGACGTCGCGACATCAAACGGCTGTTTGCGTATTCGTCGATCGAGCACATGGGCATCATCACGCTGGCCTTCGGTCTGGGTGGGCCGCTGGCGAGCTTCGCGGGACTGCTGCAGATGGCGATGCACAGCCTGACGAAATCCGCGATCTTCTACGGCGTCGGTTACGTCTCGCAGCTGGAGGGCACGCAGCGCATCGACGACATCCGCGGCCTCACGCACAGCGCGCCGCTGCTGGGCGGCCTGCTGGTGGTCGCGGTGCTGGCCATCGCGGGGCTGCCTCCCTTCGGGGTGTTCACCAGCGAATTTCTGCTGGTGACCTCCACCTTCGTGCGCTCGCCGTGGCTCGCGGTGCTGCTGGTGATCGGCCTGCTGATCGCATTCAGTGCGCTGATCCTGCGGCTGCACGCGCTGGCCTTCGGCGCCACCACGCGGCGGCACTCGCTGCCTGCCTGGCGGATGGCGCCGATCGCGCTGCACCTGGCGCTGGTGGCGGTCGCCGGCGTGTATCTGCCGAAGCTGGTGGTCACCTGGTTCCGCCACGTGGCCGGGCAGCTGGGGTAGCTGCGTGCTCAAGGCGCTGTTCGCCAACCACGCCGTCGATCCCACCCATCACGGCTGGCCGCTCGTCACGGTCGAGAGCGGCTCCTGGCGCGGCGTCGGTGAGGCGCTGCGCGAGGGCAAGCTCGATCTGCTCGCCCTGTGGGCCGATGCCGATGCGGTGTGCGCGACTCTGTATGAGCCCGCCACCCGCCAGGCGCTGAGCGCGCGCCTGCCGGTGCGGGCCGGGAAGGTCGGTTCGCTGGCGCAGTTTCACGCGCCCGCATCCCGCATGGAGCGCACGATCGCCGACCTGTTCGGCATCGAGATCGTGGGACTTCCCGACGCCAGGCCATGGCTCGATCACGGCCGCTGGCCGATGCGCCACCCGTTGGCGGCGGCTCCGGACCCTGCCGCTCCCGCGGCCGAGTATGCATTCTTGCCGGCTGTCGGCCCGCATCTGCATCAGATCCCGGTCGGCCCCGTGCATGCCGGCATCATCGAACCCGGGCACTTTCGCTTCACGGCCAGCGGCGAGGCGGTCGTGCGGCTCGAGCAGCGCCTCGGCTACACCCACAAGGGCATCGAGGGGCTGCTGCGCGGCAAATCGCTGGACCACGCTGCGCGCATTGCCGCCCGCGCCTGCGGCGACAGCACGGTGGCCTACTCGTTCGCCTTCGCGCGCGCCGTGGAGTCGGCCCTGCAGGTGTACCCCCCGCCGCGGGCGCAGTGGCTGCGTGCCGTCATGGCCGAGCTCGAGCGCATCGCCAACCACCTCGGCGACGTCGGTGCGATCTGCAACGACGCCGCTTTCGCGATATTGCATGCCGAGTGCGGTCTGCTGCGCGAGCAGACGCTGCGCGCCTGCGGCAGCGCCTTCGGCCACCGGCTCATGATGGATCGCATCGTCCCCGGCGGCGTCGCCGTGGATGCGGATCCCGCCGGTCTGCAGGCGATCCTCGAGCTGACGCAGCGCCTGCGCAGGCAGTTCCCCGAGCTCGTGGAGCTCTACGAAAACACCGCCTCGCTGCAGGACCGAACGGTGGGCTGCGGCAGCGTCTCGCCCGGGCTGGCGGCGCAGTTCGCCTGTCCGGGCTACGTCGGCCGGGCATCCGGACGGGCATTCGATGCCCGTACCGATCTGCCGTATCCGCCCTACGATGCCGCCCCGATCGAGCCCGCCACGCTGCGCGAAGGGGACGTCGATGCGCGCGTGCGCGTACGTATCCTGGAGATCGAGCGCAGTCGCGCCTGGCTCGAGGCCGCACTCGCAGCGCTGCCGCCCGGTCCCGTACGTGTGCCGCTCGACGTGGCGCCGGCGGGCCCTACCGCGGGCAACACGCAGGGCGCCACGGCCGGCCGCGCGCAGGGCGCGGCGCTGGTCGAGGGGTTCAGAGGCGACATCCTTGCTTATGTCCGCCTCGATCCCGCACGGCGCATCGAGCGCTGCCATCTGCGCGACCCGTCCTGGCTGCTGTGGCCGCTACTCGAGGCGGCGATCGAGGGCAACATCGTTGCGGACTTCCCCCTGTGCAACAAGTCATTCAACTGCGCCTATTCGGGTCATGATCTGTAATCGCCCCCCGCGTCTGCCTCGAATGATCGTGGATGATCCACCATGCGCCGACGCCTGATCAAAAACCTGTTGAGCTCGCCCTGCAGCGAGCCGCCGGGGGCATCGTCCGCCGCGCTGGAGCACACCGGCGCCGCCGTGCGCGGCGCCATCGCGCGCAGCCTGGGCCGCAGCCTCGCGATCCGCGAAGTGGACAGCGGTTCGTGCAACGGCTGTGAGCTCGAGATCCACGCGCTCGGCAACGCCTTCTACGACATCGAGCGATTCGGCATCCGTTTCGTAGCCTCGCCGCGCCACGCCGATGTGCTGCTGGTGACCGGCCCGGTCACGCTCAACATGCGCGAGGCGCTCGAGCGCACTTATCGGGCCACCCCCGCGCCCCGCTGGGTGGTCGCCGCCGGAGACTGCGCGGCGGGCTGCGGCGTGTTCGCCGACAGCTACGCGTGCGTCGGGGCCGTCGGGAAAGTCATCCCGGTCGACCTGGTGATCCGCGGCTGCCCGCCGACACCGACCGACCTGCTGCAGGGACTGCGCTGGCTGCTCGATCGGGACGCGGGACGGCGAACCCGCGGCTGAGCGCGGCCATCGGTACAAACCCGTATCGCAGCATCCGCCGATGCGGCGCAGCCTACGGCGTGCATCGCCAGGATCGGACATTCCCGTGGACCGCGACGAATACGAACTCTTCGAGCGCAGGCCGGACGGCTCGTCCAACTGGCGCGGGCTGGTGCGCGGATTGGCAAGCGCCCGGGCGAGCGTATGGCTGCTGGCGAATGAGCTGGAGCGCGAGTGCTTCGCCGTCGATCCGGCGACGAAGCAGATCGTGCTGGCCAGAACGCCTTTGCAGGGTGCGAGGCGCATCTTCCAGGTCGCCTACGGGAACGCGCTCGCCGGTCGGGCCCGGCTATTGCGTCGCGACGGCTACGACGTGACCTCCGCACTGGGCAATCAGCGGGCCAGATTCGTACTGGCGATGCGCCCTCACCACGACCTGTTCGTGCTTGGCTCTGCCGCTGCGCAGCCGGTACGCTCGGAGATGGCGTGCTGGTTGCGGCAGAACTATCCCAACATCAGAATCGTGGCGCTCAACAGCGGCGGCCATCTGATCAATGGGCTGCGGTACAACGCTCCCGATGAGCCCGCGGCCGCGTGGCTGCCGATGATTGCGGCGGCGGCGCTGCAGAGCGCGTACCTGACCCTGAGTTGAGCCGCGGCTCGCGCGCTGCCGCTCATGGGTTGACGCGTCTCACCCCCCGGGCGCCCCGCCGGCGGCCGCCGGCCGCGGCGCCGCGGGAATCGGCGGTATTTTCGTGCCATCATCGACGCCGCCTGTCACAGGGGTGCGGCCTCGGCCCTGCCGGAGGTGCGGCTTCATGAGCGATGACCGTGCGAGCGCCTGCAGCGAGGCGGCGGGGCTGCCTGCGCGGCGCACGGCCCGGTGCGCGGCGCGGCGCGGGCGCCGCACCCGTCTGCTGCGGCTGCTGCTGCTGGTGCTGGCCGCAGCGCCGGGCACGGCGGCGCGGGCTGCGCCGCGCTGTATTCTGGAGAAGCTCGCCGAGCTGCCGGTCACCCTCGCGGGGCTGCGGGCGCTGGTGCCGGTGACGCTCAACGGCTCGCGCTGGTCGATGCTGGTCGACAGCGGTGCCTTCTACAGCATGCTCACGCCCGAGACCGCGGCGCGGCTCGGGCTGAGATTGCAGCCGGCGCCGTTCGGGTTGAGCGTCGGCGGAATCGGCGGCGCCGCACAGGTGCAGGTCGCCACCGTGGCGCGGTTTTCGTTTGCGGACATTCCGCTGCACAACGTCCAGTTCATCGTCGGCGGGGGCACGCCGGGCGCAGGCGCAGCCGGCGTTCTCGGGCAGAACCTGCTGCGCATCGCCGACGTGGAATACGACCTCGCCGACGGCGTCATCCGGCTGATGAAACCGATTCACTGCGGCCGCGCCTCACTGGCCTACTGGGCCGGAACACGGCCCGTTTCCACGCTGGACATCCAACCGACCAGCGCCGGCTCTCCGTGGGCGGTCGCGAGCGCGCGTCTGAACGGGCGGCGCATCCGCGTGATGTTCGACTCGGGCGCGTCCACATCGCTGCTGATGCGCTCTGCCGCGGAGCGTGCCGGCATCACGCCGAACAGCCCCGGCGTGGTGCCGGCCGGCGTCGTGATGGGCGTGGGTCGCGGCCTCGTGCACACCTGGCGCGCCCCGGTCGGGGAGCTGCAGCTGGGTGATGAGCAGATTCGCCACACACACATGCTGGTCGGCGATCTATCGACGGACTTCGACCTGCTGCTCGGCGTGGACTTCTTCCTGTCCCACCGCATCTATATCGCCAACAGTCAGCAGCGCGTGTACTTCACGTACAACGGCGGGCTGGTATTCAGCCTGCTGAGCGCGCCGGCCTCGACAGCCGCGCCCGCCGCGCCCGCCGCGCCCGCGGGAGCTGCCGCGGCCCCTGCGGCCGCCGCCGCCCCGGCGCCTCTGGATGCGGCAACTCTCAGTCGCCGGGGCAGCGCCTTTGCGGCGCGACGCGAATATGCGCGCGCACTCGCCGACCTGTCGCGCGCCTGCGAGCTGGCTCCCACGGAGCCGGCTTATTTCTATCAACGCGGCATGGTGTATCAACGGCTGGCGCAGCCGGATCGCGCGCTGGCCGACTTCAGCCGTGCGATCGCACTCGCGCCCGATGAGGTCGAGGCGCGGGTGGCACGGGCGATGTTGCGCCTGCGGGCCCTGCCTGCCGGCGTGCCGCCGGCAGCCGATGCCGCGGGCGCGCTGATGCCCCAGGGGCTGGATGCCAGCGCCGCCGAGAACGCGGGTACCGGCGCCGATGCGGGTGGCGCACCCATCGCCAGGGCTGCCGCGGCGCTCACCGCGGCACAGGTGGCGGATGCGCTGACGGACCTGCAGGTCGCCGATCGCTACGCGCCCGCGCAGGCGGACATTCGCCTGACGATCGCCGCGGCGTACATACGCGCCGGACGCTTGCCGGCCGCGATTCGCGAGCTCGATTTGTGGACCGTAGCGCATCCGGGGGATGCGCGGCTCGCCGGCGCACTGAACGCCGGCTGCTGGGACCGGGCGCTGCTGAACGTGCAGCTGGATCGGGCGCTCGCGGACTGCAGGAGGGCCCTGCAGCTGACCGCGCGGAGTGCGCCGGTCCGACAGAGCCGCGGGCTGGTGCGCCTGCGGCTCGGTCAATATGCGCGCGCGATCACCGATTTCACCGCGGCGCTGAAGAGCACGCCGTACAGCCCCTGGTCGCTCTACGGGCGCGGATGCGCGGAGCTGCGGCTGGGCAGGCTCGCCGCGGGACGTGCCGACATCGAGGCGGCGATTGCGCGGGCGCCGGACATCGCCCGGACAGCCCGCGCATACGGTATCGCTCCGTCCGGCCTACCCCAGCGTCGCTCCGACCTCGGGTATCCCCGGACTGATACACATATACGGCCCGCCCCTCTCGACAAAGCGGTGGTCGTCGGGAAGCGCATAGACGTACACCGTCGGCAGCACCCACGGCCGCTGCAGGTAGTCCGGATCCTTGACCGTGACGTCGTAGTTGATTCGGTTGCCCTGCCGGTGCAGTCGCTCGATGGTCTCGAGGTTGTAGCCGGTCATGTATCCGGCTCGACTGAGCCAGGCCTGACCGTCGTAGCCCACCGTATCCACCACGAGCGTATCCCCGTCCCAGTGTGACGCAGGATCACCCTGCTGGGTGCCGTCCGGATCGGGCTTGCGGAACGCGGGTCCCATGGGGATGTCGCGGTAAGTGTTGGGGGTACCCACGGCCCCGTTATTGAAGAACAGGAAATCACGGGAAGTTTCCACGATCCTCACCGGCGCACCCAGGCGCGGCGGCGTGACCGGGTCGCATTGCAGGTAGGGATCGAGATTCGCAGCGTGGGCCTGATTGTAGTGTATCTGCGACCAGTACTGCGGCTTGTAGAGGGGGATGTTGCTGCCCTGCTGGCCGAGCATGAAGTAGTCGTTCTCGAAGTTGGAAAAAATACCGTGACGTGCCGGAAAGTTGAGCTGATCGGGGTTGCCGGTCCTGGGCCCCCCAAAGTTCCGTGGGGGCTCACCCCAGAAGCCATTCAGATCCGGATGCCCGTACAGAGTCGGGGTCGGCCCCATGGGCGCGTGCAACGGTGGGACGCCGAATCCGCCCCCGACGAATTCAAAATTGTCGGCCTGCGCCGGCGGCGGGAACGGAGCCTCGAATGAGGGCGCCGGGAATACCTCGTAGTCGGACATCTCCGACTGAACGATGTGCAGCGTCAGGTGCGGGTGCCCATCGATCGTCTCGACGATGTGCCTGGGAATCATCACCCCGTACTGATTGATATCGTGATAGTCGCTGTACTGATCCACGATCCGGTGGTGATCCACGCGCTGCGTCACCATCGCCGGACGATAGTTCCGGTCCAGCACCACCTCCGTGGTCACCCCATCCACCGGTAGCTGCAGCGTTACCGCGCCGTGACTGTTGTCGCGTATCCTGATCTGACGGGGATCGAGATTCGTGATGGCGTTGACGATCCCGAAGGGCGTGCGCCCCAGCTGCAGCTGCCGCTGCCTGGCCAGCTTATCGGCCGAGTGTGTGCCCACCCCGGGAGTGCTCTCATCCCACGCCTCGTTGCCGCGCACCACGCGAATCAGACGGACCTTGCCGTCCGGCCCTTCGCCCTCGATGTCCTCGCGCGCTGCGTCCTGATGCAGACTGATCCCATAGGTGTACTGCGTCACCTCATAGGTGTGGCCGCCCTCCACGATCTGCCCGCAGCCGCCATAGCGCATGCGGTTGATCGCGTGGAGGGTTTCGGCCGCGCCCGCTCCACGGATGAAACCCATCTGATCCTCGATCGTGCGCAAAATCGCCGCGTCGCCCTTCGGGCGATTCTCATCCGTGATCGGCGGCACACCCGCCTGATACGGCACGCCCGGCGCGACATCCTTGAACTGCTGCTGCAACACCTTGGAGGGCAGCGGCGGCTCCTCACACGTCGGCATGGCTGCCGGCGTCGCTGCCTGCACCGGCGGCGCCTGCTGCAGCGCCAAGCCTGCCGTGATCCCCAGAAGAGCGCCCCACGCGACGCGCCCGCGGGCGCGCGCATAGCCGCGTTGCGAAGAGCCTTCCAACCAGATACCCCCGCTCAGCCCCACTCGCTTGCGCATGATTCGATCCTCTTATAGGTAGGCCCCGCCAGCCGCAAAATTATATACGCAGGCGGCTGGGCGACAAAGTCGAGCGACACACAAATCCGTTGGCGACGCGATGCGCCCGGGCGTACCCTTGAGCCTTGAAATACAGTCACGCGTGCGCGGGCGGTTTGCGGCCCGCGCGGAGGGGGACCATGAACCAATCAACGAAAATGGGGAAGGCGTGGATCGGTGCGGCGCTCACGGCCATCGCGGTCATGTGCGTGCGGCCGGCGGTCGCACAGATCGGAATCGTCTCGGTGACCGGCGGGCGCGTCGAAGGCGTCACGGCGGACGGAGTCACCTCGTTCAAGGGCATCCCGTTCGCGGCGCCGCCGGTGGGGGATCTGCGCTGGCGCGCCCCGCAGCCGGTGAGGCCGTGGACGGGCATCAGAAAGGCGGATCAGTTCGGTCCGGAGTGCATGCAGGCCGTGTTTCGTCGGCCCGGAGCGCAGCCCCCCGTCGCCAGTGAGGATTGCCTGTATCTCAACGTGTGGACCGGCGCGAGCTCCGCGGATGCGCATCTGCCGGTCATGGTGTGGATCTACGGCGGCGCCTTTACGGGAGGCTCGGCGAGCCAGCCGGGCTACGACGGCAGCCATTTTGCGCAGCGGGGTGTCGTACTGGTCAGCTTCAATTACCGGCTCGGCGTGTTCGGCTTTCTCGCCGATCGCGGGCTGGATGCCGAATCACCCCAGCACGTGTCCGGGAACTATGGATTACGCGACATGATCGCCGCCCTGCAGTGGGTCAGGGCCAACATCGCCCGGTTTGGCGGCGATCCCTCGCGCGTAACGATCTTCGGTGAGTCCGCGGGCGGACATGCCGTCGGCATCCTGTCGGTATCGCCCGCTGCCAGGGGGCTCTTTCAGCGGGCCATCTCCGAGAGCGGCGGTGCGCCGCTCGCCCCGGCGGAACTCGAAGGCGCCGGCTATAGCGCCGAGGCCCCGTTTTCATCGCTGACTTCGGCCGAAGAGATGGACCAGCGCTTTCTCGCCGGGCTCGGGGCCCGAGACATCGCCGCCGCACGTGCGCTACCGGCGCAGGCGCTCGTGAAGGCACCGTCCGGCATCGGCCCGGTGTCCGACGGCCATATCCTGCCGGGCGACGCGTACCAGCGCTTCCTCGCGGGTCATTTCAACGATACCCCGATTCTCCTC
>Ga0335072_10009656_pt1 | contig 13913 bp, 13 predicted proteins | sample Lox_Sample_21_FD_206725 | JGI IMG/M metagenome (GOLD analysis project Ga0335072, IMG submission 206725) | Soil microbial communities from Loxahatchee National Wildlife Refuge, Florida, United States - Lox_Sample_2.1 | ecosystem: Environmental > Terrestrial > Soil > Wetlands | place: USA...
GGTGATCGCGGGAAGTTCCGCCCACCAGGCCGGATCCGGGTCGTTCAGCTGCGCCAGGATCGCTGGCACCACCGCCCAGTCGTAAGGCAGATCGCCGTCCGGGCGGGGACCAGGATCGAAGGCGCCGTGCCGTCCGGCGGCGGCGAGTCGACCAGGATCAGCCCGGCCAGCCGGTCCGGGTAGCGCTCGGCGAATAGCGTGGCGACCGTCCCGCCCATGGAGTGGCCGCCGAGGACGAACCGGTCGAGGCCGAGCGCGTCGGCGAACTGGCGCAGGTCCTCCCGCATCTCCTCCAGTGAGTAGGTGACGGTGCGGGCGCTCGCACCCCGAATCATCCTTCCCTGGAGTCAGCCGTCGCCGTGACAGCCGTCCCGGCCGACGGGATGGCGAGCGCCGCGAGGAAGTCGTCGAGCGCCGACACCGCCCACTCGGCTGTCGTCTGGCGGGGCGTGGTGACCAGCTGGACGCGCAGCCCGTCGAGCAGCACCCGAAGGCGCGCCGCCGCGTCCTCGGGGTCAAGGCCGGCCGGCAACTCGCCGGTCCGCACCAGATGGGCGATCCGGGTCGCGAGCGGCTCCTGAAGCCGCTGGGCGGCGCCCTCGGACGCGTCCGACAGCTCCGGCACGACCGCCGCCTGCGCCAGGAACGCCAGGTGAACGAGGGCGTCCTCGCGCCGGTCATCGTCCAGCGGCAGCAGCTCGATGGCGGCGATCCGCAGGTCGCTCATCGCCATCCCGTCCCCGGTGCCGCGCCGGATCCGGTCATCGACGCGCTCGCCCACCCGCCACAGGGCCGAGGCGACCAGCTCGTCCTTGTCGGCGAAGTAGTAGCGGATCGACCCGATCGACCAGCCCGATTCGTCGGCCACGTGCGCCAGCGTGGTCCCGCCGAGCCCGTTGCGCGCGATCACCCGGCAGGCCGCGTCGGCGAGCTCGCGACGGCGGGCGGGATGGTCGACCTCTTTCGGCATGCCCCCAATTTAGCATTGCTGTATTAGCATCATCGTATTAGTATGCTCGTGTTAGTAAAGTGCGGCCGCCCAGCCGGTCGCCCGCAAACCAGTCCGGCCACGCACCCAAAGGCGCCCACCATGTCTCTCGACCGCGTCACGTCTCTCGACCGCAGCCCGCTCACCCGCCCGATCACCACCGTCCCGGTCAGGGTCGGCGACAGAGCCGGCTTCCGCGCGCCCCGCGGGCTGATCGCCGGGACGCTCGCCGCCGCGGCCCTGCTCTGGGCCGAGTACGCGTTCCTCCCCGGCTCCAGCCTGCTCTCCGCCTACGTGCAGAGCGGCGTCTACCTCGCGCTGCTGGTCCTCACCGTCTGCAGTCGCCGCGCCAAGGTGCTGCTGATCCGCGTGCTCCAGCGCTATCTGCTCAACCCGCTGTTCCGGCTGCTGCTGGTCATCCGCGTCAACCCTTACGGGCTGGCGATCCTGGAAACCCGAGGGCGCGTCTCGGGCAAGGTCCGGCGGGTTCCGGTCGGCAACGGCCGCAAGGGCGACGAGTTCTGGATCATCGCCGAGCACGGCACCCGGGCAGGCTGGGTCCATAACATCCGGCACGACCCCCGGGTGCGGATCCGGCTCCGGGTCGGGCTGCGCTATCGCTGGCTGGACGGCGTCGCCACCGTCCGGCCGGACGAGGACGCCCTCGCCCGCCAGCGGCAGATCATCGCCTGGCACCCGCTCCGCGCGCTCAACGCCATCAACGTCCGCGTCTTCGGCGCCGACCTGCTCGCGGTCCACGTCCAGCTCAAGGCCGCCGGCACCGCACGCTGACGCGACCCGGGTAGCCGGGAGGGGCGGCACCGGGCCGCCCCTCCCGGCAGGTGTCAACCAGCGCGGAGCGCGCGCGGCGCAACAGGTGTAGATCGCCCCAGGCGGGTAGTCCTGCCGCATGGTCAGAATCAGGCGTTGGTTCGGCAAACGACGGCAGGTCGTCTGGTCCGAGCCGGAGCTCCCGCCCTTTATCAAGATCAACCCGACCGCCGTCCCGACCGACACGCTCCAGCCTGGTGACATAACCATGGGCATAATGACCAGGGAGTTCCTGGAAACCCCGGACGAATACCCGGAGTAACAGCCGGTCGCGGGCGGCGGCGACGGCCGCCTGGCCGAGGCTGATCCCGCCGTCGTTGGGCGGCACCCGCCCGTGCACGAGAACGCGGAAGCCGCCGCCCTCGAGTCGGCTGACGGTCCGGTCGAGCAGCAGCAGGTTCTGGAAGACCCCGCCGGACAGCGCCACGACCCCGAGCCCGGTCCGCGACCGCAGGATCGCGCACGTCCGCGCGATCGCGTCCGCCACCCCGTGATGGAACCGGGCCGCGACGACCGGGGGCGCCACCCCGCAGCGAACGTCCTCGGCGACCGCGCGGATGAGGTCCGCCCCGGCCACCCGCAGCTGGTCGCCCTCCTCGATGCCGGCCGGGTAGCCGCCCAGGGCCGGGGAGGGGTCGGCCAGCTGCTCAAGCTCGACGGCGGCCTGCCCCTCGTAGTTAATCGCGTCCCGGACGCCGAGGACCGCGGCGGCCGCGTCGAACAATCGGCCCGCGCTCGAGGTCAGCGGCGAGTTGACGCCGCTGCGGGCCACCGCCAGCACATCGTTCCAGCGCCCGGCGTTGCGCCGCACGACGCCGAGCGATTCCGGGGTTCCCTCCGGATACGCGGCGGACAGGTACGCGGCCGCCATCCGCCACGGCTGCCTGATCGCGGCGGTCCCGCCCGGCAGCGGGGCCGGCGCCAGGAACCCGGCCCGGGAAAACTCCGCCAGGTCGGCGATCAGGAACTCGCCCCCCCAGATCGTGCCGTCGGTCCCGTAGCCGGCGCCGTCGAAGGCCACCCCGATGACCGGGCCGTCCTCGCCGTTGTCGGCCAGGCAGGACGCGATGTGCGCGTGGTGGTGCTGGACGGCGACAAGCGGAACGTCCTCGCAGTCGAGCGCGTACTTGGTCGACAGGTACTCCGGGTGCAGGTCGTGCGCCACCACCTGCGGGGTCACCTCGAACAGCCGCCGGAAGTGCGCGATGCCGTCGGCGAAGGACCGGTAGGTCTCGTAGTTCTCCAGGTCGCCGATGTGATGGGAAACGAACGCGTGGTCGTCCCGGCCCAGGCAGAACGTGTTCTTCAGCTCCGCGCCGCAGCCCAGAACCGGCCGCGGGAACGGCGCCCGCAGCCGGACCGGCTCCGGCGCGTACCCGCGCGACCGGCGGATGATCATCTCCCGGCCGCGGAAGCCGCGGACCACGGAGTCGTCGGTGCGCATGTGAATCGGCCGGTCGTGCAGGCAGAAAAAATCCGCGATGCCGGCCAGCCGGCCGAGCGCGTCCTCGTCGTCGTAGGCGATCGGCTCGTCGGAGATATTGCCGCTGGTCAGCACCATCGGACGGCCCAGCGCGCGGAGCAGTAGGTGGTGCAGCGGCGTGTACGGCAGCATCACTCCGAGCTGACGGCTGCCCGGCGCCACCGCCCGCGCCACCGCGGCGTCCGCCCGGCGCGGCAGCAGCACGATCGGCCGCCTTCCGCTGGTCAGCAGCGAGGCGGCCGCCTCATCGACCTCGCACAGCGCGCGGGCCGCCGAGACGTCCGCCGCCATCAGCGCGAACGGCTTGTCCTCCCGGTGCTTACGCTCCCGCAGAGCCGCGGCGGCCTGCTCGCTGGCGGCGTCGACCGCGAGGTGATAGCCGCCGAGGCCCTTGACCGCGACCACCTTGCCCGAGGCCAGCAGAGCCGCCGCCGCCGCGACCGGATCCCCGTCCAACTCGCTGCCCAGAGCGTCGAGCAGGCGCAGCCGCGGGCCGCAGGCGGGGCAGCAGACCGGCTGGGCGTGGAACCGGCGATCGGCCGGGTCGGAGTACTCCGCCGCGCACTCGGCGCACAGCCGAAAGCCCGCCATCGTGGTCAGCGGCCGGTCGTAGGGGACGTCCCGCACGATCGTGAACCTCGGCCCGCAGTTGGTGCAGTTGATAAACGGGTAGCCGAACCGGCGGTCACCCGGGTCGGCCAGCTCGGCCAGGCAGTCGGCGCAGGTCGCGCTGTCGGCGGAGACCAGCGCGTGGCGGCGGCCGCCCGGATTACTCGACGCGATGGCGAACCCCGCGCCTCCGCTGGGGGAAAGAGCGGTGGTCCGCACCGCCTCGATCCGGGCCAGCGGCGGCGCGTCATGCTCGAGCGACGCCAGGAAATCGAGGACCCGACGCGGCGGGCCCTCGATCTCGATGAAGACGCCGGCCGAGTCGTTGCCCACGTGGCCGGCCAGCCCGAGCCTGGTCGCCAGCGAGTAGACGAACGGCCGGAAGCCCACCCCCTGGACGACGCCCTCGACTTGGACCAGCGTGCGGATGCGCGGTTCCACCCGAGGATTATCTCCTCAGCCGGTCGCCTTCACCACAGGTCGTTGCCGGTCAGCACGTAGACGAAGGGCACCAGGGGGATGATGCAGAGGATCGCCCACGCGATTTTCGCGCCGGTCCCGATATCGGTCCTGACCGCCAGGTTGATCCAGATGAGGACCACCGCCAAGGGGTGGAGGAAGCAGATCAGGAGCTCCAGAATCTTCTTCAGCATGCCGGCAATCTACCCCTGGGCGGTCAGGCAACCCATGCGGATTTAAGCAATACAGTGACCACGTGCCGAGCACGGCCCCGGAACCCCGAACAGCCGGTCTCCAGTTGCATCGCTGGACCGACCGGGCGGTGGTCGGCGCGGCCGTCGCCGCCTTCGCCTCCGGGTTCGGGCAGTTCGGCGTGGTGGCCGCGCTGGGCGACGTGGCGAAGGGCTTCGGCCAGGTCACGCACGGTGCGACGTTCGCCGACCAGGCCGGCCTGTCCGGAACCGACCTCGGCATCGGACTGGCGATCATCCGGCTGGCGGCGCTCGGCGGCCTCCCCGTCATCGGCGTGGCCGACCGCTTCGGCCGCCGCCGGATGCTGCTCGTCACCGTCGCGGCCGGGCTGGCGCTGACCGCGCTGGCCGCCGCCAGCCCCACCTACTGGTGGTTCGTGATCGTCTTCGCCTGCGGCCGGCCGCTGCTCAGTGCCACCAACGGGCTGGCCCAGGTCGACGTGGCCGAGGAGACCGCCTCGGCCGACCGGGCCAAGGCGGTGGCGCTGGTCGCGGCGGGCTACGGCCTCGGGGCCGGGGCGATCGCCATCGTGCACAGCCTGGCGTCGAGCGCGCTCGGCTTCCGCGGGGTGTTCGGGCTGGCGCTGGTCCCGCTCGCCCTGCTGCCGCTGCTGCGGCGCTGGCTCTCGGAGCCCGACCGGTTCGCGGTGGCGGCGGCCGGGCCCAAGCACCCGATTCCGGTGCTCGGCGCGGTCGCCCGGCCGTTCCGCGCCCGGCTGGCGGTGATCGTGCTGCTGGCCTTCGGCGTCTCGGTGATCACCGGGCCCGCCAACAGCTTCATCTTCCTGTTCGCGCAGAACTTCCTCCACCTGTCGGGCGTGCTGACGGCGGCGATGGTGGTCGGAGCGGGCATCTCCGGTCTGGCGGGGCTGCTGGCCGGACGGTGGCTCGCCGACCGGGTGGGCAGGCGGCTGACCGGCGCGTTCGCCATGGTGGCGATGGCCCTGCTGGCCGTCCTGGCCTACTCGGGGCCGGCCCCGGCGCTGGTGATCGGCTACATCCTCGAGGTGTTCGCCGCCTCGGTCTTCGGCCCGGCCATGGGCTCGATGACGACGGAGCTGTTCCCCACCGCGGTCAGGGCATCGGTGGTCGGCTGGTCGCTGGCGATCGGGGTGCTCGGGGCGGTCGTCGGCCTGATCGTCTTCGGCGTGGTGGCACGGTCCGGCCAGCCGTTCGCGCTGGCCGGGCTCCTCACCTTCCTGCCGGTCGTTCCGCTGATGGGGCTCTTCTGGCTGCTCCCGGAGACCCGCGGCCGCGAGCCCGAGGATCTCTGGCCGGACCAGTAGATCTTCACCCCTGTCAGGTGAGGCGGGGACTCCGGAAGATCCGTAGCGTCGTCGTCCGTGGTTAACCGCTCGGCTGGCGCGCGGATCCCTCGCCGTCCAGTCCGGCGGCGCAAATCCGGACGACTCCGGCGGACTCGCTGGCCGGTCGCCGTGGCCGAGGTCGCCGTCGCGATCGCGGCCGGACTGATCCTGCCGAGGCTGGAAACTCACTACCACTGGAGTGACGGCGTCTCCTATGACGTGGGGACCGCGCAGGCGACGCTGGGCGCGATCGCGGCCGGGATGATCACGCTGACCGGGTTCGTGCTGACCGCGGTGACCCTGATCGTCCAGACCGTGCAGAACCAGTCGCCGCGGCTGATGCGGATGGTTGACCGCACGGACAAGACGCCGATTCTGTTCGGGACGTTCACCGCGACGTTCACCTTCGCGCTGGTAGTCCTCAGCCAGGTCAGGGAGAACGCCGTACCGGACGTGTCCGTGCTGGTCTCATTGCTGCTGCTGCTGGTCAGCGTCGGGTTGCTGCTTCGCCTGCTGGCGACGTTCCGCACCACGCTGACCACCGGCGGGCTGGCCCGGGCGGTCGGGCACGAGCTGCGCGAGGTGATCGGCCTCATGTACCCGGCCCGGTTCGATCCGGACGAAAGCGCGGCGGCCAGGCGCAACCAGGAAAAGCCGCTCGCGGGGTCCACGTGGCTGATCCGCCATGCCGGCGTGCCGGGCGTCTTCCAGGCCTTCGACGAGCCAGCCGTGGTCGCGCTCGCGGCCGGGACGGGAACCGAGATCCGGTTCCTTCCCGGTGTCGGGGACTTCCTGCCCAGCGGGGCCAGGCTCGCCGCCGGGACCGGGCCGCCCCCCGACGCGGACAGGCTCCGCCGCCTGGTGCGGGTGGGCGCGCTGCGCACCATGGAGCAGGATCCGGCCTACGGAATCCGGCTGCTGGTCGACATCGCCCTCCGCGCGCTGTCGCCCGCGATCAACGACCCCACCAGCGCGGTGCAGGCACTCGACCAACTCGACGACGTGCTGCAGCGGCTGGCCCGACGGTCGCTTGGCGACGGCCGCCTGCTTGACGACACCGGACGGGTCCTCGTCCGCTTCCCGGCGCCGAGGTGGGACGCGTTCGTGGCGCTGGCGTTCGACGAGATCATCGTCTCCGGGGCCGACAGCATCCAGGTCACCCGGCGGCTGCGCGCGCTCCTCGACGACCTCCTGGCCAGCGCCCCGCCGACCAGGCGACCGCCCGTCAGCGCCCGCATCGCCACCCTCGAGCGCGCGGTCCGCCGCGCCCTCGCCGACGAGACGATCGCCACCGAGGCGATGGAGCCCGACCATCAGGGCATCGGCTCACCCCGGGCCAGGGATTAGCGTCGGCGAGATGTTCCCGGGAATGTAGCGATGGGTACCACTCCTGATGACTGAAAGTGACATATGAGGCCGAGGTGAACGGGGAGCTTCGATGAGCAGTTCACAGGACCAGCCGACGAGCGGCGCGGGGACCGGGGCCGGCGGGGGAGCCGGCGAGACCGTAGCCGGCGCGCCAGCGGGAGCGAGCGGCACCACGACCGCTGCGCCGATCGGCAAGCACGCCAGTCCGACCAGCGAGGCCGAGCGCGGCTACGTGCCGAGGCAGGCGTCGGGCTATGACGACCGGCCCGGGCTCGTCGAAAGCAACGCGAGCGGAGCCGTCATCGGCTGGACCGTCTTCGCCGCGGTGATGCTGATGATCTCCGGGATCGGCAACATCCTCGAGGGGATCGCCCAGATCGTCAGGGGGTCGTACTTCACGACGCTGCCCAACTACGCCTACAACCTATCGGTGCACAGCTGGGGATGGATTCACCTCATCGCCGGCATTGTCGTCTTCCTGGCCGGCGCCGCGCTGTTCGCGGACAAGACCTGGGCCCGCGTGGTGGGCGTTGCCTTCGCCTCGCTGAGCCTGTTCATGAACCTGGTCTACCTGCCCTTCTTCCCGGTCTGGTCGATCGTCGTGATCGCCGTGGACGCGTTCGTCATCTGGGCGCTGCTCTCCCCGCGCAGCAGCCGCTACTGAGGATCGCCGCATGGTCGCAGGGTAACCACCGGTGTGGATCTTGAGGCGCGCAGGGGTCGCGACGACAAACGAGGAGTCTTAATGTCCAAGCCGTTCACGGGGACCATCAACGTCGACATCCGCGACTCAGAACCCGACTGGACTCCGTTCGAGCCGCCCGAGGCCCCGAAGGGCTCGCCCAGCGTCGTGTACATCGTGCTCGACGACGTCGGCTTCTCGGCCATGAGCTGCTACGGCGGCCCGGTCCCGACGCCGAATATCGACCGGATCGCCGCCCAGGGAGTCCGCTACACCCAGTGGCACACCACCGCGCTGTGCTCGCCCACTCGCTCCTGCCTGCTCACCGGCCGCAACCACACGCGCAACAGCATGGCCTGCATCACCGAGGCCGCCATCGGCTTCCCCAACGCCAGCGGCACGATCCCGCCCGAGAACGGCATGCTCCCGGAGATCCTGGCCGAACGCGGCTGGAACACCTACCTGGTCGGCAAGTGGCACCTGTGCCCGACCGACGAGATGAACCTCGCGGCGACCCGCCGCAACTGGCCGAGCGGCCGCGGCACCGAGCGGTTCTACGGCTTCCTCGGCGCCGAGACCAACCAGTGGTACCCGGACCTCGTCTACGACAACCACCCGGTGGACCCGCCGCGCCCACCGGAAGAGGGCTATCACCTGACCGACGACATCACCGACAAGGCGCTCGAGTTCATCAAGGACGCCAAGGCGGTCGCGCCGGACAAGCCGTACTTCCTCTACTACGCCCCCGGGGCCTGTCACGCGCCGCACCACGCCCCGCGCGAGTGGATCGACCGGTTCAGGGGCCAGTTCGACATGGGCTACGAGGCGATCCGCGAGCAGACCCTGGCCCGGCAGAAGGACATGGGGATCGTCCCGCCGAACACCGGCCTCCCGCCGCTCAACCCGATTGGCACTCCGGACTCCCGGACCGGCCCCGACGGCCAGCCGTTCCCCGAGCTCGACTACACCCGGCCCTGGGACTCGCTCAGCGACGACGAGAAGCGCCTGTTCGCGCGGATGGCGGAGGTCTACGCGGGCTTCCTCGCGCACGCCGACCACCACATCGGGCGGCTGCTCGACTACCTGGAGCAGACCGAGCAGCGCGACAACACCCTCGTCATCCTGGTCTCAGACAACGGCGCCAGCGGCGAGGGCGGCCCGAACGGCTCCGTCAACGAGATGAAGTTCGCCAACGGCGTCGCCGACGACCTGGCCGAGAACCTCGCCAAGCTGGACGACCTCGGCGGGCCGACAACCTACAACCATTACCCGACCGGCTGGGCGATGGCGTTCAACACCCCGTTCAAGATGTGGAAGCGGTACGAGTTCAACGGCGGCACCTGCGACCCGTGCATCATCTCCTGGCCGGCCGGCACGAAGGCGCGGGGCGAGATCCGCGGCCAGTACCACCACGCGATCGACATCGTGCCGACGATCCTCGACATTCTCGGCGTCGACCCGCCCGAGACGATCAAGGGCCACCCGCAGAGCCCGTTCGACGGGGTGAGCATGCGCGGCAGCATCGACGACGGGTCCGCGACGTCTACGCGCCAGACCCAGTTCTACGCGATGCTCGGCTCCCGGGCCATCTGGCACCAGGGCTGGAAGGCCGTCACCACGCACCCGTGCATCGCCGGCTGGGGTCACTTCAACGACGACACCTGGGAGCTCTACCACACCGACTTCGACCGGGCCGAGCTGCACGACCTCGCCGCCGCGCACCCGGACAAGCTCAGGGAGCTGGTCGCGCTCTGGTTCGCCGAGGCCGGCGCCAACGGGGCGTTCCCGCTCGACGACCGGTCGGCGGTGGAGATCCTGGAGACCCCGCGTCCGCAGCTCACCGCCCCGCGTTCCCGGTACGTGTACTTCCCCGGCACCGCCCCGGTCTCCGAGTGGCAGGCCGTCAACACCCGCAACCGTTCGTTCGTGATCGGCGCGGTCGTCGACATCCCCGCCCCGTCGGCCCAGGGGGTCCTGTTCGCGATGGGCTCGCGGTTCGGCGGCCACACCCTGTACGTGAAGGACGGCCGGCTGCACTACGTCAACAACTTCCTCGGCAGCGAGGAACAGAAGATCGTGGCCAGCGAGGACATCCCGACCGGGGAACGCCTGCTGCTCACCGCGTCATTCGAGAAGGAAGAACAGCGGCCGGACTGCGCGGTCGGGACCATGACGCTCTATCACGGCGACCGCAAGGTCGGCGAGGGCCAGATCAGGACCCAGCTCGGCGCGTTCGCCATCGCCGGCGCCGGCCTCTACGTCGGCCGCGACCCCGGCGAGGCGATCACCGGCGACTACCCGGGCAAGTCGCCGTACGCGTTCACCGGCGGCACCATCAACCGGATCGCGATCGACGTGAGCGGCGACCCGTACCTGGACCTCGAGCGCGAAGCGCAACTCATGCTGATGCGCGAGTGAGCCGTGACGGCAACGCCGGTCGGTGACCGCCGCCGGGTGAAGAACATGACCTGGATACCCGGCGGCGCCTTCACGATGGGCTCGGAGAGCTTCTACCCGGAGGAACGCCCGCTCCGCCGGGTCGAGGTCGACGGCTTCTGGATCGACCAGCACCCGGTCACGGTGGCCGAATTCCGCCGGTTCGTGAAGGCCACCGGCTATGACACGGTCGCCGAGCGCCCGCTCGACCCGGCCCAGTACCCGGACGCCGACCCGGAGCTACTGCAACCGGGCTCGCTGGTCTTCTACCCGACCCGGGGCCCGGTCAGCCTGCGCGACGTGTCCCAGTGGTGGCGATACACCCCGGGCGCGAACTGGCGTCACCCACGAGGCCCGAACAGCACCCTGGACGGCCTCGACCAGCATCCGGTCACCCACGTGACCAGCGAGGACGCCGACGCCTACGCCATCTGGGCCGGCCGGGAGCTGCCGACCGAGGCCGAATGGGAGTTCGCCGCCCGCGGCGGCCTCGACGGCGCCGTCTACACCTGGGGCGACGATCCCGCGCCGCGGGACCGGCCGATGGCCAACACCTGGCACGGCGAGTTCCCGTGGCAGAACCTCAGGCCCCGCAAGAACGGCACATCCCCGGTCAAGAGCTATCCGCCCAACGGCTACGGCCTCTACGACATGGCCGGCAACGTCTGGGAGTGGACCAGCGACTACTTCGCCGCCCCGGCGTCAAAGCACGCCTGCTGCGTGCCGAAGAACCCGCGGGTCACCTCGGCCGCCGACAGCCTCGTCCCCGGCCAGCCCGGTGCGCACATCCCCCGCCGCGTGATCAAGGGCGGCTCCCACCTGTGCGCCCCCAACTACTGCCTCCGCTACCGCCCGGCCGCCCGCCAGGGCGAGGCGGTCGACACGTCCACCGCCCACCTCGGCTTCCGCTGCATCCTGCGCGAATAACTTCAAAACCAGCAAAATCCTCGTATCGAACGGACCCGGCTGACTCCGGTCCGTCCACGTTCCCCATCGCGGCTCGCCCACCCCGTCACCGGCGACTCTGGCGCGCTATGGCACAGCCTGGCCTCACGATGACGGGGACCAGCGGAGCCAGGAGGCCGGATTAGCCCGGCCTCCTGGCTTCACCGCATCCGCGTCATCGAAGATTGCACACGACTGCGGATTATCGATGATGTGCGGCCATCAGCGAGGTCACGGCGTCGATGCCGACGACCGAGCCGTAAACGGCGAGGGCTATTGCCGCTATCAGCATCACCCGGAGCGCAGTACGCCAGTAAACGGCGCAGATGCAGGCACCGACGATGATCAAGACCGCAACGACGGCCTGGGTTTCTTGTGGGTTGCTAGGCGGGACAGGCATGCGTTTCTCCGTACGGGATCGCCGTGGAAGACGCGCACCGGAGCACGGGAGACCGCCGACCGCCTCGATACTTATCCCAATGACCCAGATCGGCCAGGTTGCTGGGAACAGGGGTAGGCAGAAGGAAAATCTCCAGGTAGCGTAGCTAGTTGTAGCTGGGACTAGCTCTGCGAGTCCGGTGTGCGGGAGAGGCGATGTTGACGCATTGCCTCTCCCCTTTTTCTCTTGCGGTCTGTCGCATGAGAGATCAGCAGGGCGGGCCACGCGCGCGGGACGGCGCCTGACTGGTCGCGCAGGGGGCGCATCCTGCGCGTGAGCGGTCGACCAGCACAAGCCAAGAAGACCGGGCGTTTCCCCCGCGGGTCTCCATGGCAGCTCCTCATCGTTCGGGAAGCTATGTCTGCATCTTGATTGTGAAGCCTGGCAAAAATTTCAGCAATACGCCTGGTATATCTTTTGGAAAAACACCCGATAGATATCCTGACGTAAACGCGTACAAGTGGCACACTGGTCCCGAGCACAGCCTCAGTAACAAAGTGAGGGCGAGGTGAGATGGCTCCATCCGGCAGCCCTACTGTCCGGCGGAGGAGGCTAGCGGCAGAGTTGCGCCGCCTCCGCGGCAATCGCACCGGAAGTGAGGTGTCGCGGGGGGTCGGCTGGTCGACGACAAAGATCAGCCGCGCGGAGTCCGGTCGTGAAAGCCTGCCGCCGTCGGAGGTTGCGAAACTGATCGACTACTACGGCGTCGAGGCCCCGTTGCGCGGGCGCCTGCTCGAGCTAGCCGAAGACGCCACCAAGCGCGGCTGGTGGGATGAGTACGCCGACGCCCTGACACCCGAGTACATGGAGTTCATCGGACTCGAGGCAGAGGCGGTAGCTATTCTCCAGTGGCAGTCCGATGTGATTCCCGGCCTATTGCAGACGGAGGGCTACGCGAGGCAGTTGGACGCCGCCTTCCAGCGAATAAGTCCCATGATTCCGCCGGCCGTCCATGAACGATTTCTGAGGGTTCGGACGCTCCGACAGGAGAGGCTGATCAGTGAACCTGCCCTCCAACTCTCCGTCGTCATGGACGAGGCGTGTCTGCTGCGGGGAGTCGGCGATCGCGGCGTCATGCGCGCACAACTCGCGAAACTGGCAGAGGCAGCCGAGCTGCCCAACGTCGAACTCCGCGTGCTGCCCCTGGACGAGAACATGGCGCTGGTATCCGCCTCCTTCGCGATCCTCAGCTTCGGCTCCAAGGGAGCTCTTGAAGCCCAATCGCTCGGGGACGTTGTCAGCACCGAGAGCCTGAGCACTGAGTTGTACGTGGAAGGAGAAGCGGACACCCACCTCTATCGCTTGTTCTTCCAGGCTCTTTCCGAAGCGGCGCTGTCTCCCGCCAAGTCGCGAGACCATATCGTTACCACGATGCAGCGTGTCTGGTCCTGACCTGCGCTCGGCTATGCTATAGCGTCTTGTCGACGCTGCGCGACGTATGACGACTGCACGTCAATGTCCGGGCTGTCTCACTGTTATAGGTAATGACGAAGGTGGGCTCGATGCGACTGTTTGCCGTTCGGGGTGGTCGGCGATCAGCTGGCGATTCTCTCGGGCCCTGGGTTAAGAGCTCTCTGAGCACCTACAACGGCAATTGCGTCGAGGTCGCGGGACTGGCCGATGACACGATCCGGGTGCGCGACAGCAAGAACCCGGGGGGCGGTGTCCTGAACTTCACGCCGGCGGAGTGGGACGCCTTTATCGGAGGCGTCCTCAACGGAGAGTTTCGCCGCCGATCTCGCGGTTAGCGCGGCTGCAGGCGCGCCCTGCGGCGCCTCGGCGTCCGGCTGGGCGGCTAGTTCGATCAGCCGCGCCTGGGACGCGGAGGTTGCGGGGTGACGCCCGGGTGGATGTCGCCGAGCTTCCAGGAGCGGTCGAAGTAGGGCTCGAGCGGGCCGTAGAAGCGGACATAGCAGAACCAGTGCCGGCCCATCGTCGCCCGTCGCCCGCGCGGGCGCTTCACCCCGGCCGGATGAAGCGCCAGGCGACGCCAGGTTGCTTTTAGCGTAGTTAGGGAACTACTGTCCGTATCGAGTGACAGAAGTTCGGCCGGGGAAGGGTGTGACAGCAGATGTCTACTACGGGGGTAAAGCAGAGTACCGGGCCGAAGAAGGT
>Ga0335072_10009657_pt1 | contig 13913 bp, 10 predicted proteins | sample Lox_Sample_21_FD_206725 | JGI IMG/M metagenome (GOLD analysis project Ga0335072, IMG submission 206725) | Soil microbial communities from Loxahatchee National Wildlife Refuge, Florida, United States - Lox_Sample_2.1 | ecosystem: Environmental > Terrestrial > Soil > Wetlands | place: USA...
CTCAAGACGGCGTGGCGGCCGGGGCGGGCGGCCGTCTCGGGTCAGCTGCCAGCGGCGCTGCTCCAGGGAGTCGCGGGCGGCTTCAGCGACCGCGCCGGCCTGGACGACTCCGGGCGGGGACTGCTGGTAGCCACCGTGGCGGGCGACCGGAGACCAGGCCGGCTCAATCGGCGGGAGGGGGGCGGTCAGGCCCTCGTACTCGGCGGCCGCGTGGACGATCTTCCCGCCGGCGATGGTCAGCACCGACTCAATGCGGGAGATGTCCTCGCCGGGGACCGTGAAGTAGTCGTCGGAGAGCACGGCCAGGTCAGCTAGGTAACCCCGGGCGAGCATGCCCTTGCGGTCGGCTTCGCCGGCGAGCTCGGCCCCGGCCTTCGTGTACAGGCGCAGCGCGGTTTCCCGGTCCAGCAGGTTATCCGGTCCGTACAGCTGCAGGCCGCCGACGGTCCGGCCGAGGACCAGCCACTCCAGGACGGTCCACGGGTTGTAGGTGGACACCCGGGGAGCGTCGGTGCCGGCGGCCACGGTCAGGCCGCGGGCCAGCATGCCCTTGACCGGCGGGGACTGCGCCGCCCGGGCACGTCCGTGCCGCTCGGCGAACTCGCGCCCCTGGTAGGCCATCCGGTGCTGGACGGAGATGGCTCCGCCGAGCGCGGCGACCCGGTCGATGCTCTCCGGTGAGATGGTCTCGGCGTGATCGAGGATCCACCGCACGCCGCCGGGGAACGCGCCGGTCCTTTCCAGGACGGCCAGGTCCATGCGGATGGTCTCGTCGTAGGTGGCGTGCAGGCGGAACGGCCAGCCATGCTCGGCCAGCAACCCGACCGCGGCTTGCAGGTCCACGGCGGCCCGTTCGGGGAGCACCGGGCGCGGCTGGGCGAAGTTCTCGAAGTCATTCGCCGACCAGGCGAGGGTCTCGCCGGCGCCGTTGAGGCGAAGCCAGTCGTCGCCGTCACCGGGCCGCACGGCCGCGATCCAGCGCCGGATGTCGTCCAGTTCCTGCCCCGGTACCTGGGGAAAGAGATGGTAGGCGAGCCGGACGGGCAGTTCGCCCTGGCTGGCTAGCCGCGTGACCGCCGCGTAGTGCTCGGGGAAGGACTGGAACCCGCCGGCCGCGTCAATCGCCGAGGTCAGCCCGAACCGGCTGAGCTCGTGCAGGAAATGCCGGGTCGACTCGAGCTGCCCGTCTTCGCTGAGCGCCGGCGCCTTGCCGATCGTGGCGTACAGCAGGCCCGCCGCCGGCGCGGCCAGCAGGACGCCGGTCGGTTCCCCGGCGTAGTCCCGGACGATCTGCCCGCCGGGTACTTCCGGGGTGTCGCGGGCGTACCCGGCCGCCCGCAGCGCGGCCCGGTTCAGCAGGACCGACTGGTACAGGTGGGTGATCATGACCGGGGTGTCCGGAGCGGCGGCGTTCAGCTCGCTGATCGTGGGCAGCCGCCGCTCGGCGAACTGCTCCTTGCTCCACCCGCCGACAACCCGGACCCACTGGCCCGGCGGGGTAACGCTCGCCTGGTCGCGGAGCATCGCCAGCGCCTGGCGCAGTGAGCGGACGCCGTCCCAGCGCAGCTCCAGGAGGTAGTGCAGGCCAGTCCTGATCACGTGAATGTGGGAGTCGATCAAGCCGGGAATCACCCGCCGGCCCATCGCGTCGATCACGCGAGTGTCCCTGGTGACGTGCCGTGCCATGTCGTAGTCGTCGCCGACGGCCAGCACCCGTCCGTCGGCGATGGCCAGTGCGCCCGCGAAGGGACGACCGGGATCACCGGTGTACATGCGGCCGTTGCGCACCACGAGAACGGCGGGGTCATCCGGCTGCCCGGCCGGGGAGAGCCCGCCCACGGGCATCGACGTCCAGGCGTGGTCAGCGAAGGTGATCGGAGCTACCATGCGGTCACCGTAGGCAGCGGTGGTGGCCGGCGGCTTCAGTCAGATGACTGAGGGCGGCCACGACCGCGCGATTCGCCCGTGACGCCAGGAAAGTAACGTGACGCAAGCTGGACTGGTCGCCGGGGCCTACTGTGTGAGCCAGCCGAGGCCGCGGAGGGCAGACGAGTTGAGTGACGGTGCGATGCGGGACGGAAGCCCGGCTTCGCCATTCCTGTTCGGGCGGGACGCCGAGCTCGCCGAGATCACGTCGGCCGTCGACGGCGTGGCCCAGCGGGGCGGGACGGTGCGGATCGCCGGCGATCCCGGGGTGGGCAAGAGCGCGCTGCTGCGAACCGGGATAGAGCTGGCGACCGCGCGCGGGTACACGGCGCTCAGCGTCCGCGCGGCTGAGGGCGAGGCGCACCTGGCCTTCGCGGCTCTCTACCAGCTGCTGCGGCCGCTTCTGGGCCGTATCGACGAGTTGCCGGCTGGGCACCGGGCCGCTCTCAAGAGCGCCTTCGGGCTGGCTGAGCCGGGTGCCGGCCACGATAACCGGTTCTTCATCGCCCTGGCGGCGCTGGAGCTGATCGCCGACGCCGCCGCGCGGACGCCAGTCTTCGTCGGCGTCGACGACCTGTCCTGGCTGGACGAGGCCAGCCGCGAGGCCATCGAGTTCATCTCCCGGCGGATCACCGACGAGAAGGTCGTGATGGTCACCACGTGCCGGCTGAACCACCCGCCGGAAAGCACGTTCGGGTCGCTGCTGCTGTGGCTGGACGCTCTGGACCCCGATGCCTCGCGGGCGCTGCTGCGGCAGGCCGCCCCCGGCCTGCCGGCCGCCGATCAGGCGCGAGTGCTGCAGGCGGCGGCCGGGAACCCGCTCGCCCTGCTGGAGCTGGCGAAGGTGGTCGGCCGGTCCGGCGAGTCGTCTGTCTTCGCGCCGATCCCGCTCACCCAGCGCCTCGAGCGCTCCTTCGCGGCCCGGCTCGACGACCTGGAGCAGCCGGCCCGGATGGCGCTGCTCGTGGCCGCGCTGCAAGACAGCGACCGCCTGGCCGAGACCTACGCGGCCCTGCTCCGGCTGCCCGGTGGCGAGGGTGCCGACGTCGACCACGGCGGCGACCTGGACAAGGTCGCGCGACTTGGGCTGCTGGTCGTCGAGGGCGACACGTTCCGCTTCCGCCATCCGCTTGTCCGGTCGGCGATTGTCCAGTCGGCCACGCCCGCGGAACGAAGAGCCGTCCACCAGGCGCTGGCCGTCGCGGTCAGCGCCGATCCCGATCGCGCCGTCTGGCACCGGGCACTGGCCGCGACCGCCCCGCAGGAGTCCCTGGCCGCCGAGCTGGACGCGGGCGCCGCCCGGGCCGCGGCCCGCGGCGCCCCCGGCCTGGAGGAGGAATGGCTCAAGCGGGCCGCCGAACTGTCGCAGGACGACGGCCGCCGCGGTCACCGCCTGCTGCGCGCGGCCGAGCTGGCCTTCGAGCTCGGCCAGCATGAGACCGTGGCCGAGCTGGTCGCGCGGGCGCGTGCCCTGACGCTCGACCCGGCCGATGACGCCCGCCTGGCCGGGCTTGAGGGCGCGTTCGATGACGGAGTACCCGGCGATGAGGGCGCGATCAGCCGCCTAGTCACGGCCGCGAGCCAGGCCCACCAGGGGGGTGACGAGGAGCTGGCCGCCTCGCTGCTCCTGGGTGCCTGCAACTCCGCCTACTGGGGTGCGGCTAGCGAGCACCTCCGGTCGCGCATCCGGGCGGGCATCGAGGAGCTCAGCCTCGACAGCGCCGACCCGCGGGTGATGGTGCTGCACGCCGAGATCGACCCGTTCACGTGGGGAGCGCGCCTGGTCGACCAGCTGGCGCAGTGGACCGCACGCGAGATTAGCGACGCGCGCCTGCTCGGGGCGCTGGCCCGGACCGGGTTCGTCACCGGTGAATTCGAGCGTGGCCTGGGCTTTGCCCGGCGCGCGTCGGACTCACTGCGCGGGCAGGGCCGCGTCGCGCCGCTCACCTGGTCGCTGGTCCTGGAGGCGTTCACGTCGCTGTACCTGGGCCAGTGGGACATCACGCTCGTGGCGTGCGAGGAGGCCTACCGGTTCGGGTTTGAGAGCCGCCAGCCGGTGTGGATGGCGGTCGCCCGGCTGGGGCAGGGGAACCTCGCCGGGCTGCGCGGTGACGTCGGCCGCGCGATGGACCTCGTGGCGGAAGTCGAGAAGCAGGCGGTGAGGGACGGCAACCGCTCGCTGCTCAACGGCGTTCAGCTGACCCGCGGGCTGGCCGCCCTCGGTGACGGGCGGCCCGGCGACGCGGTTGACGAGCTCGGGCGCATGGTCGATCCCGGCGACATCGCCTATCAGTACCCCCAGTGCGCGTGGGTCATTGACTACCTGGCCGAGGCGGCGTCGCTGAGCGGCCGGGCCGAGGAGGCGCGCGGGCCGCTGCGGCGGATCGAGGAACTAGCCGATGGCACGCCGGCATCCGGGGTTACCCGGGCGCTCGCCTACGCCCGGGCGGTCCTGGCCGACGACGACCAGGCGGAAGCCCTGTTCGCGGAGGCTGTCCGGCCCGCGGATGGCGTCCCGCCCTGGTACCGCGCCCGGGTTGGCCTGGCCTACGGATCCTGGCTGCGCCGGCAACGGCGGGTCGCCGAGTCCCGCCGGCCGCTCGCGGCCGCGCAAGCGGTCTTCGATGCCCTGGGGGCAGGCGCCTGGTCGGCGCGGGCGGTGCAGGAGCTAGCCGCCACCGGGCGCCGGTCCCGGCGGCACGAGCCGGATGCCTGGGCGAAGCTGTCGGCCCAGGAGCTGCAGGTCGCCCAGTTGGCCGCGCAGGGCCTGACCAACCGGGAAATCGGCGAACGGCTGTACCTGTCGCACCGCACGGTGAGCTCGCACCTGTACCGGGCGTTCCCCAAGCTCGGCGTGCGGTCGAGGTCGCAGCTGCACCTTGCCCTGGACACCGATGTCCCGGACGCCGACGCGGCTGGCGCCGATGCCGACCCCGGACAAGACGAGGCTCCCTAGCCGCAACAGCAGTCGATCTACTCAAGCGCGGTGACAGCCGCGGGCGAGATGCTGGCCAACGGTACACGGACTGCCTGCGAGGGAGCCATGACAGCTGCCGGTTCGCCAGATGGCTACAGGCCTGCCCCGGCGGCGTCGCTAGGCCCCGCACTCAACGCCGACGGGTATGCCGTGGAGAACATCGCCGGCAACCTGTACTGGGTGACCGACTCGATCTATCAGTGCATGTTCCTGACCACGACGAGCGGGGTGATCCTCGTCGACGCGCCGCCGAGCATCGGGCGCCGCCTTGTCCGGGCGATCGGCGAGGCGACCGCGATGAGCGGACGGCCCAGTAAGGTCACCCATCTCGTCTACTCCCACTCGCATGCCGATCACATCGGGGCCGCCTCGATCTTCGGCAGTGACGTCGAACGGGTCGGGCATGCCGAGACCGGGCGGCTGCTGCACCGGGACGACGACCCGCGCAGGCCGCCGCCGACCGTCACGTTCACCGGCGCGTGCACCCTGGCCGTCGGCGGCGAGCGGCTCCAGCTTGCCTTCCGCGGGCCCAACCACTCCGCCGACAACATCTTCGTGTTCGCGCCCGACTACGCGACGCTGATGCTGGTTGACGTCGTCTACCCGGGCTGGGTCCCGTTCCGCGGCCTCGGCCTCGCCCAGGACGTCCCTGGCTGGTTCCACGCGCATGACCAGGCCCTGGAATACCCGTTCGCCACCCTCGTCGGCGGGCACCTGGGCCGCCTCGGCACGAGGGACGACGTGATCATCCAGAAGAGCTACCTGGCCGACCTGAGCGACAGCACGCGGGCCGCGGTGGCCGCGATCGACCCCGCCCCGGTCGCCGGCGCGCTCGGGCCGAACGTGTGGGCCCGCTGCCAGCGGTACACGGACCTGGTTTGCGGCCGGGCGGCCGGACCAGTGATCGCGAAGTACGCCGGGCACCTGGCCGGAGCCGACGTCTACACCGAGCGTCACGCCGCCGCGATGCTCGACACCCTCCGCCGCGACCGGGGGGAGCTCGGCCTGCTCGGGCGGCAGGCCGGATCATAACGACCGGATCAGGGCTCCCCGCCCAGGAACTCGATGAGGGCGCTGCTGACCTGGCCCGGCTGCTGCTGGGTGACCCAGTGGCCGGACGGCGCGATCTCGACCACCTGGTGCCTGGCCGAGATCCGGGCGGCCTGCCCGGTCATCGGGGTGAGCACGTGCGGCTCGGCCAGCGCGAGGTAGGGGACGTCGAGGGGCTCGGCCAGCCAGGCGTCGTTGTCGGTGATGTCCTGGGGGAACGCGCGGAACCAGCCCAGGGCCGCCGTCAGCGCGCCGGGAGCGGAGTAGGCCCGCACGTACGCTTCCCTGTCCGCCGCGGTGATGCCGGACGCGTCATCGTTCTGGCCCTGGTCGTGGAAGTCGAAGAACCAGTCAAGGTAGAAGTCGAGCGAGGCAGAGATCAGGCGTTCGGGCACCCGGGGGATCGCGTGAAACCTGAACCACCATGGCGACCGCGGGTCGAGGAGCGGGAACTGATACCAGGCCTGCTCGGGGAGCAGGACGGCGGCGATCGCCAGCTTGCTCATGCGGCCGGGGTGGCTCTTGGCGAAGGCGTAGGCGACCATGCCGCCAATGTCGTGGCCCACCACGGCGGCCGTCTCGATGCCGAGCGCGTCGAGCAGTCCCGCGACGTCGCCGGCCATCGTGCGCTTGTCGAAGCCATCGAAGGTCACGGTCGAGCCGCCGACGCCGCGAAGGTCGGCGGCGATCACCCGGTAGCGCGCGGCGAGCGCCGGCATGACGGCCCGCCAGGCCCGCCAGGTCTGCGCGAACCCGTGCAAGAGCACGACGGCGGGCCCGTCTCCGCCGGTCACCGCGTGCACCGTCAGGTCGCCGATGTCGGCGTGCACCGACGTGAACCCGGCCAGCCCGCTGGCGCCGTGGCTGAGGCCGTTCATCACAGGCCCTTCCCGCTGAGCCAGGACAGGCAGGCCCGGGCGACCTGCGCCCAGCCGGAGTCAACGGTCAGCGAATGCCCCCGGTCGGGGAACTCAAGCAGTTCGGTGTGGGCGGGGGAGTAACGGTACTGCTTCAGCGTTGACTTGGTGATGGCTTCCGGGACGGTGTGGTCCTGGCCGCCCATGATGAGCAGGAGCGGCCCGCGCCGCGGGTTGCGGGTGTCCACCTTGGCGGGCGAGTGGAGCGAGAAATTGGCCGCCGCCGCCTCGAACAGCGGCCGGCCCGGCGCCGGTACCACCCACTTCTTGTAGAGCTCGTCGGACTCCTCCTCGGTCAGCGCGTTCCCGAAGCTGTAGCGGAACTGCTCGGCGGTGAGCATGACCGCGCGATGCCGGTTCGCGGGGCTGCTGAAGACCGGGAGCGTCGATCGCAGTGACGAAAGCGGGAGCGGCAGGACGCCCTTGATCTGCGCCGCGTCGATCGCGATGGCCGCGGCGGCCAGGTCAAGACCGAGCAGTTTCTCGGCGATCATCCCGCCGAATGAGTGGCCGATCAGCACGGGGCGGGCGGGCAGGCCGGCGATGATCGCGGCATAGTGCTCGACGACATCGTCGATTCCGTGGTCGGCGACCGAGTCCGGGTGGGCGCGAGCGAGGTCAACGGTCTCCTGATCGCCGGGCCAGCCCGGCGACAGGACCTGGTAGCCGGCCCGCCCGAACAGGGACTCCCATGGTTCCCAGGAGCTCGCGTGCAGCCAGAGGCCGTGAATGAAAACTACCGGACGAGACGTGTCAGTCATCTGACCTGGCCTTTCATGGATGAATCGCCCGCGGTCACCTGCAAACGCTCCCGGGCGCCGCGCTCAACGTACGAGCGCCGCGACGCGTGCGGCTTCGGTCATCCGACTGCATGTCCGCCGGGCACCCGTAAGACCCATCCTGTAGAAGGCGCCTCGGCCGCCACGGCGGCCGAGGCGCTGTCCTGCGCCCAGGCCCATCACCGCCCCAAGGGCTACCTCCGCTCCAAGCTCCGCTCGTTCCTCGCTCCGCGTCGCGGGCCTCTGCTGGCTCCCGGGCTGCCGCCGGCGCTGGGGGTCCAGCGGCTCGTCCGATCGCTCCAAGCTCGCTCGCTGTGGCGCGCGGTGCCTCTGTTTCCTCGCCGGGCGGTCGGTTGCGGTGACCCGTTGGCGTCGCTGGTGCTGCAGAATCCCGCGCCCGTTGGCGACATCGCTGCTCTTATAGAGCACCGCTGGCGCCAACGGGCGGACGTTTTGGGCGCACCGCTGCCGCCAACGGGTGTCGCCGAACCGCCGCCACGCCCGTTCCCACCTCGCCTTCACTCTGGAAGGTGGAGTTAACACCACTGAACCCGACCGCCCCCGGCGCCCACAATGGGAAGCGAGCGGACACCCGGCCCCCGCGCGGGCCGGCGCCACCGGGGAACGACGCAGCGGTGCGGAGGTAGCGATGATTGACGTTGGCGAGAGCATTGCCGGGCTTGCCCGGCATACCCTGCGGACGTGCGTTCGGGGGCTGGCCCTGGCGGCTACCGCCATCGCGGGGATCCCGTTGTTCGTCGCCTCCCTGGCCTGCGTTCTCCTGCTGCCTACCGGGCTCGGCGTCGTGCTCGCGCCGAAGAGCCTGCTCATCGTGCGCCGGCAGGCCGACCTGCAGCGCCGCTGGGCACTTGACTGGTCGGGGGTGACGATCGCGAGGCCTTACCGATCCTGCTCCACCAAGCCGACCAACCGGCTCTTCCGGGTGTTCCGGCGCTGCCGGTGGGTCCTCGGCGATCCGGCGACCTGGCGTGACCTGCTCTGGGTCCCCGTCAACGTGCCGGTCAGCGTGGTGCTCGGGCTCCTGCCGGCATTTCTGCTCGTCGCGGGCACGTTCGCCCTGACCAACGACTGCGGGACGGTGCTGGCTAACTGGAAGAACGTCGTGCCGCACAACTTCTTGCTGCAGGTGCTCTTCCTGAGCATGCTGCCGGCCTGCGTCATCGCGGGGCCGTGGCTGCTGAAAGCGCAGGCAGTGGCCGCATCGTCGCTGCTGGCACCGACCCGCGGGGAGATGTCCGCGAGGGTGGGCCAGCTCACTGAGTCGCGGTGGGATGCGGTGGACGCGTCCGCGGCCGAACTGCGCCGGATCGAACGCGACCTGCATGACGGAGCGCAGGCCCGGCTGGTCGCTCTCGGCATGAACATCGGCTTCGCCGAGCAGATGGTCAAGGACAACCCGGAGCTCGCGCTGACACTGCTGGCCGAGGCACGCGAATCCAGCGGTCAGGCCCTGTCCGAACTGCGCACGCTGGTCCGCGGCATCCATCCCCCGGTACTGGCGGAACGTGGCCTCGACGGGGCGGTGCGCGCGCTTGCCCTCAGCCTGCCGCTACCGGTCGACCTGCACATCGACCTGCCCGGCCGGCCCGCCGCGCCGGTTGAGTCGGCCGCCTACTTTGCCATCGCCGAGGCGCTCGCCAACGTGGTCAAGCACAGCGGCGCCACCCGGGCCTGGGTCCAGCTGGAGCACGATCACGGCAGGCTCGTCGCGATCATCGGCGACAATGGCGCGGGCGGCGCGCATCCGCGCGCTGGCGGCGGCTTGCAGGGCATCGAGCGACGGCTGAACGCCTTCGACGGTACGGTCGCCGTGACCAGCCCGGCCGGCGGGCCGACTCAGGTGACCATGGAGCTGCCGTGCGAGTTGTCCTTGGCGAGGACCTGACCCTCCTGCGGGACGGCCTGATCCGGCTGCTCACCGCCTACGACATGGAGGTCGTGGCGGCCGTGGCCAGCGGGCCGGAGCTGCTGCGCGCGCTGGTGGACCACCACCCCGACGTGGCGGTCGTTGACGTGCGGCTGCCGCCAACCTTCACGGATGAGGGACTGCGGGCGGCGATCCAGGCGCGCGCTCAGCTGCCGGGGCTGCCGGTGCTCGTCTTGTCGCAGCACGTCGAGCAGCTCTACGCGAAAGAGCTGCTTTCCGCGGGGACGGGGGGCCTCGGTTACCTGCTCAAGGACCGAGTGTCCGACGTTCTGCGGTTCATCGAGGCTGTCCGTACCGTCGCCGGTGGCGGTACCGCCCTGGATCCCGAGGTCGTGTCACAATTGCTGGCCCGGCGCGGGCGGGATGACCAGCTTGGCCGGCTCACCGCGCGGGAGCGCGAGGTCCTCGCGCTGATGGCTGAGGGACAGAGCAACGTCGGGATCGCCGCCCGGCTGGTGGTCACGGAGAAAGCCATCAGCAAGCACATCGGCAGCATCTTCACCAAGCTCGACCTGTATCCCGCCGAGGACGCCAACCGCCGGGTCCTCGCGGTGCTGACCTATCTCAACGCCTGAAGCCGGGCAAGGCGATAATCAGCGCCACGCACAGCAGCGCGATCGCCGCCGGCGCCAGCGCGCCGGTCCAGCCGGTGCCGGGATGCACCGCGCTGTTGACGGCGACGGCGCCGAAGCAGATGGCCGCGAGGGACGCACCGATGGTGAGCCGGGGGGTGAGGTAGCCGTTGGCTCCCCGTGAGGCGGCGGCGTCCGCGGTACCTGCATCGACGGGGCCATGGTGGAGGGGCAAGTCCGCCAGTGGGACGGTCAGTTCCTTCCCGGTTCGGGCGTTCAGCGCCTGCATGGATCGCTGGTCGAACTCCTCAATCCATGCTCCCTCGGCGCGAAGGGCCTGTTCGGCAGTGTAAGCCACCCGCGCCGGCCGGTTGGCGTCCGGCTGCGGTACCAGGGCCCGTCGATATGCTCGGCGTGCGGTGATTGGCCGAGGATCGCGAGCGAGGAATGAGCGTGGCACGGGGAGCCCGGTTTGTCGAAAGCGTCCGCAGCCAGCCAGGGCTGGTCGGCGCCTTCCTCATCGACGCGATCGGAACCGGGATGTTCATTCCCTTCTCGCTGCTGTTCTTCCTGGCGACCACGTCCTTGCCGCTGACACGGATCGGATTGGGATTGTCGATCGCCGCTCTTGTGCGGATCCCCGTCACCATGGCGGCCGGCCCACTGTCTGACCGGTTCGGGCCTCGTACCGCGATCGTCGGATCGCAGGTCCTGCAGGCGGCGGGTTTTGCCGGGTACCTGTTCGTGCACGGCTTCTGGTACCTCGTCGCGGCGGCTGTCCTTGTCCAGGTCGGGAATTCCATTTTCTGGGTGGCCTATGCTCCCCTGATCTTCACCGTCGCCGCGGACGGCGAGCGGGAGCACTGGTTCGCCCTGGGCACTGCGCTGCGGACCGCCGGGTGGGCCGTCGGCGGGGTGATCGCGGGGGCCACGGTCGCGGTCGGGGGACGGGACGGGTACATCGGCGTCGCCGCCGCGAACGGCGCCTCTTTCCTCCTCGCGGCCTTCCTGACCGCCCGGCTGCGGCCCGGGACCGCCACGCCGCGCCGGGGCACCGGAGCGGGCGCCGGGGCTGGCGGGAACGGGCAGGCGCTGCTGCGTGACCGTGCGTTCCTTGGATTCGTGGCGGTCAATATCGGCATTACCTTTCTCGCTCTTGCCGTCCCCACCGCGCTGCCGGTGTTCCTGGTGGACCTTCTGCGCCTGCCGGCGTGGTCACCCGGTGCCGCTCTCGCGCTGAACGCGACGCTCGTGGCGGTGTCCTCGCCGGCCGTGATGTCGGCGATCGCGGGCCGACGGCGGCGGAACGTCCTGATGGCCTCACAGGCATGCCTGATCGTGGCGCTCGCGGTCTTCCTGCTCGTTCACCTGCTGGCGGCCGGGGCCGCGGTCACTCTCGTGCTCATTGCCATCGTGCCCCTGGCCGTGTGCGAGGTGATGCAAGGCGCCGTCGTGCCCGCGGTCGTGACGGAATCAGCGACCCCGCTGACCGTGGGCCTCTACACGTCGGCCTACCAGCTGACCTTCAGCCTCGCCGACATCATCTGCCCGGCTGTCGTGACCGTGGAGCTGCACGCCGGCGCGGCCGCGCTGTGGCTGCCGCTGTCGGCGATAGCGCTCGTCGACCTGGCCGCGGTGGGCCTGCTGGCCAGGCGGATGCCTGCGCTGGCCCGGCGGGTGGGACAGGCGCCGGCGGAGGTCGAAGGCTCGCCGGGATCGGCGAGCCCGGCGCGGCGCCCGCTTGAGGCCGACGGGACCTAGCCGCCCGCCCGGGCGTCGGCTACCGCGTTCAGCGCGTCGTGGTCGGCCGCCGCGGTACCGAGGCGGTGCAGCAGGGCACCGGTGATGGGCCGGTCCACCTTCTCGGTGATGCCCCAGTGGTAGAAGCCGTACAAGATGCCGAGCCGCAGGCCGAGCCGCACGTCATCAGGTCCTGGCTCGACGGACGGGCCGCGGGTGCCGCTGGCGGCCGCGAGCTCATCGAGGTAGTGGCGCACCAGGTCGCGTTCGTGCGCGCGCCGGTCAGCGACGGTGAGCGCGGAGGCGATGTGGTACCCGACATCGAGGTACCACGGCCCGCGGTGCACCAGCTGCCAGTCCAGCAGCGACGGCAGGCCGGCGCCGTCCAGGTAGAAGTTGCCGATGTGCGCGTCGCCGTGCACGACCGTCCAGGGCTGGGCGTCGCGCATCGCGGCGGCGAGGTCGCAGAACGCCGTGTACAGCCGCTCCGCGTCACGGACCTCGGCCGGCACGCCGGGGCCGAGGTCGTCGCTGTCGAAGTTGGCCCGGATCTCCCGGATACCCCGGTGCACGGTGCGGGACTCCAGGCGCGGCCCCAGCCACGGCGCCGTCCCGGCGGCCGGGTCGCCCCAGGTCGCGGCGTGCAGCAGCGCGAGCTGGCTCAGGCTCTGGGCCGCCTGGTCGGGCGTGTAGGGGCTGGTGGCGTCCAGGAACGTGCCGCCCTGGGCGGTGACGTCCTCGGTGATGATGATGCCGTGCCCTGATTCCGGGTGCACGCCGGCGTAGCGGCTGCGCAGGGTGCGGATGCCGGTCCGGGGAGCGAGGTCCCGGTAGAAGGACGCCTCGATGATCCCGGTGCGGCGTCCCGGCCAGCCGGCCTCGTTGAAGTAGCACTTGGCGCACAGGTCCGGCGACAAGCCCGCTGGCACGCCGCCCGCGCACTCGATGCGGAAGCGAAGGTTCATCGACACCCGGCTGACGACCGGCCCCCGCGTGACCCTGGTGACCACGATGCCGGGGAACTCGCTGCTGAGCGCGAGGCTCAGCCAGGCGGGGGACAGCAGCTCATCCAGCGTGCCGGGAACGGGGACGTCCTGGCCCGGCCGGTGATCGTAGGAGCTCATCGCGGGGCGTCCCCCCTCTCCGTCCGGCCGCCGATGCCCTGCAGGCACAGCTCCCAGACGTGCTCTGCTATGGCCGCCGCCGGCTCGCTCTTGGCCTTGAACGCGTAGTGGTGGTACACCGCGCGGACCAGCATCACGATCAGCTCCGCGCTGCGGTCCACATCCGGCGCGGCGATCAGCCCCTGCTCCTGGGCGGCTCGCAGCTCGGCGGTGAACAAGTCGACGATCGGCTGGGTGGCGAGGGTCATCTCCTCCGGGAACAGCTGGTGCAGCCGCCAGTGCTCGGCCGTGATGAACTGCGGCAGCCTGGCGTCCGGCCCGGCGACGTCGAGGCCGCTCAGCACGGCCGTGATGTAGTAGTGCAGTCGGGTAAGAGGATCGGGCAGGTCGCGGGCGGCTATGGCGTATTCCGCGGCCTGGGTGGCGTGCAGGTCCTCCAGGGTGGCCAGCAGGAGCTGGTCCTTGCTGCCGAAATGCCGGTAGAAGGTCTGCAGCGCCACGCCGGCCTCGCGGGCCAGTTCCTGCGTGGTGAAGCCGCCGCCCTTCTCGGCGATGAGCCGCTTGGCCGCCTCGACCATGATCTTCATCTGCCGTACGTTGCGCGACCGCCACTGCTGCATGAGCGGTGACCGGTCAGCCGCCCGTTCGGTCCAGGACATGACCGAAACGCTACCGTCCTCTCCCGACGATGTGCTCATCGTGGCGTCAGCACCACCACGGGGATCTCCCGGTCAGTCCGGGCCTGGTAGGCGTCGTAGTTCGGCCAGACCGCGGTGGCGATCTTCCACAGCCGGGCGCGCTCGTCAGGAGACTGCGCGGTGCGCGCGGTGACCGGGATCCGCTGCGCGCGGACCTGGATCCGCGCCGTTGGGTTGGCGGT
>Ga0335072_10009658_pt1 | contig 13913 bp, 14 predicted proteins | sample Lox_Sample_21_FD_206725 | JGI IMG/M metagenome (GOLD analysis project Ga0335072, IMG submission 206725) | Soil microbial communities from Loxahatchee National Wildlife Refuge, Florida, United States - Lox_Sample_2.1 | ecosystem: Environmental > Terrestrial > Soil > Wetlands | place: USA...
CCCCGAGGCGATGCCCTGGTGACGCGCCGCGGTGAGCAATGACACCCGCGCCCCACCCGATCCCCCAATGACGACGGCCGGCGCCATGTCCAGGTGGCGGAGCAGGCCCGCCAATGCGTCCGCTTGCATGGCCGATTCGGACGAACCCTCGAAGCACACGTCCGATTCCCCGCAGTTGGGCCGATCCCAGATCAGCACGCGGTTGCCGTGTTCCGCCAGCGTCCGGGCCAACTCACGGACGCCGGGCTCGTCCTTGCTGAAGCGGCCGCCCGGGGTGATCACCCACGGGCACCCGTCGCCGATGACCTCGTAGGCGAGGGTCACCCCGTCAATCGTCGCTGTGGCCACCGGCTCTCCTTCTCCCCAGGGCACCTGCCAACATAGGGTGCGATCACCCGCAGGGTCGAGGCCCGAAGTGCTCCGGCCCCGGTCGATCACACCATGAGATGGGAGGCGGCCGATGAGACGTCCAGGCCGTCCAGGAAACGATGGGCGCGAGCGGTGCTGTCGCGGATCAGCCGGTCTGACTGCGAGAAGTCGGTGATGTCGAGCCCCGCCACCGGCGCGCCGGGGACGACGATGACGCGCTGGCCGACATGGGCCAGGCTCGCGGGATCGGGGAGCCCGGCGTAGCGACTGATCCCGAAGCTGCGCAGGAGCACGTGGAGGGCGCCCATTCTGGGCGCCGCGTCGCCCGGACCGAAGGTCTGTCCCAGCACGTAGATCACACTGGCATCGGTGTCGACCGCTCTCGCAATGGGCACGGGCTCCAACACGCCGCCATCGACATGACGATGCCCGTCGATCACCGAGGGAGGGAAGAGGCCCGGGAGGCAGGCGCTGGCGTAGAGGAGCTCGTCCACCGGCCCCGTCGTCCACCAACGGGCCAGACCCACATCGAGGTCGGTCGTGACGACGTGGGCCGGCACCGGAACGTCGGCGAGGTCCTCGACCGGGATCAGGCTGCGGATGAGCGACCGGAGCGGCTTGGGGTCGTAGATGTGCGGCCGCCGGCCGATGACCCGAGCCAGGGTCCGCAGCCCGACCGGGCCGAAGACGTCGCGCCGGCTGAGCATCTGCCACACCCGGGCCAGCTGGCGGGCCTGCTCGACACCGGGTTCGAGGGCGAAGAAGGTGGCGTTGAGCGCGCCCACGGAGCAACCGACGACCACGTCGGGGACGATGGCCCGCTCGGCCAGGGCGTGCAGGATGCCGACCTGCACCGCACCCGTGCTTCCCCCGGCCGGGAGCACGAACGCGACCTCCGGAGCACTCACGGCGCCGGATCAGCGACAGGCAGCGGGCGGGCCACCGTGAGCCGCTCGACCGGACGGCCCATGAGCCACGACAGCGTGTGGTTGGGTGCCCGGTGCACCACGGGGCCCAGGACGCGCTCCAGCGCGTTGGCACGCTTTCCCACCGGCGCGTTGATCTCGCCGTACCACCCCGGCAATCCGGCCTGGCGGCATTCAGCGTCCACGTGGTGCACGAGAGCCGATCCGGCCCAGCGGGTCAGCCGGTGGGACAGCACGTTGACATGCGCGTGCGCCCGATAGGGCGGAGCCGGGCTGCGCAGCATCACCCAGCCGTCGCGTAGCCGGGTCCGATGGAACTTCGCGACGGGCGAACGCGGCCTCGTGTGCACCAAGGTGCGCAGCGAGTACGTCAGGTAGCGCGCGGCCCGGGCGCGCGCCCACCGCATGTACGCCGCCTGATCGGTGCAGACGAGGGCGAACCCCACCACTTCTCCCCCTGCGTCCACCACCGCCGCCTGAGGCCGACCGCTCCCGAGATACCAGTCCAGGCACATCGACTCGTAGCGGCCGCCATCGTCGAGCGAGAACGGAAGGGGGCGGCCCATGACCAGTGTGGAGTGGAACAGGCGGCGCAGCTCTCCCTCGTCCCGGTCGGCCAGGGGCCGCACCACAGCCTCTGCCCTGCCGCCGTCGAGACCCGTCGTCACGGGCACCTCGCAGGGGTGCGGCCACCCAACTGGACACTGAGGACGGCATCGGCCGCGCCGGCCCAACTGAATTGCTCCGCCCGTTCCCGGGCTCGGCGACGAAGGCGCTGGCCGTCCTGCTCGAGCAGCCTGGTCACCGCGTCGGCCATGCGCGCCGCGTCGTTCGGCGCGGCGAGTCCACAGGTGGGACCGCTCACCTCGGATCCCGCGCCCGAGTCCGATGTCACCACCGGTGTGCCACATGCCAGCGACTCGAGGATGGCCAGACCGAAGGTCTCGGCACGGCACGGGGCCAGCGTCACGTCGGCGGTTGCCAGCACCCGGGCCACTCCGGCTCGTTCGTGCACGTGGCCGGCGAACGTGACTGGGAGATCGATGGCCCGCTGTTCCAACTCGGCGTGCAGGGGTCCGCTGCCGACCATGGTGAGCTGGGCGTCGACGCCGCGGCGACACAATTCGGCCAGGACGTCGACGGCGAGACCGGGCTCCTTCTCCTTGGACAGACGGCCGACGCATGCGAGCTCGAGGTGTCCAGGGGTCGTGGGGAGAGCGGGAGGACGAGCCCGAGGTGAGAATGCGTCGAGGTCGACGCCCCACGGCACCACCGTGACGTTGGCGGCACCGATGCGCTCGAACTCGGCGGATGCGAAGCGCGACGGGCAGACGACGGTGTCGAACGAGCGGGCGAGCTTGGCGTTCCACGCATCGGCGATCCGGCCCAGGGGCACGCCCGCGGGCACCCGATCCCGCAGGATGGCATCGATCCGTTCGTGCGACAGCAACGTGCAGGGGATCCCGCGTCGGCGGGCCCAGCCGGCCGCGGCCACCAGCGTCAACTTGTCGGAGACCTCCACGGCATCGGGGTCGAGACGATCGAGGAGCTCGGAGAGGGCGCGGCGCCTGAGGATCATCCGGTAGCCACCAGATCCGAGAACGACCGGAGCACGAAGGAAGAACCGGGTCCCGTGCTCGTCGGACTCCTGCGCGTCGGCGGGTCCGGGGGCGATCAGGGCCCGGTCGATACCAGCGGACGAGTACCACCGTGCCAGCTCCTCGAGCACGGTCTTGATCCCACCGGTGCAAGGACCGTAGAAGTTGGCCAGCTGCACCACACGGGTCATGGCACCGCGCCGGCGTAACCGGGCCGGGCGGAACCGGGACGCCCCGGTTGGGCCGCGCTGCGCCTGCCCTGCTCCACCAGGGTCAGGTAGGTGACCGCGACCGCGCCCCCGGCCAGGGCCGCGTCGATTCCGCGCAGTGCGGCATCACGGAGTCGCGGCCGCAGAAGGTCGTCCGGGTGCAAGGCGATCCGCAAGGTCCGCCCCGGGTGCAACAGGCGCGCCGGTGCCCGGGACATCAGCGCCGCACCGAATCGCTCACCCCGGCTGGCCGGCCGATGGCACAGGACGGGGGCGCGCACGCGCCCTCCATGCGCCAGGTCCGTCACCGAGAGGTGCGTGGTCACGTAGTCGCGCCCGGCGCGGGGCCGCCCCCCCACGCCGGAGCTCGATATGAGCCACCCGGGTGGGGTGAACCCCGACGTCTCCAGGTCGAGCTCGGCTAGGACGTCGAGCCCTCGCCTGACCCGCTCGGCCGCTTCTGTTTCGCTGGTGGTCCAGAACTCGGCGCAGCCACGCGCGACGAGGTTCCCGACCACGGTCCGCCCGACGGGCGCCGCCGGCCGTGCCGCGTGGTCCCAGCCGTGCAGGCACAGTTCGTGGCCCCGGTCGCGACAGGACCTCAGCCAGGCCGCCAACTCGGTGTCGCCGGCCAAGGATCGTCCCCTCCACGGCCCGGGGATCACGAGGAGCGACGACGGCACGCCGCGCTCGTCCAGGTCCCGTACCCACCGCCGGGATTCGGATGCCGTGGCCGGCGACACGTCGTGGACCGATACCACCACACGGGCCGGCCCGGGGTTCATGCCGCCAGCCTTCGCCGTGACGGCGTGCCGATGAGCCGACGGTAGTGGTCGAGGAGCTGCCCGTTGACGAGCCCCCAGGTCCGGTGCTCGACCGAGGCCCGGGCCCTCTCTCCCATGGCTCGTCGCAGGTGCGCATCCCCGGCGAGATCGGCCACGGCCTGGGCCATCAGATCCGCGGACTCGGGCGGAAAGAGCCACCCGTTCTCGCCGTGGCGGACCAGGTCGAGCGGCCCGCCCTGGGCCGGGGCGACCACGGGCACCCCCGAGGCCAGTGCTTCCTGGATGGCCTGGCAGAACGTCTCGTGCGGTCCGGTGTGCACGAAGACGTCGAGACTCGCCACCACGGTGGCCAGGTCCACGCCACTGCGCCAGCCGAGGAACTCAGCCCTGGGCAGGCGTCGTTCGAGTCGCCGGCGCGCCGGTCCGTCACCCACCACGACGAGCTTGATGTGAGGCACGCGCTGCAGAGCGGCAAGAAGCTGGACCCGCTTCTCGGAGGCGAGGCGGCCCATGTACCCCACGACCACCTGTCCCGAAGGTGCCAGTCGATGGTGGAGCAGATCGCTGCGCCGTCGGGGATGGAAGAGGTCACTGTCGACGCCCCTCGACCAGAGTGCGACAGGCCCGATGCCCTGACCGGCCAGCTGCCAGGCGGCCGACGTCGAGGGCGCCAACGTGAGGTCGGCATCACGGTGCGCCCGTCGCAACATCCTCCAGACGACGGGCCTCGTGAGGCCCAGGCAGTAGCTCCGGGCAAAGCCGGCGAAGTCGGTCTGGTAGATCGCCACGACCGGCGTGCCCATGTCGCGGGCGACCCGGGCCGCGGCCGGACCGAGAACGGCCGGCGCCGCCAGGTGCACGATGTCAGGGGCGAACTCTCGCAACACGTCGTCGACCCGGCGGGTCGGGAGGGCGACGGGGAGATCGCGATGGACGGGAAGAGGGACGGAGCGGATCCTCTCGACAGCCGTGCCGGCTTCGCTCGAGGGTCCCTGACCCGGCGTGAGCACCAGAGTTTCGTGCCCGTGGTCCTTCAGGTGTTCGAGGATCCGAAGGACCGAGTTCGTCACCCCGTTCCGTTGGGGCAGGAAGCACTCAGCGGCAATCGCCACTCGCACGTAACCAAGTTGTACATCTTTGAAGTTACACGCGCGGCGCGTCCGCTCGACGTGCAGATGAACTTTTGGCGAACGTCGCATCGAACGGTCGAACGCTTCTCCGCTCCCGAGGCTAGAGAAAGCCCCACTCTCGCCCTCGGATGACGGCATCGGACCGTGAGTGCGCGCCGAGCTTCCGATACAGGCTCAAGCGGTGCGAGCGAACCGTGTCCAAGGAGACGAACTGCCGACGGGCAATCTGCTTCATCGTCTCTGTGGAGTCGAGGTCTCGGAGCAGCTGCAACTCACGATCGGTGAGTGTGACGACCTGCACGTCTTCCGCGAAGACATCTCTGGCGGATTCAAGGGCTGGGTCGGCCAGGAGGGCGGGGAGCCCGCGCACCACGGGCGAGAGCTTTTCGAGGATGAGGCGTGGAGCCGTCGTCAGCGCCCGCAGGAGGCGGTTTCCCTTGATGACGGCAACGGCGCGCTCGAGTTCTTGGACCGCTCGATCGTCGTTACCCCGGAGGTACTCGGCGGTGGCCGCAATGAGGCAGAGCTCCGCTCTGGTTCTCGGCGTTGCCCGGCGGTCCCACAGCGCCGCGGAGGCGGAGCTGAGCGCGGCGTCGTACTCGTTCGACTTGAGCGAATATCGGGCCTGGCTGAGCGCGGCGAGCGGCTGATCGGAGGTCATGTGCGACAACACGGTGCTGGCCCGTGCGCCCTGCCCGGCGGCCAAGCACAGATCGACGGCTGACACCTGCACCAGCAGAGCCGAGTACTCACCCCGCCCGAGCATCCACTCGCCCCGATCGAACGGGTCAGGGGCGTCGAGGCGGGCCAGACCTTCGAGCGGGTGCCCGAAGGTCAGTTCGTACTGGGCGAAGGCATAGGTGACAAAGGCCCGGAACTCCTCCTGCTGATGCAGGACCCGGAGGGGTTCGAGCGCGGCGGCCGCGGCGGGCTCGTCCAGGCGATCGAGGGCCTCGAGCGCCCGGGCCACGTCGGCCGGTACGTGTGCCACGGCGCCGATCCAACCGTCCACGGTGGGAAGGTCACCATGTCGTTGCAGCCAGAGGTCGACCTGGTGGTTGAAACCCATCATGGAGATCGTCAGAGCGGCATGGCTGGCCGAAATTCCGGCCAGGAACTCCACCGCACGGCGCATATGCGACGTGAAGGAGCGCTGCAGGGGAGTCACGGAGGCCTGCAGGTCGCCTCCGAGCTGAAGAGTGATGCCCCACTGCAGCTCGAGCGTCGCCAGGACGTCGGCGACCGCCTCGCGCTGGGGCTCGCTCAGCAGTCCGGCCAGGATCTCCGCCCGTGTGACGATGGCCATCGCCTCCTCCAGAAGGCCGATCTGCCGGAGCACGATGGCCTGCCCCGTCGCCACCGTCAGCAACTCGCGCAGATCGTCGCGATGGGCGAGCGCTTCGAGCTCCTGCGGGTCCTCGGGCAGCGGTCGTTCGACCACCGGGTTGGGGGCGTCCCCCTTGGCGAAGATCTCCCGTCCCGTCTGCATCACCGGGTCGGCGGCGACGACGTCGGCCGGCATCAGGCGGTACAGCCATGTCACGGTGGCGTAGGACTCGGTGAGGAGGCTGATGTAGTTCGCCTTCACGTAGGCCACGGCGGCATCCCAGTCGCCCCGCAGCGCCATTGCCACCAGCTCGGCCGGCTCGTTGGGGACGGCGATCTCCCGGTCGAGGTCGGTCAGGGACCCGGTCGCTGCCGACGTTGGCACCTCAGACAATTTCGCAACTCCGCCGTTGTGGTCCAGAGGGATGAGCCCCGCCCGATGACACCGCCGCCCCCTCGATCCCGGGGTGATTCGAGGGGTGATTCGTGGCCGTTCGGATCGTAGCCACACAGGCCACCATCGCGCCCGATAACGGTGGTGACCAGGGGTGAAGCTGAAGGTGACCGGACCATTCCCCGTCGGCCCGTCTTCAATTTCGGGACCCTTCAGGCCGCGATCATGCCGGGGCGGTGGCGATGGCCTCGTCCATGTCCACCGCCGCCTCGCGGGGGGCGGGGATGACGTGCTCGAGCAGAGCGATGACCAGCACGCCGCCGATGGCGCAGAGGATGGCGGCGATCCGGTACGCAAACACGTAGCCGTGGGTCGTGGCCACGTCGGGGGTGACGTGCTGATGGATCTGGCTCCCGGCTCGGCGCAGCGCCAGGGTGACCAACGTCGCCAGGCCGAGGGCACCACCGATCTGCTGCACCGCGTTCTGCACGCCCGAGGCCAAGCTCGAGTCCTGCCCCGTGACCTCGTGGAGCGAGGCGTTCCCGATGGTGGGGAACGACACTCCGGAGAAGAAGCCGAGCACGACCATGGCCGGCATGATCCCCGACCAGTAGCCGATGCCGACGTGGATCCCACTGACCAGCCACAGGCCAACGGCGCACCCGAAGAACCCGGTGGCCAGAAGCGGTTTGACTCCCAGCTTGGGCATCAGCGCCGTGCCCAGACCGATGCCGGCCCCGATGGCGAGGCCGAAGGGCAGGTAGGAGACGCCACCGCGGACCGGCGAATAGTGGAGGACCTGTTGCTCGAACAGCGTGAGCATGAAGAAGAAGCTGAAGAAGGCCGACGAGAAGAACAGGGTGACGAAGTTGGTCACCACTCTCGTGCGGTTGGAGAAGAACCGCATCGGGATCAACGGGTTCTTGGACCTCGATTCGAGCCCCACCATGACGACGAGCAGTGCCACGCCACCGAACAGCGGGACGAGGACCTGCCACGCACCCCACGCGTGCGTGGAGGCGGCCAGCAGGCCGTCCACGATCGCCACCAGACCGGCCGTCGCCGTGAAGGCACCGGCGAAGTCGACCCGGCCCTTCTCGCGCACCATCCGGCTCTCGGACACGAGCCGCGGTACGGCCAACAACGCGAAGGCGGCCACGGGAAGGTTGATGTAGAAGATCCAGCGCCACGAGACGTAGCTCGTGAGCACACCCGAAATGATGGTGCCGGTCGTCCCGCCCAGACCGGCGACGCCGCCCCACATCCCCAACGCCTTGATGCGTTCGCGGGGGTCGGGGAACAACAGCGCGATCAGGCCGAGCGACGCCGGTGCCGCAAACGCCTCACCCAGTCCCTGCACGAAGCGGCTCGTGACCAGCATGGCCGGACTCACGGCCGCGCCGCAGGTCGCCGACGCCACGGCGAAGATCGCCACGCCCACCAGGAACAGGCGGCGGCGGCCGAGCAGGTCGGCGAGCCGGCCTCCGAGGAGGAGGAACCCCCCTGCCATCAGGACGTAGCCGTTGACGACCCACGCCAGGCCCGCGTGGGTGAAGCCGAGGTTCTGCTGGATCCGGGGCAGCGCCACGTTCACCACGGTGACGTCGAGCACCAGCATGAACTGGATGAGGGCCAGGACGAACAGCGCTTTCCAGCGCCGCGGGTCGGCTTGGACTGCGGTGCCGCTCGGCACGGGCGCATCAGGGCGGGGGGCGTTGGTCACCGGTACGGACTCCTCCATCTGACGGGTGCTGCCGTTCTAATGGCTAGACGGTCGGCGCGGCGCCGATTCATCGGGCGGCACCCGGAGGCTCTGTGGGCCGGTGACTCTGTGGGGCCGGAGAGCGACGTGGAGCCTCCCGATCAGGGCCGGGGGATGTACGTGGCGGTGAGGGAGTAGGGCCCGGTGAAGAGGTTCTGGGCGAACTTCTTCGAAGGGAGCATGTTGCGATAGAGGATTCCCTTGGCCAGGGCGACGGGTCCCGACGGGATGCAGTTGGCATAGCCCGCCACCGGACACGTCGGTGCGATGACGATGGTGAACCGGTCGTGCGAGCCGATCTTCACCTGTTCGTCCCGCAGGCAGTGGCCGGTGTAGCGGTCGGGATACTGCACGCAGACCGACCAGTAGCGGGTCTGCGGGTCCTGGGAGGCCGTGCGTTCGAGGGAGTTGGCGTGGTGGAACCCGTCGGTCTGGTAGGTCGGTGCCTCGGCCTTGACCACCAGGTCTCCGTTGTCCAACGAGAACGAGGCCTTCTGGTATTTGTTGTCGGGATTGGCGTAGGCACCCTGGCCTCCGAGCGTCACCACCGGCTCGTGGGGCGACGGTGAGGCCACCGAAGTCGCCAACGGGTAGGTGGCGGTGAGGAGCGGGGGCAGAGTCCCTTCCTTGGCCTGTGAGGCAGTGAGAAGGTTGCCGATCGCATCGGACCCGGTCGCCTGGTCGAGCGTGATCGGCGCGCCGGCCCGGTCGCGGTAGGCGATGGAAGGGAGTGGCACACCTCCGGTCCCGGCACCATGGAGATCGACCGGCACGTAGAGGCGCATGAGCACGATCCCCGACGTGGGCGTGTCGGTCGCCAGGCAGTTACCGACCCGGCCGGTGCAGCTCTGCGCAATGGTGATGGTGTAGCGGCCGTGAGTCGTCCTGATCTGCGTGTCGTGGAGGTGATGCTCGGACGAGTAGATGGTGAAGGACCAGTAGCGGGCGGACGGGACGCGGCCACTGATGACGGTCCGGGCCCCGGCCATGGTGCCGTAACCGTCGAAGTAGTAGTCGGTGGCCTCGTCGGGAGCGAAGATGTCCAGGGACGTGGTGGTGTCCCTCACCCAGCCCGGGTTGACCACCGAGGCCGAGGCACCACCCCCCGACCATCCACCCGCCAGGGCGATGCTGGCGACGACGCCTGCCGCGGCCAGGCTCAGTGCATGTGATCGAAGTCTGCGACGCATCACTGCACCTTGGCAGATCGGTGCCCCATTAGTCAACTCAGTAGACTGTCTATCCGGATGACCAGATCAGGTGGCGCCCGCCGCCCCGTCCAATTCGGCCAGCAGGGCCCGGACCCGCCGTTCGATTTCTTCGACAATCGGCCGCACCTCTTCGACCGGCAGCCCGGCCGGATCGGCCAGATCCCAGTCCTCGTAGCGCTTCCCCGCGTACACCGGGCAGGCGTCGCCGCACCCCATCGTCACGATCACATCGGCGTGGAGGGCGTCGGCATCGGTGAGCGCCTTGGGAAAGTCCCTGCCCGTGTCCAACCCACGCTCGTCCAGAACGGCCACCACCGACGGGTTGAGGTCGGTTGCCGGTTCCGAACCGGCGGAGCGGACCTCGACCCGTCCTCGCCCGTGATGTTCGAGCAGGACCTTGGCGGCCAGGCTCCGCCCGGCGTTGTGCGTGCACAGGAAGAGGACGACCGGTTTCCGACTCATCGGGGCTGTTCCTCGAGGAAGACCGTCTCGGGGCGGGGGTTGAGGATCGACACCAGGAAGACGGCGATCGGCACCGCCAGGAGCTGCGCCACGACGAAGACCGGAACCGATGCCGGCGCGATCCCGGCGAAGGAGTTGGAGAACATGCGTCCGACCGTGATGGCGGGGTTCGCGAAGCTCGTCGAGCTGGTGAAGAAGTATGCGCCGGCAATGTACGCACCCACAGCGGCCGGAACGGCGGGGCGGTGGTCGTTCCGCACCATCATGAAGAGCAAGAGGAGCAGCCCGGTGGTGGCCACCACCTCGGACAGGAAGTGCGCCCCGCTGGCACGGTCTTTGACGGACAGGCTGATAGCGGCCTGCGAGAACATGACGTTGGCCAGGACGGCTCCACCCGTGCAGCCGAGGACCTGCGCCGGCGCGTACACGGCGACCTCGCGCCAGGGAGCGCGCCCGAGCCATGCGTCGGCGATCGTCACGGCCGGGTTCAGGTGCGCCCCCGATGCTCCGCTGAACATGTAGATGATCGCCATGAGCCCGCAGCCGGTCGCGATCGCGTTCTCGAGGAGCTCGAGCCCGGTGTCGCCCGGAGACAAGCGCTGGGCCGCCATGCCCGACCCGATGACGACGATGCTGAGGAGGGTGCAGCCCGCGAACTCCGCCCCGGCGCGCCTGGTCAAGCTCAGTGTCACGGCGTATGGACGGGGGGGCTAGCAGCAGTGAGAAGGTGGCGGGGCGGTACCCTCCGCGCCCGTTCCCTCAGCGCGTCCTGTCGCGCCCGCCATGGCGCTGCCTCCGGTGTCGGCCAGCACGGTGTAGACCTCCCAGGGGACGAGGTCCGGATCGTCGACCCAGACCTTGTCCTGGAGGGCAAAGCAGCAGTTCGTCGAGGCGACGACCTCCGTCTGGACGCCCTGGTCGGACAGCCTGGTGGCCGACCGCACGACCGCCTCGGGAGTTTCGACCTCGACACCCAGGTGGTTGAGCGCACCCGCCGGGCCGGCCCCTCGCCCGGCAGCACGCTCGATCAGCACCAGCTTGAGCGGAGGATCGGCCACGGCGAAATTGGCGTACCCGGGGCGCACCTTGGCGGGCTCGGTGGCGAACAGCCGGGAGTAGAACTCGATCGACACCGCCAGATCGGTCACGTTGAGCGCCAATTGGACCCTCGACATGCGGTACCTCCCACTAACATTGACAACCGTCGATGGGACAAAGGTACGCATCACATCGATACTTGTCAATGGGGTAGTGGCAACGGGAGGACCCGATGGGTGCTCGAAGAGGGCAGGGAGCACAGACCGCGCCGGACGTCCCGTGCTGTGCGCCACTCACCGAAGCAGCGCTGTCGGAAGCTGACGCGGCCCGGCTGGCCCGGATGCTGGGCGCCCTGAGCGACCCGGTGCGGCTGCGCCTGCTGTCTCTGGTCGCCTCGGAGGGTGAGGTGTGCAGCTGCAACCTCGAAGCACCGCTGGGCAAGAGCCAGCCGACCATTTCGCATCACACGAGGATCCTGGCCGACGCCGGGCTCATCGTCGGAGAGAAGCGGGGCAAGTGGACCTGGTGGCGGGCCGTCCCCGAGCAACTGGGCGCGGTCCGGCGCGTGCTGGGCGACTGAGCGGTCCCGGACCCCTTCTCCGGGCTATCGGCGCGGGGGAAGTTTGGCCACGGTGAGGAAGAAGTCGTCGACCTGCCGCACGGCACTGAGGAACGACTCGAAGTCGACCGGCTTGGTCACGAAGGCGTTGGCCTGGAGGTCGTAGCTCTGCCTGATGTCGTCCTCACGATCCGAGGTGGTCAGGATCACCAGGGGGATCCGCCGCAGGGATGCGTCCCCCTTGACGAAGGCCAGCACCTCCCGCCCGTCGACGCGGGGCAGGTTCAGGTCCAAGAAGATGAGGTCCGGCCTGGGCGCATCAGCAAAGGGGGCCTCCTGGCGTAAGAACGCGATGGCGTCCTCACCGTTGTCCGCCACGTGGAGACGGTGGACGACTTTGGCATCGTTGAGCGCCTCGCGTGTCATCATGACGTCGCCCGGGTCATCCTCGACCAGCAACAGTTCGATCACGGTCTCCGGGGTGATTTCGATCATTCAGTTGCCCTCGCCCACAACCGGGTCCACGACTGGAAGGGTGAAACAGAACCTCGCGCCGCCGCCTTGGTAACTCGTATCCAACCACATTCTTCCGCCGTGGAAGTTCACGATCTTCTGGCACAGGGCCAGCCCGATCCCCGTACCTGGATAGCGGTCGCGACCGTGCAGGCGCTGGAAGATCACGAACACCTTTTCGGCGAACCGGGGTTCCACCCCGATGCCGTTGTCCGTTGTCCGGAAGAGCCATTCGTGACCGACCCGGAGCACGTCGATCCTCACTTCGGGCGGCGAGGTCGAGTGAAACTTCAATGAGTTGGCGATCAGGTTCTGCCACAGCGACACCAGGAGTGCCCTGTCCCCCCGGACGGACGGCAGCGGGTCTGCAACCTCGACGGTGCCACCGCTCTCGGCGAGAGCCTGGTGCAGGTTGTCGACCGCTTCGTCCACGCACACGCGCAGCGGCAGCGTCTCGAATCGATCCGTCGTCCGGGCAACCCGCGAGAATGCGAGGAGGTCGCTGATCAGCTGCTGCATCCTGCTCGCCCCGTCGACCGTGAACTCGATGTATTGGTCGGCCCGCTCGTCGAGCTGACCCGGGTACCGCTGTTGGCGGCGCTGGACGAAGCTCGTGACCTTGCGCAGGGGCTCCTGCAAGTCGTGCGACGCCACGTACGCGAACTGCTCCAGCTCTGCGTTCGATCGCTGGAGCGCCTCGTTCAGGTCGCTCAGCGAGGCCCGGGCCGCATCGACCTGCTCGAGCTCCACTTCAATCCGGTGACGCATGGCCTCCACATCGACGGCGAGCTCGCGGATTTCCTCGGGCTCGGGCGTGGTGATCGGCTGCGAGTGCTCGCCCAGGCGCACCCTCCGGGTGTCGGCTGCCACCGCTTCGAGAGGATCGAGCACCCACCGGCGCAGGTAGGCCCGCAATGCGACCGGGATGCCGACCAGCAGCAGCACCCCCACTCCCACCACGACGATGAGCTGCTGGGTGGTGGTCTGCAGCGCACTCCCGTCGCTCGTCCGCGCCACCGCCAGCGCGGCGTCCAACCGGCTGAAGTCGGACCGCGCTCTGTCCAGGAGCATCTTGCCGTAGGCCTGGGCTTCTGGTGAGGCGAAGGAGAGGTTCCCCGCTGCTGTGTCCTTGATGGCCGGTTGCACCCAGGTCTTCTGCCACCTCAGGGCCTCGCGCTGCGCCGTGTGCACCAGGGAAAGGAGATCCGGCCGGTCGTGCAGGTCGGCCGCGAGGAGGCCGCTGGCCTTCTTCTGTTCGACCAGGCCCGACACCGTGGGCTGGAGGAAGGACGGGTTCCGACTCAGGATGTACCCCCGCACCCCGGTTTCCTGGTCGACATACGCGAGGAGAAGCTGCCCGACACTCAGGCTGGCCGGATCGATCTCGTCGAGGAGGGCCTGACGCGCGTCGACCAGGTTGACGATGGCGAGCGTGGACAGGGCGACCATCCCCAGCGCCACGACCACAATCACGGCCGTGAGCACCCGGAGGCTGCGCCGCAGGCTTCGCCGGCGCCTGTTCCTTCGACCCGGCTTCGTCGGCGGGGCAGACGGCGACTCGCTCAAGGTGACCAACGGGACGAGACCGAAAACATCAGCACCGCGATGTCGTCGGTCAGCACGACTCCACC
>Ga0335072_10009659_pt1 | contig 13911 bp, 8 predicted proteins | sample Lox_Sample_21_FD_206725 | JGI IMG/M metagenome (GOLD analysis project Ga0335072, IMG submission 206725) | Soil microbial communities from Loxahatchee National Wildlife Refuge, Florida, United States - Lox_Sample_2.1 | ecosystem: Environmental > Terrestrial > Soil > Wetlands | place: USA: Florida...
TGGTGGCCGAGCGATTGACCGGTGGCGAGGCCGGCGTCGCTGTGAAAGGCTTTCGTGATCGTTTCGAAGTTCGAGGAACCGCTTTCCTGAACGAAATGATCGATCCTGTGGCGAACGTCACGTTGAGCGCGACTCCGGCTCTTGTCACGCGGCAGCGGCAGAACTTGGGAAGAACACGCGCACCCGGAGCCGAGATCGACGCAACGGTCGCGATTACGGCGCGTCTCACACTTTCCGGCGGGTACCAATACGTCGACGCCAAGGTGACGCGTTTCCCCGTCGAACCGGCCCTGGTCGGATTGTGGATCGCGCAGGTACCTCATCATGTGCTGACCTTCCAGGCTCGATACGACAATCCGTCGCGAATCAGTTTCTCCGTGGACGGTCGCATGTCCGGAATGCAGTTCGACGACGATCAGAATCAATATCCGCTGGGTCGTTTTTTCGTGTTGGACGCCATGGCTTGGCGCGGGATCGGCCGTGGCGCCGAATTGTTTGTCGCCGGTGAAAATCTCTTCAACGCGCAATATTGGACCGCCGCCACTCCCGTTCCGCAGCTTGGATTGCCGATCGCCGTCCGTGCCGGTTTCCGATTTCACTTGGGGCGGTAGGTCAACTAAGTCGGGCCCGGATGCCCAGGGCAGACGACCGGCCGGTAAGCGCCCTCCCAACCCATCTCAACATTTGGACCTGAACATCCGCCAGCGCAGTCATAATGGCGACAGGGGCCCATGGCGCACGAGCGCTCCTGGAGCTTAAAACGAACGCCGTTTGAGTTTTCGTTTCGTTGCAAATGCGACATGCCGACGCGATGAACTTCCTGCTCGTTTCATCCCACGGGTCGAATGGCATCTGGAATCATGTGTTGCATTGGTTGCACCACCTGGGAGGCCCCGGGCTGATTTTGCTCGGTATTGTGGACAGCTCCCTCCTGCCGGTTCCAGGAAGCCTCGATGCCCTCACGATTGTACTGGCCGCCAACCAGCACGAGTGGTGGCCCTATTATGCCGCGATGGCCACGCTCGGTTCCCTGATCGGGGGCTATTTGACATATCGCCTGGCCGGGAAGGAGGGCAAGGCGAAGCTGGAAAAGAGGCTCTCCCAGGACAAGGTTCGCAAGATCGAGAACATCGTCGACCGATGGGGATTCGGGGCGATCGCAATCGTGGCGCTCCTGCCGCCGCCCGCGCCGATGGTCCCGTTTCTGCTCGCAGCCGGTGCGGCGCAGTATTCGCGAAACAAGTTCCTCGGCGCACTGGCGCTCGGGCGAGGTATTCGATACACGGTCCTGGCATTTCTCGCCGCCCGCTATGGCGGCACGTTGCTTCGTTTGATCTCGCATCACGGGCACGTGATTATCATCCTGATTGCAATTTCGGTCGCGGCGGGAGTTGGCGCGTTTCTTTTCTTTCGCTACCACAAAAAGAAGAGAGGCAGGAAACGCAAATAGGTTTTCTCCGCTCTTACTGCTTTGTAGTGACGGTCTTGGTCCGGAAGCGTCAGTCCCGCCTTGGACGCCAGGAGTATCAGTGATAGATTCGCGAATCTCCCGCTTCGGTCACTTTCCTTCGTGACGGCGCGCAGAGAAAACTTCGTGCCCGATACACCCCATCCAAACATTCGTGCAGCGGCGGTTTCCGGGCCACGCCCCGAACTTGCCGCCCGCGTGGGTTTGTTCGGCGCAACGATGGTCGTGATGGGCGGGATCATCGGCTCGGGTATCTTCATCAATCCGTATGTTGTCGCAAAGCTCGTTCACACCCCGGCCATGATTCTTGGCGCGTGGGTCGTCGGAGGAGTCCTGGCGCTGATCGGCGCGTTCGTCTACGCGGAACTGGCCGACCGCATGCCGGAGGTCGGCGGCCAGTATGCGTACATACGCGAGGCCTACCATCCGGTGCTCGGCTTTCTGTTCGGTTGGGCGGAACTCTTCGTCATCGGCGCGGGCGGCAGCGCCGCCGTAGTGGTAACGTTTGCCAGATACTTTCGCGACCTGGCCCAAATTTCCACCCCTGTGAATCTAATCGCCGCAGTCACCGTGGCTGCCCTGATTCTGATCAACTGCCTTGGCGTGCGAGCAGGCAGCGGCGTTCAAAGCCTGTTCATGGTGCTGCGGATTGTTGGGATCGCCATGCTGGTCGGTTGCGGCGCATGGTTCTTGTGGCATCACGGCGCGCCGGGAGTCGCCTGGCACCCGATTTTGGATCGCCCCGTGTCGTTTGATCTGCTGACCGTGTTCGGCGCTACGATGATTCCGATCATGTTCGCCTACGGCGGCTGGCAGACTTCAAACTTCATCGCGGGAGAAATCCGTGAGCCGCGAAAGAATTTGCCGCGCGCTCTGCTGATCGGGGTGATTGGCGTGATTGTGCTCTACGTATCGGTGAATTTCATTTGCGTCGAGACTCTAACGCCCGCCGGCTTGGCTGCAACCGGCACGCCCGCTTCCGCCGTCATGCGGCACGTCCTCGGTGGCTTTGGAGAGCGGCTCATTGCCGTGGCCATTGCGATCTCCACGATCGGGTTCCTCAGCCAGTCGATGCTGACGTACCCCCGGCTGTATTTTGCCATGGCCGAAGATGGCGTACTGCCGCGGGGCATCGCGCGGCTGAGCGCGCAAAGCCGCGCTCCCGTGGCCGCCATTGCGCTGCAGGGCGCCGTGACCCTGGCGGTCGTGCTTCTTGGCACGTTCGAGCAGATTCTCAGTTATGTGGTCGTGATGGACTGGCTCTTCTTCGGTCTGACCGCCAGTTGCATTTTTGTCTTTCGCGCGCGTGAAAGGCGCGCGGACGCAGACGATGCGCCACCGGGATATCGCGTTCCCGGGCATCCGTGGACCACCGCGCTGTTCACGGCGGCGGCATGGCTTATTGTGCTGAACACGATTTACAAATATCCTCGCAATTCGGCAGTTGCCTTATGCATTCTCTTTGCCGGGGTGCCCGTCTACATTGCTCTGCAGTGGTTCGCGCGGAGAGCGGGCGCCGCGAAATGAGGCTCGCATGAGTTCCAGGCGCGAAATCCGGTCTGTCTACCTCGAATGGGCCAAGTTGCATTCAAAGGCCCGCTACAAACTGGCGGGCAGCGACGTATTGCACGTTCCGTTTTCCGAGCTGCATGCCACACTCGAAGATTTCTCGCTGTCGCCGCCGGGCGGCTACGGTTACAAGCCGCTGCTGGAACGCCTGGCGGCCAAGGCGGGCGTCGGGGTGGAATGCGTTGTGCAGGCGGAAGGCACGTCGATGGCGAATCATCTTGCAATGGCTGCTCTGGTCGAGCCCGGCGACGAGGTCCTGATCGAAGATCCTACCTATGAGGCGCTCCTCGCCGTCGCGAATTATCTGGGAGCCAGAGTCCGCAGATTTCCGAGAATGTTCGAAGGCGGCTTTCAGGTCGATCCGCGCGAGATCGAGCGTTCCATCTCCCCTCGTACGCGCCTCATCGTCATCACGAACCTGCACAACCCAAGCGGCGTGCGAACGCCGGATTCGGCGCTCCGAATCGTTGGCGAAATCGCGAAAAGCCTCGGTGCGCACGTTCTGGTGGATGAGGTTTATCTGGATACGTGCTTCGATTCGCCCTGGCAATCAGCGGTCCATCTCGGACGGAACTTCATCTCTACCAGCAGCCTTACGAAAGCCTACGGACTTACCGCCCTTCGCTGCGGCTGGGTGCTGGCCGCGCCGGCCCTGGCCGAGCGCATGTGGCGCATCAACGACCTGTTCGGCGCATCGTCGCCATACCCGACGGATTTGCTCAGTGTCAGAGCCCTTGATCGACTTCCTCAGATCGCCCTGCGGGCGAAAAAACTTCTCGACACGAACCGCCCGTTACTGAAAGCTTTTCTTGATTCGCGGAAAGATCTCCTCACCGTCTGGCCGGAAGCCGGGGCGATCGCTTTTCCGCAACTCGCAGCAGGTCATCCCGACGCGTTTTGCCAGCTTCTGCTCGAAAAATATGAAACGAGTGTTGTTCCCGGACGTTTCTTTGAAGCTCCCAGTCACTTCCGGATTGGAGTGGGCGGAGAAACGGAAAACGTTCGCGAGGGGCTGGCGAGAATGTCTGCGGCTTTAGACGAATTTGGTAGGCTATAGCGAGATTCACGCCGCCGCGCCGTGAGCAACTTTCGGAAGAACAACAATCCGTCCCGACCTATGACGGGAAGAAATCACGCTTCTGCGCTACTGCGTCGATGGCATCAAGCAGCGTCGAGCCGGCCTGCCCCTTCGTGACGTATCCGTGAACCCCAATCTTGCGAGCGCTCTCCACGAGTTGTTTACTGTCGTGCATCGACAAAATGATGATGGCAGTGGAAGGTTGAAGCTTCAGGATCTCCCGCGCGGCCGAGATGCCGTCCATTTCCGGCATCGAGACATCCATGATCACGACTTCAGGCCGCAAGGCTACCGTCTTTCCGATCGCTTCCTTTCCACTCGCTGCTTCGGCGCACACCTCCAGGTCGGGCCGGGAACCGAGGATGGCGCAAACGCCCTTTCTAACTGCCTCGTGGTCGTCGACAACAAGCACGCGCAGAGTTGCCATGGGAGTCGCACTTCGGATTTTCGCGCGGAGGGGGGACGACCCGACAGCGCAACCGAAACTCGAATGTACTCAAGTGGGAAAGCCGCGTCAACTCTGCGTTGAAATTTAACCAAGACTTCAGATCGATCCGCGGCATCGGTTCGTTTCTGAGGGAAAAGGTACTGCAGTCCCTGCTCGCTTGCGATGCGCAAAGCTTAAGCGGCCACCGGATCGTTGTCATGCCGGGAGCGCCGGTGCGGTTTCCCGCTCCGGGTTGACGCGGAGAGTGGAGCGCACGTGGCCAGTTGCGCTTGCAGCAAAAAGAGAAGAGCGTTCGAGGGAATATGCAGATTGAAATCGACGAAGCTGTGCAGCAATAACCCGGAGAGCGCCACGATAGCCCCCGCGTGAATCGCCCGCGAAAAGTGCCCCTGTTCGGCTTCAAAGCCTTTGCGCGCTCCGCGATACAGCAGGATCAGGAACGCCAGACCGCAGACTCCGCCCACCACTCCGCCTTCAGCCAGCAGTTCCACGTAGTCGTCGTGAACGTGCTCCACCACTTTGCCGTCGTAGACAGTCTCGTGCCGCGGATACGCGACCACAATCGTGCCAAGTCCTGAACCCACGAAGGGATACTCGCGGACGATACCCATCGCTCCCCGGGCCATCGATAACCGGCGGTTCATCGATATATCAGTCGAAGGAAGATTCGAGAATCGTTCGATCGCCTTTCCCGCTCCAATCCACGCGATCAGAGCTAAAGCTGCCAGAGTGACAATCCCTACAGCGGCCATTTTGGGGCCTTCCTTCGACCGCCGGCTGCGCACCAGCAATGCCAGTACACCGATCTCGAACAGGAAGCTCACGATTCCCCCGCGCGAGCCGGAAAGGGCTAGCGCGCTGACGGGCACGATAGTCAGAAGCGTGGCCAGAGGGAAGAGGTCCCTCCGCAATCCCCGGAAAACCATCAGGCCGAGTCCCACGGGGACCGTGAGTTCCACGAAACCGGCGAAATCGTTTCGGTTCACGTAGGGACCGAACAGGTCTCCACCAAGAGGAAGCGTGCGGTACCAGTAGATCTTCCCATTCGATGTGAAATGCTGAATGATCCCGAACAAGGAAACCAGGAATCCAAAGCAGATCAGGAACCATGCGACCTGGGTCAGTTCCGGGCGCGTTCGAAATAACTGAGTCGCAAGGAAAAAAATGATGGCGTAGGCGGTGATCCGCATCACTTCCGCGCGCGTGAAGTACGGATAGACCGTGGTATGGAACAGAATCTGCATCAGCCCAAGCCCCACAAGACCCAGGAGCGGCCAGTTGAGCGGGTTCCACTCGATCTTCAGTTCCGGACGTACGAGGCTAAGCGCGGCCCACGCCACCAACAGTGCAGCAGCGCCGATCTCGACGATCGAGGTCGACCAAACCTCGACAGCGCCGAACGCGAGCACACTGAACCCGACAAGCAGAAGAAGCGCGGTGCGAATTGCGGTCATGGTTTCGTCGGCACAGGCTGCGGCTCGGCGGGAATCAGGGACACGTCTGCCATCCACGCCGTTCCGTCCAGCTTGTTGTCAAACAAACGGCTGGGCGGACGGCGCAGGCGCACCAATAGAAAATGCGTCTGGGCTCCGGTGGTTACGTCGGCGTCGGCGGGCGTCCACGGATTTGTGCCGGTCAGGTTTTCCGTCTCCACGTTTACCGCTCCACGGTGATTGGGGTCGATGATCGAGAAGCGCATCCCGCTCTCGGTCGTAATGCCGCTGGTCCTGAGTTCGCCGTGAAAGTGGTACGAGTGGCTCGGTTCTACCGGGACATACTGATATGGCGCGTCGAGGTCCGTGTTCGCTCCACCGCTGAAATCGAGTCGCACCGACCGTCCGCCCACCGAGAGCCGTGGCGCGTCGAAATCGATCGAGACTCCCAGCGGCGAGTTCCAACACCAGCCGAGCCCGCCCCTTGTGAAACTCTGCGTAAAGTCGCCGTTCCATATCAACGACGAGGCCGGCAGCTTATCGTCGTGCAGTCCCGCCGCGGCCGTTGCCTGCAGCCAGACTTGCCGCGCGTCGTCGGCCCGATCCTCCTGAATCAATTCGCTCAGAAATGGAAACGTCATCGTCAGTGGGAACGGGCGTCCTAGCGAGAGAAGCCGTTTCCACACCACGAGCCCTGCATCCGCGTTCTGGATCGACTGAAAAAAATCGAGCGCGCCGAAATAGGCGCCAGGATTGGCCGGGAGCACCTGGTCCAGTAGCACGTTCACGTTGTGACTCGCCAACCAAACGCGCGAGATGGTTAGCGGGATCAGCGAGGGATCCGTGCGCACCGCCCTTTGAATCTGTTTCATTCCTTCCGTGATGTCCTGCTGGCGCAGCAGAAAATTTCCGTAATGCCAGGCCACGTCGGCGGAAATCGGATAAGCCGCTTCCGCGCGCTCGAAAGCGTTCTTAGCGCGTGCTATATCGCCCGTCTGCTCGTACGCGCTGCCCAAATCCATCCAGTAATAGGGGGAGAGCGGGAGTTCGCGGACAGCTCTTTGATAATCCCGCACTGCAGTGCCCGCTTCGGGATTCTCCAAATCCCATTGGTGGAAGCGACCCAAACGGTCCCAGGCCTCGGCGTCCCCGGGAACGAGGCGTGCACCCCGGAGGATCGAGTTCGCGTTCTGGGCGCCGATCAGCGTGTCGGCACGCCACACCTGGATGCTCTGTTGGACCAGCAGCGCGGAAAGAGCGGCCACCGCGACCAGCAGCGGCCATCGGCCGTTCCTGCTTCCGAGAGAGGAATCCACGGCCCAAATCTCCTACGCGGACGCCCAAACCGCAAGACAAATCGCTGCGGGAGCGCCCTCGGCCGCTCGGTCGAAAGAAGTGCCGCGCGCACAGTCAGAACGTCTTGCGGAAACGCACGTCGAGTGCGTAACCTCCGTTATAGTCACGGAGAACCGAAATTCTGGCGTGTTGCGGCGTCGTGTATTGCACCTCGATGGTATTTGCTTGGGTGTCTGTAACGGAAGTGCTGAACGTCAGCAAAAGACTTCCCGACACTCGTTCCTGGATGGCGATCTGAGACCCCGGATTCGCCTGACTGTTAGTGACCAGAGGATCGATCGTGATCTGCGAAATTCCAGTCAATTTCTCAAGCTTCCCGCTGACCTGCGAAGTCACTCCCTGGGCCAGAACCGATTCGGCCGCCACGCTCGCGGGAGTGCTGGGGCTGGTCGCCGCCTGCTCGGCCGTAGTCCCAAAAGCAATGAGGTGGATGATGTCTGCTTCGGACAGCGGCGGGGTGGACGTGTAATTCGTCCGCAATCGATCGATGGGACCCACAAAATTCAGCGTGAGGTTGTACTGACTGACGGTTGTACTCGCGTAGATGTTGAGCACCGGCTCCGTTCGCACGGGATTCGCGAATTCGATCGTGCCGCTTTGGATCTCGTAACGCTTGCCCAGGAAGAACACTTCACCCTGCGTCAGCGCCACTCGTCCCAGCACCACCGGCTCCGCCATTGTGCCGGCCACCGTAAGATTGAAATTGCCTCCGATGCTGAGCTTGCTGCTCGTCAGATTCAGCGCGTCTGTGGAAGCCACCGTGACGTGTAGTTTCATGTTCTGCTCGAATGCGGGCGGTTCGGCGGAAGGAATCTCCGAAGCGAACTGCCCGATAAGGCTGGCCATGTCGAACTGTGGCGTGAACGACAGCCGGTCCACCAATACGCGCCCGGTCAGCGACGACTTGCCCGGCGAGCCGGTCAGGTCCAGGTTCGCCTGCATCAGCGTGCGAATCCCTTGCGGATATCGAATTCGAACCGATTTGGCTTCCGCCGCCAACTTGAAATGCGGGCGCGCTCCGTAATCCAGAAATCCGCTGGCAGACAGATTCCCTCCGCCCACCGTTCCCTGAAGCTGCTCGATATCGAGCCGCGTTCCGGAAACGCGAATTTTTCCGTTGAGACTCTCCACGGCAATCGGGAGCGTGTCGCTCAAGAACGTGGCGCTCGCGATCTGGATTTCGCCGTGCACACTGGGATTTGAGATTCCACCCGTCGCCGCGACATTCAAAATCACGCGTCCCGAACTCCTGATCCCCACGCCGAAGGTTTGCAGCAGCGCGAGGTCGATCGAGCCGTTTGCGGCGATGTCCAGAGGCTGAGCGCTTTTCACCGGAATTGTGCCCTGCAGCGTGAGATTCGTCCCGTTCCCCTTCATTTCCGTCTTGCTCATCGAAATCACGCCGTCCCCGTAATGCAAACTCGTCGGCGCGGCCAGGCCAATCTGAACGGATTGATAGGCCAGGTTGAGCCTGGGTACTTGGACCTGGGCCGTGATCTGCTTCGGTTTCTTCAGCGAGCCGCTCAGCGTCGCGTGCAGATCGGTTTGCCCCTCTAGACCTTCGGGGATTCGCGGGACATAGGTCGCAAGCAGAGGGCCGATGGGAAGCGCGCGCACGTCGAGCGAAGCCGTCGCAGCGTAATTGCCGCTCAGCGCGACGTCGCCCTTCGCTTGCACGTAACCTCCGACCACCGACGAACTCAGGGCGAAAGTTGCGTGCCCGTCGGCGATATGCACTTGCGAGTGAATCGCCGAGATCGCTTGCCCTTGAATTTCAAGCGCCGGAATCTCGAGATTCACGTCGGCCTGGGGCCGCTGAATCGAGCCGCTTCCGTTCGCCGATAGATTCGCTGTTCCCGCGAGCGCCAATCCCTGCCGCTCCGCAGATGCAAGCTTGTTCAGGTCGAGCGATGGTGCCTCCATCCGTCCATCGTAGTGTTCCGTCTTGGGCGCGTACGCTACCACGACGGAAATCTGGCCCGCTATCGTATTCAACTGCGCCGTCGCGTGCACCAGATCGCCGTTCCCCTCGAGATGCAATGCAAGAAATTTTCCGGGTGGCACGATTTTCTCGATTGGATTTGCTTCAGGCGCAGACACTTTAGAAATCGAGATCACCGCTTGCCCCGCGGGATTCTCCTCTGAGCCGTGCACGGAAACCTCGCCGTCCAATGTTCCGGAGACCGGATATCTCAAATTTGCGATCCGAGCGAGGTCGGGCACCGAGAGGCTCGACGCCTTTGCATGCAGCGAGATAGCGCCCGTCCGCGTAAACGACCAGTCGTGTAGCCCAAGATCGCCATTCAGGGTCAACTCGCCATTCGTCGCGCCCCTCAAACTGCCGTTTTGAACCGAAATGCTCGAGGCTCCAACGTCCACGTCCGCGTTGACCGTCGAAAGGTAAGTGCCTTTGAGAAAGACGTGGTTTCCCACCAGATGACCTCGAATGCGCGGATTTTCCGGCGATCCGCGCATCTCGCCCGCGAATTTCGCAGATCCACGCAATTCCAGGGAAGCGAGGGAAGAGGATTCGTTTCCTGCCGAGCCACTCGCTTCAACCGACGAGACCAGCCGCGAAATTTCGGCCAGGTTGCCCGCGCTCGCTTGCACGCTCAGGCTTGAATTCTTGCTGAGGGTGCCTTCGAAAGAAAGTTCTGTGTCTTCCGTCCGCAGGTTCGAAGGCGCAAACGTTGCGCTGTCCCGCGCTCCGTTGTATCGAACGTCGAGAAAACCATTCAGGGGGATTGTCTTCGGTAACGGGCTCTCGAGCGGTCCGTAAATGGTCGCGCGAACGTGAACCATGGCGTCGGCGAAGGAGCCCGCCCACGTGGCTTGCACCTGAGCATCCGTTTTTCCCGCGAGCCCGAGGCGCTCCTGTCTTTTTGACGGATCGAACCGCATCAGTTGCGCCAGAGAAGCGCCTCGCACCGTCGCGTTCAACCGGGACTCGGGCCTCTTCGCGAGGTCCAGCATCGAAAAGCTCCCATTCAGGGAGCCGCCCAGGGCCTGCCCGGCCAGGTGGGGAACCAGGATATTACCGTGCTGCAGAACGTAGTTCGCTTGCACCCGCCGCGCCTCGACGTACACGTTCGCCACACGTGCCAGCACGCGGGGCGCATCCATTTGGCCTTCGGCATGAATCGTGTCCAGAAACGGTTCGTGCGATCCGCTGTCGTAGCGCACTGAGCCGCTCGTCCGCACTTCTCCGGCGGGAATCGATGGCGTATCCAAAATGCGCGCGAGGTCGGGCGTAAAAATCGCCGCCTGATAAACGGCTTGCACGCGCGGCTGGGCGTAGTCCGCCACGGCGCCCTCGAGTTCGAAGCGAGTGCGGCCCGTCCAGGCCCGGAGCGAGGTCACGCGAAACTCCGTGCGCGTCGCGACGAAATCCATATCGAGGTCGTGCTGGAAGGGAAGCACGTGCGGTCCGGACGCCATGCCTCGATCGTATGCCAGCGAGCCTTGGTACGCTTGCGCCGTCGGGTTGAATTGGGCTTTGGCGCGCAGGTCCCGAAGGTCCGCGGATACTGGAAACTTCTGGTCGTTGTATGCGATTTCGCCGGACGTCACCACGAAGTGCCGCAATCCTAGGCTGAAGATCGTCTCCGCCGTTGAGCTTGACCTCTTAGCCTCGGTCGACCGGAAATGCGGAAGATTGCTCTGTCCCTGCGCGGTGATAAGGATGTGCACCGTCGGCTGGTTCAAGACGACTTCCTTCAACGCGAATTCGCGCTTCCATAACGACGCAATCTTCACCGACACTTCCAGATGGCCGCACGAGAAGAAGGGCGGTGGGCTCATCGATGGCTCGCGAAGAACTACGTTGTAAAAGTCGGCCTCGAGCCGCGTCCAGTGGATCACCATCTTCCCGATGCTGAGCTGTTCACCCGTGCTCTCTCGAGTTTTCTCCTCGATCTTCTGAATCACGAGCCGCTTGAAAAAGCCGGTACGGACGAAAATGTAGCCTCCGGCCGAAAGGATCAGCAGGACGGTCGCCAACCCGAGGAGGCTTCTGAGAATCCCCTTTTTCCAACTCATATCTGCACTTTCCACCTGCTTGCTTGCAATCGCGCGATGAACGCCTTACTTCTCAAAATGATTGCCCCAGTGTGACGAAGTACTGCGTCGCGCTCACGCCCGGAATGGGATTCAGGTTGTGCCCGATATCGAAACGAATGGGGCCGACGGGAGTGTTGTAGCGCAGCCCGAACCCGATCGTGTTCGTATAATTGTTCACCATCTCCGGCAAATTGATATGGGCGTAGACGTTGCCTCCGTCGTAGAAAACCGCGCCTCCCAGTCCCTTCAGAAAATTGAAGGGAACCCACGGAATCGGAAATCGCGCTTCTGTATTGAAGATGAAGAGCGCCTCGCCGCCCACGGGAACGCTGATCAGGGTGCAGGTCGACGAATCCGCCGGATTGCTGCACACTTGCACGGGCCGCTGCGGGCCGGCGCCGTTGATAGGAAATCCGCGCAGCGAATCCGCTCCGCCGGAGAAAAATCTTTCGCTCAGGGGCACGCTGCTCCCGGCGAACGGCGACGCGAATCCCAGGCGAAAATTGCTGGCCCACGTCAGCCATGGCCGTACTGGAACGTAGAACGCGGTCTGGCCCAGAAAGCGAACGAAGTTGGCGCTTGATCCCAGTGGGGTGGACGTAAAGCCGAAGTCCAACACCTGATAAACGCCTTTGTGCGCGTCGAGAGGCCTGTCGCGCGTGTCCCGCACGTATTCCGCGGAGAATGTGGAGAGCCGCACGTGCTGGTCCTGCGGAAGCACCAGATCTGGAATCGTGATGTCGCTCAGAATCGTGCGGTCGAAGTCGTAGCGCACGATGAAGGTCTTCGTCCGCGCCGCGTTGAGGGCTTTCTGCAGTTGCCACGAGGCGACGCCCAGTTCAGCCGCGAAGATCGGGTTCTCCGTCGTTCGTTGGCCGGAAACGGAAATCAATGAACTCCAGGAGGAGCCCCGAAAATGCTTGTTCGAGTACGAGAAGTTCAGCTCCTGATCGAGGCGTGACAGAATGGTGCTCGCCGAGAATGTTTCCGCCCTTCCGAAAATATTCTGCCGCGTGTAACCAAACGTTCCGCGCGGCGTGACGATGCTCTCCTGGCTCGTCACGAACTTGGTCCCTACGCCGATTGGAGGCAGGCCGGGCAGCGCTATCGTCCCCACCGGAACGTTTCCGCTGCGCGGTATGATCTCGATTCCGCCGCCGTACTCGATCGTGTTTCGCTTGCTCTCGTGAACCTCCTCCAGAACCTCCGCTTGCGTCTGATCCGTGATTGGCTCGCGCGGTTCGATATTTGCCCAGTCAAAAGTGCCCAGCCCATAGAGGTTACTCTCGGCCGAGAAAAGCTTTCCCGTACTCAGCGGTTGCCCCTTGGTCACGAACGGGCCGGTGATTTGGCGCAGGAAATCGTGCTGGGTGTGTTCCGCGCCCAGCTGAACCACATCATCGATGAACGTCTGGGGGCCCTCCGTGATCGTGTACGTCACGTTCACCAGGTGAGGATCGCCGTTCGTGCCGGACGCGGTGTATTTGAACTGGGGGTTCAGATAGCCGCGGTCGAGATATCCGGCCAGAATGTCGTTTCGGTCGAGTTGCACGTCGCGCGGCGAAAATGGTCGTCCCTTCTCCATGTGCAAGTGACGCTTTCCCAGCAGTGCGCTGAGTGTTTGCGTCTTGTTGCCGGTTACCAGAATGCTGTTCACCCGGTCCTGCGGGCCTTCGTCGATCAGGAACGTGACGTCGACTCGCGGCTTCGAACTATCGACTTTTGTCTGCACCTGCACGTTGGCGAACCCGTCGTTCTTGTAGAGAGCGGTCAGCGTTTGCACGCTCTTTTGGAGCAATTCGTCGCTGAATTGGCCGCGCGATAGAAAGTGCGCCTTCTTCACGGGAATCGCTGCGGATAGCTTGTCCTCGTCGAGGTGGTGATTTCCTCCGAAATGAATTGCCGCCACTCTGTGGCGCTCGCCTCGATGAATCTCGTACACCACGCGCATGTGGTCGGGCTCCCGGTAGAGATGCCAGTAAATCTTGACGTTGAAATAGCCCTTCCTCTGGAAGTATGCGACAAGGTTGCGCTGCCCCTCGTCGATCAAGTCCTGATCCATCGACGCTTCCTGGTAGATCGGGATCTCCTTTTTGAGCGTTCCACTCGAAACGTGGGCTCCCGTCGTCTCCACGGAAAAAAGCGGCCCCGAATCGATTTGAAACTTGAGGTCGGCCCGGTTGCTCTTTGCATCGTATGAAACCGAGGCCAGCCGCACCACCGGCGCCAGCCGGTGGTTGCTCCGTAGATGCGCCCGGATGTGGCCGGTGGCCTTGTCGACGCGCCCTCGCGAATATTTTTGTCCCGTCCGCAGCGAACTCAGTTTGATCCGCGCCCACCACGAGCCCAGCGCGCCTCGGACGCTCGCGGCCTGCGCCTCCGAAATTCCTTCGAAGTTGATGGCGCCGATGCGCGCAACCGGTCCGAGGTGCGCCGTGAAAACCAGATTCACGATGCGATGCGCTTCGTCCGTCTGCGAATGAGGGTCGACGGTCGCCGT
>Ga0335072_10009661_pt1 | contig 13910 bp, 9 predicted proteins | sample Lox_Sample_21_FD_206725 | JGI IMG/M metagenome (GOLD analysis project Ga0335072, IMG submission 206725) | Soil microbial communities from Loxahatchee National Wildlife Refuge, Florida, United States - Lox_Sample_2.1 | ecosystem: Environmental > Terrestrial > Soil > Wetlands | place: USA: Florida...
TGCCCGGTGGACGGGTCGTACTCCCGGATGGTGGCGCTGGCGGCGGTGGAGCCGAACGGCCACTCGCTGGAGACCACGAGGCTGCCGCCGGGCGCGATCGCCAGGTCGAGGGGGCTCAGCTCGGGGTCGGTCACCAGCCGCGGGGTGAGCAGCCCGCCGCGTGAGTCGAACACGGCGATCGTGTTGTCGCCCTGGCCGGAGGGGCCGATGCCGGAGGACAGGTACAGCTCGCCGCCGGGGCCGAAGCCGAAGCCGCGCGGAAACGGGACGGCGCCGTCGGGCAGCAGCGGCTCCCCGTCCGCGTCGAGGCCGGGCGGCAGCGCCAGGATCGTCCCGCGACGGCGCAGCGTCACGCAGTAGCGGCCGTCCGGCGCGAACGTCCCGCCGCCGGCGTCGAGGCCCTCGGATCGGCCGGAGTCCAGGGCGACCGTCCCGTCCAGGCTGAGCGCCAGGATCCGGTCGTCGCCGCTGGTGAGGTAGACCAGGTCGCCGGGCGGGCTCAGGCTGAGGCCGCGCGGGTCGGCGATCCGGGGGTCGTGGCCGAGCCGTCCGGCCGGGCGGCCGTCGGCCGAGAAGAGCATGAGCGCGCCGAACCCGCCCCCGTTGGCTCCGCTGGCGCTGGTCACCACGATTCGCCTCATGACTTGCCCTCTGTTCCCGCGGCGGGCACGGCCAGCCCGTCGAGCCGTCGGCCTGACCTTAGCGATCTTCGCCGCCGCGCATATCCCCAGACTTGACAGCCAACGACTTCCGGCCCCTTCGATGAGGGTGGCCAGCGCCGCGGCGTCGGGTGCGAGCCCGCCCATCTTGACGATGTGCGGCTGCTTCGCGCCGCCGACAATCGGCTCATAGGTCCGGGCCGGACGCTACGTCATTGGCCCACCTCGCGGCAAGTAATCCGTCCCGCGCGAAAGGGAGTTCCGCATGCCGACGATCGAGCCTGCCTATTTCACCGCGTTCAAGAACTTCGCGCTCAGCCGTACGCCGTCGGGCGTGCTGACGCTCCGCTTCCACACCGAGGGCGGCCCGGCGACGTTCACCGGGCAGATGCACTCCGACTTCCCGCGGGCCCTGTACGAGATCGGGCAGGACCGCGGCAACCGGGTGCTGGTGCTGACCGGGACCGGAGACCGGTTCATGACCGACATCGACGGGCCGAGCCTGGACGACCCCACCAAGCCGGCCGCGTGGGATAACACCATCGCCGAGGGCCGCCGGGTCATGCAGCGGCTGGTCGACCTCGAGATGCCCGTCCTGGCGGCGGTGAACGGCCCCGTCTCGGTGCACAGCGAGTACGCCCTGCTGGCCGACATCGTGCTGGCCGCCGACACTGCCGTGTTCTCCGACTTCCCGCATCTGACCTTCGGGATCGTGCCCGGCGACGGGATCTTCCTGGCCTGGGAAGAGGCCATCGGCCTGAACCGGGCCCGCTACCTCACCCTGACCCAGGGGTCGTTCACCGCCGAGCAGGCCGAGCGGTGGGGGGCGGTCGCCGAGGTGCTTCCGGTCGGCCAGGTGCTGGCGCGGGCGCAGGAGCTGGCCGAGGGTCTGGCCGCCAAGCCGCAGTTGCTGAGCCGGTACCTAGCGCTCACCGTGCGCCAGCGCCTTAGCCGCCGGATGGCCGAGGCCTACCAGCTCGGCTCGGCGCTGGAAGGCCTCACCGGCGCTGACCTCGCCTACCAGCAGCCGACCACGGAATAACCGGGGGCACTCCGGAGGCCGCATAACCAGTCGGTGGATTACCGCTGCTTACTGTCTGATCGTGCACCTAACCGGCATGCCGTCTGTTGGCTGAGCTTCCCATCCCCTGGTTACTGTCTACGCCTGGCGTCCTGCCGGGTCTGGTCGGCGGGACGCCAGACGTCGCTTCTAGTTCCCGTTGCCTGCCGCCGCCTTGGCGATGAACGAGGCAACCGCTTCCGGCTGCGACACGTACACCGAGTGGCTGGCCGCGACCTCGGTCACGGTGGCGCCCATTCTCTCGGCCATGGTGCGCTGGGCCGGCGGCGGGATCATCAGGTCCTCGGCCGTGACCAGGTACCAGCTCGGCTTGGTCCGCCAGGCGGCATCGGTGATCGCCGCGGCAGGGGCGTCAACGTGCCAGGGGACCTGGGAGTCGGCCATGAACGCGGCCGCCTCCTCCGGCAGGTCGCCGGCGAATGAGGCATGGAACTTGCTCCGATCAAGGAGGAGGAAGCCCTCCGCGGGCGGCAGGATCGGCGGCTGAGGCCCGCTGGCGGGGAAGCCGGCGATGAGCGAGCCGACCGACTCCTTGGCGTCCGGCGCGAAGGCGCAGACGTACACCAGGGCTGCGACGTTCGGATGAGTGCCGGCCTCGGTGATGACGGCGCCGCCGTAGGAGTGCCCGACGAGCACGACTGGTCCGTCTAGGGCGTCGATGACGCGCCGGGTGGCGGCTGCGTCGCCGTCGAGTGACAGGGTCGGGTTCTGCACGATGCTGACCTTGAAGCCGTCCCTGGTGAGTGATTCGTAGACGCCTCGCCAGCCAGATCCGTCGACGAAGCCGCCGTGGACAAGCACGACGTTCCGTACGGTGTCGGTAGCCATGGTGCCCCCTTCTTTGTGGAATGGTGGATGTCACCAACGTTAGGCAGCGGTCGGCGGAGACCGCGTACGTCATCTGACGATGTTCTTGACGTAGGTTCCGGCAGAACCAGGGGGCGAGGGGGGTGTTCTGATGTCGAGCCCCGGGCCGCTCGTGGGCCGCGAAGCTGAGCTGCGGCAGCTGCAGGCGCTGCTCGAAGCTGCTGGTGATGGCGGCGGGGGCCTTGTGCTGTACGGCGAGCCCGGCATCGGCAAATCCCGGTTGCTCGATGCGGCGGTCGCGATCGCACGTGGACGCGGGTTCACGGTGCTCCACGCCACCGGGGTCCAGTCCGAGGCGCTCCTGGCGTTCGCGGGGCTCAACCAGCTGCTGCGCCCCCTCCGCTCTCTGCTGGCCGACCTGCCGGCCGAGTCGCGGACTGTGCTTGACGCGGCTTTCGGCCTGGGGCAAGAGCCGGCGCCCGAGCGCTTCCGAATCGCGCTGGCCGTCCTGGACCTGCTCGGCGAGGCCGCTACGGGCGCGCCGGTGCTGATCGTGGCCGAGGACGCGCACTGGCTCGACCCGTCGACCACGGAGGTTCTCGCCTTCGTCGCCCGCCGCCTGCAGTCCGATCCGATCGTGATGCTGGCGGCGGTCCGCGAGGGGTACCCGTCGCCGCTCCTGGACGCAGGCCTCGCACAGCAACACATAGAAGCCCTGACTCAGGCCGACGCGGAGGCCCTGCTTGATGCGGTGGCGGACCGGTTGCCGGCCGGAATCCATGACCAGGTGCTGGAAGAGGCCGCAGGCAATCCACTCGGTCTGACGGAGTTGCCGATAGCCGCTTCACGGCGGGAGCACACCGGAGAGGGCTCGCTGCCGCTCACCCAGCGGCTCGAGCGGGCCTTCGCGGCGCGGGTAGCCGAGCTGCCGGAACCGACCAGGCTGCTGCTGTTGGTCGCGGCGCTCAGCGACGAAGAGGACCTCAGCGACGTCATTGACGCCGCGAGGATGCTGGCCGGTACCGAGATCGGGCCTGAGATGCTGGAGCCCGCGGCGCGGGCGGCCATCGTCGATCTCGACCTGCGAAGGGTGCGCTTCCGCCACCCGCTTATCCGCTCGGCGATCGTTCAGGGCGCGGGACTGCGGGAACGCCGCCAGGTGCACGAAGCGCTGGCCGACGTCCTGCGGGCCGAACCAGACCGCGCGGTATGGCATCGCGCCGCGCTGATCAGCGGAACTCATGAGAAGGTCGCCGGTGAGCTGGAGGACGCGGCCGAAGGCGCGCGAAGGCGCGGCGCGCTGGCGGTCGCGGTCGCCGCGCTGCAGCGGGCGGCCGAGCTCAGGGCCCCGGAAGACCGGGCCTCTCGCGTGCTGGCCGCCGCCGAGCTTGCCTTCGAGCTTGGCCAGCGAGACCTGGTCGCGCAGCTCCTGCTCGAGGTAGCGAAACTCGATCTCGGGCCGGTCGAGCGCGCGCGTGCTACCTGGATCGAGGAAGTTGCCCGGACGCGTCCGCTCGACGATATCCGGCGAGCCGCCGCCCTGACCGCCGCCGCTGAGCAGGCGGGTCAGCTCGGAGACCGCGACCTGCAGCTCAACATCAGCTGGCTGGTCGCATCGCGCGCCTGGCTGGTCAACCCGGACCCGGCCGTCCGGGCTATCCTCATCGCGGCGGCCCACCGCCTGGGCGACCCGCAATCGGATGATCTGCGAATTCTGGCGATCCACGCCTACCTTGACGCCTTCGGAAAGGCGCCCGCGATCCTGGAACGTCTCCGCTCGGCCGTGACCGACGTTCACCGCGATGCCGACGCCGCCCGGCTTCTCGGGTCTGCGGCGGTGGCGGTGGGAGCGTTCGACACCGCGGTGACCTTCCTCGGTGAGGCGGTCGAGGGGCTCCGCACGCAGGGGCGGCTGGGCCACCTGCCGCGGGTGCTCACGCTTCGGGCCCGCATGGCCGCCCAGATGGGCAACTGGGCAGTCGCGATCCCCGCTGCGGCTGAAGCCAGGCGATTGGCGGCCGAGCTCCGCGAGCCGCATTGGGTCGGGGCGGCCGATGCGGTCGACTCCGTCATCGCCGGCATCCGCGGTGACCGGACCGCCGCCGAGCTGGCGGCGGTCCGGGCGGAGGGTATTGCGGTTCCGGCCGGAGCGAACATGACCATCGCGTTCGCGCAGTTCGGCCGGATCTACGCTGCGCTCGGCGCGGGCCAGTACGCCGACGCCTGGCAGACACTGCAGCGGCTCTTCGACCCCGCCAGCCCGGCCCACCATCCGGTCGTCTCCTGCTGGCTGATCGGCGACCTGGCCGAGGCCGCACTGCGCACGGACCGCCTAGGCGAGGCGCGAGCCCAGGTCATGCGGGTCGCGGCCGCATCCGGGGACACCGAAGGAACCTGCATCGCCATCGGGCTGCGGCACGCCCGAGCGGTCCTCGCTGCCGATACCGCTGAATCTGCGGAGCGCTTCGAGGAGGCGCTTGCGGCTGACCTCACTCACTGGCCGCTGCAACGCGCCCGCCTCCTGTTCGCCTACGGCCAGTGGCTGCGCCGCCAGCGCCGGACCGCCGAATCCCGGGAGCCGCTCCGCGACGCCCGTGATGCCTTCGACGCGATGGGCTGCACCGCTTGGAGCGACCAGGCCCGCCGCGAGCTGCGGGCATCCGGCGAGTCCAGCCGTCGGCGCGACTCCGCCGCCTGGGACCAGCTCACCGCCCAGGAGTGGCAGATCGCCCAGCTCGCGGCCCAGGGACTGTCCAACAGGGAGATCGCGCAGCGGCTGTACCTGTCGCACCGCACGATCAGCACGCACCTGTACCGCCTCTTCCCGAAACTCGGGATCACCAGCCGCAGCGAGCTCGCTTCAGCCTTGTCGGAACGCCGCCACCCGTAGCGGGCGCCCCGATGTCGTACGCGGCGGGAACTACGTCACCTTACGGAAGCGGCGGTACCGGAGGAATTCCTAGGGTCCTTTCCTCAAGGGGCCATAGCAATGGCCAGAAAGAGCGCTGGAGAAACGATGAGCGACCATCCGCATCGCGGGAATGTCGTGCTCGTCCATGGCGGTTTCGTGGACGGGTCCGGCTGGCAAGGCGTGTACGACGCCCTGAAGGACGACGGCTACACCGTGACCGTCGCGCAGAATCCGACGCTGTCCCTGGCGGGCGACGCCGCCGTCACCCGGCGGGTTATCGACGGGCTGGAGGGCCCCGTCGTCCTGGTCGGCCACTCCTACGGCGGGGCCGTAATCACCGAAGCCGGGCTGCACGAAAAGGTTTCCGGGCTGGTCTACATCACGGCGTTCGCCCCGGACAAGGGCGAGTCGGTCGGCTCCCTCATAGCCGGCTTCCCGGCCGACGGTCCGCAGCCACCGATCCTGCCGCCGGTGGACGGGTTCCTATTCCTCGACCGCGGCAAGTTCCACGAGTCGTTCGCCGGCGACCTGCCAGCCCGGCAGGCCGCGTTCATGGCCGAGTCGCAGGTTCCCTGGCACGTGGATGCCCCCGCCGGGGCGATCAGCGAGGCCGCCTGGCGGACCAAGTCGAGCTGGTACCTGGTGGCGGGCGACGACCGCATGATCCCCCCGCCGGCCCAGCGAATGATGGCCGAGCGGATCGGCGCGCAGACGGTCGAAGTTCCCGGCAGCAGCCACGCCGTCTACGTCTCCCAGCCCGCAGCAGTCGCCGACCTGATCAAGCAAGCCGCACGCGACTGACCGCGCCGACATACCCCCACCTGCTTTCAAGGAGTTTCCATGAACCCAGAGATCAGCCGTCGCAGACTGCTGGCCACCGGAGCCGCCGGAGCGGCGGTCGTCGGGACTGCGGCGGCGCTGTCGCCGCTGTCCAAGGCCGAGGCCGCCACCGCCCGCCCTGCAGACGCGGGCACGAGCGCGGCCAAGCCGACGATCGTGCTCGTGCACGGCGGGTACGCCGACTCGTCATGCTGGAACCAGACCCTGTCGTACCTGCAGGGCTGGGGCTACACCACGATCTGCGGGGCGAACCCGCTGCGGGGCATCCCGACCGACGCCCCCTACATCGCCAGCCTGCTCGACTCCATCACTGGGCCGGTCGTGCTGGTCGGCCACTCGATGGGCGGCACCGTCACCACCAATGCCGCCGCGGGCAAGAGCAACGTCAAGGCGCTGGTCTACATCGCGGCGTTCGTCCCCGATGTGGGCGAGACGCAGGGGGAGCTGATCAACAAGTACCCCGGCAGCGAGGTCCTGCCGGTCAGCGTGCCGGTCACTTACACCAAGGCCGATGGCACCACCGGGACCGACCTGTACCTCAGCCCGCAGGGTCAGGCCGCGTTCTGCGCCGACATCCCCGAGCCGCAGTTCCGGCTCCTGCAGGCTACTCAGCGGCCGTTCGACGCGGCGTCCTTTACCTACCCCACCACGGGCGCCGCGTGGCACACCATCCCGGTGTGGGGACTGGTGGCCGGCCGGGACAAGGCCATCCCGCCCGCAGCTGAGCGCTGGATGTACGCCCGCGCCAACGCCCGCAAGGTCATCGAGATCCCGACCTCGTCGCACTGCGCGATGCTCAGCCACCCGCACACCGTCGCCGACCTTATCCACGAGGCCGCCACGGCGACATGCTGACCCAACCGTGGAGCCCCCCGCCCCGGCCCGCCCGTAGCGGCCGGGGCGGTGGTAAGCACGGAAAACGACCGGGCTCAAGGAGGAGACAATGACTAACCATGGCGCCGATACCCTGATCCGGGCCAGGGCGGTGCACACCCTGGTACCTGGCCAGCCGCCTCAGCGGGCGCTGGCCCTGCGGGGCGACCGGATCAGCGCGCTGTCGGCCGACCCGAACGGCCTCGACTCCTGGATGACCGAGGACACAACGGTCATCGACCTGCCCGGTGCGGTCGTGCTGCCGGCCTTCGACGACACCCACACCCACCTGATCTTCGCCGGGCGCAGCGCGCACGACGTGCCGGTCCACCTCGCCCGCACGATCCCCGAGTTTCTTGATCTGATCCGGCGGCGGGCTGCGATTACCCCGGCTGGGCAGTGGATTCGCACTACCACCAACTGGCAGGAACTCAACCTCGCCGAGCGGCGGATGCCGACCGCGGCCGAGCTCGACCAGGCCACCAGCCGCCACCCGGTTCTGGTCAAGCGGGGCGGCCACAACGACGTCGTCAACAGCTACGCGCTGCGGCTGGCGGGCATCACCGCCGACACCCCGGTCCCGCCCGGCGGCGTGATCGGCCGCGACTCCGACGGCAACCTGAACGGGCGGCTGATCGACAACGCCCAGGGGCTGGTCGAGCGCCTAGTCCCGACGCAGGACCAGGACGAGCAGATCGACGGGCTGCGCCTGGCGACCGGCCAGTACGCGGCGACCGGCATCGGCACCGTCAGGGACTGCGCGGTCACCCCCCACGACTACGCGACGCTGCGCGAGGCATCGGCCTGGGACAAGCTCAGCACCCGGGTCCGCGCGCTCATAGCCGCATTCGGCCTGACCAGCGCGGCCCAGGTAGAGGACCTGCTCGACGCCATCGACGACTGGCACGTGAGCGCCGACCCGATGCTCGGGATCTGGGGGGTCAAGTTCGGCCTCGACGGCGGCCTCGAGGCCGGCGCCACCGAGCAGCCCTACGTGTGCGACCACGCGTTCTCCGGCACGCTCACCTGGGAGCCAGACGCGCTGGCGGAGTCGGTCGAGGCGGTCGTCCGGCGCGGCTGGCGGGTCGGCACCCACGCCTACGGCGACCGCGCGGTCCGAATCCTGCTCGACGTCTACGAGCGCGTGCTCGAACGGAACCCCGGCCTGCCGGCGGGCACGCTGGTGATGGAGCACGGCGGCCTGGCCGGCCCCGAGCAGCGCGCCCGGGCGGTCGCGCTCGGCGTCCCGGTCACGATCCAGCAACCGCTCCTGCACGACACGGCCGAGGTCGAGACCGAGTTCTGGGGCCCGGAAAGGGTCGCCGCGTTGTTCCCCGCGCGGGAATGGCTCGACCAGGGCGCCCTCGTCACCGCCGGATCCGACTTCCCCGTGGGGCAGTTCGGCGCCATGCGCTCAGTGTGGGGGATGACGACACGCCAAACGGTGATCGGCGTCCAGGGACCCGAGCACGCCATCAGCTACGACGAGGCGGTGGCGCTGCACACCACCAACGCGGCACGGCTGCTGGGCGAGGAGCGACTGCGCGGCATGCTGACCGCAGGCCGCTTCGCTGACCTCACGATCTGGGACCGAGATCCGGCAGGCCTTCCCGTCGACACGCTCGCCGACCTGAATCCCACCCACACCATCGTCGGCGGTCGTCTCGTCCACGCCACCGAAGGCTAAGGTCTTTGGGCGTCTCGGTCCGCATAGGAGGACAGGGCGTCGCGGAGTGCCGCCCTCGAGGTGACGCCGAGTTTCGGAAAGAGCTGGTGGAGGTGGGTGGAGACCGTCCGGTCCGAGAGGAACATCCGCTGGCCGATCTGCTTGTTGGTCAGCCCGGCCGCCGCCAGCGTCGCGATCTCGAGCTGCTGCGGAGTGAGGGTGCCTGCACCCGCACGCTCACCCGGGGCGACGAGCTGACCGGCCGCGCGCAGCTCACGGCGGGCGCGCGCGGCCCAAGGAGCGGCGCCGAGCTGATCGAAGATTCCGGCCGCGGCTCGCAGATGCCGCCGCGCGTCGATCCGGTCCCGGTGCCGCCTAAGCCGCTCGCCGTACGCGAGACGGATACGCGCCAGTTCGAACGGCCAGCGCTCGGCGTCAGGGACCGCAAGGGCGCGGTCGAACGCGTCAACCGCCGCCTCGTCGAGCAGGGCCGCCGACCCAGCCACCAGCAGCGCCAGCCGGGGAGAGAGCGACGCCAGGTCTGTATCCAGCATCGCCTTGACGTGGGCGCGGGCCTGATCGGCCCGATCGGTGCGGATCGCCGCCTCGGTCAGGTCGAACAGGGCCCACAGGCCCTGCGGGGTGTTAGCGAGGGTGCCGGGCGGCGTGACGGCGGCCGCGTGCTCGTAAGCGGCCTCGAAATCGCCTCGGCCGGCCGCGTCGAGGGCACGGGCGTGAGCGGCGCCCTGCGTCAGCAACAGCGCCCGGCGCGGCCCGCCCCATCCGGTTATCTGGTCGGCCAGCGCTAGCGCTCGGTCGTGGTCGCCGCGGACAGCGGCGATAAGCGCCTGGTAAGACCACGCCATCGCGCCCAGCAGGGGGTAGCCGTACTCCTCGCACAGGACGGACGCCTCGGCCGATGAGGTGAGCGCGTCGTCCCAGGTTCCGCTCAGCCAGCCGTCGGCGCTCAGCAGCAGCAGCGCCTCGATGGCGGAGGTGACCGCGCCGCCCTCGCGGCCATGCTGGACCGCGCGCCTGAGCGGCTCGCGGTAGCCCGGCAACCGGTCCACGTACAGCGCTGCCACCGCGGTCCTGACGATGCGAGCCGGGCTGGTCTCCCGGTCCTGCTCGGCAATTACGGCGTCGAGGCAGTCGAGGACCGGCCTCGCCCGGTGGACAGGGTCGGACACGGTGGCAGCGGCGAGCGCTATCCGCTCGGGTGGGCGGGGTCTGAGCCGGGACAGCACGGCGTCGAACGCTTCCCACAGGTCGGCCCGTCCGCCGAAATGACAGACCTGCAGCAGCGTCTGGATCGTCTCGATCAGGACCTTGTCGTGGCCGTCGGCCGGGTCGTCAAGTCCCTCGATTGCTTTGATCAGCAGCTCGTGCGCCGCATCGACCTCGCCGCGGGTGTTGACCAGGAAGTAGGCGCGGGTGACGGCGCCCGCTAGGCCGCCCGCATGCTCCGGGTCGGCCCGATGAGCCTGCTCGAGCAGCCGCGCAACGTCGCGCATGTCGCCGGTCACGGTCTCGCCCAGATAAGCCGCCTCGGCGAGTCGGCGGGCGCGGTCGTGGCCGGCCGGGCTGAGCTGGGCAGCGCGCAGCAGCTGGCCGATCGCACCGACAGAGTCGCCGCGCCACAAGTTGACGTGCGCGACGCCCTGCAGCAGGGCCGCGACCTCCTCGTCGTTCCCAACGGCGGCTTCGGCCAGATGCCAGGCGCGGCGGGCGGCCTCGCCTGCGTGCACTGCGGCCAGGGTGCGGTGCACCGCGCGCCGTTCGTCGGCCGAGGCGAGCTCGACGATGGCCGAGCGGATCAGCGGATGGCGGAAGGCGACTCGTCCGGAGCCGCGGTCGACGCGGATCAGCTCGGCTCGTCGGGCCCGCGTCAGCGCCCGTTCGCCGGCTTCCCCCGAGCCGGCGATGGCGTCGAGCGTGGCCAACTCCCCGGTGCCGTCGAGCGCGGCGGCCAATAGCAGCTGCCGGGTCTGGTAGGGCAGCGGCAGCAGCCGCGCCGCGAAAGCGGCTTGCAGCCGGCTGGTCAGAGGGAGCACTGCCGGCAGCGGTGCAGGAGGATCGATACCGACGGGGTGTTCCTGCAGCGCGGCCGGCAACTCGAGCAGGGCGAGCGGGTTACCCTGCGCCTCGTTAACCAGCCGCTGCCTTATTCGGGGCGACATCGCGGGATAGTGGGCGGCAAGCAACGCGTGCGCGTCGGCGTCTGCTAGGGGCCGGATAACCAGGGTCGGCAGCCGAGCCTGGTCGAACAGGCTCGGCTGATCGGCCCGAGATGCCGCCAGCAGCCCAACCGAGAGTTGCCCGAGCCGCCGGGCGACGAACCCGAGCACGGCCGCGCTCGCGTGATCAATCCACGGCAGGTCATCGATTACGAGCAGCAGCGGCGCCCGGCTGGCCGCGATCGCGAGGACCGCCAGGGTGGCGTTGGACAACAGCAGAGGATCGGACCGGGGTCCCTCCCGCAGACCAAGCGCGGTCATCAGCGCGTCGCGATGCCAGGGGGTCAGTTGATGGAGTTCGCCGAAGAGCGGCTGCAGGATCAGGTGAAGTGCCGCGAAACTGACGTCGGCCTCGAACTCCACCCCGGCCGCGCGCAGGACGCGGAACCCTCGTCCATCGGCGAGCGCCGCCGCCGCGTCAAGCAGCGCCGTCTTGCCGACGCCCGCGTCGCCCGACAGCAGCAGCGGCTGACCCTGGCGTCGCACGCCCTCCACGTAGACGCGCAGTTCGCCCAGTATCTCGTCGCGTCCCACGATGACCATCGATCCATTCTCGGCGCGTTAAGAACGGCTCGACTCGGACGCGAGCGAACAGCGCTCGGACGACAGCGAACGGCTGCCCCGTTTGACATCGGGCTGCGGCGAACCGCAGTCTGGGAGATCAGGAGCAGCATGGGCATCGTTTTGAGTACCGACAACCTGGCGTCTAACGATCGGGGCGCCTTCTGGCGGCATGTCCTCGGTGACACCTTCGCGCCGGTATCTGTCCGCAACATGGCCGAAGACAACGTGGCCGGGTCGATCCGCGGTCACTGGGCCGGGCGGCTGCTGGTTACCGATGTCCGGTCCACCGCGCAGGAGCATCATCGGACCCCACGGCTGATCCGCACCGCCGACAACGCCTTCTTCCAAGTTGCGATCGTTGCTGAGGGAGTCGGCCAGCTGGAGCAGGATGACCGGCAGGCCCTGCTCCGGCCCGGCGACTGCGTGCTTTACGAGAACACCAGGCCGTTCCAGTGGACGTTCAAAGACGACTGGGATGTCTGGGTCTTCTCCCTGCCCAGTGATACCGTGCGGCTCAGCGAGAACGAGCGGCGGCTGATCAGCGCCCGCCGTCTGGACGGGACGACCGGGCTGAGCGGCGTGGTGTCGCGCTTCCTGCTCGACCTCGCCCGGCACAGCGAGGAGCTGTCGGACGAGCGCTCCGAGCAAGTCCTCGCCCACGTCAGCGACCTGGTGGTGACCCTGCTCAGCGACAGCCTGGACGACAGCGGCCGCGGCCGCGGTGCGGTTCAGCGGTCGTTGATGGTACGGATCAAGGACTACATCGACCAGCGGCTGGACGATCCCGAGCTGGGGCCGGCCGAGATTGCCGCGGCGGTTAACATCTCACCGCGCTACCTGCACAAGCTCTTCGAAGCCGAGCAGCGCACGGTCTCGCTCTACATTAGGGGCCTCCGCCTCGATCGGGCGAGAAGGGACTTGCTCGACCCTCGACAGTCGGGGCGCCCGATCTCGGCGATCGCGTACGGGTGCGGCTTCGGCGATCTGAGCGGATTCAACCGCGCCTTCAAGCAGGCCTTCGGCGTAAGCCCCCGAGAGCTGCGGGACTCGGCGGTCAGCCCGGGCACAACCGCCGAACGTTGAGAGCACCTGTCAAGGGCAGAAGTGATCGCCGGCAGCAGCAGTGCTGATGCAAGGCGCACGTTTCCGCAGTTCAACAGTAGTTCGGGGACACCGGGAACACCGGGGACACTTTCCGTACGTCGGCCGCGCCCTCCTGGCGCTCATCGACGGCCCACCGTTCGAGGTCGGCCGCCCCCGGCCGCGCTCCTTGCGGGCCACGCTAATGGCGCCGATGAGTTAGCCGACTGCGCATCGTCTCTTCCTACAGGGGAAACGACCGGAGGGTGAACCATGAGCGATACCGCACTGCCGCCCATTGTCGATGCGGAGACCTGGCAGCGCGAGCTCGACGAGTTGCGCGTCCGGGAGAAGGCCGCGACTCGGGAACTGGACGCGATCGCCGCGCAGCGCCGCCGGCTCCCGGCGGTTCTCATGCCCGACTACACCCTGGAGGGCGAGGAAGGGAAGGTCCGGCTGGCTGACGTTTTCGACGGCAAGTCACAGCTCATCGTGTACAACCACATGTGGTTCGACGGCGAGGAGTGGCAGTGCCCGGGCTGTACCGGATTCACCTCGCAGTTCACCCGGCTGGAGTTCCTGAACGGCTACGACGCCAGGTTCGTGATCGTCACCCAGGGGCCGATCGACGAGGCGCTCGCCTACAAGGAGCGGGTCGGCAACAAGATGACCTGGTACTCCACCGCGAACAGCTCGTTCGGCGCGGATGTCGGCGCGCCGCCCGGCGGAGGCTTCGGGGTCAACGTGTTCCTGCGCGACGGCGACACCGTATACCGCACCTGGCACACGAACGGCCGCGGCTGCGAACAGCTCAGTCACATCGGGCTGATCGACGTGCTGCCGTACGGCCGGCAGGAACAATGGCAGGACTCGCCGGACGGCTGGCCGCAGTCACCCATCTACAGCGGCTCCCAAGACATCGCCGCGGCCTACGGCCCGGACGCCTGAGGGTCCTCGCGCTCGTCCTGCCGCTCGTGACTCGGCGAAGTCTCGTCGATATCCCGACCGAGTGCTCCGCTACGCCTCATTCGGTAATGTGCGCCCGTGCCCCAAGGTTCCGACGCGTGTGACCGTCAGCCGCTAGCGGGCAGAGGTCCCAGCTGCCGCAGCAGGCATCGCGCGGCGGTCGTGATCCGTGGGCGGTCGTGGATCACGCTGAAATAAAATTCGTGTTGGGTCGAGTGCGTCTGCC
>Ga0335072_10009662_pt1 | contig 13907 bp, 9 predicted proteins | sample Lox_Sample_21_FD_206725 | JGI IMG/M metagenome (GOLD analysis project Ga0335072, IMG submission 206725) | Soil microbial communities from Loxahatchee National Wildlife Refuge, Florida, United States - Lox_Sample_2.1 | ecosystem: Environmental > Terrestrial > Soil > Wetlands | place: USA: Florida...
GCGCCGGCTCGGCCGGCTCCGTGCTCGCCAACCGCCTCAGCGCCAATCCGCAGCACAAGGTGCTGGTGCTGGAAGCCGGCCGCGAGAGTCATCCCTGGTCGCGCATCCCTGTCGGCTTCGCGCGGCTTATCAACAATCCTGCCGCCAACTGGCTGTATTCGTCCGAGCCCGATGAGGGCACCGGCCAGCGCCGTATTCCGATCCCGCGCGGGAAATTGCTCGGCGGGTCGTCGTCGATCAACGGCATGGTGTTCGTACGCGGCCAGGCGCAGGACTACGATCAATGGGCGCAACTCGGCAATCGTGGCTGGAGCTATCGCGAGGTGCTGCCGATCTTCAAGGACATGGAAAGCTACCAGGGCGGCGGCGACGAGGAATTCCGCGGCCGGAACGGTCCGCTCAAGGTGACGGAGAATCACGAGACCGGGCCGCTCTACGATGCGCTGATCAAGGCGGCCGGCGAGGCCGGCATTCCCTACACGCGCGATTATAACGGCGAGCGCCAGGATGGCATCGGCATGACCCAGTCCACCATCCGCAACGGCCGCCGCATGAGCACGGCCGTCTGCTATCTCGATCCCGCGCGCAGCCGGCCCAATTTGACCATCCAGGCGAATGCGCTGACCGAATGCCTGCTGCTGGAGGGCAAACGCTGCGTCGGCGTGCGCTACGCCGTGGACGGCCAGGTACGCGAGGCGCGCGCGGGCCGCGAGGTGATCCTCAGCGCCGGCTCGATCAATTCGCCGCAGCTTCTGGAACTGTCCGGCATCGGCCAGCCGGAGTTGCTGCAAGGCCTGGGCATGGAGGTGCGTCATGCGTTGAAGGGCGTCGGCGAGAATTTGCGCGACCACTATTCGCCGCGCATGAAGTGGCTGGTGCCGGCGGCTTTGAACATGACCTACAACGCCAAATGCCGCGGGCTGGGCATGGTGTGGCAGGCCCTGCGCTATGCGGTGAACCACAAGGGATTGCTCGGGCTGCCGGCCTCGCCGATCCGCGCCTATATCCGCACGCGTGCCGGACTGGAAGCACCGGACGCGGCGATTTCGTGGATCCCGTTCCTCAGCGATTCGAATTTCCGGCTGGCGAAACAGTCCGGCGTTACTGCCATCATGAATATCCTGCGCTCCGAGAGCACCGGCAGCATTCATATCGCTGCCGCGTCGCCGCGCCAGCCGCCGTCGGTACGATTCAATTTCATGACTGCGCAACTGGATCGCGACGTGACCTTGGCCGCGATGCGCATGACACGGAAGATCATGACGGCACCGGCGATGCGCGGGATCGCCACGGACGAAACCGCTCCCGGGACCGGTTTGCAGTCCGACGACGAATTGCTGGATTGGGTAAAGAAGAATGCCGAGACCACGTATCATCCCGTCGGCACGTGCAAGATGGGGTCGGACCCGATGGCCGTCGTAGACGATCAGTTGCGGGTGCATGGCCTGGCGGGGCTGCGTGTCGCGGATGCCTCGATCATGCCGACGCTGACGTCGGGCAACACCAATGCGCCGACGATCATGATCGGAGAGAAGGCCGCGCGGATGATTTTAGCCGAAGCTGGGTGACGGTCGAGTGGCCCACGTCGAGGAGCGCAACTCGTGTGCCAGCGCGGTTTCATAGACCTTTTCGAGGAAGCCGCACTCAAGCGTATTGGCCACGGTCAGCGCACCGCCGATGGTTCTCTGGGAGATACGGTTCAGCACCGGAGCATCTGCATTCATTGGCGCCTGCCACGGGATCAAGGCTTGGATTTCGGTGAACGGCGCGGACCTCCCTGGCTCGCGAAAAACCGGCTTCACGACGAGCAGCGCGCAATCAATGCCCACAACCGGCGCGGCCCCTCAACCGTCGCCCAATGCGTGGGTTGTGGTGAGTTGGTTGTGGGACCCGCACTATAAAAATGCTGGAAACGATCAGGGCATTCAGCCATACTTGGCGGATCGGCTCGAGGCAGACTGAACCGGCCGGGGCTCGCCAGCAAGCGGGCGATCAGGCGACAGCCCGTGCACCCGCGAGGTTAGCAATACTGGCTCTGCTGCGGCAATGCCATGCGGCCGGGCGATAACGAACGCGGCGATACTCGACCGGCTGGCTGTGCGTCATGAAGCCGCCGGCACGCGTAGGGGAGCAGACAAATGAAGCATTGTCATCTTCCGCTGCTGATCATAGCTTTTCTGCTTGGCGTAACCGCGACGTCCCTGGCGCAGACGGCCATGCAGCCATGGTTGACCCGCTCCGCCGACAATTCGAGAAGCGGGTGGAATCCACACGAGACGCAACTGACGCAGGCGTTGGTTGCAACCAAGGGCATCGTCCGCGGCACCATCATCCCGGTCATCGGCGATGCGCGCGGAATGGAGGCGCAGCCGCTGATCCTGCCTAATGTGAAGACGGCGCGCGGCACGCGCGACGTGCTGGTGCTGCCTTCGATGGCCGATGTCGTGCGCGGCGTTGACGCGCATGACGGGACCGGCATCTGGCAGGTAACGCTGGGCGTCCCGGTCAAAGGCTCCCAGACCATCGACGCTCATAACATCAACCAATTCTGGGGCTGCCTCTCGACCGGGGTCATCGACCCCGATCTGCAGCGGCTCTACCAGGTGTGCTGGATTTCGCCCGACAAGAGCGGCAATCCGGCGACCGCACGCTACTACATGTTTGTGCTCAACGTCGCCGATGGCAGCCAGGCAGTTCCCTCCGTGCTTATCGCAGGAAAGAGCGGAAGCCAGGACTTCAACGCAGCGATGCGCAAGCAGCGCTCATCGCTGGTGGAAACCAATGTCAAAGGTGTCAAGACGGTGCTGGGGTGCTCTGGCACGATCTTCGAGACCGCGGCAGGCGCATCCGGCTATTGCTTCGCTTTCGATGTGGCCGCCAATAAGGTGACCGCGATGCTGGCCCTTACCGCCGGTGAGGGTGCGGGCGTTTGGATGGCCGGGCAAGGGGCCGCGGCAGATGCGCAAGGCTTCCTCTATCTCATCACCGGCAACGGCGATTTCGATGGCGTCAGCCAGTGGGGAGAATCCGTCCTCAAGCTGCAATATACGCCCCCGTCGGGAAATGCGGCGGCCGCGCTGAAGGTCGTTGATCATTGGACTCCCTGGACCGACCAGGCCAGGGCAGGAACGGTGCAGCGGCCTGCCGCGGCGCAAATTCCATCCGGCGTCAACGAGGCCTCGGAAGCACTGATGCAGCCGGTCGGCGGCGCGAGGAACGTGTCATTGAAAAATGCCAGGCTGGAATCGACGATCAACGACCAAGGCGAGCCAACTGTTCTCGTCTTTCCCAAAATAGCGCAGGGCGCCTGGTCGGACCAGGACCTCGGATCAGCAGGGCCCGCTTGCATCTTCGCAATCGGCGTTTGCATCGCCAGCGGCAAGGATGGCATCGGCTATCCGGTCAAGACCTCGAAGCTGGGCGGAACGACGCTGGCCGACCTTGCAAATCCGAAAACGAACTGTGCGAAGCTTGCCGCGCCGCCGGCCTGGATGACAATGAGCCCCGGGCCGGTTGACGCCTGCCCGAGCAATCCCCGAACGTTGAACTTCTTCCCCTGGGGTGACACCGCCCATCTTCACATGACCCCCGTGCAGTTCTTCGATCCTGTGCTGAATTCCTGGGTGATATTCGTGTGGGGTGAGAATTCTCAGTTACACAAGTGGAAAGTGAGTTCGACCGGCGCGCTGACCTATGTTGCGGAAAGTCACGAATATGCCAGCGCAAACGTGCGGCAGGCGCCACCGGGCGGTATGCCGGGCGGCTTTTGCTCCGGATCGAGCAATGGGGCCGACCCTAACTCGGCGCTGCTGTTCTGCACAATTCCTTATGGCGACGCGAATGCTTTCGTCGTCAATGGCCGCTTCCTTGTGTACGACCCGGTGCACCTTGCCGCGGACGGTTCACTGAAAGTACTTTGGGACTCCCAGCAGTGGAATATTCAATTCTTGTTCAACAAATTCGACCCTCCGGTGGTCGACGGCGGCCAAATCTATGTACCGAACTACAATGGCGGGGTAGATCTGTACCGGCTGACGAACTAGGATATGTGGGCAAACTTTAGATGCGTCTTCATTAGATCGTGTGGGTAATTTGGCCGGGATCGGGGAGGCAAGTGTCACGTCACAATGCCGGGTTCATCTGCGGCTCTATTTTCTAAATAGCATGATGGCACGCAAAGCTTGCCGAAGCGTTGGCTCGCGCAGAGATGCAGGTATTACCTATGCGTTGGTAGCATGCGTGTCTACTGTAAGTGTCTAACTTCTCTCCCGGACATTTTCCAGAGAGCGATCACAGCGCATTTGGCGGTGCAGTGGTTTCGAGATTTTGCAAGCCTCGCAGAGGCCGCCCGCGGCGTCGACCGGCGCCTCCATCCTGGCCAAATTACCCACACGGTCTCCTGAACCCCCAATTCGACAAGGGCCGGTTGCCGGCAAATTGGAACTGCAGGTACGCATCGGCGCACAGGGGTGAGAATCGCGACATTTGCCCAACCCAGCCAAGTCCGCAACGCATGCAACGATATTTTTTTCAACACGCAGCAAGGCGGAGGACCACGGTGATGCACGCAGACAGTGTGTGCCTCCCGCACTGATCGGGTCGGCATGCGGTCTCCGTGCCTCTCCCCCCAATCCTTGCCAAACGGTTAACGATGCCAATATTCCGCGGCGTGCCCACCCGAGCGGCACGACATCATGAACGGACGGTGACATGTTCCCCAGCCCGACCCGTGTGTTCCTGACCAAAGGTGTCGGCACGCACCGCCATGCCCTGACGGCATTCGAATTCGCGTTGCGCGACGCCGACATCGAGCAACAGAACCTGGTCTATGTATCGTCGATTCTGCCGCCGCGCTGCGAGCTCATATCCCGCGACGCGGGAGTAGAGCAATTCAAGCCCGGCGACATCACGTTCTGCGTCATGGCGCGCGCGGAGACGAATGAATTCGGCCGCCACGTCTATGCCAGCATCGGCCTGGCGCGGCCGGCGGATCCAGGCATGTACGGCTACATTTCCGAGTTGCACGGCCACGGCAAAACCATCGAATCAAGCGGCGAGCAAGCCGAGGATCTGGCCGCGACGATGCTGGCCTCGACGCTCGGTCTGGAGTTCGATCCCGACGCGGCCTGGAACGAGCGCAAGCAGATCTACGAGCATAGCAATCTGATCATCGACAGCACGTCGATTTCCGCCGCCGCGGAATGCGGCCTGACCAACCACTGGACCTGTGCCGTCGCCGCGGCGGTATTCCTGTTCTGATCTTCCCCACCCCCGCGGCGCCATGAACGGCGATATTGACCGCCCCGTCCCGCAAGCTGACGCTGCAACGGCAGCGAGCGGGGGGAACCAACACATGCCACGCCTGGAAGGCAAGATCGCGCTGATTACCGGCAGCGGCACCGGCATCGGCCGCGCCACCGCGCGGGCCATGGCGGCGGAAGGCGCGCGCATCGTCGTCGCCGAACTCGACGCCGAATCCGGCGAGCAAACCGCGCAGATCATCACCCAGGCCGGCGGCGACTGCATCTCCGTCGTCACCGACGCGACGCAGGAGGACAGCGTCAAGGCTGCGATCGATACCGCGGTGCGTCACTACGGCGGCCTCCATGTCCTGCACAATAACGCCGGCGGCTCGACACCGGTCGACAGCACCGTCGTCGACGTCGCACTGGAAGAATTCTGGCGTGCCATCCGCCTCGATTTGTTCGGCACGTTCCTCGGCTGCCGCTTCGGCATTCCCGCGATCATCGCATCAGGCGGCGGCGCGGTGATCAATATGGCCTCAAATGTCGCGCTGATGGGTATCGCCGGCCTCGATTGCTACACCGCAGCCAAGGGCGGTATCGCCGCGATCACCCGCTCCATGGCGGTGGAATTCGCGCCGCAGAAGGTGCGCGTGAACGCCATCGCGCCAGCCGCCACGCTCACCGCCCGCGTGCGCGCCCGCCTCGATTCCGGCAAGTCCAGCGTGATGAAAATCGCCGCCGGGCAGCTTCTGGGCCTGATCGAGCCGGAGGATATCGCCAACATGGCCGTCTTCCTGGCCTCCGACGAAGCGCGCATGATCACCGGGCATATCTATCCCGTCGACAGCGGCATAACGATGTCCTGACGCGCCACGCCGGGCAAACTTCTGCCCCCGCAACAAGCCATCGCTAACGAGGCCGCATGATCGAAAGTATTCTCGCCGCCCATGCCGATCCAGACCAGCCCGACGCCACGTTCCGCGCCATCGACGCCGTCCTCGCCGCAACCCCCGGCCACATCCTGTTCACCGTTCTGGTGCACCATCCCGCGCTGAAACAGTCGGAACGCTTCTATAGCAACCAGCCGCAGGCCTACCCGATCGGCGGCCGCAAGCCGGTGACGGATTCACCCTGGATGCGCCGCGTGATCCATGGCGGCGAGCCGTATATCGGCCGCACGCGCGAGGACATCGTCGCGCATTTCTTCGATCACGAGCTGATCCATTCGCTCGGCTGCGACAGCATTCTGAACATGCCGGTGCGTTGGCGCGGCGAGACGATGGGCACCCTGAACCTGTGCCACCGCACCGACCATTATGATGAAACGCATTTGCTGGGAGTGCGGCTGGTGGCGCAACTGGCGCTGCCCGCGCTGCTGATGATCAGCCGCACCTGACGCCGCGCGGCAGGAGATTTGCCCAACCCCCTCCTCAAGCGGGAGGGTGAACCTCATATGGCAGGTTCGCGTGATAGGGCCTACGCCCCCCGGTCAGCACGAAATCGCGAGGATCATATCGTTCGATTGACATAGACGATCGATCGATATAGTTCGCTGCCGCCATGAGCCTGACCTCCGATCCGCCGGCCGGCCGCCTGCGCCCGCCGGTGCAGCAGCGCGGCGAGGATACCCGCCTGCGCATCCTGCAGGCCGCGCTCGAAGTGTTCGCCGCCGAGGGTTACGAAGGAGCCAGCACCCGCACCCTGGCACAGCGCGCCGGCGTCAACCTGCCCGCCCTGCAATACTACTTTGGCAACAAGGAAGGCCTGTACCGCGCGGTCATCGATTTGCTCGGCGAGACGATGGAACGCTGCATCGCGCCCGTCACCGAGGAAATCCGCCGCCTGACAGCCAACGCTCCAATCCCCCGCCGGCAGGCCGTCGACCTGCTGTGCCGCATGCTCGACGCATTCGTCGCCCTCGTGACCGACCAGACCAGCTCCGATTGGGAAGCCCGCGCTTCCTTCTTCGCCCGCGCGGAAATCGAAACGCAGGCGGCGCTCGATACGCTGCACCAGCGCGTGACACGCCAGATACTCGAACCTTGCGCATTGCTCGTCGGCCACCTCACCGGCCAGCCGCCGGATGCCGAGCAAACCCTGCTGCGCACGGTCGCATTGATCGGCCAGGTGACGGTTTTCTGCAATCGCAAGGCGCACCAGGCACTCGGCTGCCGGCAACTCGACGAAGCGCGCGTCAAGGCGATCCAGGCCGTGGTGCGCGAGCATACCAGGGCGATTTTCCGCGCCGTCAAAGGCGCCGCTCCATGACGCGCGTCAGGTCGCGGTGTCGGTCGGTCCGCGCCACGATGCGTCCGGGCACCCTTGCGCTCGCCACCGCATTGCTCTGTGCCGGCTGCACCGTCGGTCCCGATTTTCATCCGCCTGCCGCGCCATCCGATGCCGGTTATGGCAGCGCACCGTTGCGCCCCACCGCCGCTGCGAACGCCCGAGGCGGCGAGGCCCAGCGCTTCGTCCCCGGCGGCGACCTGTCCGGCGACTGGTGGGCGTTGTTCCGTTCGCATCCGCTCAACGACCTGATCGACCAGGCGCTGCGCGCAAATCCCGATTTGCAGGCCGCGCAGGCTTCGCTGCGGCAGGCGAATGAAAACCTCTACGCCGGCCAGGGCGCATTGTTCCCCACCCTCGGGGCCAGCGCGCAGGCCGCACGCGACCGCATCTCCGGCGCGGAGTTCGGCCAATCGAACTTCAGTTCCGCGGCGTTCAGCCTCGTCACCGGCGCGGTCAACGTGTCCTATACCCCCGACGTCTTCGGCGGCGTTCGCCGCCAGGTGGAATCGCTCGCCGCCCAGGCGCAGTACCAGCGGTTCGAACTCGAAGCCGCCTATCTGACATTGACTTCGAACGTGGTGAACGCCGCGGTGCAGGAAGCCTCGTTGCGTGACCAGATCGCCGCCACCCGCGACATCATTCGACTGGAAACCCAGCAGCTCGACCTGGTGCGCCAGCAATTCCAGATCGGCAGCGCCGCCCGGTCAGACGTGCTGACCCAGCAGGCGACGCTGACCCAGACCGAGGCCACGCTGCCGCCGTTGCAAAAGCAACTGGCGCAGACCCGTGACCAGCTCACCGCGTTGCTGGGCCGGTTCCCCAACCAGCAGCCCGCCGCGATGTTCGATCTTGCCAGCCTGCATCTGCCGGCCGAACTGCCGCTCAGCCTGCCCTCGCAACTGGTGGAGCAACGTCCCGACATCCGCGCGGCGCGGGCGACGTTCCATGCCGCCAGCGCCAATGTCGGCGTCGCCATCGCCAATCAACTGCCGCAGTTCAGCATCACCGGCCAGTACGGCCGCGAGGCGCTCGGCTTCACCAACCTCTTCTCTCCGGTCAACGCGGTGTGGAGCATTGCCGGCGGCGTCAGCCAGACCTTGTTCGATGCCGGCGCACTGCTGCACAAGAAGCGCGCCGCCGTTGCCGCGTTCGACCAGGCGGGGGCGGAATATCGCAGCACGGTGGTCAAGGCGTTCCAGAACGTCGCCGACGCGCTGCAAGCACTGGACGCCGACGCCGACGCATTGCGCGCGCAGTCCGAGGCCGAGGCGACCGCCCGCGCCAGCCTCGATCTGGCACGCGAGCAATACCGGCTCGGCACCATCACCTATCTCACGCTCGATACCGCCGAACGCACCTGGCAACAGGCACGCATCAATCTGGTGCAGGCGGAAGCCAGCCGCTACGCCGATACCGCCGCCCTGTTCCAGGCGCTGGGCGGCGGCTGGTGGCACCGCAACGACGTGACACCCGGAGCGGTCGGCCGGCCCGACCGTTTCGGCATATCACTGTCGTCGACGCAGGACTGACGGAGGCCCATCCCATGGCCAAGCGCATGATCATCATGCTGGTCGCCGTTACCGTCGTGCTCGGCGGCGTGTTCGGCTTCCAGATCTTCAAGGCGCACATGATCAAACAGGTCATGGCAGGCTTTGCCAATCCGCCGCAGACCGTCTCCACCATCACCGCCGCGGAGCAAGAATGGCAGCCGCATCTGTCCGCCGTCGGCACCTTGCGGGCGGAAAACGGTGCCAACCTCTCGCTCCAGCTCTCCGGCGTGGTGGACCAGATCGACTTCAAATCCGGCGACGATGTGCCCAAGGGCCGGGTGCTGCTGCGCCTGCGCAACGACGACGACGTGGCCAAGCTGCAGTCGCTGCAGGCCAATGCCGAGCTGGCGCGGATAAATTATGACCGCGACCGCAAGCAGCTTGCCATCCATGCAGTCGCCCAGGCGACGGTCGACGCCGATCTCGCCACGCTGAAGAACGATGATGCGCTGGTGGCGCAGCAGCAGGCGATCGTCGACCAGAAGGTTTTGCGTGCGCCGTTCGCCGGCCATCTCGGCATCCGCGCTGTCGATCTCGGCCAGTACCTCACGGCGGGCACCACCGTTGTGACATTGCAGGCACTCGATCCGTTGTTCGTCGATTTCTATCTGCCGCAGCAGGCGCTGGCCGATCTGAAGGTGGGACAGGCCGTCGCGCTCCAGGTCGATACCTGGCCGGGCGAGACATTCAACGGCAAAATCGCCGCGATCAATCCGCAGGTCGATCCGGCGTCGCGCAACGTTCAGGTGCGTGCCGAGCTGCCGAACCCGGACCATCGATTGCTCCCCGGCATGTTCGCCACGTTGCAGATCGACACCGGTACCCGGCAGCGCTTCGTGACGCTGCCGGGCACCGCGGTTGCCTATAACCCGTACGGCAGCACGGTTTATATCGTCATTGGCCACGGCAAGGGCGCCGCCGGCCAACCGGACCTGACGGCGCAGCAGACCTTCGTCACCACCGGCGATACGCGCGGCGATCAGGTCGCGATCCTCAAAGGTGTGAAACCGGGCGACACGGTGGTCACGGCCGGCCAGATCAAGCTGCACAACGGCTCGCCGATCGCGATCAACAATACGGTGCAGCCGCTCGACAATCCGCATCCGCGGACTTTTTCCGAGCAATAGCGGAGCCGCGCGATGAACTTCACCGACATCTTCATCCGCCGGCCGGTACTGGCGACGGTTGTCAGCCTGTTGATCCTGGTGCTCGGGCTGCGCGCCGTTGGCGCGTTGCCCGTGCTGCAATATCCGCGCACCGAGAACGCGGTGATCACCGTCACCACGCTGCTGTACGGCGGCGATCCGGCGACGGTGGCCGGATTCATCACCACGCCGCTGGAAAATGCCATCGCCCAGGCGAACGGCATCGACTACATGACCTCGAACAGCCAGCTCGGGGCCAGCACGATCACTGTGAATTTGCGGCTGAACTATGATCCGGACAAGGCGCTCAGCGAGATCCAGACCAAGATCAGCTCGGTGATGAACCAGTTGCCGGCGGGGACGCAGCAGCCGACCCTGTCGGTCACGATCGGGCAGACGATCGATGCGATGTATATCGGCTTCTACAGCAAGGTCATGGAGCCGAACCAGGTCACCGACTACATGATCCGCGCGGTGCAGCCGCGGCTTCAGGCGGTGCCCGGCGTGCAGACCGCCGAATTGCTTGGCGGCAAGAACTTCGCGCTGCGGGCCTGGCTCAATCCCGACAAGATGGCGGCGTACGGCGTCACGGCAACCGATGTGGCGCAGGCCCTGCAACGCAACAACTACATCTCGGGCCTGGGCAACACCAAGGGGCAGATGGTCCAGGTCAACCTTGCCGCCTCCACCGACCTGCACACGCTGAAGCAATTCCGCGACCTGATCGTGAAGCAGGTGAACGGCGCGATCATCCGGCTGCAGGACGTGGCGAACGTCTCCTTCGGCTTCGACGATTACGATTCGCAGGTCAGCTTCGACGGCAATCGGGCCGTCTATATCGGCATCCAGGTCGCTCCCGGCGCCAACTTGCTCGATGTGATCAAGGGCGTCCGCGGCGTGTTTCCTGGCATCCAGGCGCAGTTGCCGCATGGCATGACCGGAACCATCGTCTACGATTCGACGGAGTTCGTAAGCAGTTCGATCCATGAAGTGATCTCGACGCTGGTCGAGGCGGTGCTGATCGTCACGCTGGTGGTGTTCGCCTTCCTAGGCTCGCCGCGCTCGTCGCTGATTCCGATCATCGCGATCCCGCTGTCGCTGATCGGCACCTTCACCCTGATGCTGGCGTTCGGCTTCTCCATCAACCTGCTGACCTTGCTCGCCCTGGTGCTGGCGATCGGCCTGGTGGTGGACGACGCGATCATCGTGGTGGAGAACGTCAACCGCCACCTGGAAGACGGCATGCGCCCGGTCCCTGCCGCCATTCAGGCGGCGCGCGAACTCGGCGGCCCGATCATCGCGATGACCGTCGTGCTGATCGCGGTCTATGTGCCGATCGGCTTCCAGGGCGGCCTGACCGGCGCATTGTTCACCGAATTCGCCTTCACGCTGGTAGGCGCCGTCACGGTCTCCGCCATCATCGCGCTGACGCTGTCGCCGATGCTTTGCTCCCGCGTGCTGTCTCCGCACACCCCCGATCGCAGCGGCTGGGAAGCGCGGATGGTGGATTTCATCGACCGGCGGTTTGCCTCGATCCATCGCCGCTATGAGCGGCGGCTGCACGGCAGCCTCAACTATCTGCCGGTGACGCTGACCTTCGCCGCGATAGTGCTGGGCAGCATCTATTTCCTGTACAACACCGCCACCAGCGAACTGGCGCCGCAGGAGGACGAAGGCGTGGTACTCGCGCTCTCCACCCCGGCGCCCAATGCCACCTTGCAGCAGAAACTGCTGTATGACGCCCAGGTCAACGACGTGTTCGGCAGCTTTCCGGAAACCGCCCATACGTTCCAGCTTGACGTGCCCGGCGAGATCATTGGCGGCATGGTGCTGAAGCCCTGGGATCAGCGGACGCGCACCACCAACCAATTGCAGCCGATGTTGCAGCAGAAACTCGCCGGCATCGCGGGTATCCGCGCGGTGGCGTTCCAGCCGCCGCCGCTGCCCGGTTCCAACGGATTGCCCATCCAGTTCGCCATCGAGACCACGCAGCCGTTCGACCAGTTGAACACCGTTGCCCAGCAATTCCTGCAACGGGCACGACAGAGCGGATTGTTCATCTTCCTCGACAGCGACCTGCGCATCGACCAGCCGCAATCGACCGTCGTGATCGACCGCGACAAGGCGATCTCGCTCGGGCTGGACATGAGCGACATCGGCGCATCGCTCGGCTCGCTGCTCGGCGGCGGCTATGTCAACTATTTCAGCCTCGACGGGCGATCATACAAGGTGATCCCGCAGGTGGAGCAACGCTTCCGCCTGAACACCGACCAGTTGCTGAACTACTACGTGACGACGAGCACTGGCGCTTCGGTGCCGCTGTCGACGGTGGCACATATCGATACCAAGACGGTGCCGGAAGCGATCAACCACTTCCAGCAGCTCAATGCCGCGACGATCCAGGGCGTGGCGATGCCCGGCGTCGCGCTGGGCACCGCGCTGGACTACCTGACGCGGCTCGCGCATGACACGCTGCCGCACGACTACAACGTCGATTACGGCGGACTGTCGCGCCAGTACGAGCAAGAATCGTCAGGGTTCGTGGTGACCTTCGGCTTCGCGCTGATCATCATCTTCCTGTCGCTCGCGGCGTTGTTCGAAAGCTTCCGCGATCCGCTGATCATCCTGGTATCGGTGCCGATGTCGATCGCCGGCGCGCTGTTGTTCGTCAGCACCGGGATCGGCGGCGCGACCTTGAACATTTACACCGAGGTGGGGCTGGTCACGCTGATGGGCCTGATCAGCAAGCACGGCATCCTGATCGTCGAATTCGCCAACGAATTGCAGAAGCAGGGCCGCACCAAGCGCCAGGCGATCGAGGAAGCCGCCGGCATCCGGCTGCGTCCGATCCTGATGACCACGGCGGCAATGGTTCTGGGTGTGATCCCATTGCTCACCGCGTCGGGCGCCGGGGCAGTGTCGCGCTTCGCCATGGGGCTGGTGATCGCCTCCGGCCTTGCCGTCGGCACGCTGTTTACGCTGTTTGTCGTGCCGGCGGTCTATATGATGCTCGCCGCGGACCACCACGTCATACGGCCGGCGGACGAGCCGGCGGTGCACCGCAGGGAACCGGTGGAGCATTCCGCGCTCTAAGCCGGCGGGACACGATGCGATCAGCCGCAGGCAGCGCCCTTTGACCGCCGAGGCGCCTCCCGCCCCCGCCGGGCCCTGGCGCGTGCTGCGCCGTGCCTTGATCTGGGTGCTCGTTGCGGAGCTTGCCGCACTGGCAGCCTCCTTCCTCATCGTGTTCGTCATCGTCCTCGCGCACACCATCGCCCACCCGCACGTCAAAGCGCACGTGCCGCAGCCGCTGGTCTACGCGCTTCCCGCCACACTCGCCTTGCAGGCGACGCTGTTGTTCGCCGATCTGCGCCAGGGCCGGATTTTCGGCCACGGCCATCTCGCGGCGGGCCTCGGCGCGGGCCCGGTGCAGCGACAGGGCCTGGTCGCGGCATTGCTCTTGGCGATGATCGCCTGGGTTCTTGCGTATATCTTGTTCCTGGTCCGCTTTCAGGAGGTCGCCAGTTTCATCGCGCGCGAGGCGCCGCCTACGCCGGTGCTGACGATGACTGGCGGTCCGGCGCTGATCGTGGTGCGCCTGATCCTGATCGGGTTCCTGGCGCCCGTCGCGGAGGAGCTGTTCTTTCGCGGCTGGTTCTGGACCGCGCTCCGCCGAT
>Ga0335072_10009663_pt1 | contig 13907 bp, 11 predicted proteins | sample Lox_Sample_21_FD_206725 | JGI IMG/M metagenome (GOLD analysis project Ga0335072, IMG submission 206725) | Soil microbial communities from Loxahatchee National Wildlife Refuge, Florida, United States - Lox_Sample_2.1 | ecosystem: Environmental > Terrestrial > Soil > Wetlands | place: USA...
CTATTGATTTGAGAAAGGAGGGCAGCAACGATGCTTTTCATCAACACGAGTGCCGGTTCCACCTGGGCAAAAGACTACTTCACTCGCCAGCTCGCGCCCTCCGATTACTACACGAAAGACATGGCGGAATCGCCCGGTCAGTGGCATGGCCTCGGCGCGGAACTTCTGGGTCTTAAGGGCGACGTAGAGCAGAAAGACTTCTTCGCTCTTTGCGACAATCTCAATCCGAAAACCGGCGACAATCTGACCCGCAATACGCAGGCACAGCGCCGGGTGCTCTTCGACCTCACGTTCAGCGCTCCCAAATCCGTGAGCCTCGCCTATGAGCTGGGCGGGGACGAGCGCATCCTGGATGCGTTCAAGTCGTCGGTCAACGAAACGCTGGATGAAATGGAAAGCGCGATGATGGCACGGGTTCGCAAAGGCGGAGCCGACGAAGATCGCGTCACCGCGAACCTCGTCTCCGCCAACTTCATCCATCGCACCACGCGGCCCATTGACGGACTGCCGCAACCGCACCTGCATTGTCATTCGACGGTATTCAACGCTACCTTCGATACGGCGGAAGACAAATGGAAGGCCGCGCAGACGGTCGCCTTGTTCCGAGACAAAGGCTACTATCAGGCGGCGTTCGATAGCCGTCTGGCGCTCAAACTGAAGGAATTCGGCTATGCGCCCGAACGCGACGGCAACACGTTCCGGCTCGCCGGGATCGATAAAGCGCTGACGAACAGGTTCTCTCAGCGCACGGAAATTATCGAAGCGGAGGCGAAGCGTCTCGGCATCACCGATGCGAAAGTCAAAGGTGAACTAGGCAGGCGTACCCGCGAAAAGAAAGATGCGGGGCCGCAGTCGATGGATGAGCTGCGCCAACGCTGGAATGAGCAGATTACCAATACGGAACGTGCGAGTCTGGTGAACGCGAAAACAGGGCAGGCAGTCAGCTCTCCTGGCGCAAAAGAAGCCGTCGATTATGCGCTCTCCCACAACCTCGAACGCGCTTCGGTTGTGCCGGAAAAGCAGCTCCTCAAAACCGCTCTCATTCAGAGCGTCGGCAATGCCAGCGTCAACGAAATCCATGCGGAGCTGAAGCGCGATAACGTCATCAGCCGGGTGCGCGGCGGCGTCAAATACTCCACCACCAAAGAAGTCCTGCACGAAGAACTCGCCATGACCGCTTTCGTGCGCGACGGTCGCGGTAAATACCGGAAGCTCGGCGGAATCAATCCACCGGCATTGGACCCGATGCTCAGCAAGGAACAACGCGACGCTGCCCTGCTAATCCTCGGATCGCGCGACCGCGTCACGGCCTTGAGGGGCGGGGCAGGTACGGGTAAAACCCGCATGATGCAGGCGACGGTCAAGGCAATGGAAGCGGACGGCAAACAGGTCTTCACTTTCGCGCCCTCCGCTGAAGCGTCGCGCGGCGTCCTTCGCTCGGAGGGCTTCACGAATGCGGAGACAGTCGAGCGCCTGCTGATCGATCCCGAAATGCAAAAGACGGTAAGAAATCAGGTGCTCTGGGTCGATGAGGCCGGACTGCTGAGTGTAAAAGACATGAAGCGTTTATTCGATGTCGCCAAGGATCAGAATGCGCGTGTGATCTTAAGCGGTGATACGAATCAGCATAACGCCGTCTATCGCGGCGATGGCTTAAGGATTTTGGAGACGGACGCCGGGATGAAAACCGGCGAACTCAAGCAAATTCGCCGCCAAACCAATGACAGCTACCGTGAAGCGGTCAAGGCGATCAGCGAGGGAGACAAGCGCGGCAAAGATGGCAAGACGAGGCTCGAAGCCGGAGTCGAGATATTGGACCGCATGGGTGCCATTGTCGAGACGAGCGGCGAAGAGCGCTATCGCCGGATTGCCGCCGACTATGCGGACGTGACGCAGCAGACTAAAGCCGATGGCACGGCGAAGTCGGCGCTCGTGGTGTCGCCCACACACCGGGAAGCCGACCGCGTAACGGATGCCATCCGCGACACGCTCAAAGCGGAGGGTAGGCTCGGCGCGAATGAGCGTGAGTTTACCGCGCTGCGACCGATGAACCTCACCGAAGCGCAGCGGCACGATGCGCGGGAGTACCTCCCTAGAGCGGTCGTGCAGTTCCATCAGAATGCGAAGGGGTTCAAGCGGGGAGAGCGCATCACCATAACCGGGTCCGATGAAAATGGCGTCCACGCTCGCCGCGTGGACGGAAGCGCTGCCCTGGTGCCGCTCGATCAGGCGAAACGATTCCAGCTTTACCGGACGGAGCAGGTTGCCTTTGCCAAGGGAGATCGCATACGGATCACGCAGAACGGTTTTACGCGGGAAACACGGCGGGGGGTGACGGGAAAGGGCAGGCAACGCCTCAATAATGGCTCGGTGTACGAAGTCCAAGGGTTCGACAGGCAGGGCGACATCCGGCTCAGCAATGGGTTTGTGGTGCCGAAAGACTATGGCGGCATCGCACATGGATATGTCGTGACCAGCCATGCCAGCCAGGGAAAAACCGTGGATACAGTCTTGCTGGCGGTGGGGCAGGAATCCTTCGCTGCCGCCAATAAGGAGCAGTTCTATGTGTCCGTATCGCGTGGCCGGGAAGCGGTGCGCCTCTATACCGATGACAAGGCGGCGATGATCGATGCCGTCAGAGACAGCGGTGCGCGTCTCTCGGCTTCCGAGTTGATGGGAAAGAAACAAGCCAAGCCCCGTGAGAGCGCCATGCGGCGGCTGTTCCGGGTCCAGGAAATACAGCGGGCCTACCGCGCGGTACGGGAGCGCGTAGCGGCGGCGTGGGATGTTTCAACGCGTAGGGAGGTGCCAGTACATGGCGGAATCGAGCGTTAAGCGGTCAAGTATTGTCGAGCAGCTATTGAAAAGGTCCTCGCCTCAGCATGAGCCGGAGGTCGAAGAAGCCATCGACAGCTATCAGGAAGGCCGCGCTCGTAGCCGTTCTTCGCTGATGCTTGATTTGCGGCTGATAGATGGAACCATCGAGAGCTTTTCGTATGCCTATCTCACACGCGTCCGGTTCTCGCCGGATGACACCATCGCCATGCGGTTCGGCAAGGATGAGGTGCGGGTCACGGGAAGAAATTTGTACCGCCTCTTCGAGACGATCACGGAGCAGCGAACACGGTTCATTCAGGAAGGCGCGGACGGCGAAGAGGGTCTGAAACCCGCAGACGCCGTTCATGTGGAACAGATCGAGATCACGGAAGGGGAGGAACTATGACGCAGGAATCGATACGCGCATTGGCGGACAAGGAACTGACGCAGGTTATCGCCTGGGCGCAGGATGAACAGAGGGTAAGGGCGGAGCAACGTAAGCACGACACTATTGCCAAGATAAAGGAGATGGCGGGTGCTGCCGGCATCTCTGTATCCATCCACAGCAAACGCGGCAGGCCAGCGCGGCGGCCTATGACTTTATCGGCTAATCTCAAACCTCCTAAGTGAGGTCGATTTATTTCATAGCTCCGCAACCTCATCGCGCAACATATTCCGTAACGCGACGTCGCAATACAAAAGCCGCAATCGAGTAATCAAGCAGCGCGACAACAAGAATGCCCCATGGCCAGTCGTGTCCTGGTGAGAAATATTTCCACCAAAGTGTTGTGTGCGCCATATAAACAGCCGGAACCGATATAGGTAACCATATTTTCCGTTGAAGCGAGGACAAAAGCGACCACGCTAGTGCCGAAATTACGAAATAGAAGGACGCCATTTCATAAATAAAAGCTAGGTACATACCAAAGGCGAAATATCCAACAAACTGGCTAAGATTCGGAACTATAACGTGGTAGTCATGATATAGACACATGTAACCAAGAGTTGCAGATCCAGCTATAAATTCCATAAGTTTTATATAAATGAACACTTGTGGTTCGAAGAAAAGCAATTTCATCAACAACGTTCCTATATCACGAGATACAGCATTCCCTCTAATAGTCAAAGTCTCTAAAAATAGGGCGATATTTCGTTAAGACCCAAGAGAATTCTGTCATTGATATTTCCGAAGTTTATCGGCCGTCCCAACTGAATAATCGTTTTGTCGAGGGCTGTCTCAAACGTTAAGTCACCGAAGAAGTCCCAATGCCTGCTCCAGCCGTTTAGATTCGCATTGATATCATAAATGAGACTATTGTAAAGTATAGGATTGCTAGCGCTTAAGCCGTCGAGCGCTGCCTGAACCTGAGTCTGCTCAGAAGTCACAAAACTCAGATCGTTTTGGCTGATTGAGGTATTGGCATACAGATTACCGTTTAGTATCTGTTCTGCACTAGATAGATTACTCACTTCAAGACAGGCGCTGAGGATCGAAAGAAACTGATCCTCTTGGTCAGACAGATCGGTAAATATGGCTGGTGCGCTTATTAAGCCTGCTAGAGCATTGGTAACGTTCGAAGCTGCAGAGAAGAAATTGGTTGTTGACGCTATCGAAGGATCAGCAGCTAGCGTAGAGTAAAGGTTACTGCGATCACAAAAGCCCTCATTCCCCACGAAGCAGAGTCCTTGCGGGTCAATTAACGTTATTGGACTGTTGGACGCGTATATATATGTATTGGCGCCCCCTATCACGCCAATCGGATCAGTCTGCAAATACCGTCCCAAATTCGGCATATAGTCACGATTCAGGTTGTAGCTGAATCCGGTCTCAGGGTCTGCGTATTGACCGGGAAATCGCAAGCCGACGTCCAGCGATGCCGTAATCGTCCCTGTCGTACCAAAAGGCGCATAGGTCGTGCTCCACACTGAAGCGGGTGTCGTTGCGTTGTTGGTTACCTGCTGCGGAGTACCCAAACGATCGGCAAGAACATAGTTTACTTGGTTGGCAGCGTTGGCCGCGCCGGGTTGCAGAATGGCAAGCGGCCTGCCATCGACATAAATGTAATCTGTCACGGTGCCGTTATCGTTATTGGCTATAAGGTGGCTGTCTTGCGAATAGCTATAGACCTCCGGCTGGCTTCCGTTGTTCGTCTTGCTGAAACGCTGTCCCTCCCAGTCATACACGAACGTCGCCGCCATCGGCGAGCCTGTGATCGAAACAAGTCGGTTGGCGTTGTTATAGGCAAATGTCGCGTAGGCGCTGCTATTGGTTGGTGGAATGCTGGTGATGTTGCCATTGGCATTCGTGATGATGCTTACGTTGTTGGGATTGTTGATCGTGTAGGTGGCGCTGCCAACTGCGCTGGTGGTCGCTCCAGGAGCCGTTGCGATTGCCTGGATTGTCTCGCTCGTGCTAACACTGATAGGTGTGCTGTAAACGGTCGAACTCGTTGTTGGAGTAGTTCCATCCGTAGTAAATAATATTGCCGCCCCGGCGGTAGTGTCGGAGATGGTGACGGTCTGGGTAGAGGTATAGGTGCCCGATCCTGGCGAGAAGGTCGGAGTAGCAACAGTGGGAATATTGATCGTGTAGGTCGCGGTAGCGACAGCACTATTTGTGTCACCGCTTACGACGGCAATTGCACTAACGGTTTCCGTGTTGGCAACGGTGATCGGCGCGCTGTATAGCGTGGAACTTGCCGTCGGAGTCGTCCCGTCCGTCGTGAAATAGATACTGGCTCCGGCGGTCGTATCGGAGATGCTCACCGTCTGGGGAGAGCTGTAGGTGCCTGCTACTGGAGAAAAGGTGGGTGTGGCAACCATGGGAATATTGATGGTATAGGTTGCGGTAGCGACTGCACTATTCGTGTACCCGCTCGCGATGGCAATTGCACTGACGGTTTCCGTGCTGCTGACCGTTATCGGCCCTGTGTAGTGGGTGGAACTCGCGGTGGGCGTGGTCCGATCGCTCGTGAAATAAATAGCGGCCCCGGCGGTGGTGTCTGAGATCGTGATTGTTTGCGAGCCGGTATATGTGCCTGTGCCTGGCGAAAACGTCGGCGTGGCGGCAGTCTGCATGGTAACTGTCCCGCCGCCGCCGCCGCCGCAGCCGTTTAAGACGATTGCACCGCCGGTGAGAATCGCGAAGATGGCCAGCGCGGCTAGCAGATGATGACTAAGCAGCCGCCTGCGGAAGCCGAGCACTCCTGCGAATCCAACAAGAAGCATTGGCCATCCAAGCACTCCCGCGAGCATTGTGGAGCGGCTTGGATGCGGTTTGGTGCGTTGATTCGAACTAGCTACAAGGCTTCCCGTGGACGTAGAGCCGCTGGAGAATTCAGGCTTAGCAGGTGTAAAGCGCTTGATTGTGTTAGGACTCTCCAGTTTCGCCTGCGGCGGCGTGATCGTGATTGTCGCTAGGCGGTTGGTGCCGCTCGTATATCCGTAGGCGGTGGAGGTCCCGTTTAGGATCTGAGTCAGGCGATTTCCGACTTTGTCGTATGTCCAGGCGTAACTTCCATAGCCGCCTGTAGCGCTCGCAGCGGAGATCAAGCGGTTGATGGAATCGTAGCCGAAGGTCTGGGTATTGGCGGCGGTCACCGCATCGGTAATAGATTTAACGTTGTTGGCAAGGTCATACCCGTAGGCTAGATTCTGTACAGGTGCGCCGGAGAGCGTATCGGTGATGCTCGTGGGGCGGTAGGAATTGTCGAAGGCCCAATTCTCCGCGATTCCGTTGCCGTATGTGACGACACTGAGCGGCCCGAAGGGTTGATGAGTCAGGGTCGCAAGGGTGGTAGCTGTGGATGCTCCAGGCAGCTTCGCTGTCACCGTGGAGACATATCCGGCGACATCGTGCTGATACGTGACCAAGGTGCCGTCCGGGTACGTCATGTTCGCAATGCGGGATGCGCCATCATAGGTGTAGCCTGTCGTGAGCGTGGTCGTCCCGTTCACACGGACTTCGGAGAGAAGATTTCCGCGTTCCTCGTAGGTCCTGGTCAGCGAGCCCGCCGCATCCGTGACGCTTGTGAGCCTGCCGATCCCGAAACTGAACCCGGAGCCGGTCTGATCATAGGTGTAGGCAACATTCTCCGCTGCGTGGGCGGGATAGGTCGTCGTCAGCGGTCTGTCGAGAGCATCAAAGGTCTGATTGGTGACGATACCCAACGCGTCTGTTTTGCCCGCGAGATTTGCATCTGAATCATACCGAAAGACTGAGATCCCTGAATCGGGGCTGGTTTGCTGAATGACATCCCCGAATCCGTTTCGAGTGTAGAGCGTCGCATTGCCGTTCGCATCCGTGACGCTAATGACGCGGTTATGCGTGTCGTAAACGGGGGTTGTCGTTCCGCTGTTCGCATCTGTGCTTTGGCTCAACCGGTTCAGAGCGTCATAGGTGTTCGTCGTAATGTGATTCAGTCCGTCCTCGACGGTAAGGACGTTGCCGTTCGGATCAAAGGTTCGCGTCGTGGTCTGTCCTGCGCCGCCCGTATCCACAAGCTCGCGTCCCAAGGCGTCGAATGTTCCCGAGCGCTGCCGTGTGAGCGTACCGCCATTTTGGTAAATATCAGAGGCAGTGCGATCTCCAAGCGCATTCAGCGTATAGCTGATGTAATTACCGAGTGCATCCGTCGTTTTGATCAGGCGATGGGCTGTGTCGTAGCTATTCGTTAGAAAAGAGCCGTCCGGTAATGTCGTCGTGAGAAGATTTCCCGCCAGATCGAAGGCCCAACTCGTTTTGTACGTCCCCGTGGTCCCGCTAACGGTGCTACTAATGCGTCTCTGGCGTCCGTCGTAAACAAGGTTTGTCGTGACTCCGTTCGGATCGACAACTGTGTCGGGCAGGCCCCCTCCGGAGTGCGCCGTGATGTTTGTTACATGCTTCAGAGGATCGGTAATTGACGTTAGCGCGCCTGTACCGTCATATCCAAACGAGGTCGTGTTTCCGTTAGGCGTCTGTGTCGATGCCAAGAGAAAATCCGACCATGTATTTGTCCAGGTTCGGCTCTGTCCCTTCGTTGAGTAAGGCGTGGTAGTGGTAGTCGTGTCTGTCAGCGTCTTGGTAAGCGGCTCTCCGCTGCCATCGTAGGTGTAGCTGATATCAACGCCATCCGACGAAATGAGCGAAGGAAGATGCACCCAAGTGGAGTCGTAGGTTATCGATGTGGTTCGCGTTGCCGACGTACCCACGGCTTCCGAGATACTTGTCGGTAAACCATGCAAGTTGTTTACAAAGGTAGTCTGATTTCCGTTCCAGTCGGTTCGACTGCTGAGATATCCGTTACTGTCATAAGAAAACGATTCGCTAGCTGCGGCAGTCGATGTCGTTGCCTGTCGCGCTACAGCCGTCAGCTTAGGTATACCCTGCAATGTCGTGAAAGTGTAGATGGACTGCTGACCAAGAGCGTTTGTGAGGGTACGCTGACCATTGGAATCGTTATAAGCAACCGAGGTAAGATCTGCACCTCCTCCATGCTGGCTGGTCAGCGCACGTCCCATTGCGTCGTATGTCCAAGTGGCGTAGCGATTGCCGTCCTCGTCAGTAATGCCGGTTAGGGCGAAGGGAAGCGATGAGTTCTCATATAGATACGAAACTATGGAGCTGGGCGTTGTCGAATACTCAACTGTGCTCAGTCGATCCAGGGTTCCGGGCGTGTATCCGCTTGAGGTGTAGCCATATGTGACCACGAGACCATCAGGGGTCGTTAGTGTGTTCAAGAGATTGTTTTGGTATGTGAAAAGCAACATTCGACCATAGGAATCAGAGACCGAGGTGAGCTGATTGCCTGTTCCGTAATGGAGGGTTTGTGTGTACCCGTTTCTTGTCTGGATTGTTTCCAGAAGCGCTTCACCCGCTGACGCTGTTGAATATGTTTCGATCGCGTCATTCGCATCGGTGAGGGTCCAAAGAGAACCGCTTTGTGTAAGCGACACGTCTATGTCGGTATCAGTCGCCCATTGACCGCCTTGTTGTGTGAATAGGAGCTGTTGACCATCAGCTCGTTCCGCAATCACCCTGCTGCTCGACAACACTCGCAAGTATCGTTGGAAATTTGAACGCCAATTTCCGCCGAGCGCACTGGCAAAGGTGTTGGAATTGGCAAGACTGTTATAGTAGCGAGTAAAACTCAATGCGTTTTGTCCGAACGTTGAGTAATCTGACGCCGACTCGAATAGATTCCCATTGCCTAGGCTGATTGGATCGCCGCAGCTGCAACCACCCGGCATTCCAGCTGCGTTACCGAGAAGCTGTGAGATAGAAATGTTGATCGATATGGTTCCTGGTACACAGCCGGGAGCCGTCCAGGGGCCCGTCAGGCTAGAGCCATCAGCAGAAATAGTGAGCTGTCCGCTCTTGATGCAGTAATAAGTTCCGGGTGCAGGGTTTTGAGCGACTATAGAAGTCTCTTGGAAATTGAAAATCCCATTGGCAATAGTCCCGCTCAGCGACTCAACGACGAAATAAGGTTCTCCCGGAACGTTAGCAAACGAGTCACCGGTCACATTGCCATTTGCGTCTTCGAAGAGAAGCATACTGAAAGTGAACGTGGGCACTACCGGGCCGCCTGGCTGGTTTAAAACGCCGCTATAGTCACCCGTAATATTGATGGCTTGCGCTCTTGCGAAGGGGGTGACCAAACAGAAGAGCGCGAGAGATAGCCAGAGGCAGCACGGGTTCAAAGTTCTGCCAATGAGTTTGAAAAATGCCTTATCGAGCATTCCGCCTCCTGAGACTCACCACTTGGCTATCTGGAATCAACGCACCACGTGCGCGGCGTCGATGGGCATCGAAATTTTGGCCGTGCAGTATGAATGCACGAATCTGGGATGTCGGAAGGGTACCACAAGTGAATGACGAAGGCAGAAATCCAAGCGAACCCTTTACGTCCAGGTCCGATCGATGCATGGAGGAGTAGTCCGATTGCTCCTTGTACACGGACCGGATAATGCCGCTTTTTAGACCCGAAGCTCCTTCGACTCGTGCACAATCGCGTAAAGAGTCGGCTTCGATATGCCCAGTGTCAGACAAATCTGAGCGATCCCGTGCTTTTTCTGGTTGTAAAGATCAAGGGCGACGGCGCATTGTTGTGCGCTGAGTTTCCTGGGCCTTCCGCCTTTGCGTCCTCTGGACCTCGCCGCATCAAGCCCCGCCTTCGTCCTATCTCGGGTCAGATTGCGCTCAAACTCAGCCAATGCACCAAAAATGTGAAATACCAGCTTGCCGCCCGGCGTGGTAGTGTCGATTGATTCCTGAAGGCTTTGGAAGCCCACCTTTTGTTGCTCCAGTTCCGTCATAAATTCAATGAGGTGCTTGAGCGAACGCCCGAGCCGATCCAACCGCCAAACGACAAGTACGTCGCCTTCGCGCAGTTGTTCCCGGACACGGTCGAGGCCGGAGCGGTGTTCAATTTTTCCGCTGACAACGTCCTCGATGATCTTCCCGCACCCTGCCGTCTTCAGCGCGTCTTTCTGAAGGTCAAGATTCTGCTCGTGCGTGGATACCCTGGCGTAGCCGATACGCATGAACTACCTGAATCGTTAAGAAAGCCGTCAGAGGAAGGTGAAAATTCACCTTGATTCTTTTACTGGCTTTCTTGACTGAGAAAAACAAGGGAAATGTGCAGCCCGCCTACGACCAGAAATCCTGTAACGAAAACGACCGTTTTCTTTACTCTGACAATTGAGCAGGTATTAGGCCAAGGCATCGATGAACCGGCGAGCCGTTACGACCTGTGTTCGTCCCCACACGGCGGGAAAATGCTTCGTGTTTCCTGTCACGAGGTAATCAACATCCCCTGCCTGGGCGCATTCCAGGAAAATGTCATCATCAGGATCAAGACATACCCGAACCGTAGCGCTCGGTCTAATCCAAGCGGCGCTTCCTCGGACGGAGCGCAGGATTGCATTGATCTCAAGGTCGCTCCGCTTGAACTTGGGTCGGCGGATGACTTCCTCATATTCAGCGTAGATATCGGCGCTTAGAACGATCTGAAACTCGCGGTCTGTAACACAAAGGGAGAGAACCTGCGCCGGAAGGCCATCGGGTGTCAGCAATGCCGAAATCAGGATATTGGTATCAAGGACAACCCGGATCATTGCTCCGTGGGCTGCCTGCGGCTGTGCCGCTCCTTACGGGCAGCATCGATTTCGGCGTCGATCTCGTCCATCGAAAGCTGATCTACGCCTGAACGCTTTGCGCTTTCCCACGACGCCTGTAACCACTCCGGCGCTCCGCCAGGACCCATCGTGCGGATGCTGATGGCTTCGTCCTCGGAAACGGAACGGCCCAACAAGCCCTCGATGAGCGTTTTCTGGTCCGGCGAGAGGTCTTTTGCTTTGTGAATCATGTCGGCTGCTTGTACTCCAAATCTCTTCGAGTTTAGGCTGTTTCGAGGGTATTGTCACGTATTTTGGTCACTACCCCCTGCCCACCTTCTGACCCTTTCGCTCGACTGCTGCAGCGGCGTTCTGGGTGGTCAGCGCGGCATAGCGGGGTCCATTCTCCTTAGCCTTGGCGCTTACTTCCATCAGCTTCGCGCTCGTCTCGGGGATGTCGAATCCCCAGTCGAGCGCCGTCATGCACCATGTGAAATCGGCGCGGCTCGTATCCGGGCCGGTGTTGCCTTGGTTCAGAGGGGCGCTTTGGAGGCAACGAGTGTAATCCGGCCATTTCCGGGCGCGGATGGCGGCTTCGCTTCTGCGGGACACACGGGCGGCGGTGGAGGGAAGGACGGTCACCGGCTCGGGTGCCGCTACGATGCCTAGTGATTCGAGCTGGGCAGCGGTCATGATTCTGCCGGGAGTGCTGGTTTGGATGGCAACCGTGGGGAAGTCGGGTTCGTATTTGCGTTTGTAGTTGAGGGTCCCGGCGACTCGGGTGGCACCGCTGGCGGTCTGATCCGCTCCGGTGCCTTTTCTCAGCCTCCTGGCGAAGTCTTTAGCTTCCTGCGGGTGGGGTAGCCCGCAAACGGCTATCCATGCCTGGTGATTGCCGGGGCTGGTCTCAAGGGTCATGAATGCCGCCTCCCCTACCCTGCTCAGTCCTGCGGCGTCCAGATCGTCAAGCTGCACGAAATGGGCTTTGTCGCTGGTCGGTCGCACGATGATGTTGTTCTGGCGTTCGGCTGCACCTGGGAACAGCTTGGGCATGGAGTTTTTGAGTTGGGCAAGCGATTGGCTGGGTCTAAAGCCGCGCTTCTCGCCGTCGATGCTGGTGAACGTCAGATCGAAGTGCGTCGCCCCTACAGTGGCGAAGGTATCAAGCATTCTCAGGGCTTCGGCAAGTTGTTGCACCATATCAAACGCTTTCGGTGATGCCCCTGCTCTCCTGGTGGCAGGTCAAAGGCAATCGGACGATAGCGTTGCTAGATGAGATATGCAATCACTGCATAGAAGAAAACTACAAATAGATGCCCCTCAGCCCCCGCCGTGTTTCAAGGGATAGTCGAGAAAGGGTCTTTCCCTTTCTCGGGAAGCGAAAGCCTTTGATAGGCTTGAGCTTCCAGTGTGGCGGGGGATGTCGATCACGTATCCCTTCATCGATTAATTATCGGGCTATGCTTCTTCTTCACGGAGTTACCCACACCCGCCGCCTACAGCGCTCATTTGAAGGCGCGGCGGCGGGCATGGATAACTCCTACGCATAATCTTTTTTTTAAGTATAAGAAGAGAGAATGCTTTAACCACTTGATTTATATGAACCGACACGATCAGTTTTAGCGCGTGTTTGTTCACTTTCTGATTTTGTTTGCTCACTTTTACCTTGCAAAGATGAGCGAACTTGTACAAAGTGCTGTTCGTGTTCGCTCAAAAAAGAGATCGAAAAATGAACAAAGACGACCAGAATTCCAAAAATGCTATCGATGAGAGATACGGTGTCAAGGTTTATCAAACCAATCCGAGCATCCCTTCTGAGTCAGAGATAAAGCGCAGCAAGAGAGCGCAAATTGGTACGGATATGCGCGGGTTAGTGGTCGATAGCGGCTCCGGTGAAATACTAGGTCATGGTGGGGCCATCGCGTATGAATGGGAGGAAGTAGACAAGGAACGCTTTGTGAAGCTCTATCTCGCTGGACTGAAGCAGGCTGCTGGCCTGTCGAAGGCGGGTCTGGCTGTATTTGAAACCGTCTATAAACAGGTCCGGGAACGTCCGGGTCAAGATACCGTGCCGCTCGACGCCTACAGCTCGACATTGCATCCCGTTACCTACCGGCGCGGTCTGCGAGAGCTTCTGGAGAAGGAGTTCCTTTTCAGGAGTCCGAACTCTGGTCTCTTCTTCGTGAACATCCGTTTTATGTTCAATGGAGATAGGCTGGCCTTCGTCAAGGGCTACAAGCTTAAGAAGGATCAACCTACCCTGCCCGGTCTCGACCTCAATCTGTCCTCGCCTGCACAATCAGGTCCAGATAACGCTAGCTGACTGCCGTATCGCCGTAAATAAGGCAATGCGGCTTTGGTGTTCGGTGGCGATACGGTTTTCAGGCGGGGAAATTCTCTTCAAGGATTCGCCTCAGCTCCTCGGCCATGTCCTTGTCCCTGCCCAGACATGTCATCCGAATCCTTTTGTGCAGATCAGCGGCAATGTCGAACGTCAGTCTCTTGAGCGGCTTCTTCTCGATGGGTTGTTCCTTGGGGGTCGGCTGCTGCTCAGTCTCGCCGTTCACAAACGCATCAAGAGCGGTAGCGCTTGACTGCGGTTTGTTGCGTGGGTTCGGGTTGAAGTTGATGGATTTCCCACTCATGCGGTCTGCTCCATCAACTCGGCTACCATCGCCCGGATTTCTTCCGCACCTGGGCCGGTTGCATCTGTTTCCAGAACCGTTTGACCGGCGGCGGCGCTTTCGGCAAAGCCTACTCGTTGGGAGATCGCCGCTTCCAGTACGGGTACAGGGTAACTAGCGAGCGCGGCAGCGACATCCCTTCCAATCGCCGTACCCACGATCTTACGGTTCACCGCAAATACGGCTTTAAGGTGCGCCTTAATGACCTGGACTTCTGTGATGAGATCAACGATTTCCTTGGCTGCCCACACATCATAAGGGGAGGGCTGCACGGGGATAACAACAATGTCGGCGGCTGCGATGGCT
>Ga0335072_10009666_pt1 | contig 13904 bp, 14 predicted proteins | sample Lox_Sample_21_FD_206725 | JGI IMG/M metagenome (GOLD analysis project Ga0335072, IMG submission 206725) | Soil microbial communities from Loxahatchee National Wildlife Refuge, Florida, United States - Lox_Sample_2.1 | ecosystem: Environmental > Terrestrial > Soil > Wetlands | place: USA...
CACTGGCGGTACGGTCGCACGCTCACCGCGACCCTCGCCGCCCTCGCGCTCATCGCGGGCGCGGCGCTGCTGATCTTCTCCTAGGGCATCCCGGCCGGCGCGAGGTCCGTTTCGAAGGCCGGTTCCAGCTGTCCGCGGCCCTGGTCATCGCGCGCCGCGCGGTCGAAGCGGATGCGCGCCCTGCGCCCGTCGAATTCGAGCGTCGCGAGCATGTTGTCGAACCACGGGCCGACGCTAAGGCGCCACCGGATGTTCGGCTTGCGCACCCCGGCGAGCCTCGCCAGCGCGGTACCGACCACGCCGCCGACCGAGGACTCGGCGAACCGGTAGCCGTGCCGGAAGTGCGGCGGCAGCACGTTATGCACCGGCGAGCAGACCGCCTGCCAGACAGCGCTGCGGGAAGCCGCGCCCGGCAGTGACGCGGGTGCCAGGTAGCTGTTGTGCACGTCGCCGGAGATGACCGTGACCGAGGCCGGCGGCGTGCCGTACTCCCCCGCGCTCAGTCCGGACAGCAGCCGCTCGAAGTCCTCGAACGACCGGCCGAACGCCGCCCAGTGCTCCAGGTCGAGGGCCTGCCGCACGCGCTCGCCGGTGCGGGCGAATCGCTTTCCCCATGCCCCCTCGCAGACGGCCTCGTTCCAGGCCTCTACGCCGTGGATGCCGCGCGGAAGGAGCAGCGGCAGGGACGTGGCCAGCACCACGTGGTCCCAGTCCCCCCTCACCGACTCGGTGACCCACTCCCACTCCGCCTGGTCGACCATGAGCCTCTTGCTGTTATCGTCGATCACCCGCCGGCTGCGGGAGTCGATCACCACGACCCGGATGCTCCCGAAGTCCCGGCGGACGCTGAACCTGATACCGGCGCCCCCGCTGTCCGCGCGGAGTGCGAAGTCGGCGAGGACCGCGGCCGCGTCGCCGGCCTGCCGCACCCGGCGCCAGGTCTCGTCCGCCGCGAGCTCAGCCGGTGACATGTTGCCGAGGTGCTGGTAGATCCAGTAGCTCTGGTACGCGCCGGTGATTCTGGCCCGCCACCAGGGCTTGGCCTCGAACTCAGCCCGCCAGGCTGCCGAGGTGTTCCAGTCGTCGTGCACGTCGTGGTCGTCGAAGATCATGACCGTCGGGACGACCGAGAGCAGCCAGCGCATCGCGGGCTCGCTCCACGCCTCCTGGTACAGGGCGCAGTATTCGGTGAAGTCGGCGGCCTCGAAGCCGGGCGGGACGTCAGGATCGCGCCGTTGCGCGATGAACCGCCGCGCCTGCGGGCCCGTCTCGTCGGCGTAGATCTGGTCCCCGATCATCAGCATGGTGTCAGGCCACTGGTCGCGCGGGGTCCCGGCCAGCCGGCGGGCGCAGGCGTGGAGCGCGTCCGGGCCGTGCGGAACGGGGAGTTCGGCCTGCCGGCAGGAGCCGAACGCCAGCCGCTGCGGCCGGCCAGGAGCGAGCGTCCTCAGCACGCTCGGCGGGAACGCGGAGCCTGGCTGCGGCCAGCGGACGGCGCCATCGAGCGCGACCTGGTACTCCTGCGCGCTGCCCGGCTCGAGGCCGTCCACCACGACCAGCGCGTAGTGGTGTCCGGCGACCTCGAAAGTGCGCGCGTGGCGGCCGAGCACCTCGACGTCGCAGGCCTGGTCGGTCTCCATCCAGATCGAGGCGGCGGTGTCGCCGACGTAACGCAGCACCGGGCCGAGCACGAGGAGCGGCGCTGTTTCATTGACGGTAGGCACGGTTCGCGTTTACCCCGATCTGCGGCGTTTACGTGGGATATGGAAGCCTCGTTTAAACGAGGCAGCTGACGGAAAGTGCCGATGGCAGGGAGGCAGACGATGCAGAAGCACTCGCTGGAGGCGCTCGCGCGGGAACTGGCCGGCAGGGCGGCGGCCGCGCCGGGCGGGCGGACGGCGGAGACCGTGCTGGGCGGCCATGAGAAGGTGCTCAGGCAGACGGTCATCGCCATGGTCAGGGACGCGGAGCTCACCGAGCACGTGAATCCGGGTGAGGCGAGCGTGTACGTGCTGCGCGGCCGAGTCGTGCTCGTCGCGGGCGGCCAGTCCTGGGAGGGCAGGGACGGCGACCTGCTGATCGTCCCCGACGAGCCGCACGGCTTGCGGGCACTGCAGGACTCGGTCGTCTTGCTGACGGTCGCCAAGCTCCCCTGAGGGCAGCGACGCCTAGAACGTGGTAACCCCGCACTAGGGGCCACTTCCCCTTGGTTCGATTACGTGTTTTAATAGAGCTGACTTTCGAGGATCCGTAATCACCAGGGGGATGCGATGCCCGCAGCGGCTGACGTCGGTCAGTCCGTCGTGGCGGCCATCCTCGGGCTCGGTGCGGCGGGTGTGGCCGGCGGCATCGTCGCCATGGCCTGGAACGTGCACGTCCAGCAGATGCAGCTCGCCGAGCGCCTTGCCAGGCGCGGCGCAAGCGAACCAGCCGATGACCTGAAGCCGTCCCGCGCCGCGAACGGGAACGGTGCCACGGCAGAACACGCGAACGGAACCGCGAACGGGAACGGCAATGGGCGCGCCAACGGGCACGCGATCGAGGGGCCGGACAGCGTGGTCATCGGCGAGCAGGTCCGGTACCGGGTCCGCCGGTCGGAAAGCCAGCGAGTGGTCGCCTGGGCGGCGGGCGGCGGTGCGGTGTCCCAGGCGGCCGACCCGGCGCATCCCGACGACCTGCTGCTGGTCGCGGCTCAGCCCGGGACCCTGATGGTCTCGGTACGGCTGCGCGAGGGCATCGCGGAACGGCGCGAGACCAAGGCCGTCACCGCGGTGGCCAGCCCGCCGGTGGCCGTGCCCGAGACCGCCTCGCGGTTCTTCCTCCAGGAATGGCCGCTGACCGCAGTCGTGGTCATGGTCATCGGCTTCGCTGCGGCTCTCGTCGCGCTGGGCACCCTTCAGGTCGGCGGCTTCATCGCGCTGGTGGCGCCGCTGGCCGCGATGCTGATTGTGGTGACTGTGACCCGTAGGCAGCCGGATCGTCCCGGCCAGTCACCGCCTCCGCTGTAAGGCGGGGAACTCGCTGAACCCGACGTTCACGAGATTAAATAACTTGGGAAATCGTGGGTAGTCGGCGGACATGGGCAAGATCAAGAGGTGGCTGTTGGACAGGCAGCAAGTCGCCTGGTCGGAGCCGGAGCTCCCGAAGTACGTGAAGATCAATCCGCTCAGCCCGCCCGGCGCAGCCGAGGGGATTCAGCCTGGCGACTTCTCGATGCTGAAGATCGCCGAGGAGTTCCTAGAAAAGGACGAGGACTTCGTGGAGGCGCCTGACGAAGGCCTGGCGTGATGCCTGTCCCCGCGCGGGCGTCATAATCCCCGGAACCGGGTAAATCGTCCGGCAGAGGGCCCCGTATGCGGTGCCACCTGCCGGAAGGAAGCTGCCCATGAGCACCATGGACGAACGAGCGGACGTCGGGTCCAGGACCCGCGCGGGGCTAGCGCGGCTGGCCGGCCCCTGGTGGATGTTCCTGCTGACCGGTATCGCGTGGCTCATCCTCGGCTGGATCGCACTGCGGTTCGCTCCTGCCTCGATCCCCACAGTGGGCGTGCTGCTCGGCGTCTACTTCCTGGTGGCCGCGTTCAACGAGTTCTTCATCGCCTCGGTCATGCCCACCTGGCGGTGGCTGCACATCCTGCTGGGTATCATCTTTGCCTTCGGCGCCGGCTGGTCATTCGCCCAGCCCTACAACGCGTTCTGGGCGCTCGCCTCGATCCTGGGGCTGCTGCTCATCTTCCAGGGGACGTTCTACATCATCACCTCGGTCAGCACCAGGGAGGTCAACTCCATGTGGTGGCTTGGCCTGGTGACCGGCATCCTGGAGATCTTTCTCGGTTTCTGGGCCTCTCAGCAGTACCGCCCGGTACAAGGAGCGCTGCTGCTGATCTGGGTTGGCTTCTTCGCCCTGTTCCGCGGCTTCTCAGAAATCGTGGTCGCCTTCGAGCTCCGCCGGGCCCAACACGCCTAGCGCCTTTCCGCGGGTCATCACTACCGCACGTCAAGCCCGGTGATGGCCCGACCGATAAGCATGCGCTGGATCTCGCTAGTGCCCTCGAAGATGGTGAAGATCTTCGCGTCGCGGTGCCACCGCTCGACTGGGTAATCGCGGGTGTAGCCGTTGCCGCCGAGGATCTGAATCGCCTGCTCCGTCACGCGGACCGCGGTCTCCCCCGCCACCAGCTTGGACATCGAGCCCTCCGCGTGCTCGAAGGGCTTGCCCTGGCGGGCCATCCAGGCGGCGCGCCAGGTGAGCAGCCGCGCCGCGTCGATCGCCGCCTGCATGTCGGCGAGTTGGAAGGCGACCCCCTGATTCTGGCCAATGGGCCTGCCGAACTGGGTTCGCTGCCTCGAGTAGTCGGCCGCGAACTCCACCGCCGCGCGCGCGACGCCGACGGCCATCGCCGCGACCGACGGCCGGGAGGCCTCGAACGTCTTCATCGCGGCCTGTTCCCCACCGCGATGGCCCTCCCGGACGCGCGCCAGCCGCTCATCCAGCTTTTCCCTGGTTCCTACCAGGCACCGGCCGGGCACGCGAACCTCGTCAAGGACCACCTCGGCGGTGTGCGACGCGCGGATGCCGTGCTTCTTGAACTTCTGCCCCATGGAAAGGCCTGGCGTGCCCGGCGGCACGATGAAACTTGCCTGGCCCCGTGAACCCAGGTCCGGGTCGACCGCGGCGACGACGACGTGGACGTTGGCAATACCGCCGTTCGTGGCCCAGGTCTTCACGCCGTTGATGACCCACTCGTCGGCGGCCTCGTCGTAGACGGCCCTGGTCCTGATCGCTGCCACGTCGCTGCCGGCGCCTGGCTCTGAGGAGCAGAACGCTCCGAGCTTCACGTCGGACGCGTCCCCGAACATCTGCGGGCACCACTCGCCGACCTGCTCAGGCGTCCCGTTCGCCACGACCGCTACGGCGGCCAGCGTGCTCCCGACGAGCGACAGGCCGATGCCCGCATCGCCCCAGAACAGCTCCTCGTACGCCACCGGCGTGCCCAGCCCGGATTCCTCGAAGAACTGCGTCGCGAAGAAGTCGAGCGAATAAAGCCCGATCTTGGCCGCCTCCTGCAGGATCGGCCACGGGGTCTCTTCCCGCTCGTCCCACTCGGAGGCGGCGGGCCGGATCACCGACGCCGCGAACTCGTGCACCCAGTCGCGCATCTCGCGCAGGTCCCCGCTGAGCTCCAGGGAGAACCCCGGCTTAACATCTGTCACGTTACTGGAGAGTAACATAAGCGGCTCCGCCGGGGAAGTGACTCGGCGAGTCAATTTGAGGGAAACGGAGCCGCGGCGGACGTGACTCCACGAGCCAATTCGAAGAAATTTGTCCGAACGTAGGGTTACGTCTCCCGCTCCCACCTGCAACAACACGCCGATCCCGGTACAGCGCCAGTAAAGAAGCAGTTAATCGGCTTACCCGATCCTCATACCAAGGGAGAACAACAGGAGTGGGGAGCCCGAAATGAACAGCAGCATGTACCACCAGATCGCCAAGACCACTGTCGCCGACCGGCTGCTGGCAGCCGAGCACGCCAGGACCCTTCGCGCCATTCGCCCGGCACGCAAGCACAGTCTCCTCGTCGGGCTGCGGGGCCTGATCGTCACCCGCCGCGTCCGCACACTGGCTCGCCTCCGGACGGCGTAGCAGCCGGAAAACGTGACCCGGCTCACTTTATCTGACTCCTAGCAGAACAAATTCATAGCGACTTCCGATCCTCATATGCACAGCAGAGGGACACCCAAGCGAGAGCGTATGTCTATCGGGAAACGTGTAGATAGTAAACGAAAAGACCTGATCATAAGCCAGCCTAGAGGAGGCAGCGATGACCGCCGAATTCCTATGGATCAACATTCCGCTCATGGCACTGTTTTTCGCGCTCTGGGTGGGCGTGCCGATGTGGATGATCTTCAAGCGTCCGGACCGGGCCCCGCAGCAGACCCGCACCGTGCCCGCCTACCTGCACGATCACGCCCCGGCGGGCATGCCCGCCCAGCGCGAGGCGTCGGCTCCCGAGGCCGCGGAGCAGCGCGAGCTGGTCGAGGCCGGCCGCTGACAACGCGGCGAGCCCGGCTCGCATAGGTAAGACCCGCCGTTCCGGCGGGCGGCAATCAGCCCGCCCGCCGGAACGGTCTTTCTTTTTCCTCAATTCGGGCTAGGACTTTAGGCCCGGAATCCGCGGACCTTTCGCTATATCCGATCGCGCCTCGGCAACGGACGCTAGGCATCGTGACAGTTCATCCGATAGATCACGCTGGCCTCGAGATACTTCCGTTCGCCGACTGCCTGAGGCTTGTCGACTCGGTCCCCGTCGGGCGGGTCGGTTTTCTCGCCGATGGCGAGATCATCATCTTGCCGGTCAACCACCTCATGGACGGACCCGACGTGATCTTCCGAACCGGGTCCGGGTCGAAGCTGTGCAGCGTGGGCAGCAAGAACCTCATCGGTTTCGAGGCCGACCACTACGACGTGCTGACCCGTTCCGGCTGGTCCGTCGTCATCACCGGCTTCACTGAGGTCGTGGAATCCGACACCGAGATCGAGCGATTCGAGCGCCTTGGCCTGCAGCCCTGGGGCGGCGCCGCCGTCCGAGATCCGCACTGGATCCGGATCCGCCCAACCTCGGTAACAGGCCGCCGCACGCCAGGAACCGCCGTCGGCTAACGCCGCCCCCGCGCCCGCCTGCCCCCTCCCGTGCCCCGCCTGCCCCTCCCCGGCCCACCCCGCCCCCCGTTCCCGCCCTCCGGCGTCTTAGGAGCAGAACCCGACGCTTTTCTTGCTGTTATCAGGGTTTTTGCGTAGTTTTCTGCTCCTAAGCCGTGGGGCAGGTCTTTGGTGGCGCGGCGAGCGTCACAGAGGCATGATGGGTATGTGACTGATCGTGATTTGCCGGATGCGTTGAGTAAGATTGATGTTGGGACCACGGCTCGGTGGCGGGCGGCCGGGCTGTCAGAACGGCAGCTGTATTCGCTTACCAGGGCGGGCCAGCTGGTCAAGGTCCGACACGGGGTCTACGCGACTGGTAGCGTCATGGCCCGAGCTGAGTCCGACCCCGGTCTACGGCATGCACTTGACGTTGCGGCTGTCAGGGACACCAGGATCGGCAAAGGGGTGGCCAGCCATCACTCCGCGGCCCAGTTGCTGCGGCTCAACCTGCTGTACCCGCCGTCGCCTGGAACCGTGACGCTGACCGTTCCGCCAGGGACTCGCGTTAGCGACTACGCCAGGACCGGAGTCGTCTGCCACATGGCAGGGCTGCCGGATGAGCACGTGACCAAGCTGTACGGCGTACCCGCGACCACCGCGGCGCGGACCGTTGTCGATATCGCTAGGACAGTCACCCTCATGGAGGGGGTCGTCGTGGCGGACTCGGCGCTGTACGAGCGGCACACGTCCAAGGCCGAGCTGCGGCGAACGATCAGCCGGTCCGCGGGCTGGCCCGGACTCAACCAGGCCAGGGAGGTCGTGGAGTTCGCGAATGGGCTGGCTGAGTCGGCGTTCGAGTCATGTGCGCGCGTCGTTTTCCACGAAAAAGGGCTGCCGCCGCCGGAGCTTCAGGTGCACATCTCCGGCCGCGATCGCACCGTGATCGCGCGGGTTGATTTCTTCTGGCGGCAGCACCGCGTGATCGCCGAAGCCGACGGGCTGCTCAAGTACGACGACGGACAGCGGGCTATCGCCGAACTTAAACGAGACCGGCTGCTGCGAGAGGCGGGGTACGAGGTCATCCACTTCACCTGGCAGGAACTGTTCGGCGACCCGGCCCGCGTGGCCGGGCGCATCCGGGAGGCCTTCGGTCGTTATGGTTCGCGGGTGGCGCGGTAGGCCGCGATGGTTTGCATTTTGTGCCAGCGGGCGTATTGCTCGATCGCGGCCTGGTCGCGGGTTTCCAGCAGGTCGATGAGGTGGGCGTGCTCGGTGATCGCGGGCTTGAAGCGCTCGGGCAGGTAGGCGAACATCGTGGAGCGGATCCTGTCCAGCCGCGAGTAGGTCTGCTCGAGCAGTTCCAGCAGGTACGCGTTGGCGCACTGGGCGACGATCGTCCCGTGCAATCGGCGGTTAAGCCTGCTGAACTTCACCGGGTCCCCGTGCGTGGCGGCCACCGATTCCATTTCGGCAGCGATCGCCCGCAATCTCTTCAGGTCGGCAGCGCGCAAATGTGCGGCTCCGTCGGCGGTGGCGGCGGCCTCCAGGATCGCCACGGCGACCATTTCCTGCTCCCAGGTGGTCGCGTCGACCGGCGCGACGATCGCGCCCACGTTGGGCTGGAAGCGCACCCAGCCTTCGGCTTCGAGTCGGCGCAGCGCCTCCCGCACCGGGATAGCGCTGACGCCGAGTTCACGCGCGAGGCCGTCGATGTTCAGCCGAGCCCGGGGAGCGAACGCGCCGGAGTGGATCCGGTCCCGCAGGACCGTATACGTCCGCTCCTGTTTGTTCACATCATCAGAGCGTAGACCGAGGAAGTTGAGTTATCCCACTACGACGCCGGTTTTTCTGCGACACAGCGGTTGACGCACTCGCCGAGCCCTTCGACCCAGGTGCGGACCACCTGACCGGGCTTCAGGTAAACCGGGGGCTTGCGGGCATCGCCGACGCCGCCGGTGGTGCCGGTCAGCAGCAGGTCGCCGGGGCGCAGGGTGATGATCTGGCTGACGTAGGCGATGATGTCGGCCGGCCCGAACAGCAGGTCCGACGTCCTGGCCAGTTGCATGACCTCGCCGTCGACTTCGCAGCCGATCTCCAAGTCAGCGGCGTTGACCTCGTCCGGCGTGACCAGGTACGGCCCGGCCGGCGTCGAGCGCTCGAACATCTTGCCCGCCAGCCACTGCAGGGTGCGGCGCTGGAAGTCCCGCATCGACACGTCGTTGCAGACCGTGTAGCCGGCGATCGCGTCCGCCGCTTCGGCGGCGTCGGCGTGGTACACCGGCTTGCCAATAATCACCCCGAGTTCGGCTTCCCAGTCGACCCGGCTGCTGACCGCGGGGAGCGTCAGGTCGTCGTACGGGCCCGTCAGCGTCTCGGCGAACTTGGCGAACAGGGTCGGGTACTCAGGAAGTTCGCGGCCGGTTTCCTGGATATGCGTGCGGTAGTTCAGGCCGACGCAAATCACCTTGGACGGGCTGGGCACGACCGGGGCGAAGTCGGCCTCGGCGACCAGGACCGGAGCGGCGCCGGCCCGGGCGGCCACCGCGGCGGCCCCGCCGTCGGCGGTGAGCAGCGCGCCGACGTCGGGCGCGTCCAGCGGGGTCAGCGTGTCGCCGTCGAACCGGGCGGCCGTCGTCCCGTCAGCAGTGCGGATAGTCGCGAATCGCATGGGGTAACTCTAGCGATCCGGCCCGCCGGGCCCGCTAGCTGCCATCCCGGCCAATGAAATGCAGCGCCAGATCGGCGACCGTCATGCCCGCGGCGATCATGACCATGCTCACCCGACGGGCGCACTCGGTCGCTGCCCCTGTAACGCGACCATGCGCGCTCGCACCAGAGATGGTCATGGCTCTGTTCCCCGTCCATTTCCCCGTGACAGATACACCTGCGGACACCGCGCGGTCGACGTCTCTGGCGCCGCTGACCTGCATCGAAGCAGCCATGCGCTGCCCGCGCCAGAGCATGAACGTCGCACGAATGACGCATCGAACGCGGTGGCCAGCACAAACGGTTGCAGCGTAGGCTTACCAATCGGGAGCGCTAGACCAGTACAAACGGGGATGCTGGCCATGGCGGTAGATGGTTCGTCCAACGGGGCCGCGAAACGGGGACGGCTCGCCCAGCGCCGCAAGGCGCTCGGGCTGACCCAGGAGGACCTGGCGGAGCTGCTTGGCGTGCAACGGTCTACTGTCGTGCGCTGGGAACGAGGCGGTGCCGCGCCGCAGCCCTGGATCCGGCCCAGGCTGGCCAAGGCACTGCAGGTTCCGGCGGGCACCCTGGCGGAACTGCTCGACGGCGATGACCCGGGCGACGGCGGGGACGGGCCGCGGACCGGGCCGGGCGCGACGGTGCCGAGGCAGCTGCCCGCCACCATCGCGGACTTCACCGGCCGGGCGGCCGAACTAGCGGCGTTGACCCGGATCCTCGGGGACGCCGACGCAGGACCGCCGGGCGCAGTGACGATCTCCGCGATCGGCGGGACCGCGGGAGTCGGCAAGACCGCGCTGGCGCTGCACTGGGCGCACCAGGTCGCCCACCGGTTCACCGACGGGCAGCTGTACGTGAACCTGCGCGGCTTCGATCCTTCCGGGACGCCCGCTCCCCCGGTCGAGGCGATCCGCGGATTTCTCGACGCGCTCGGCGTGCCGCCGGACCGTGTCCCGCCCACCCCGGACGCGCAGGCAGGCCTCTACCGGAGCCTGCTCGCCGACAAGCGGGTGCTCATCGTGCTCGACAACGCGCGCGACGAACAGCAGGTGCGGCCGCTGTTGCCGGCCGGGCCAGCCAGCCTGGTGATCGTGACCAGCCGCAACCAGCTCGCCGGGCTGGCCGCCGCCGACGGTGCGCGGCTGCTCACCCTCGACGTCCTTGGCCACGGCGACGCCGTCCGGCTGCTGACCGCACGGCTCGGCGCGGAGCGGGCCACCGCCGAGCCGGCCGCGATCGGCGAGATCGCCACCGGCTGCGCGTGCCTGCCGCTCGCGCTGGCGATCGCCACTGCGCGGGCCGCGGCGCGGCCCGGCTTCCCCATCGCCGACCTCGCGGCCGAGCTCCGCGATGAGGGCGGGCGGCTCGACGCCCTGGACAGCGGCGACCCGTCCGGCGACGTCCGCGCCGTGTTCTCCTGGTCCTACCACCAGCTCAGCCCGGCCGCGGCGCGGATGTTCCGGCTGCTCGGCGTGCATCCGGGGCCCGATATCAGCGCGACGGCCGCCGCTAGCCTCGCGGCGGTCAGCGAGCCGCGGGCCCGCTGGCTGCTCCGCGAGCTCACCCGCGCCCACCTGGTCACCGAGCACGCCCCCGGGCGGTACGCCAGTCATGATCTGCTTCGCGCGTACGCCGCCGCCGAGGCGCGAGACAGCGACGGCGAACGCGACCGCGCCGCCGCAACCGCCCGGCTCCTCGACCACTACCTGCACACCGGGTACCGCGCCTCCCTGCTGATAGAGCCGGCCCGCGAACCGATCGTGCTCGCCGAGCCGTCCGGCGGCGTGGCGCCGGAGTCGCTCGCCAGCTACGAGCAAGCGGTGACCTGGTTCGACGCCGAGCGCCCCGTGCTGGCCGCCGCCGTGGCCCGCGCCGCCGCCGCGGGATTCGACCGCCATGCCTGGCAGCTGCCCTGGGTCATGGCGGACTACCTCGACTGGCGCGGCCACTGGCAGGAAAGAGTCGCCCTGCTGAGCGCCGGGCTGGCGGCCGCCACCCGGCTCGGCGATACCGCCGGGCAGGCCGTATCCGCCCGCCTGCTGGGCCACGCCTGCTTCCGTGTCGGCGACTACGACCAGGCCACCGCCCGGCTGCGGCAGTCTATGGAGCTGTACCGCCATCGCAGCGACCGCGTCGGCGCGGGCAAGGCCCACGTGCTGATCGCCCTCGTGGCCGAGGGCGAGGGCCGCTTCGCCGACGCGCTCGGCGACTGTGAACACGCCCTGGACCTGTTCCGTGGCGCCGACTACACGGTCGGAGAGGCGCTGACGCTGAACAACATCGGCTGGTTCCACGGCCTCCTCGGGGACCACGAGCAGGCCAGGGTGTACAGCCAGCGGTCACTGACGCTGAGCGCCGAGCTCGGTTACCGGCGCAACGAGGGATTCGCCGGGGACAGCCTCGGCTACGCCGAGCACGCGCTCGGCAACGCCGCCGCCGCCGTCACCTCCTATCAGCGCGCGATCGGCATCTTCAGGGAGCTCGGCGACCGGTACCACGAGGCGAACACCCTCAGCCACCTGGGCGATACTCACCGGGCCGCGGGCGAGCCGCCGTCGGCCAGGGAGGCGTGGCAGCAGGCCTTCGCCATCCTCGACGACATCGGTCATGCCGACGCCGAGAAGGTCCGTGCCAAGCTCGCGGACCTGCCGCCCTCTGTCGCGGAATGACGCAGGCATATACGATCTTGCCGATGGCAGAGCACCCGCTGGCTGGCCAGCGTCCGTCCAAGATCGTCGCCGTGCACTCGAGCTACCGGAGCCGGGCGATGGAGCGCGGGAACCTGCCGCCGTGGCCGTCGTACTTTCTCAAGCCGCCGAACACCATCGCCGCCGACGGCGACCCCGTGCTGCGGCCGCCGTGGTGTGAGCTGCTCGCGTTCGAGGGCGAGGTCGCGCTGATCATCGGCGAACGAGCCACCCGCGTGAGCGCCGCCGACGCGTGGGACCACGTCGGGTGGATCACGGCGGCGAACGACTTCGGCGTGTACGACCTGCGGTACGCCGACAAGGGCTCCAACGTCAGGTCCAAGGGCATCGACGGGTTCACGCCGCTCGGCCCAAGTTTGCTTGACGCCCGTGACGTCGACCCGGAGAACATCCGGCTGCGCACCTGGGTCAACGGCGAGCTCACCCAAGACGCGGTGACTGGCGATGATCTGCTTTTTTCTTTTGCCGACATCGTGGCGGATATTTCCCGGCTCACTACGCTCGAGCCCGGGGACGTGATCCTCACCGGCACCCCGACCGGCTCCACTGTGGTGCGGCCGGGCGACCTCGTCGAAGTCGAAGTCAGCTATAGCGCTCAGTCAACCGGACGGCTGCGCAGCCCCGTCGCTGAGGCCGGCTACACCCTCAGCCCGCCCGGCGCGATGCCCGACGCGGACGACGCGCAGCGGGAGCTCGCGTTCGGTGCCCGGGGCGCGCCAGGGCCCACCGACTCTCCCGCCGAGCTATTGGCGGCCGTCGGCGCCGTCGCCACCGCCACGCTCGCCGCCCAGCTGCGCAAGCGCGGCTACAACTCCGTCACCCTGGACCGGCTGCACACGACCCGACCGGCCGCGAAGATGGCCGGCTTCGCCAGGACGCTGCGGTACGTGCCGTTCCGCGAGGACCTGTTCGCGGAGCGCGGCAGCGGGATGAACGCCCAGAAGCGGGCCGTCGAGCAGGTCAGGCCCGGCGAGATCCTGGTCATCGAGGCGCGCGGCGACCCCACCGCGGGCACCGTCGGCGACATCCTCGGGCTGCGCGCCCAGGTCAGGGGCGCCAAGGGCATCGTCACCGACGGCGCGGTCCGCGACAGCGAAGCCCTGAAGAACCTCGCCATCCCGGTCTACTACGCCGCCGTCCATCCGGCAGTTCTCGGCAGACGTCATGTCCCGTGGGAGACCAACACGACGATCGCCTGCGCGGGAGTCACGGTGCGCCCTGGCGACATCATCGCCGGCGACGCGGACGGCGTCATCGTGGTGCCGCGCCACCTGGCCATGGAAGTCGCGCGCGACGCCGCGGAACAGGAGCTGCAAGAGCAGTTCATCGCCGAGATGGTCGCCAAGGGGCAGTCCGTCGACGGGCTGTACCCGATCGGGAAGAAGTGGCACGCTGCCTACGAGGCGTGGCGGGGAGAGAGGAGCCCTCACCGTGAGATTTAGAAACGCTCCCACCCAGATTCGGGGCTCCATCGCCCCAGTTGTCTCGCCGTTCACCGCCGACGGCGCGCCCGACCTCGACGGGCTGCGCGCGCTGATCCGCTGGCAGCTCGAATCCGGGTCGCACGGCATCTCCCTCGGCGGCTCGACAGGCGAGCCGTCGGCGCAGACGACAAAGGAACGCGCGACCGCGATCAGGGCGGCCGCGGAGGAAATCAACGACCGGGTGCCCTTCGTGCCAGGCACCGGGTCGGCCAAGCTCGACGAGACGCTCGAGCTGACCGCGGCCGCCGCCGACGCGGGCGCGGACGCCGTGCTGATCATCACCCCGTACTACGCGCGGCCCACCCAGGAGGGCCTGTTCGCCTGGTACGACGCGGTCGCGAGCGAGTTCCCAGGGCTGCCGGT
>Ga0335072_10009667_pt1 | contig 13903 bp, 11 predicted proteins | sample Lox_Sample_21_FD_206725 | JGI IMG/M metagenome (GOLD analysis project Ga0335072, IMG submission 206725) | Soil microbial communities from Loxahatchee National Wildlife Refuge, Florida, United States - Lox_Sample_2.1 | ecosystem: Environmental > Terrestrial > Soil > Wetlands | place: USA...
GCTCCTCCGACCCGCCCGGGGGCTGAACGTGAGCCCGTCAGCTCCTGCCTGCGTTGCCAATCCGGTCCTTTCTTTCGACCGCACTGCCCATCCACAAAATCTACATCGCTAGACATCAAATCTCTTTGAACGTAATATGTTGTCATGAGCGAGAGTCCCTTTGACGGCTACGACATCTTCTCGCCGGAATTCCGGGCCGACCCGCACGCCACCTGGCGGGCCATGCGAGAGGGCGGCTGCCCGGTCGCGCACTCGGACGCCTGGGGGGGGTCATGGATGCCAGTGTCCTACGACGACATCAGGGACATCGCTCGTGACGGGGAGCACTTCTCCTCGCGTGCGATCGAGGTCGCCGGCCCCCTGAAGGCAGCGGGCGGCCTTTACCTCCCGCCGCTGACCTCCGACCCGCCGGCCCACAAACCGCACCGTGACGTGCTGATGCCCTATTTCCTGCCCCGGCGGATTGCGGAGTTCGAGCCGTTCATCCGCGAGCGCGCCCGCGGCCTGGCCGAGGGGCTGGCCGCGCGGGGCGGCGGTGAAGTGGTGGCAGATTTCGCCCAGCCGCTGACGATCGCCGTGCTGACCAAGATGCTCGGGGTGCCGCCCGGGGAGCAGTTCACCGACTGGATGATCCGGATGATCCGCATCGGCCCGAAGGACCAGGCGGTCCGCAAGCAGGTCGTCGGTGAGATCCTGGAGTACCTGGGCGGGCTGCTTGACAAGCGCGAGGCCGAGCCCCGCGACGATCTCATCACCTACCTGGCCGGCGCTGAGATCGACGGTGAGCCGCTGTCGCGCAAGCACCAACTCGGGTCGGCGTTCCTCATTCTCATCGCTGGCGCGGACACGACCTGGAGCGCGATCAGCGCCAGCCTGTGGCACCTTGGCCAGCATGACGGCGACCGTGCGCGCCTCGTCGGCGACCCGTCGCTGGTGGACACGGCCGTCGAAGAGTTTCTCCGGGTCTTCGCACCGGTCAGCGTCGCCCGGCTTGCAAGCCAGGACGTGGAACTGCACGGGCGCAGCATCTGCGCGGGCGAGCGCCTGCTGCTGGCACTCGGCGCGGCCAACCGCGATCCGGATGTATTCGAGAACCCGGAGGAGCTCCAAGTCGACCGCAGGCGTAACCGGCACCTGACCTTCGGCTCGGGCGAGCACCGGTGCCTTGGATCCAACCTCGCCCGGCTGGAACTGCGCATCACGCTTCAGGAGTGGCTGCGGGTAATGCCGGAATACAGTCTGGCGGATCCGGAAGGCGTCCAGTGGAGCGGCGGGCAGACCCGCGGACCGGAGCGTGTCGAGTTCACTGTGCACCCCTGAGCACCACGGCGGTCACGCCACCACGCCCGCTTCCCTGAGCGATTCCACCCGGTGCGCCGGGATACCGCAGGACCGCAGCACCACGTCGGTATGCTCTCCTGGCCGCGGGGCCGGCGAGGGGACGGCGGCGGGAGTACGGCTGAACCGCGGTGCCGGCGTCGGCTGGAGATCGCCGCCCACCTCCACGAAGGAGCCCCGCGCACGGTTGTGCGGGTGCGCCGGGGCCTCACCCGGCGCCAGCACAGGCGCGAAGCACGCGTCACGGCCGGTCATCAGCTCAGCCCACTCGGCCCGCGTCCTGGTTTTGATGGCCTGGGCGATGCGCTCCTTCCGCGCTGGCCACTGCGCGCGGTCATGCTGGGGGTACATCTCGTCCCTGTCCAGGCCAAGCGCGTCGATCAGCTCATCGTAGAACTTGGGCTCGATCGCCCCCACCGACACGAATGTGCCGTCCGCGGCCTGGTAAACGTCGTAGAAGGGAGCCCCGGAGTCGAACAGGTTGGTACCCCGCTCGTCACTCCAGCTACCGTCCGCCCGGAAGGAGTGCACCACCGTCATGAGCAGCGAGGCACCATCGACCGACGCGGCGTCGACGACCTGGCCCTTGCCCGAGACTGAGCGCTCGACCAGCGCGGCGCACACCCCCATGGCGAGCAGCATCCCGCCGCCGCCGAAGTCACCGACCAGCGCAAGCGGCGGCACAGGCGGACCGCCGGCCCGGCCGACCGGCTCCAGCGCGCCCGCGACGGCGATGTAGTTGATGTCGTGCCCGGCGGCCTGGGCCAGCGGGCCGGACTGTCCCCAGCCGGTCATCCGACCATAGATCAGAGTCGGCACAGCGGCGAGGAGCTCTTCCGGGCCCAGCCCGAGCCGCTCCATGACACCGGGACGGAACCCTTCAAGCAGCACGTCGGCGGACGCGGCGAGCTCGCGCACCAGTCCCGGCCCCTCGGGGTTCTTGAGATCAACCATGATGGACCGGCGGCCACGGCCGAGGAAGTCTTTCTCCTGGCCGGCACCCGCGCCCCGCGGCCGCAGGCGGTCGACGCGGGTCACCTCGGCCCCCAGATCGGCCAGGATCATCCCGCAGAACGGAGCCGGGCCAAGGCCAGCCAGCTCGATTACCGTCAGGCCGGACAGCGGGCCGCTCACGAGGCCGCCTCACTTTCTATATTCTACATGATCGATGTCTAGGTCAAAGCCGTCGTAGATTCAATGTGGAACGTGCCGCCCTCTCCGTCGCCGGCTCACCTGGGGACGGTCTCCGCCACGACCTCCCGCCATCGGGCCTGTGCTTCCTCGTACCACTCCGCCCGCAGCTGGGCGAAGACGACAGCAGCGCGACGGCCGATCCAGTTCGGCAGCAGCGCGTCGGGCAGTTGCGGATCCAGGAAGGGGAAACGCTGCCACTCGTTGACCAGCTGGACATGAGTGAGCAGCAGCGGATCTCCCGGCGGCGGGCGCAGGCCGCTGTACCGGATGATCAGCTCCTCGTATTCGGCTCGTACCCCGTCCAGGTCCCAGGCCCGGGCGACGATCTCGTCGTTGCGCAAGCCCATCGGGGCCAGGGTTCCGACGAATGCCAAGGTAGATTCGCGCAGCCCCAGGTCGTCGATGATCTGCTGCGCGCCTGCTTGCCGTTCCGGATGCGGCGACAACCATACCCCCGGCGTGGGGTTACCGAAGCCCTCCCAGCTCAGCGCCCCGTAGAGCTTCTTCCGCACCGCTCGCTGGCTCTGCGGGATGCTGACAAGCACGATCACCCAGCGGCCGTCCCAGGGCTCGGCGCCGGCGCTCATCGACACCACCCGCTCGGCGCCCGTTTCGATGAGCCTCCGACCCGCGCCGGTCAGCTCCCAGCGGACCTCGCGCCCCTGCCGGCGGGCGGATATCCAGCCGGCGGCGGCACCGCGAGCGATCGCCTGCCGCGCGGTCTGCTCCTCTATGCCCAGCCTGGTCAGCACGTAGAGCAGGGAAGCCGTCCACGCCGAGTTCGCGTTTGGCATGACCAGCTCACCCAGGACGGTCAGCAGCAGGGAGCGGGCGCTCCCGGCACTGACCCGTGAGCGCTCTTCGACGATCTCGCCAACCGAATCTGCTGTCACCGCGTGCTGCGTCATTTCCTGGGCTAACTCCGGTCAGATCGTCGGGAAGCCAGTCGGTCTAGAGTCTGGCGCTTGACCGGGATATTCTACGGCTCCGGACAACGGTTTTCCTGGCACGTACCGCTACCGGGCTGCTGAGCGCTCGGCCACCGCGGATCGCACGGTGACTTTCGAGAGCTTGCCGCCGGCCGTCTTGGGCAGCTCCGCGAACACCTCAAGCCGCTCGGGGAGCTTGAACGGTGCGATGTCCTGTGCCCGCATATAGGCGACAAGCTCATCGAGGGTGAGGCGGGCCCGGTCGGCACGCAGGACGACACAGGCGCACACCCGTTCGCCGTAAACGGGGTCCGGTACACCGACCACCGCCACCTCCGAGATGGCGTCGTGCCTGGCGATGATCTGCTCGATCTCGAGCGGGCTGATGTTCTGCCCGCCGCGGATGATGAGGTCCTTGCTCCTGCCGGTAATGGCGAGGTAGCCCTCCACGTCGAGGGTGCCGAGGTCGCCCGAGTGATACCAGCCGTCATCGCGGAACATCACCTCCGTGCGCTCGTCGTCGTTCAGGTAGCCGAACGATTTGGTGGGCGTGCGCCAGGTCGCCTCGCCGGAAGTGCCGACAGGCACCGGATCGCCCAGCGGGTCACGCAGAACCAGTTCCGCGCCTGGAATGGGCCGCCCCACCGTGTGCCGGCGCTTGTCCACCGGGTCGGTGGTCCTGGTCACGGTGACCACGCCGCCGTCGGTCGAGCCGTACACCGTAGTGACCGTGCACCCGAATGTGCTCTCGGTCTGCTCGGCGGTGTCGGGCGTCAGCGGGGCGCCTGCGCTGGTGATGACCCGGACCAAGGAAAAGTCGCGGTGGTCGATCCCTTCTTCCTGCAGCATTTTCACCAGTTGGGTGGGAATGGCGGCCGCATGGGTCGCGTGCTCACTCTCCAGCAGGTCCAGGGCTCCCGCCGGGGTCCAGTTCTCCAGCAGAACCGATGCCGCCCCGCACAGCAGTGGCGCCAGCACCGGGAACAAGTAGCCGGTCGCCCCGGTGTTGGCGGGCGCGATCGCCACCGCGACGTCGCCTGCAGCCATCTCCACTGCCTCCGCGTAGTCGCGCAGCAGAAACGAGAGGTTGTTGTCCGTCCACTGCGACATGCGCGGAATGTCGGTTGTTCCTGAGGTCACCGTGATAAAGCGGGGCGCATCCGGCGTGCGCTGCCGCGGTTTCGCGTCCGCCCCGGACTTGATTACGGCATCGAAATCGAAGTCCGCTGCCAGGCCGTCCATACCCCCGACCAGGCGCAGCTCGGGCAGGTCGTCCCGCATCGCGTCGACCGTCGCCAGGAAGTTTGCGTCCTTCCGCGGCGGCGGCAGGACGAGAATACGCACCCGTGAGCGGCGCAGCAGGCTTTCCATCTCGGTCCGGCGCCACTGGGTCGACAGCGGCACGAACGTCAGGTCGGCGCGGCTGCAGGCGAAGTGCCCGATCGCAAGCGCCGCCCGGTTGCCGGTCTGGACCGCCACTACGGATCCAGGAGGGGCATCCTGGTCGAGCAGCCAGCCGGCGAGCGACGCGCTGCGCTCGGCCAATTCCCGGTAGGTGAGGCGCTCATGCTGATCGGCGACGGCAAGCGCGTCCGGAGCGCGGCTGGCGCGTTCATCGAGAAGCTGGAAGAGCAACTGCGGGCACCAGAGCCCCTGATCGTAGTGGCGCTGGATAAAGTCCGGCGTCATTGCGCGGATCGACATGACAGGTCCCTTCGACAGCGGCCAACGGATGGTCAGTGGCCGTAGGGGATGAATTGGCGGCCGTAAAGCTCTCGGGCAATGATGATCTTCTGGATCTGCGCGGTGCCGTCCGCGATCTCCACCGCCAGGACGTCCCGGAGACGCTGTTCAAACGGGTATTCGCTGGAGTAGCCGAAATTCCCGTGCAAGAGCAGACAGTCGTGGATCGCCCGGCTGGCCTGCTGGGGGCCGTACCACTTGGTCATGGCGGCCAGTGCGGTGTGCTTCCGGCCGACGGTCCGGTGCCACAGTGCCGAGTAGCAGAGCAGCCGGGCGGCTTCCAGGTGCGTGGCGTGCTCGGCGAGGGGAAACGACACGCCCTCGAAACCCGCCAGCTGCGAGCCGAAGGCGTGCCGGTCGCTCACATAGGCGGCGGCCTCGTCGAGCGAAGCCTGCGCGCAGCCGATCCCGGTCAAGGCCAGCAGCGGCCGGGTGAAGTCAAAGCCATTCAGGACGGACCGGAATGCCGCGCCCTCGCCGCCGAGCAGGTTCTGCGCGGGAACCTCCACGTCATCCAGGTGCAGGACGCCGCGGCCCAGCGGCCGCCAGCCCGTGTCAGAGATCGGTGACGTCGTGATGCCCGGGGCGTCCAGGGGAACGAGGAACGCCGACACCCCCGCGGGCCTTCCGTCTCTGACGGTCTGGGCCACGACGATGATCGCGGCGGCGTGCGCGAGCATGGTGACGGACGTCTTCTGCCCGCGCAGGAGGTAGCCGTCCGCGGTGGCGGTCGCGGTCGTGCGGATGGCGGTCACGTCGGAACCGCATCCCGGTTCGGTCAGGCCGAGCGCGACATAGGTGTCTCCGCCGACCAGGCGGGGCAGCCAGTCCCGCCGGATCTCATCCCGTCCGTGCCGGGCGATGAGACTGCTCATGAGCAGGACCGGGATCGCCGCGTTGGCCAGGTTGAAGTCGGCGTAGGCCAGTTCTTCCACGACCAGGCCCACCGCGACGTAGTCCTCGTGGGCAAGCGGGCTGAATTCCTCGCCCGCCAGCAGCCCGAAGACTCCAAGGGCCGCCACCTCCCGGTGCGCGTCCCACGGGAACTGCTCCGATTTCGCCCGCTGCAGGTAGCCCGGTGCGAGCTTTGCCCGCGCGAAGGTGCGCAGGGTGCCCCGGAAGGATTCCTGGTCCTCGTTCAGCCCGAATTCCACGGCGGTCTCCTCAGCCAGCGACGGCGCTGATGGCTGCGTCCGGGCACCGGAGCCCGGCTAACGTACTACTTATTGAGAGAGTATGTGCCCGACGATGTAGATCGTCAAGGGTGCAGTCAGGTGCCCGCCCTGGGCCCGGCGGCCGAGCGGGCGGTGACCGTCGCCGAGGTGCACAGCGCACCCGCCGCGTTCTCCACGTCGACCCGGACCACACCGAGCGACCGCCCGCGGTGGACGATGACGGGCACGAATTTCAGTTCGTGCGCGGCCGGCCGGAGGTAGACGACCCTGACCGAGGCGACCTCGAGCTGGCTGTCATGCAGCGCCTGTTCGGCCGACATGACCGCCAGGCACAACAGCACACCACCATGAACCGCGCCCCGCGGGTTACCGAGATCGACGCGGGGAGGCAGTTCAAGGAGCCCGCTGTCCGGGATGCGGACCTGCAGCAAATCACTCAGGCATTCGCCGCGGTCAAGGTCACCAGCAAGTCTCGGCGGATCGAGGACTTCGGCGGGGACTCCAGCTACGAAGCGGGCCCACGTCGTTCCCACCGCGAGGCAGCGGCCCGCGGCGTCTTGGACCTCGGCTCGGGCGAGGCCGCCGGCGTCGTCGAGCAGCACCGGCAAGGCCGTCGCCGTGACCGTCTGCCGGTCGGCCGGCAGCGGAGCCGCGACGTCTATGTTCAGCTCCGTGGTGACCGACCACAGCCCGGCCGGCCGCTTGATCAGTACCGCCTGGCCGAGCACATCGTCCAGCAGCACTCCCAGCCCGGCCGGGGACAGGCGCCCGTCTCCGCCACGCAACCACGGGCCGGCAGGCATCGAGGCCCGCGCCCCACGGGATTCGGCCAGCACTGGCCCGATGTCGAACAGGTTCTCCGGATGGCCACGGGGGATACTCAGCGGCTCCCGGTGCGCAGCATCATCCATCTGGGCCGCAGCCACGTCACTCAATCCGTTACCGGCCTTCCCGCCTGCTCAGCCACGCCGCCACAAATACATTCTACACTCATTGTCTGTTCGGGACTCTACATGTCATACTTTTTCTTACCGCACCTGGCGGCCTCGATTAGCCGGCGGTTCCCATCAAAGGAGGCAACGGTGTCACTGTCGACGGGCGAGTCTCTCTGGACCTATGAAGAAGACGACGGCGAGCGCCTGTGGGAAAGCACGCTCGGCGATTTGCTCCGCACCACCGCCGCCGCGCATCCGGATCGTCTCGCTCTGGTGGACGCTGGCGCTGACCCTGCGCAACGGAGGTCGTGGACGTACGCGGAACTGCTGTCCGCGGCCGAGTGCGTGGCGCGGGCCCTGCTCGTACGCTTCCGCCCGGGTGAGCGCATCGCCGTCTGGGCGGCTAATTGCGCGGAATGGGTCCTCCTCCAGCAAGGTGCCAGCCTGGCCGGCCTTGTGCTGGTGACGGTCAACCCGGCCAACCGGCAGGCGGAGCTGAACTACGTGCTGCAGCAGTCGCGCTCCGCGGGGATCTTCTTCGCCCAGGAATACCGGGGTTTCGCGATGACGGAAGCCGTACGCACGGCCCGGGACACCGCACCGGAACTGCGCGAGGCGGTCAGTTTCACCGACTGGGCGGAGTTCCTGTCCCATTCCGACGCCACGAAGACCTTGCCCCCGGTCACGCCTGGGGATCCGGTGCAGATTCAGTACACGTCCGGCACGACTGGATTCCCCAAAGGCGCCCTGCTGCACCATCGCGGAGTTGTCAACGCCTCCCGCTTCGTCGCCCGGGGTGGCGGTATGACCGAGAGCGGCGTGTGGGTCAACGCCATGCCCATGTTCCACATTGGCGGCAGCTCCCTGGCGGAGATCGGGACTATGTCCTTTGCCGGTACGCATGTGCTGATGCCTGCCTTCGACGCCGGGCTGATGCTCGAGCTCATCGAGACCTACCGGGGCACGATCACACAGGTTGTACCGACCATGCTCACCGCGTTGCTTAACCATCCCGATTTCGAGAAGCGGGATACGCGCAGCATGCAAAGCCTCATGTCCGGAGCTTCATTCGTGCCCGCGCAACTCGTGACGCGCGCGAAAGAGGCATTCGGCTGCCCGTTCAGCATCGTCTTCGGCCAGACTGAACTGCACGGCGTCATCAGCCAGACCGCCCTCGACGACAGCGCGGAGGACCAGTCCCGGACCATCGGACGTCCGCTGCCGCTGGTTGATGTCAAAATCACCGACCCGCAGTCTGGGGCGACGGTTCCCCTGGGCACGGCGGGTGAGATCTGCGCGCGGGGCTACCAGACGATGCTGGAGTACTTCGGGCAGCCCGACCAGACCGAGCGGACCTTGTCGAAGGACGGCTGGCTGAGAACTGGCGATCTGGCGTCGATGGACAACCGCGGTTACCTGACGATCACCGGTCGCCTCAAGGACATGATCATTCGTGGCGGCGAGAACATCTACCCGCGAGAAATCGAGGATGTACTGAGCTCACATCCTGCTGTGGCCGCCGTGGCTGTCGTCGGCGTGCCCGACGAAACATGGGGCGAGCAGGTAGGCGCGGTGATCGTCCCGGCCAGTTCCCAGCCCGTACCGACCCCGGAGGCCCTTCGCGTCTACTGCCAGGAGCGACTGGCCAAGTTCAAGGCTCCGAGCTACTGGTACTTCGTGACCGACCTGCCGAACACCGCGACAGGGAAAATCCAGAAGTACATCTTGAGGGGTCAGATCGAACGCGGCGAACTGGCCGGTGTGAAGACAACGTCGCGGACTGCAGGCCTGCGATGACGGTGCCGCTTACCAAGCGCTAGCGCGCGTCCCCGTTCGGCGCGGCACCGGAGTCCCGATCAACCTGGTGGTGCCGCTCCCGCTCAGCGAACGCAGCGCTCATCCCCGATTGCCGGCGCTCACGCAGGAAGTTGAACTCGTCTTCTTCGAAGCGCAGGTTCGTGCCCAGGGTGTGCCCGATGTATCCGCGGGCGAACTGCTGACTGCCGCCCAGGCTGTCCAGCGCCATCTGGTACATCGCCTTGCCGGTGACCAGGGCGTCGCGTGGATGCTGGGCGACACGGTGTGCCCAGCTGGTGACGGTCGCCTCGAGGTCGGCAGCGGGGACGACCCGGTTGACCAAGCCGATCCGCTCGGCCTCGTTGCCGTCGAAATCGTCTCCGAGCAGTAGCAGCTCCCGCGTCTTTTTCGGGCCATACTGCAAAATCTGCGTGTTCAGGTGCCAGGTATTCCCGGCTAGACCGAGTCTTTGCTCAGCGTGGCTGAACCGCGCGTCTTCAGCCGCGATAGCCAGGTCGACCAGCTCGACCAGGTAGATCCCCGCGCCCGTGCATACCCCCTGAACCTGGGCGATGATGGGCTTCAGGGAGTAATGAACGGCCATGTAGTTGGCGCCCAGTCGCCGGTCCTGCAGCAGACGCGACCGCTGGCTGGGACGGCGTGGATTTCTGCCGTCAACTCCGGGCTCAAGCCCGTAGGAGGCGACGGCGTCGTTGTAATCATGACCGGAGCAGAACGACCGGCCGCGCCCTTGCAGGACGATCACGCGGCAGTCGTCATCTTCCTCAGCGTCGTGTAGCAGCTCGACTAGCCGATCGAGGTCCGCGAAGCGCAGCGCGTTGTGCTTCTCGGGCCGGTTGAGGATCAGCCGGCCGATGGGCCCGTCCTTTTCCAGCACGACTGAATCCACCGTTACTCCCCGGTTCGCTGTCATTCGATTTTACAGCATCAGCAACAGAGTGACATTCATTGTCGCATGGGGGTCGTGCAGCTCCGGAGCATGGATTCCAGGTCATGCACTTTGACCCGGCCCCGGCCGTCCGCCGCCCCCAGCGCCCCCTCATATTCTTCCAGGCGCAGCCACCCCGCCCAGTCGCTTGGCAGGTGGTTCCGGCTGCCCAGCAGGTCGACGACGTCCGGGCGCGGGGGAACGGCACGGCCGGCCAGGTCGGCGACGACGGCCGCGGCAGTCTCGGCGCCGTCGGGGCGGTTCGTCCCGATGATGCCGCTCGCCCCCCGCTTGAGCCAGCCAGCGACGTAGACGCGGGGGACGACGGCCGCGCCGGCCATCACCCGTCCGGCCTCATTCGGCACGGTGCCGGCAGCCGCGCTGAACGGTAGTCCGGCCAGCGGCGCTCCGCGGAAACCGACTGCCGTCACCACCATGCCCACCGGCAGCACGAACCGCTCACCGGAACCGGCCGCCTGGTCCCGTGCCTGCCGACGGGTGTGTTCCACGACAATCCCGGAAACGCGGTCCGCCCCGAGAATTTTCGCTGGCCTGCTGAAGAACCGCAGGTGGATACGACGGCGCCGTCCACGGGCCGGGGTCTCAGCGAACGTTCGCAAGGTCTTGAGGTTCAGCCGGACACGCTTGTCCTCAGCCAGCGAAGGATCACCGATACCGTCTCCCCCGTCGTGGACGAGGACATCCGCGCCGGCCAGCTCCGACAGCTGAAACAGCTCAGCGGGAGTGAACTTGACGTCGGCCGGCCCGCGGCGAATCAAGATGTGCACGTCGTGCACGGCGCTGCGAGCCAGGGCCGCCAGCACGCGCGCGGGCACGTCCGTGTCCCGCAACTCGTCGGCCGTCCGGCCCAGCACCCGGGCGACGTCCAAGGCGACGTTCCCTGCCCCGATGACAGCGACCTGTTCCGCGTCAAGCGACAAGTCTCTCGCCGCGGCGTCCGGGTGGCCGTTGTACCAGCGCACGAATTCGCCGGAGCCCATCACACCCGGCAGGTCCTCGCCAGGAATGTCCAGGCAGCGATCGCGTTCGGTACCCGACGCATAGACGACCGCGTCGTAACAGGCGGCCAGATCGTCATGGGTGAGGTCACGGCCGACCTCGACGTTGCCCACGAAGCGAACATTGTCCTTGGTGAACGGCTTGGCCAGCACCCTGGTGACGGCCTTCATCTTCGCGTGATCAGGCGCTACGCCGTACCGCACCAGCCCGTAAGGAGTGGGCAGGCGGTCGATGACGTCAATGTGCAGTGGCTGGCCCGAGGCCAGCAGAGCGGCGACCGTGTACAGCCCGGACGGCCCGGAACCGACCACGGCGATGCGGGGATCGTTCACCGCAGCCCTCTCAGCCGTCACGCTGGTAGGAGGCGATCAGATCGGTGTCGATCCCGACCGGCCCGAGAACAGCGGCGCCGCCGGGCTGCCCCAGTGGCTCGGCACGGCCGGGAAGCGGGTCGGCGAAAAACCGGAGATTGTCGCTGACGAACTCTTCCTGGCCGTTGGGGACTGCCCGGTCCTGCGAGATCGCTTCTACCGGGCAGGCCGGTTCGCAGGCACCGCAGTCAATGCATTCGTACGGGTTGATGTAGAGCTTGCGGCTGCCCTCGTAGATGCAGTCCACGGGGCATTCCTCCATGCACGACCGGTCCATGACATCGATGCACGACTCTGCAATCACGTAGGGCATCACACCTCCATCACTGATGAAAGGGGCTGACGTAGACGATCACGTCAGTCGGCCATCAGGCTCCATAATCTACTGAACCATTACGAATCGTCAAGAGAACGTAGTATAACACTGATCGTTTACTCGTTACCTTCGATGTAGAATGATCTGCGATCGGTCGCAGCCGGCACCCAGGTCGCCTACGATCACCGCCAGGCACGGCAGAGGACCCGCGGCGAGCTGAACTCCTCCAGCCCCCCAGGGGCAGTTCCCACTCCCGCACGGCTCCACCTAACCCCGCCGAACGGCAAGTGGGCCTCCCGCGTCAGGTGGTCGTTGACGAAGACCACGCCGCTGTCGATCTGTGCGGCTACCTCGGTCGCCTGATCGCGAATATATTACAAGCATCGACAGTAAGTATCTCCTACTGTAGAGTTTCGCTCATGACCGACATGCGTTCCGTCCACTTGGGGGAAGGTGACCCATGCGTGCCCGTGCCCAGCGACGCGGGACCCCTGCACGGCATTACGGTGGTCGAGCTCGCCCACTGGATGGCCGCGCCCGCCGCGGGCGCTGTCCTCAGCGACTGGGGCGCGGACGTCATTAAGGTCGAGCCGCACGGCGGTGAGCCCATGCGCCGGATCTGGGGCAGCGCTGGGGCCAATCCGGACGCACCCAACGGCGGGTTCACCTCTGCCAACCGGGGCAAGCGCTCGCTGGAACTCGACGTGCGCAGCCCTGCTGGCCGCGGGGCGCTGGACAGGCTTCTCGAGCAGGCGGACGTGCTGCTGTCGAACCTGCGGCCGTCAGCGCTGGAGCGGCTCGGGCTTTCGCCTGCTCAGGTCCCCGAGCGCTTCCCGCGGCTGATCTTCTGCACGCTCAGCGCCTACGGGTGGGGTGGCCCGGACCAGGAACGGGCCGGCTATGACCTCGCGGGATTCTTCGCACGGGCCGGGGTGGCCCACCAAATCACCACCAAGGGAACACCACCCGCGGCGATGTGGAGTGGAATCGGCGACACGTTCACGGCGATGACTGCGGTCGCCGCGATCAGCGCGGCGCTGGCGGACCGCGAGCGCAGTGGGCGCGGCCGGGTGGTGGAAGCGTCGCTACAGCGAACGGGGATGTGGGCCATCGCCGCCGAACTCACTACCCAGGCCATGGGCGGGCAGCCGCGGCCCCCTTATCCCCGCGAGAAATGCCCGACGCCGATGTACAACTCGTATCAGGCGTCGGACGGCCGCTGGTTTTACCTGGTCGGCGTCGAGGCCGGGCGGCAGCTGCCCAAGGTGCTGGCCGCCATTGGCCGCGCCGACCTTGCTTCCGACGAGCGTTTCGCCAGCGCCCGGGCTCTGACCAGGAACCGGACCGAGGTCATCGAGATCCTCGACGCGACGTTCGGGGCCGAGCCGATGGAGCACTGGGCCACGGCCTTCGACGCGCACGACGTCTTCTACGCGCCGATCCAGACTCCCCTGGAGGTCGTCAACGACCAGCAGGCCCGGGCCACCGGAGCGTGGATCCAGGTCGACGGGGCAGGGATCGAGGGACGGCCGGTGGAGACGGTCGAGGCCCCGATCCGGTGGGATGGCCGGTCCCGGGTCTCCGCCCCTGCGGCCCCCCGAGCCGGCGAGCACAACCGGGAGATTCTGAGCTGGCTCGGCTATACCGACGGTGAAATCGACCAGCTCAGCACGCCGCCTGCTTAAATTGCGGCTGGCACTGCAGCGTACCGAGGGGCCTCCCCTGATCAGCGGATGGTATTGCCGGCGTCAACCGTCAAGGAGAGCCCGGTGACGTACCGCGACTCGTCCGAGGCGAGGTAAAGCACGGCGTTGCTGATGTCCTCCGGCGCGACAAACTTGACCGGAAGGGTGTTCCAGAAGATCGGGCCCAGCGTGGGGTGACGCTCGATCAGGCCGTCGAGGCCGGCCAGCCCCTCGGTCAGAATGGTCCGTACGCCGGTCGGATGGACCGTATTGACCCGGATCATGTCCTGGCCGAGTTCGTTGGCCATCATCTTGGCCAGCCCTACGAGGCCGTGTTTGGCCGCCACGTAGGGGGCGAGGAACGGTGCCCCCTTGAGCGCGGTGGTCGAGCCGGTGCAGATGATGGAACCGCCGCCCGCGGCCTTCAGATGGGGAACGCAGCTGGTCATGG
>Ga0335072_10009669_pt1 | contig 13902 bp, 12 predicted proteins | sample Lox_Sample_21_FD_206725 | JGI IMG/M metagenome (GOLD analysis project Ga0335072, IMG submission 206725) | Soil microbial communities from Loxahatchee National Wildlife Refuge, Florida, United States - Lox_Sample_2.1 | ecosystem: Environmental > Terrestrial > Soil > Wetlands | place: USA...
ACTTGCGCATGTCCAGCGTGCCGGTGCTGACCGCGTTCCCGTTCGAGGCTGGAATCGCCGTCGGATCGCCGGTGTCGAGCCGGAACCGGGCGATCGGTCTGCTGCGGGCGCTGGTGCTGCGCCTGTTCGCGGCGGTACCGCCGGGAGGTCTGAACGTCAAGGCAGTCGACCCGGTGTCGCTCGGGCAGTCGGTGGCGGAGTTCCGGCACCTGGCCGAGTACGACGGCCAGCTGATGGACGAGAAGACGTGGACGTCGGAGCGGGATATCGAGCGGCTCATGGACGACCTCTCCGAGCACCTCGAGGTCGTCATCTCCCGGTACCTGCGCGGGCAGTTCGCCAGCATCGACGAATACAACCAGCAGGCTGGCGAGCTCGCGCAGCCCTACCGGGTGCTGGTGGTCTTCGACTACCCGAGCGGATTCTCCGAGCGGGCTTCCCGGCAGTTGCTCAGCCTCGTCGAGAACGGCCCGCGATGCGGTGTGCACAGCATCGTGCATTACGACACGGGCACCGAGGCAGCCGACGGCCACCGTGAAGTGCCACTGAGCCGCCTTGTACACAGCATGCAGCACGTCATCCTCGGCGGCGATGGCGCGCGGCTGGAGAGCCCTCTGGCCGGCCGGGTCAGCTTTGGTTTCGTGCCAGACAACGCCCCCGAGGTCACCTTCGACCGGGACGGGGAGCCGGAAACGGGGTTCGCCCGGCTACTCGTGGAGGTAGGCACGCAGGTACGGCGTAGCCAGGCCAGCCCTCCTGCCGTCACGCTCGACACCCTGCTACCGGTGCTGCGGCGCAGCCGCGCCGGGATCATGCCGCAGTTCCGGAGCGACGCGACCGCGTTCAGCACCGACCCGGCGACCTGGTGGCTGGCACTGACCACTGACAACGCGGTGGCCCCGATCGGGCGCAGCGGGGCTCAGGAAGTGACCTCGGTGTACTTCTCGTCGACGGAGGTTGCCGGCGGGGCGATCATGGTCGGCATCCCGCGGTCCGGCAAGACGACCGCACTGCACTCGATGATCACGACGATGTCGATGCTGTACTCGCCGGACGAGCTGGAGCTCTACCTCATTGACGCCAAGCACGGCGTGGAGTTCAAGCTCTACGAGAACCTGCCGCATGCCCGGATGGTGTCGGTCCGCAGCGAGCGCGAGTTCTCGCTCGCGGTCCTGCAGAGCCTCGCCGCGGAGATCCGGCGGCGAGCTGAGCTGATGAAGGCCGATGGCGCCGGACGTGCCAACCTCACCGAGTATCGCCAGGCCACCGGAGCACGGTTGCCACGCATCGTCGTGATCATCGATGAGTTCCACGAGATCTTCGAGGAGCCGGACAGGATCGGCCAGGAGGCGTTCGCCGCCTTCAGCGACATCGTCCGGATGGGCCCGTTCTCCGGGGTGCACATCGTCGTCGCCTCGCAGACGCTGTCCAGCATGCCGGCCATGGACCGCCCGACGCTGCTGTTGCTGCCGCAGCGGGTCGCATTCATGTGCAACGAGTATGACGCCGAGATCGTGATGGGCGACGGCAACAGGGCGACCAGGCTGCTGTCCAAGACCGGAGAGGGGCTGTTCAACCCCGCGCGCGGCGACGAGTCGCGCAACCAGTTGTTCCGCGGCCTGTACATCCCGGCGGCAGAGCGCACGGCCCTCATCGGCGAGCTCGCACGGAAAGCGGCGGGCGAGGGCTGGACGCGGCGGCCGCGCGTGTTCGACGGAGACGCGCTCGTCATCCGCCCGGCTGCTCCCGGCGCTCCGGCGGTCAGCGGCGGCACAGGCACCCGGCTGACCATCGGGGTCGGCGAGCCGTTCACGCTCGCTGACGAGGAGTCGGTGGTCCTGCGCCGCACCCGTGGTGCGAACGTGCTCCTGCTCGGGGACAGCGACGATGAGACCACGCGTGACCCGGCGGTCCGCGGCGTGCTGCACTCGTTCCTGCTCGCCGCGCGGTCGCAGGGAGCCGAGGTCACAGTCCTGGACTTCATGGGCGACGAGGACGCTGGCGGTGGCCTGTCGGTGCTGGACGTGGCCACCGCAGTCGGAGCGGGCTACGTTCGCTCGCGCGGCGCGGAGGCAGCGCTCGCCGTCCTCGCAGCGACCGCCGAGGAACGCACCGCGGCAGCGGACTACCGGGCGCCGGGGCGGCTGCTGATCATCGTCGGGCTAGAGCGGGCCTTGTCGATCAGCCCGGTGGATCCGTACGCGTACGAGGAGCCAGCCGGAGCGTCGCCCGCCGCTCACCTGGCCGCGATCCTGCGCGGCGGGCCGGAAGTTGGCATTCACGTCGTCGTGAGCACCGACCGCTCGCGCACGGTGGAGCGGCGACTCGGCGCGGAGCTGCTCCCCGAACTCACGCTGCGGATCGCGGGTAGCGCGGCCGACCAGCAGGATCTGGCGTCGATAAGCGGACAGTACGGCGACGTCCAGGCCCTGCGGCCGGGTCAGCTGCTGATCGCCGACCTGCTGCGGGGCACAGCGAGGCGTATCCGGGGTTATGAGGTCCTGACCGACACGACAATCGCCGCCACACCGGGAGGCTGAGCTATGTCCGACGACCGGGTGCACGCGAGTCCGCAGGACGTGCGGAAGCTTGCCGCCGCACTGTCCGCGTACCAGCAGGAGGTGACCGCTGCTGGCCGGAAGATGCAGGCTGCGCTCGGCGCCGCCAACTGGCATGACGCGCAGAAGGACAAGTTCGAGGCGCGCTACCGGGACCTGCAGCGCAGCATTGACAGGTTCATGTCGAGTGAGGTGACCAGCATGATCACGGGCCTGAATGAGCTGGCCAGGCGGCTCGCCGAGATCAGCTCGATGCGGCTGTAGCGCGGTGTCCGACCTGATCAAGGCCGACGCCCGGGCAGTGCGCGCGCTCCGCGCCGGCGTCACCAGGTACGCCGAGCGGCTGCGTGCGGCTGCCGCGTCGGCGCGGCGGGAGATTGCAGCAGCACAGCAAGCCGCGCTCGATGCGGCTGACCGGCAGCGAAGCCAGCTGAGCCGCGCGACGGAAAGCCTGCAACGGGCGAAGGCGGCGGCAGCCGGGGCGCCGGAGAACCGCCGCGCTGAGCTGCAGCGGGCGGTGTCCGCGGCGCAGCAGCATGCCGACCAGGCGCGCAAGGACCTGGACCAGGTCCGTAAGGCTGGTCAGAACCTGGCGGACGCGTCGCGAGACCTGCTCAAAACGCTGCAGGCCGCCGAGGCGGCCGTTGCCGAGCAGTCGTCGGCGGCTGCGTCGATCCTCGCGAGCCTGGACGGCAAGCTGGCCGAGATAACCAGCGGGAGCGTCGGTTCGGCCGTCCGCCACGTGCTGGCGACGGCTGGCACCGCGGCGCAACTGGCTGTGGCCACTATGGACGTCAGCAAGCTGGCGGGCAACGTCTCGCAGGGCCTGCTGCCGACCGCCGATCATGTGACCTCGACCGCGCAGCTGACTGACCTCGAGGCCGGACGCCAGCAGCAGCTCTGGCGCGAGTCAGAAGAGCACAACCGGGACTAGCGCCAGGGGAGCGGCAGATCAGATGAGGTTCCAGGAATCCCTGCAGCTGGCGCAGGAGGCCCAGGCTGAGCTGGAGCGTGCGCGTTCTGGCAGCGAAGGCTGGTCAGACGACCTGCGCCAGCGGTTCGACGCCGCGAGGTTCCGGCCGCTCGTCGAGGCCGGCGCCAGTGTCGTGCAGGCACTCAAAAAAGCACAGGAGCAGTGCGCGGCAGCCGAGCGGCTGCTGCCGCGCTGAGGCGGTTGACCGGCAAGAATTGCTGGCTGCTTACGACCTGGCGGCCATCAGGTCCTTGGCGATGGCAGGTGAGAACTCGCCCGCCCGGGTCCCGGCACCGACGCCGCAGTTGCCATCGGATTCACCGGGTGGCTTGATCCAAAGAGCCATGTCGCCGCGGCTATCAAGGACTCGCGGCGCCGAGCCAAGCAGCTGGCCGGGGACGTTGCACCACTCTCCCGAGTCGCTCATGTTGTTGTTGCCGCCGCAGTAGCGGCGCGGGATGGCGTAGGTCACCAGGACCGGCACCTTGTGCTCTCTGGACGCGACGGCGGTGTAGCTCGACACGGCAGCGGTGATGTCGGTGTTCCACGGGCCAAACCACTGTGCTGTCGGCTGATCGGCGATGCGCTCTCCGATCTCGTGCGCCAAGGGGTCGCCGGGATGGGCCCGGACCCAGTCCGCCGCCTGTGTGTCGGGGTCGGTGAAAAGCCGATTCGCAAGCGCGCCCCGGCCGGCGGCCGGCAGAGCTCGCGAAAGCGAGCCGCCGACCGGATGACTGAGGCCACCAGCACTGCGGCTCTTGCTACCTGCGCCTTGGCTCAGGCCACCAGCGCTGTCCTCCCCGTTGCGGCTGGTGTCGACGACGAACCGCTTGGCCATTCCCAGATCCCGGTCCAGCTCGTGCGCGTAGCCGATCTGCTGACCGGTTGGCTGGTAATTGGACACATTCAGCGAGAACCCGTAGGCCTGAGCGACATCGGCGGCTTTGAGACGGATCGCCATCTGACCGGGCGGTACCCAGTCGGAATGGCCCGCATCCAGGTACACATGGTGGGTTTTCGACTGGAGCGTCTGAACGGCGTACGACAGCATCTGCAGACGCGCCTGCCGTTGGGCATTGCCGCTGCAGCTGCTCAGCTCGGCGAGCGCGTCAGGTTCCAGGATGACCACCGCAGGCCGGTCACCGAGGCCGGCCGCGAATCCGCTGACCCATTTGTCGTAGGTCTGCTCCTCGCGTTGGACCGCGCTATTCACCGGGTGGAAGAGCAAGTACCCCAGCCCAGCGAGCACGAGCAGGACACCCGCAGCGATGAGGGCGATCATTCGTCGGCTAACCGCTGGAAACCGAGCCACGGGTGGGAGCGTTCCCCGTTTCATGTCGTCCGGTTACCACGTACGTAACATCGGCCTGATGATCTTTCGGGGTCGCGGCCAAACTACGGTTATTCGCTGATAGGTCCGGACCGACCGGAATCTCGGCAAGGATGGCGTTTCCGAGCGCGGCGTCAGGGACCCCCGGCCTCACTCGGGCGGCAACTCCTTGTAGACGAAGCTGACGTTGATGCCGCGGCGGGCGCGGATGAGCCGCGGAATGTAGTACAGCGCCGCACCCACCACGATCAAGCCCGCGAACCATGCCGGGATCCACCAGAAGTTGGCGGTGTTGCCGTTCATGACCAGCGCCGGGTACTGGGTGGAGACCACTGCGAGCGCCACGAAGATGACAATGGACAACGGGGCGACGATGAACAGCACGGGCACGCCGAGGAACTTCACGTTCGCCGGAGAAGCCCGGTAGAGCTCGGGCCGCCGCAGCGGCAGTGCAATCGCAGCGGCAGCAACGATCACCACGCCGAGGCAGCCGGCTAGCACGATCAGGCCCAGCACGAGCTGGAAGACGTTGGAGTAGACGCTCCAGATCGTCAGTGCGGCGATGATCACGTTGACGGTGACGATCGCGGTGATGGGCGAGTGCGTCCGCTCGTTGACATCAGCGAGCTTCTCCGGCATCAGCCGGTCAAACGACCAGGCGAAGAAGGACCGGATCGGCATGAACGTGTTCGCGATCATCGAGGGGAGCGCCCAGAACAGGAAGCAGCCCAGAATGATCACGGTGAGGACCGGGATGTTGACCGATAGCGCCGCCAGGAACGAGTAGAACGGCCCGGACGGGATCGCGTAGGCCTTGGGCGCGGCGTTCACCGCATACACGAAGTTGTAACCGGCGACGTGGAACAGCAGCAATGCGCCGATGATGAGCAGCACGACGTCGAAGATCAGCGCGCCGAACATGATCGTCAGCTGGCGGCGCCGGTTGGAGGCGCTCTTGAGCTCGCCCGACATGTAGACGGACCAGAAGTTCCACATCATGAACCCCTGGATCGAGAACACGGTCGGCAGCGTGGCGCTCATGTTGCTCAGGTGCGGGGCGGCGTGCTGCGCGCCTGCCGATGCGATCACCTGCTGCACGGTGCCGCCGCCGAAGCTCTTGTTCAGGGCGTTGAAGTTGGCGTCGAACCCGTGCCGGCTGGCGACACCAAGCACGATGAATGCAATCACCATGCCGAGCATCCCGATCAGGAACGCGCCGTTCTGCCAGCGGAACGTCGACTTCGTGCCGCGGATCAGCACGTAAGTCTGCAGCGCGACCATGACCAGGGCACCGGCCAGAATCCAGCCCTGGTTGGTCTCGAAGGAGGTGCCCCAGCTGATCAGTGTGTGATTGTGCGCAAGGCTGCCGCCCGCGACGAGAGCGGGACCGAGGGCGAAGATCGAGAAGAACTTGGCGAAGTAGGCGGCCCCGAGCAGGCCGCCCATGATCATGCACAAGTTGGATATCAGCGCGAGCGACGGATGCAGGATGCGGCTCACCCACACGTAGTCGCCGCCGACGCGCGGCATGCTGGCGCCCAGCAGCGCGAACATGATCAGCACGGGGATGTTGATGATCAGCGTGATGACCAGGACCCCGACCGGATCGGCCCCCGGAAAGGCGACGAGTGTAAAGAAGATCGACCAGGCAAGGGTCGATCCGATTGGCGCGGAAATGACGGCGTTGAAGATCGTTGCGTCCACGGCTGAGGCTGAACGCACTAGCCCGGTGCTGTTTCGGACGAACAGCCTGCTCTGGGACTGGTCCGCTGTGGTCATGAGCTCCTCCTGATCGCCCATGCCTCCGCTGGTCTCCCCCGTTGACCGTGGTACTGAGGCTGGCTAAAGTCGAACATAATCAGTAAAGAACTGTCAATGATTCGGACATCAACGATCATGCTTAGCACCAGGAATGAACACCCAAAGGAGAGCGGGTGCTAGCGGTCGAGCGACGCATCAAAGTGCTGGAACGGATCGCCGCGGACCAGGCCGTCGAGGTGAGCAGCCTGGCGCGCGAGTTCGGCGTCTCGGACATGACCATCCGCCGCGACCTGCGCAGACTCGACCGGGACGGCTTCGTCCGCCGCACGTACGGCGGCGCGACCACCCGGATTGTGCGCTCAGCTGGTGCCTTTGAGGTAACGCAGAACGCGCGGATGCTGCATCATGCGCAAGAGAAGCGCCAGATCGCGATGCGCGCCGCGGAGCTGACCGCTGATGTGCGGGTGATGTTCATTGGTGTTGGCTCGACTGTGGAGCAGTTCGCCAGGCTGACAGCATCGCGCGACGGCCTGCTGGTGATCACCCAGTCGCTTGTCGTCGCTAGCCTGCTCGGCACCGGACGGGTCAGCGTCATCATGGCCGGCGGCATGGTACGGCAGGACGAGCTCAGTTGTGTCGGGCCGGCGGCAGTGGACTGCGTGCAGCGCTACAACACCGACATCGCGGTGATCGGCGCGGCAGGGATTTCGGCGCGGCGGGGCATTACCGATCTCAACGATCAGGAAGCCGGCGTCATCCGCGCGGCCCTGGAGAAGACCGAGCGGATCATTGTCCTGGCCGATGGCTCGAAGTTCGGCGACGTCGCGCTCAGCACCGTGGTGCCGATCAACCGCGTCTCGGCCATCATCACCGACCTCAGCGCTGACCCGCTCGAGGTCGAGCGCATCAAACGCGAGGGCGTCCAAGTGATCTTGGCTGAGGCGGGCGTTCCCGCTCCGGCAGGCGAGGGGGACGAACCCGGGGACGATGACGCCGTGCTCGCGGTGGCGACATGACGTCCTTGCTCGGTGACCTGTTCGGGGTCAGCAAGCCGATCATCGCGATGGTGCACCTGCCCGCGCTGCCGGGACGGCCCCGGCATGACCGGGACGCGGGCATGCGACGGGTCACCGACACGGTGGCGCGGGACCTGGCGGCGCTTCAGGACGCCGGCGTGGACGGGCTGCTGTTCTGCAACGAGGCAGACCTGCCTTACCAGATCGGCGTCGGTCCCGAAGCGGCGGCGGCCATGGCCGCGGTGATCGGCGCGGTCAGGCGCGAGCTATCCAGGCCCTTCGGCGTCAACCTGGTGTGGGACCCGGTCGCGAGCCTCGCGGTCGCGCGGGCTACCGGCGCGAGCTTCGTCCGTGAGGTCTTCACCGGCGTGTACGAGAGCGACCTCGGGATCATGCAACCGGACTTCGGCGCCATCGCCGCGTACCGGTCGGGAATCGGCGCGGAGCAGGTCGCGCTGTTCGCCAACATCACGCCGGAGTTCGCGAGCTCCGTCGGTCACCGGACCATCGCGCAGCGGGCCCGCAGCACAGCGTTCCTTGGCGTGGACGCGCTGCTCATCAGCGGCGCCATCACCGGCCAGCCCACCGACCTGACCCTCCTGCGCGAGGCCAGGGCAGCGGCGGGCGACACTCCCGTCCTGGCCAACACCGGCGTCACCGCCGGCACTGTGAGCGACGTCCTCTCCGTCGCCGACGGTGCCATCGTGGGAACGAGTTTGAAGGCTGACGGCAGCACCTGGAGCCCGGTAGACCCGGTGCGGGCAGTGAAGTTCATGGCAGCGGCCAGGGACGCTAGGGCGGGTGCGGCGGGTGTGCACCGGTGGTGATGATCTAGTGGCGGTGTTCATCTAGTGGCGGTGCTTACTTAGTGGCCAAGGGAACGCTCATCTACTTCGTCAGCGACCTGCACGGCTCCAGCCTGTGCTTTCGCAAGTTCGTCAACGCGACGCAGGTGTACAAGCCCACCGTGCTCGTGCTCGGCGGTGACATCGCCGGCAAGGCCATCCAGTCCATCATCCGCGGGCCGAACGGCCTGTGGCAGTGCACCTTTGTCGGCAACCGCTACGAGCTCAGCGATGGCAGCGAGCTGGCTGACCTGGAGAAGCTGATCGCCGACCATGGCTACTACCCCTACCGGGCCGAGCCGGGTGAGCTGGAGGCAATGGAAGCCGACGGCACGCTCGACGCCCTGTTCCTGCGGCTGATGCGCGAGCGGCTGGCGGAGTGGCTGGACATTGCGGATTCCCGGCTCCGCCCGAAGGGCATCCCGCTGTACCTGATGCTCGGCAACGATGACCCGCCAGAGCTCGCCGACATGCTCGACCAGGCGCCCTGGGGCGTGCACGCCGAGGGCAAGGTAGTTCGCGTTGACGATGAGCACGAGATGATCAGCTGGGGATACGCGAACACCACGCCGTGGCACACCTATCGCGAGCAGACCGACGAGGAGCTGGCGGCGGTCTACAAGGGCATGGCCGACAAGCTCGAACGGCCCGAGCGCGCGATCTTCAACCTGCACCCGCCGCCGTACGACAGCCAGCTGGACGACGCGCCTGCGCTGGACGAGAACCTGCGTGTCCAGGCGGTGCTCGGCCAGGTCCAGTACAAGGCTGTCGGCAGTACCGCGGTCCGGGATATCGAGGTCGAGCGCCAGCCGCTGATTGGCCTGCACGGGCACATCCACGAGGCATCCGGCATCCGCCGCCTGGGCAAGCGGAAGAGCCTCGTACTCAACCCGGGCAGTGACTACTCCACCGGGGCGCTCAACGGCGCGCTCGTCAGCCTGACCAAAGACCGGGCTGACGCGCAGCTGGTCCGCGGGTGACGGCGCCGGCAATGAGATAGGTGACTGGCGATGAGCAGCGGGGCGAGTCCGGCAAGTTCCGCACCTTCAGCGAGTGCCGCGGGCGCGGGCGACCTGCCCGGCGGCGACGTGCTGGTCGCCATCGACGTCGGAACGTCGGGTGCCCGCGCGTCAGCCTTCGATGTGACAGGCCCGCCAGTCCTCCAGGTCCGCCGGTCGTATCCGACCTTCCTGCCGGCCGAGGGCTGGGCCGAGCAGGATGCCCGGCGCTGGCAGTCAGCGGCGCTGTCGGCGCTCGGCACGCTGGCCCGGTCGCTTGGCCGGCGCTACCGGATCCGCGCTGTCGCGGTCACCGGGCAGTGCCCCAGCGTGGTTCCGCTGGATGGCCGGGACATGCCGTTGCGCCCTGGCATCATCTACCGCGATAACCGGGCTACCGCGCAAGCAGAACGCATGCGCGAGAAGTTCGGCGACGACGCGCTGCATAAGCTCACCGGGCACGTCCCGGCCGCGTTTCATGTCGCCGCCAAGATCCTCTGGCTGCGCGAGCACGAGCCCGAGGTCTTCGTGGCCACTCGGCGGTTCGCCCAGCCGACCGACTACGTGGCGCTCCGACTGACTGGCAACTCGACGACCGACTGGTCAATGGCGGCCGCGACCGCCCTGCTCGATCTGCGGGCTCGGCACTGGGCGACCGACCTGATGGCGGGGCTCGGGCTGGACACCGCGATGCTTCCCGCTGTCGTTCCCTCCTGGAGCGTTGCGGGGGAGATCCGGCCCGCGCTCGCGCATCGCCTCGGCCTTCCGCAGGGCGTTCCGGTGGTGGCCGGGGCAGGCGACAGCATCGCCTGCACGCTCGGGGCCGGCGTGACGCAGGGCGGTCCGGTCAGCGAGATGGCAGGCTCTTCGAGCTGCTTCAACTCGGTGATTCGCGAGCCGCTCGCCGACCACGACGTCACCCACTACCCGAGCATCGTGGCCCGGCACGGCTACGTGACCGAGGTCGGGATGAACACCACCGGGGAAGCGCTCGACTGGATCGCGCAGATTTTCTACACCGGGGGTGCCCGGTCCGCGCGCCCGGACGATTACGCGCGGATCGAGACCGCTGCCGCGGCGGCCCGGCCGGGGGCTGCAGGCCTGCTGTTCGCGCCAGTGCTCGGCGACGGCGAGCGGGACGACCCGGCACTGCGCGGCGCGATGACGGGACTGTCACTGCGGCATGATCGCGGGGCTGTGGCGCGCGCCACGATGGAGGGCGTCGCCTGCGGCATCCGGGCGTGCCTGACCACACTCGGCCGCGCGTCGACGCCGGCTACCGAACTGCGGGTGTCCGGCGGCGGCGCGGCCATGGCGGTGTGGAACCAGATCAAAGCGGACGTCACCGGGATCCCGGTCGTGTGGGTTTCTGGTGACTCGACCGCGGCAGGCGCGGCGATGCTCGCGGGCCTTGGCGCCGGGATCTACCGCGACCCGGCAGAGGCGGTCGCCTGCGGGTACCGGCCCGCCGGGCGGGCTGAGCCAGATCCGGCTCAACGGGCTGTCTACGACGACCTGTACGAGCGGTACCAGGCCCTGGTCGCGTCGCCCGTCGTCCGGCCGGAGCCGGAGGAGGCCTGAGAATGCACGCTCGCCTCGGCATCAACAACTGCTTTGCCGTCAAGCGCTGGCCACTGCCTGCGGACTGGGCTCGCATAGTGCGCGATGAACTGGGTCTGGACATCGTGGAACTGTCGCTCGACCTAGTCGAGGACATCGACGACGCGGCCGGGAGCGAGCGAGCAGCCGACCAGATCCGCTCGGCGCTCATCCGGCACGAGCTGCGCGCCGAGACCGTGTTCACCGGGCTGGCAGCATACTCGCGCAACCTGCTGATGAGCCCCGACGCGGAGCACCGGCGGTCCGCCCTGGAGTGGTACCTGGCGGTGGTGGACCTGGCCGCGGCTGTCGGGGCTCGCGGTGTGGGCGGCCATGTCGGCGCCATGAGCGTCGCCGAGTGGTCCTCGCCGGAGCTCCGGGCCCAGCGCTGGGCGGGCCTGCAGCTCTCGCTGGCGGAGATCGCTGCCAGCGCGAAAGCGGCCGGGCTCGACTATCTGCTCGTCGAGAACCTGGCCTCACCGCGCGAGCCGTCGACCATCGCTGAGCTGGAGACGCTGCTCACCGACGGCGACGCGGGCCACGTGCCGGTCCGGCTGTGCCTGGATGTCGGCCATCAGTGCGTTCCCGGCACGACCGGAGCTGACCGGGATCCGTACGCGTGGATCAGGCGCTTCGGCGGTAGTGCTGAAGGCCGTCCCGGCGGGCGCCTGGGCGAGGTCCAGCTTCAGCAGTCCGATGGCCTCGCTGACCACCACTGGCCGTTCACCGCGGAGCGGAACGCGGCCGGCCGGATCGAGCCCGGTCGTGTCCTCGACGCCCTGGCGGAGGCCGGCGCGCATGACGTCGTTATGGTGCTCGAGGTGATCCCGCCGTTCGAGCAGGATGACCGGCAGGTGCTGGATGACCTCAAGGCGTCGGTCGAGCTGTGGAATGCCGCGCTGAACCAGCGGAGGATGCGATGACCAGCGCGATCGTGTCGGGCAACGGGATCGACATCCACTACAGAATCGACGGAGACGGACCTGAGAACCTGATGCTGATCAATGGCGTCGGCGACGACCTGGACGGCTGGGCCAACCAGACCGACGAGTTCGTCGCGGCGGGCCTGCGGGTAATCAGCTTCGACAATCGCGGCGTCGGACGGTCCAGCCAGCCGCCCGGTCCGTACACCAGCCGCGAGATGGCGGCCGACCTCAAGGCGCTGGTTACCGAACTGGCGCTGCCTGCCTTCCACCTGGCCGGTGTGTCGATGGGCGGCGCCATCGCGCAGGAATACGCCATCGCCTGGCCGGGCGATCTGCGCTCGCTCGTGCTCGCTAATACGTTCGCGGTGGCCGATCCGTTCACCGCAGCGGCCTTCGGCACCTGGGCGCTCGTCGCGCAGACGGCCGGGATGCCGGTCATGATGCGCCAGCAGGCGCCGTGGATCTTCAGCCCCGAGTTCTACCAGCGGCACCCGGACCGGGTCGCCGAGCTGATTGCCGGGGCCGAGGCGAGCACTCAGCCGCCGGCAGCGTTCGCGGCCCAGATGGCAGCGCTCACCGGGCACGACTGCGCCACGAGAATCGGCTCAGTGCGAACGCCCACGCTCGTGATCGCCGCGCAGGACGACATCATTATCCGGCCGGAGCTGTCGCGGCACCTGTTCGATGCGCTGGAAGACGGCATTGGCGCGTGGGTTGTCGTTCCCGGCGGTCATGCTGCCTTCTGGGAGAACCCGGGCCCGTGGAATCAGGCCGTCGTTGATTTCGTCCGCCGCAATAGCGGCGCGTAACCCGCAGAACAACAGAAAGGTCAATGCTGATCATGTCGCTCGAGGAAAGATTCGGCACCGTCAAGCCCGTGATAGCGATGGTGCATTTTCCCGGCTTGCCCGGTCGGCCTCGGCATGACCGCAAGGCCGGGCGCACGCGCCTGCTCGACGTCGTCGGGCGCGACCTGGAGGTGCTGCAGGATGCTGGCGTCGATGCGGTGCTGTTTTGCAACGAGGCCGACATTCCCTATCAGCTGACGGTCGGCCCCGAGGTCCCGGCGGCGATGGCGGCGGTAATAGGTGAGCTGCACTCGTCGATCCGGGTCCCGTTCGGGGTCAACATCCTGTGGGATGCGCGCGCCAGCCTCGCCGTCGCCCGGGCCACCGGTGCCTCGTTCATCCGCGAGGTCCTGACCGGCGTGTATGAGAGTGACATCGGCGTGATCTCGCCCTCGCTCGGCGACCTGGCGGGCTATCGCGACGCGATCGGCGCGTCCGATGTGGCGCTGTTCGGCAACATAACGCCCGAGTTCAGCTCGTCGCTGGGGACCAGGACTGTCGCCGAGCGAGCGCGCAGCGCAAGCTTCCTCGGTCTCGACGCGATCCTCATCAGCGGACCGGAGGCTGGTGTGCCGTTCGCGATGAGTGACCTGCGCGCGGCGAAGGAGGCGGTCCCGCAGACGCCTGTTCTGGCGAATACTGGCGTGACGTCGGAGCGGCTGGCAGAGATCCTCGCCGTTGCCGACGGCGTGATCGTCGGCACCAGCCTGAAGGTCGACGGCGTCACCTGGAATCCTGTCGACCCTGATCGGGCCCGCCAGTTCGTGGACACCGCGATGGAGGTCCGCTCGTCTGCTGCAACTCTCACGTGACCGGGCCGCAGGCTGGGCAGCCTGTCACGGCGGTCATCCTGGACATGGATGGCCTGCTGATCGATACCGAGCCGGTCTGGCGGGCCGCTGAGGCGAGCGTGTTCGCAAACCTCGGAATCTCGCTGAGCGAGCAGGACCTGCTCGACAGCACCGGGCAGACGATTGCCGAAGTGGTGCCGGTATGGCGGCAACGGCTGCCGGGCGCGTCGGACGGCACTGAGCCGAGCGACGCCGAG
>Ga0335072_10009670_pt1 | contig 13902 bp, 13 predicted proteins | sample Lox_Sample_21_FD_206725 | JGI IMG/M metagenome (GOLD analysis project Ga0335072, IMG submission 206725) | Soil microbial communities from Loxahatchee National Wildlife Refuge, Florida, United States - Lox_Sample_2.1 | ecosystem: Environmental > Terrestrial > Soil > Wetlands | place: USA...
CATGGGCGCACATCCGCGCGTCGCGGGCCAGCGTGCGCTCCCAATCCTGAGGCGACAGGTGCCACTTACGGGAGTCGACCTCCCCCGCCACCCCGGCCTTCTGCCAGCAGGCATCAGGCCTCGCGACGAAGCTGTCTCCCGCGTAGAGGCTGGGGTTGTACATCGGGTCGGGCAGCCGCTCACGCTTGACCAGGGTGCGAAGGCCACCCTCGGCCGCCGACCTGATGCCCTCGCCAGCTTCCGCTAACGCCTGGCGGAAATACGCCGAGCCCTGGACCGGCCCCGGGCTAGTTCATCCCCGAGTCCGCTCATGCGGGATGAGCACGTCCACTATCCGAGTCTGCGGCGCCCGGATGTGATGCAGGGCCAGCGCTGCCGGGCCCGTGATGACGCTGTCTGGCTCCGGGTAATCACGCCGCTCTGTCGTGCCAGCAAGTCGGCCCAGGCCGCGGCGGTGGAATAATGCCCTGGTTCCCATGTATGGGACTGTGGCGCGCTGGTCGGACATTTCCGGGTGGATCGCCCGCCACCGGGGTGAAAGACACGGTGAGCATGACAAATGCCGGAAACGCTGATGCCCGATGACGTAGTCGCCGCGGCGGCGGCGGTCGAGGCCGTGCTGCGGCCGCTCGCCGACCGCGACTGGTCGGTCCAGGCTGGCCCGCTCGAGTGGGACGTGGAGCAGACGATCACACACATGATCGGCGCCACGGCGAAGTACACCCTGTACCTGGCCAGCCGGTGCCAGCACTTCATCGGCCTGTCCGTGACCCGCTGGCCGGACGCGACCAACCTGGAGGTCATCGATTCCGTCGTGCCGGTGGCGAGGGGACTCGCCGCCGTTGCCGCGGCCACACCGCCCGGCGTGCGGGCTTACCACGTCACCGGCCCTTCGAGTCCAGCTGACTACGTCGGCCGGGCCTGCGTAGAACTCCTGGTGCACACCGACGATGCGCTCGGCGGTCTCGGCGTTGCCTTCACCCCGCCCGCGGACCTATGCCAGCGGGTGCTGGCGCAGCAGTTCCCGGAGGCCGGCCGCCCGGGGAACGCCTGGCACGGCCTGCTGGCGGCCAACGGCAGGCCGATCCGCTGAGCCGCCCGGCCTGAGCGGGGTGGTGGGCACCCTGCTGTTGCTGGAGGAACAGCGCGGTGCCCACCACCTCACTCGAACCGAACCGGCGACAGATGACGGGCGACTTGCCTGGCTGACGGGGCTGGGATCCGGGGATACCGTGGCCCGGTGACGGAGTTGATACCCCGCCAGCGGACCGAGATCGCGCCGGGCGTCGTGCACGTTCCGGGCTGGCTCAGCCACGACCAGCAGCGCCGGCTGGTGGCCGCATGCCGGGAGTGGGCGCGCCCGCCTGCGGGTATGCGGGCTACCCGGCTGCCGACCGGCGGGGTGATGTCCGTGCAGACTGTCTGCCTTGGCTGGCACTGGATCCCGTACCGCTACTCGCGCACGGCCGATGACGTTGACGGGGCGCCCGTCAAGCCGTTCCCCGGCTGGCTGGCCGACCTGGGCCGCCGCGCCGTAGCCGACGCCTACAGTGATCCGGCGGCCGCCTACCACCCGGATCCGGCTGCCACCTACCGGCCGGACATCGCGCTGATCAACTACTACGACGATGGGGCGCGGATGGGCATGCACATGGACAAAGACGAGCGCAGCCTGGCCCCGGTGGTGTCGCTCAGCCTGGGTGACAGCTGCGTGTTCCGGTTCGGGAACACCGAGAGCCGGAACCGGCCATGGACCGACGTCGAGCTGGCCTCCGGGGACCTGTTCGTGTTCGGCGGCCCGTCCCGGCTCGCCTTCCATGGCGTGCCCAAGACCCTGCCAGGCACCGGCGCTCCGGATATCGGCCTGGGCGCGGGCAGGCTTAACATCACGCTCCGCGAATCCGGCCTGGGCTGACCGCCGCTGCGGCCGGGGCCAGCCGCGGCCGCAGCCGGGAACAGCCGCGGATGCGGGCGGGAGCGGCCGCGGGTGCGATGCTTACCTCATGCCCGAGGGCGATGTGGTCTGGCGCACCGCGCGCCAGCTCGACCAGGCGCTGGCCGGCCGTGTGCTCAAGCGCAGCGACTTCCGGGTGCCACGGTTCGCCACGGCCGACCTGACCGGGCAGGTCGTGACCGGGACCGTCTCCCGGGGAAAGCATCTGCTGACCCGCGTGGACGGCGGGCGGACGGTCCACACGCACCTGCGCATGGACGGGTCCTGGCGGATCCGGCCGGCCAGTGACTACCTGCCGCGTGATCACCGGATCAGGCTCATCCTTGGCAACGACGAACAGCAGGCGCTCGGCTACCTGCTGGGCGTCGTCGAGATCGTGCCGACCAAGCACGAGCAACGCATCGTCGGCCATCTCGGCCCTGACCTGCTCGGCCCCGACTGGGACACGGCCGAGGCGGTGCGACGGCTCCGGGCCGACCCGGCCCGGCCGATAGGTGAGGCGCTGCTCGATCAGCGAAACCTGGCCGGGGTGGGCAATTTGTTCCTTACCGAGATGCTGTTCCTCCGGGGTGTCAGCCCCTGGCGCAGCGTCGGCCAGGTCGAAGACCTCGATGCCCTGGTCGAACTCGGGCAGCGGCTGCTCGACGCGAACAAGACGCGGATCGAGCAGGTGACGACCGGAGACACGGCACCGGGCCGGCGAACCTGGGCGTACCGGCGGGCGGGCCGGCCATGCCGACGGTGCGGTACCACGATCAGCCGGGCCGAGCAGGGCGTCGCCGGCGAGGAGCGGTCCAGGTTCTGGTGTCCGGCCTGCCAGAGATAGCCGCCCGCCGCCGTGGTCACCCGGCCGTGCCCAGCCTCGCACGCTGCTCGGCGGTCAGCTCCAGGTCCACCGCGGCCAGGCTCTCGTTGAGTTGTGCCACCGAGGAGGCGCCGATCAACGGAATCACCGGGACTTCGGCGCCGGTCAGCCAGGCCAGGACCACCTGGTTGACCGTCGCGCCGGCGTCCTTGGCCACTTCCCGCAGCGCCGCCAGCCGGGCGGGCGTGCCCGGATGGTCGAAGTCGGCGAACTCGGGGGCATCCAGCTTGTCCTGGCGGACGTAGGCGCCTTTCAGCAGCGGCGAGTAGGCGACGCCCGTGAGCTGCGGTTCGGCCCGCAGGTAGCTGAGCAGGTCGCCACCCAGCATGCCCGGCATGCCGTCTGGGGAGCGCACGCCCGGCAGGTCGGTGCGCGGCCGCAGGTAGCTGTGCTGGTACTGCAGCACCTCATAGCCGGGCAGCCCGGCCGCGGCGGCCAGGCCGCGGGCCCGTTCCACCCGCCATGCCCAGTGGTTGCTCACCCCGAGCAGGCCCACGGTGCCCTCGGCCACCAACGCGGCGAACGCCGCCACGGTCTCGGCCTGTGGCACAGCCGGATCGTCGATGTGCGCGTACAGCAGGTCCAGCCGGGACACGCCGAGCCGGTCCCGGCTGCGCTGCGAGGACTCGCGGATCACGCGGGCCGACAGTCCTTCGGCGTTCTCGGTGAAACTCGTGCCCGGGGCCAGCGGCCGGGCGCCCAGCTTGGTCGCGATCACGATCTCATCGCCCACGCCACGGCTGCGCCGCCAGCGGCCGAGCAGTTCCTCGCTCTCCCCACCCTGGGTGCCTACCCAGAACGCGTAGTTGTCGGCCGTGTCGATGAAGGTGCCGCCGGCCGCCACGTACCGGTCCAGGATCGCAAACGAGGTCGCCTCGTCGGTGGCCGTGCCGAAGTGCATCGTGCCCAGGCTGAGCACGCTCACCTCACGGCGGGTCTTCGGGTCCGTGCCAATCGTGAGGTATTTCATGCCGGCTTCCTCTCCAGCCGCCTGATCCGCCCGGTCCGCCCTGGGCGCTGAGCACGAGTGTGGATGCTGGAGCGCGCTCTAGGTCAAACCAGAACCGCCGCGGAGGGCCGCCGCCGCCGGCCGCCCAGTTGCGAGCGCCAGAGTGCCCGGACCGGGCCCGGCGGGGCCTATGGCCGTCCGGCGCCGGGCGCGGGCGCTGAGAACGCCACGACCTGCCCGGTGGGTTCCACCGGCCCGGGTCCGTCCCAGATCTGGCCGACGACGAACAAGCGCGGATCCGGCCCCCGGCTGAGAGCGCAGGCGAAGGCGCCGCGGTCGAGGTCGACGGTGGCCAGCACCTGCCCGCCTTCGCGCACCCGGACGCAGTGTTTGTTGCCGACATCGGCGTACCAGACGGCACCGTCGGCGTCTATGCAGATTCCGTCTGGGTGGTCGCCGGGTGTCTGGGCCCATACTCGCCGGTTGCCCAGGTCACCGTCGGTGCCGATGTCGTAGGCGGTGAGCTGGTTGGCATACGACTCGGCCACGATCAGCGTGGCGCCACCGGGGGTGATCGCCATGCCGTTAGGGAAGGCCAGGTCACCGGCTACCTGGTGCACGCTCCCGTCCTGGGTGACCAGCACGATCAGGCCGGGAGCGAACTGTTCGCCGGGGAACTCGAAGCCGATGCTGTTGACGTAGGCGTTTCCCTGGCCGTCGGCCACTATGTCGTTCCACGGCTTATCCAGGACCCTGGACAGGTCGGCGTGCAGGGCCAGCGATCCGTCAGGCTCACGACGCAGCAGCCGTCGCTGTGCGGAGTCCACGACCAGCAGCCGCCCGTCGGGCAGGAAATCGATGCACATCGGGAACGACGCGACGGATGCCATGACCTCATGGCCGCCACCGGCGTCGAGGGCGATCACCTGGCCAGCGCCCCAGTCGGAGAACCACAGCCGCCCGTCGTGCCAGCGTGGTGACTCGCCGAACACGACGCCTTCCAGCAAGACTTCAGTTGCGCTCACCGTTCGCCTTCCTCGGGTAGTACCGAGCGGGTAGTACCGGGATAGACCAGTGCCGACGCCAGTATTCATCGCCGAGTTCCCCGCGCGTATGGCTCAGCTCGAGTCCGCGCCCGGTACCTGCTTGGTGGAGACGTTGACGCGGTCCCAGAGGTTGACCAGGCTGCGGCCAGGCCACGGAAACGTTCTGCTGGCAGTTTCCGCGAGGGAGGTCACGTTCTGGGCTTCCAGTCACTCTAGTAAGCGATGCCGTCGCGGGCGGCGCGCGTAGCGAGTCATGGGAGGAACCCGGTCTGTGTGCCGAGGATCTGTGCCGTGTGGGGAAAGGGCGGGTTACCCGGGCTGGGCGGCCGCGCGACGGTTCGTCAGCCGGGAGGCGTCCGGCGTGCGGCTGCGGGTGGACCGGTGCCCGGCATCCGGGGCCAGGCGGCATCTGGTGGCCGGGCGCCCGCCGCGGCGCAGGCGCGGTCGCGTCCAGCGGGATGGTTTCCCGCGCCCCGGCCGCGCGGGGCGGGTGCGGAGGCAAAGTGGTTACCGTGACCGTCGGCCCTAAGGCGGGGGCGTTGCCCGCCGGCTCTGGCGGACTGCGGGACGTGGAGTTCGCCGAGTTCTTCCGGGCCGAGCACAAGAAACTGATCAGGTTCGTGATAGCAATCGGCGCCAGCAGCGATGAGGCCACAGAGATCGCGCAGGTGGCGTTCGTCAAGGCGTTCGAGGGCTGGGATGTGATCCGGGCGCCGCGCGCGTGGATCCGGCGGGTAGCCGTGAACGAGCTGACCGCTGCCCGGCATGCGGAGCGCCGGGAGACGCCGCAGGCTACGCTGCCGGACGCCCCGGTGCCGGTGTCGACAGCCCTGGCCGTGGAGCTGACCGAAGAAGCCCGGCAGGTGCTCGCGGCACTGCAGGCCCTGCCGCCGAGACAGCGCCAGGTCATGGCGTGGATCATCGACGGCTTCGGCGCCGCCGAGATCGCCCGCGAGCTGGGAGTCAGCCCCGAGTCAGTGCGGCAGAGCCACGCCAAGGCCCGTAAGAACCTCGGCCGGTTCTACGGACGGAGGAAGATGCGATGATCAGGCGGCTGCGCGATGCTTTCGCCGGCGGGTCAAGCATCCAGGCCACGGACGCCGCCGTCGGCCGCGGCATGGCCGACGTGCTGGCCGCGCTGGACAATGTGATCGATGATGACGCAGCGCTGGGGCGCATCGGCGCCAGGCTCGACGAGAACGTGCCGTGCGCAGCCCAGGGCCGGGGTGCCAGGGCGGCGCCCGGCGGGGCATGCGCACGGATCGGCACGCCCGGACCGGCCGTCGCCTCGGCTCGGGCAAGCGGGCCTGCGGCATCCCGGCGGCGACCGGCACTGCGCTCGGTAGCCGCAGTGGCAGCGGTGCTGACCGCAGGCGCCGTGGCCGTTACGGCCATCGGGGTGGCTGGTGCCGGCCGGGGCCGCACCAAGGGGTCGGCCGTCAATACCGCTTACGTGGTGAAGCGCGTCGACAGCGCGCTGGACGCGGCCGACCCCGTCGCGATCGCGCAGATGACGGTCAGAACCAGCAGCGCCGCGACGTCCGGCGGCGCGACCGCGACGACCACCTCCGAGGAGTGGTCCTACGGTGACCGGTGGCGCGCGGTCACCTACTCGGCGGCCGGGCATCTCCTCTACGACGAGGGCTCCAGCACCGCATCCGTCTACACCGTAGTCAGCTACCTGACCCGGGCCTGGGCACGCCAGCACGGGCTGGGCGGCCCGGCTAAGCTGGCGCCCGGTCCGCGCGGCTGCGAGTCGGTGGGCACCGGCCTGCCCTTGCTGTTCGCTCCCGGGCTGCCGAGTGGCGGCCCTGCTGTCGGCTCGCTTCCGACGACTGTGGCCAGAGATCTGCGTGCCGCGATTTCCTGCGGAACCCTGGCCGTGGCTGGCCGGCAGCGCGTCGACGGGACCGAGACAACCGAGCTGACAAGCCGCCCGGGCAGCATGATCTCCGAGACCATCTGGGTCAGCCCGGGCACCTACCTGCCGGTGCGCGTGATCATCCGCCCGGGCCCCGGCCAGCCAGGCCCCCAGCAGACAGCGAACATCACCTGGCTCCCGTCGGCCGTGCCGAACCTGGCCAAGCTCACCGTGCCCATCCCCGCCGGATTCCGCCACGTCCCGTTCGCCCAGGCCGTTACGCCGCTCATGCAGCCCACACGGGTCCAGTCGCCGCCATGACCCCCGTTCTTCGCCCGACGGCTCTGGGCCGGACTGCCGGCATGACTGGGAGGAACGCAACGTGAACGACGGTGCCGAGGGACGCCGCGGATCGCAGCGGATGCGCTGGCCGAGGACGGGGTTGGCCATCGTGGGCGTCATCGCCCTGCTGACGTCGGCGTGCAGCGGCAGCTCATCCTCAGGCGGTTCCGGTGGCTCACCCGCCGCGGGTGGCTCCGCCAGCTCGTCCACACGTGATTCCGGTCGCCCGTCCGGTTCGGGTGGCCCACCCGCGGCGGGGAGGCGGATTAGCCCGCAGGAGCAACTCGCCTACTCGGAGTGCATGCGCTCGCACGGCGTGCCCGGCGTACCCACTTCACTGCCCACGATCGTGCCCGGCAGCGCGTCAAGCAGCAAGGGCAATTTCAAGGCTGTCCAGGCTAACGGCCCTGGCCCGGGGTCGCCCCAGTGGAACGCGGCGCAGCAAGCCTGCCAGTCGCTGATGCCGATGCCAGCCAAGGTTCCGGGCTAGGCGGAGCTGTCGGCGCGTGACTGCGGTTCCCGCAGGCCCGTGTCCTGTGCTGCGGGCCTCCCGGACCGCGGCCCGAGTTCTTCCATCGCGGATAGGAGCTTTTGATGTTCTTCGTTACCTACTTGCGGCGCGAGCTGCGCCGCCGGATGCGCCAGGCGATCTTCATCGCACTCGGCCTGGCCCTGGGCATCGGGCTGGTGGTCACCGTGGCCGCCGCGTCGGCCGGGGTGAAAAAGGCGCAGTCCGGCGTGCTCAGCGCGCTGTACGGAGTGGGCACCGACGTGACCGTGACCGGCGCGGCGCCCGGCCCGCCCAAGCCAGGCAGTAAGTCGAACAACGACCAGAACAACTACGGACTCCAGGCGGGGCCGAACGGCCAGACGGAGATCTGCACCAGCAACGGCAAGTGCATCAACGCGGCCGGGAAGACGATCGACCAGCTAACCGCGTCATACGCGGGGATTGGCCAGTCGAGGGTGGCCGAGGCGGCACGGCTGCCCGGCGTGACGGCGGCAGCCGGCGGGATCACGCTCACCGACAATACGACCACGTTCGGCCATTCGAGCAGCAGCCTGCCGCAGTCGAGCAGCTTCACCCTGGACGGCGTGGACACCGGCAAGACCTCACTCGGGCCGCTGAGCGGCGCCTCGCTCACCTCCGGCCACTCGTTCACCGCGGCCGACGCTGATACCGGCGTCGCGGTGGTGGACTCGGGGTATGCGAAGTCCGAGAACCTGAAGGCCGGGTCGGTCCTGACCATCGGCGGCGTGAAGTTCACGGTCATCGGGATCGTCCGCCAGTCACAGGCCAGCAGCCCGCCCGATGTCTACGTCCCGCTGGCGCGAGCCCAGGCGATGTCGCTGTATGCAGGCAGCCTGAAGGGCGAGGTGACGACGATCTACGTGGCCGCGGCCAGCGCCGCCGACATCCCCGCGGTCAGCAAGGAGATCTCCGGGCTGCTGCCCGGCAGCACCGTGACCACCGAGGCCAGCCTGGCCAGCGAGGTGACCGGCTCGGTGACCAGCGCCGCGAAGCTGGCCAACGACCTCGGCAAGTGGCTGGCGGTCCTGGTGCTGATCGCCGCGTTCGCCGTGGCCAGCCTGCTGACGATGGCGGCGGTGGCTCGCCGGGTGGCCGAGTTCGGCACGCTGAAGGCGATCGGCTGGCGGACCCGCCGGATCGTCGCCCAGGTGCTCGGCGAGTCGGTGGCCATGGGTATCGCCGGCGCCGCGGTGGGCGTCGGCCTGGGGTTCGCGGGCGCGGCGATCATCTCCTCGGTCGCGCCGAAGCTGTCCGCCACGGTCCCGGGATCCTCTGGGGCGTTCTCGCTGGCGGCGGGCCAGGCGGTGGGCCCAGGCCAAGGCGGCGGCGTCCCGCGCAGGCCCGGGACTACGGCGTCGCATGTGGTTGCCGTCCCGCTGCACCCGTCGGTCACCGTGGGCGTGATCGTGCTGGCCGTGATCCTGGCCGTGGCCGGCGGCCTGCTAGCCGGATCGTTCGGCAGCTGGCGGATCGCCCGGCTCCGGCCCGCCGACGCCCTATCCCAAGTGGCCTGATCGCTCTGGCAGGACCTTCCACAGACAGGAGACGACTGGTGTACAAGCTGACCGGGGTGACCAGGCTCTACCAGAAAGGCCGCCGCACCGTCGCGGCGGTCCAGGACCTAGATCTAAGCATCGAGGATGGCGAGTGGCTGGCCGTGCAAGGCCGCACCGGCCACGGCAAATCCACCCTGCTCAACCTGCTCGGCGGCCTGGACCGGCCCACCGACGGCACGGTCGGACTAGACGGCACCGACCTGGGCGCGCTGCGCGAAACCCAGCTCACCCGGCTGCGCGCCGAAAAGATCGGGTTCATCTTCCAGACCTTCAACCTCATCCCCACCATGTCCGCCGCCGAGAACGTCGAAGCCGCCCTCATCCCGCTCGGCGTCAGCGCAGCGGACCGGCGGGCCAAGATCGCCGCCGCGCTGGACGCCGTCGGCCTGGCCGACCGGGCCGCACACCTGCCCTCGGAGATGTCCGGCGGCCAGCAGCAGCGCACCGCGATCGCCCGCGCCCTGGTCAAACAGCCCACGGTGGTGCTGGCCGACGAGCCAACCGGCAACCTCGACCAGGACACTCGCGATGAGATCATCGCCCTGCTGGAAAGGCTGTGGCACGAACGTGGCCTGACCCTGGTCCTGGTCACCCACGACACCGCCATCGCCCGCCGGGCCCAGCGGGTCGCCGTCATGAGCAACGGCCGCCTCACCATCCACCAGGCCACCGGCTCCGCAACGGCATCGGGTATCGGGCCGTCCGCGCCGTCACCATCCGGGTAACGCACGCTGCGGCGGGCAGCACCAGCCTGCCGGTCGGTCACGAGCAGACCAGGCACCCGCTGTGGGTCCGGATCCGGAACGTTCCCTGATCACCGCCGCGCACGACAAGGCGGCTCACGGCTGCGCTGAATGCCTGTGGGTCGGGCAGGTTCTGGGCGACGGCCATGCTGCGTACATAGTCCTCGACGGGCTCTTGGCCTGGGACGACGAGTTCGCCGGCAAAGTCGTGCCGCGTGACCGACATGAACTCGCGGGCGAGCAGTTCTTCGCCCTCGTCCAGGCGCAGCCGCCCCGGGCCCGGCGGCTCCCCGTCCAGGAAGCCCCGGAGCGCAGCGGCGATCAGCTCGCGTAGCTCGCGGAGATGGTCCCCGCCGTTGAGCACCACCAAGACCTGCCCGCCGGGGTGGGTGATCCGGCGCAGCTCCCGGACGGCCGCCGCCGGTTCCGGGACGTGATACAGCATGTGCATGGCCAGAGTCAGGTCAGCGGCGCCATCGCGCACCGGCAGGGCAGCGGCGTCGGCGACGGCCAGCCTGGCTCCCGGTACGCGCCGGCGGGCTGCGCGGAGCATGCCGACGGACAGGTCCAGGCCCAGCACCGGGCGCGCGTGCCCGCGCCGGGCCAGCTCGGCCAGGTACGCGCCATTGCCGCAGCCGACATCGGCGACCGTCTCGCTGCCGTGCAGCCCGGCCAGCCCGAGCACCACCGCCGGCAGGTCCAGCTGCGGGTGCTGATAGGCATAGATGGACTGCCGCGCGGCCAGATTGGTGTCGGTACGGTACTGGACATCTCGCAGCCAGGACCGGTCGGTATATAGCCGGGCGTCATCACGGGTCATAGGCAAGCACCGCTCAGATCAGTCAGGCCGGGTCGGCGGGTTCGCAGACCGGCCGCGTAAGGAATTGGACTACCAGACTCAGCAGCGCCGCAAGTGCGGCGTCTTAGGTTTATGCCAACAAAAACAGCATGCTCCTGGCTGCAGGCCAGGCAGCCACGGCTTGACACGCGACCGCCAGGCCGTGATCAGCGGTCAGGCAGGCGACGGTGACCAGCGTGACCAGTGATCATGAGCAGTCGTCTGGCCGCATCCCCTCGAAGGTAGCCACCCGCCCCGTGCTCCCTGCCCCCGCCGAGCCTGCGACTGCCGACTCGGCTGGGGGCGAGCTCGTCGATGACCTGTTCCGTGTTCACGCGGTCACCCTGGTCCGGGTGGCGATGCTGCTGCTCGGCGATCAGGCGAGCGCCGAGGACGTGGTCCAGGATGCGTTCTTCGGCCTGTACCGGAGCCTGCCCAAGCTCAAAGACAGAAGCAAGGCGCTTCCTTACCTGCGGGCTTCGGTCGTCAACGGGTCCCGCTCGGTGCTGCGATCCCGCAAGCGGGCCGTGCGGCGAGGGGTACACCACGAGCCTCCGGTCTGGTCGGCCGAGTCCGCGGCCATGGCCGGCGAGGACCGTAAGGCGCTGCTCGCCGCCGTGGCCAGGTTGCCCCGCCGGGCCCGGGAAGTGCTGGCGCTGCGCTACTACCTGGACCTGGCCGACCACGAGATCGCCGCGGCGCTCGGGGTCAGCCGGACCACCGTGTCATCGACTGCGTCTCGCGCGCTGGCCGCGCTTGGCCGCGAGCTGAAGGAGGAGCTGTGAACACGCTGGAGGAACGGCTGCGCGGCGCCTACCGCGCCGCCGCCGATACGGTCAGGCCCGAGGCGGTCCTGCCGAGTGCGATCCTGAGCCCACCGGACCGTGACCGGATGCGTACCCGCGGCGGCCGGTCACGGCGCCGGCTGCTGATACCGCTGACCGCTGCCACCGCCGTCATCGCCGTGGCCGCCGCGGTGGCCGTGCTGCTGCCCAGGGCCGCGCCCGGCCTTGGCCGCGGCCATTCGGCCCCGCGTCCGGCTGCATCCGTTCTGCTCACGCCGGGCTTCTTCGTCACGATGAACTGGACCACGAGCCCGTCCATGTTCGTGGTCAATGCGACAACCGGGGCCCGGGGCGCGCAGATCAGCCTGCCCTTCCCGGCTGCCGATCTCACCAGCGTGGCGACCGGAGATGGCCAGACGTTCGTGGTCGCGGCCACGGCTCCGGGTAGCTGCAGCACTACCCTGTACCGGTTCAGCCTGGCCGCGAACGGCACGCCGGGCGCCATGACCGCGTTCACGAAGGTCGGCGGGCAGATCAGCGACCCGTGGGCGATGGCGGTGAGCGCGGGCGCCCGGTTCGTTGCCTACCAGACCTTGGCCTGCGGCCAGCAGGTAAATTCCGTGGCCGAGCAGAACAGCGAAAAGGGCTACCTGTCCGTCCTCGACACGGCCACCGGGCAGACCAAGCAGTGGACGTTCCGAAATCACATGTCCGGAACGGGGAACGTGTCGATCAGCGCCAACGGCGGCGTGGTCGGCTTCGCGAACGAGGTCATCGACACCGGCGCCCCAGCGGGGAGCCTGGCCGCGCACGCCCGCGTCGTGGCGACCAACGGCGAGTTCGGCTCCTCAACCGAGCTCGGCGGCCTGAACGTCGCCCCGGACGGCCAGACCGTGTACTTCGAGACGAACCAGGTCGCCGCTAACAAGTTCGGCAACTACAAGCCGACCTGGGGAAGCTGGCAGCTCCGGGCCTTCGACCTGTCCACCGGCCAGACTCGCCTGGTGCGCAGCTTCCCTGGCACGGAGGGCGGCCCAGCCGCGGTCAGGTTCGACCCGACCGGCCGCTACATGATCGTCGAGTCCGTGGTCCGCACCGGGCCGACCACGAAGCTGGCCCTGGTCGACATCGCGACCGGGCAGCTGACCCAGCTGAACGCGAGCTGGGCGGAGGACCCGGCGATCGCCTGGTAGCCGGGCCCGGCTATCCCGGGAAGTGGAGGCGGCCGACAGCGGATGCCACGCTGTCGGCCGTCACCGGGCCCGCCGACCACGCGGCCGCGCACAGAGCCCGCAGGCCGTCGATGGCCTCGCCCTGGCCCGCGATCTCGAGCGCGGCGGGATGACCATCATGATTTTCTTGAACGGTACGCCGCCGCGCGGTCCAGCCGCCGCACCGGAAATCGCCTCCGGTGACGGTCACCGGCGGGTGCGGCTCGAGCAGGCCGGACAGGTCGTGCGCCAGGTAGGTGGGCCGCCGCTGCGGTGGGGCGAGCACGGCATCGGCCGGCCCGCTGACCCCGGTGAGCACGAGCATGCTGTCCGCCCCGACCCGGACCGCGCCCTCGATGTCGGTGTCCAGCCGGTCGCCGACGACCAGCGGGTGCTTCGCGCCGGTCCGGGCCACGGTCTCGGCGTGCAGTGGCGGCTCCGGCTTGCCTGCCACGACCGGCTTCGTCCCGGTCGCGGTCACGATCACCTGCACCAGCGAGCCGTTGCCCGGCTGCAGGCCCCGCCCGGTTGGCAGGGTGGCGTCGGCGTTCGAGGCCACGTACCAGGCGCCGGCCCGGACCGCCAGGGCGGCCTCGGCCAGCAGCCCGTAGTCGATGCCGGGCCCGTAGCCCTGCACCACGGCGGCGGGACGCTCGGCAGCGGTCGACACGGGCCGCAGCCCCCGCTCGCGGAGCGCGAGCCGGAGCCCGATGCCGCCCACCACGAGCACCGGCGCACCCGCGGGAACGCGGTCGGCGATGAGGTGCGCGGCCGCCTGCGCCGAGGTGACCACCTCGGCGGGGTCGGCCGGCACGCCAAGCCTGGTGAGCTCGGCCACGATCGCCGACGGCGAGCGGGAGGCGTTGTTGGTCACGAACGCACGGCGCATGCCGCGGCGCCCGGCCTCGGCCAGCGCCTCCGGCGCGCCCGCGACCGCGGCCCCGCCCAGGTACACGACCCCGTCCAGGTCAAGCAGCGCTACGTCGTAGGCCTCGGTGAGCGGACGCTCGCTGGCCCGCGGCATCTCAACCCGCTCGCCAGGCGGAGCGATGACGTCGTCACGCATCCCCGGACTCCCGTTCCTGGGTCTGGGATGAGTTCTGCGTCCTGGCCCGCAGCGTGGCGCGGACGCTGCGCAGCGCATCGGCGTAGTGCCGCCGGTCCGGCTGCATCGCGGCGGCTAGGGCCAGATGCTCGGCCGCGGCTCCGGGGTCGCCGGT
>Ga0335072_10009671_pt1 | contig 13902 bp, 14 predicted proteins | sample Lox_Sample_21_FD_206725 | JGI IMG/M metagenome (GOLD analysis project Ga0335072, IMG submission 206725) | Soil microbial communities from Loxahatchee National Wildlife Refuge, Florida, United States - Lox_Sample_2.1 | ecosystem: Environmental > Terrestrial > Soil > Wetlands | place: USA...
GCTTCTAAGAAGAGAGCGATGAAAGGTAAGAATCCAATGCAGGTAATGCAAGCTCTGTAATATTATATCTTACAGAATCCTCTTCAAGAGCTAACATGCGCAACATAGACTATTAGGACGAGTAACTTGACACAACTGAACTTCATGATCGCTGCCATTGTGCCACGTTTTCCAAATATCGGACCTATACTAGCCTCTAAACGATCAGATCACACCAGTATCGAGTAAGCCACAGGCCATCCTAGCCACCTTGTTGAAATCCCTCGTTCACTGGGATTTAGCCAGCCATTTTATTTACACTTCTGTTCGAAAGTGTTTGGTCATAGCTAGATAAACTTTGTTCTCTAGTATATCGGTATTATATCATCACAAGAAAGCATTAAAGAATTAGGATGGAGGCCTAATGCTAATCTCATCTCTAAGTTCTAAGGAGCTTATTCTGGCTCTGTCCCTGCGTTGGCGCTCGCGTTGCGCTGACCCCAATACCGGCGCTGGGAGCCTATTCTAGCTCTGTCTCTACACTGGCATTCACCCTACGCTGACGTCGAGGAGCTTATTCTAACTCTGTTTCTGCGGTGGTGCTCACTTCCGCTGCCTACGCTGTTCTGCGCCAGCGCTTACGTCACACTAGCGCAATAAAGCCTATCGTACTACCAATGCGCGTCAGGAGAACGAACGTTGGCAATGTTCCTTGGTGCTTAATCTAGACAATTCATCCGAAGCTTATGTTGTCATGTGGATACTAGCCACCTTTTCGATAAATAAAACTCTTGCAATCCAACTCAGATCCAGTCCGTAAGGTCTGAATTTTAGAGAAGACTCAATGAATTGAGAGGATCCAACCAATGGCCATCACCTGGAATAGCGCTTGTTTCATGGGCAGAGCCTCAGCTGCCGTAGGCCTCCTCTCATTCTTCGCACCGCAACAGGCCGTTGATGTCTTCGGCGTGCCATTTGACCCTTCTTCATCTTCCTTCTCTCCCACTCTCTCTCCTTCAGCAACAATCGCATTTCTCACTGCCAAAAGCGCCCGCGACCTCACTCTCGGCATCACGTACTTCGTGCTGGGATACCAGGGGAACTCTGGCGCGGTGAGGGTGTTGATATTTGCGCATGCATTTACAGGTGCTATTGATGCGGGATTGGTTTCGAAGTTTGGATTTGCAAAAGAAGGCGGGGCTCATGGCATTGGGGCTATAGGAATGGTTTTGTCGTTGCTTAGTGATTTTATGGGGTGAGGAGCGTGGACGGGGGAGGATGTTGGAATTTTAACTCAATGTACGCAGCGGATACAACGAGAAACGAATGACTTAAACTCTCAACCACGGACTAACTACAGGTATATATAGACTTTCAAAGGGATGTAGAATTTTCTAGTACAGTAATAGTAGGAGTTCTTAAGGGGTCACATGTTGATGGAATTTTTAATGAATGTGGTCATGTGGCTTCTCTCGGTGTAATTGGTGAGCTGTTTGGCCGTACTAAATTTGTATAGTTCTAGCAGAGGCGGATGGAGCGTGGCGATGGAAAAGTCTTCTTAATTATAGTGACCGAAGAATGCACCTATTACATCCAATCGTTAAATGGGATCTAGATATACAGCCTTGTACTACCACGATCGGCGATCAGCTAAAGTGTTAGCGCATCGTGTCTCTAGTTAGAAGTGCTGTGTTCCGATCATTTCAAAGCGGAATAAAGGCTTATCACTTGCTACTATTGGGCACAGCAACAAAGTTGCGATAAGTGTTGGTACAGCCGCAACAGACGCTGCCGACCTCACCTCTTTACACCATTGCACAAGTAATCTCCAATCTTGTCATGTCGTCCATTACGACGTCCAATAATGTACTCACTGCAGTCGCCAAGTATGTTTATTTGATATTTTAGATGGCGTCACTCACAATGCAAAGGTCTTTCACGTCTGGTGATTTCTCTGATTTAACAATCAAATGCGGTCATCTCAGTTGGAGAGCACACAGATTAGTGGTGTGTTCGCAGTCACCTGTGTTCTATGCTGCATTAGAAGGGAATTTTCAGGTAGCCACGCAGTTTTGCTACTCGTGATACGACTGATACGAAGTAGGAGGCAAAAAACAAGGAACTTAATCTTGAGGACGACAACCCAGCGTTGGTCAATTCAATGTTGGAATTCCTCTACAAGGCCGACTACAACTATGAAGCGGAGAATGCTGAAGTCCATCCACTGCAATTTCACGCCCAAATGTTAAGTCTAGCAGACAAGTATCAGATACCAGCACTTATGCACATTGCAAAAGAGAAGTACACACATGTTCTTCAAGACAAGCCAAGTCTACACGATTACTTGCGATCAGTCCCAGAAGTATACGTTGCGCAGGTTTCTGGCGATGAGCTTCGTATGGCGGCAGTGCTCTTCGCCAGAAAAGTGTTACGAGAAGGCATAAGGCAAGACGACGTGAGAACAGTTTTAAGGGAGGTTATCGATCAGGTGCCGGAATACGGCTTTGATGTCCTCGAGACCTTCATCAAGGCTCCCCTCCTTGGCGATTGCTCTTGGTGTGGTTCTGATCGGATATTTGATGTTCGCCAGTCAAGATGTGGAAACTGCGATCGTATGGGTATGAAATCGTTATATTGAAGCATATTCGCTACGTAAGCTAGCTAGTGAGAGAACATATGGTCACCACTAGCCTGAGCGAGAATTTCGTGTAGTGCTTTCGGAATTCAAATTAAATTACTACCGCGTGTGCTCTTGCCATCAATATATTGATGCATTCCGTTTCAAGATCTCGACAATGAATCTGTAATCCCGTGTCCTACACGAAGGTGAGAATCCATCAATTCGCCCTCCATACAGCCTTCAAATTATCTGCGTTCCCGCAGATCTTCCACTCTCCATCTGCCTCCGCGAAGAGATAAACTATCATATCGTCGTGCGTTAGTTGGCCAGATTTATAGCTCTTCCGGTGCGTCCAGATAAAACCCAGATTATATAGTCCACCTTTACGATCGTATCATTCAACTCAGGGATACGCTCGATTTCGCCAGCTTTCCACGCCGCCTCGGTATAGCTCACAAGCTGTGAGCCCGAGATTTGGATCATCGTTGGTGCAATGCGTTATGCCACCGGTGGGGAGAATCAGTGAATCCAAGACCACGCGTGACTTCGCCTCGATCCCGACGCCCTAGGCCAAAAGTGTATCAACAATTGCTCTTCTGTGGTTCTTGACGCCATGATTATTTATCTCAAGTGCGAGCTAGGTTGAATCACTAGGTGGATTGTTGTCGCATTGACAAGATTGATCATTCCGAGCTAGAAAAGGTGAGCTATCTAAATACAGGAAGCGAGATGGTCAACGCTAAGCTCGCAGGGATCCTGGTCTCCCATGTGACAATTGTGAATATATTATTGATTTCGTAGTGAGAAGGTTTGATCCTGAGTATCGAGAATGTTGTCAGCGCTACTTTCAGCAAGCTGATCTGACTAATCATGGTCGTAAGCCTCGTCATGTGGCGTCCGGAGACACCGAGAGTTTGGTGTACGTAGTTCATCCTCTACAGATATCGTACATTTCGCTGAATGCTGGAAGATGTAAGGTTAATTTTTTGTGAGTCTTTTCCAGGCACAAGAAGCTGTTGAATATATTGAAGTTTAAGTTCTCTATTCTAGTCAAGGCTCTGATTATGTACAGAAAAATAAGGGTTGCAATCTCTGTAAGCTATACTAGCGTACTCACTCTTCGGGCGTGAAATTTAGTGCTAAGACCAGAATAAAACTATAAACAGGCCAAATATGCCCTGCATATCATCACGAGTTGAGTTTCTCTTAGTTAGAGCTAGTAGTAGAGAGAAGTAGAATAGATTGACTTGTGTAACATCTAACAACAGATCGGCCCAGAAAGTTTCTATGGCAATGTAGAGCGTCTCATCGCTGGGTTGTTCGACGGAACCGGTCATTTTGAAACTCGGTACCGGAACAATTGAAAGGCCCACCCAAGCTTGATCTACAGGGATCCTGGTTCAATTTCGTACGCAGCTTTGACGAAGGTAACCTTGACAAGTGCTTAGCCAAGAAATGCCTCGCAAAGAGTGTGCACCGGGTTTGGGCAGATATGACAGCGACTAGGGGAGCTGCAAGCTGGTGAGCTGCACACGACTCCTCGGACCAAATAATATGATGAATGCCGACATTTACCCAAGGGCGTGCGTGGATTCGATAATTTCCTTATTAATCAGTCATTTCAGGCATGGATTTTGTAGGAGCAATCACAAGGCATTTTAGACATCTTACAAGGTTGCTATCTCCGGGCTATTCTCACGTCATCCTCGTCGTAACTGGATCAAACCGTCTTTAGACAGAATGTAAGCCCACTCAAAATATTGAGCTTAAGGAGCCATAATTTCCAACCGCGGGATATAAATGAACTGTTTTCGAAGGTACTTGCAACGCTCGGAGTAAGATGCAACATTGGTTTTGACCTGCATAGTAAATATGGCCGAATAATCCTGGTCTTCAACATCCAACCTAGGATCAACTGTCCAAGTCATTATAACCACTAAGATGAATACCTCCGCTGTCCTCGACAATGTCCTTAGGCATCCGCTGCTATCTGGTTTGGGTATCTTTGTCTGCTACGTTAGTCATATGTCCTTTTAGCAACCCAAATATCTATGTGCATAGTATTTACGAAATCATTTAGCTCGTTGGAGGTGCTATCTACAACCTCTATTTCAGTCCTCTAGCGAAATACCCAGGTCCATTCTTCGCAAAAATCTCTAGGCTCCCGAATTTCTACTACTCAACTACTGGTGATCGCCACATATGGATTTGGCAATGCCATCAAATATACGGTTCGACCTACATTGCATTGATACGAGCATTAAGTTCTCCTCAATATTTTATTGCTGACTTCTTGAAAGGTACTGCCTTCAGGTTCCAACCTAATGGTGTTCTTTTCACTTCGCCAGATGCCTACCGCACGATCCACAATGCAAAGGCCAATGTTAAGAAAGGAAAATTCTACGAGGCTCACACTAGAAACAGCGACATGATCAACACATTTAACACCACAGACAGAATGGTCCATGCAAGGAAGAGGCGAATCTTGACTTCGGTCTTCTCCGAGAAAGCAATCCGCTCGGCGGAAACGTTCGTTCTTCAACATGTGGACCGCTGGAATGAATTGCTATTGGATAATAATGGAGAGACATGGTCACAGCCCAGAAATATGGCCGAGTGGACTGACCACTTGGCCTTCGACATTTTGGGCGACCTCTGTTTCGGAAGGTCCTTTGAGACCAAAGAGCCGGGAGAGAATCCGTTGAAGGCTATTCCCCACGCTATCGCAAGTGCGTTGAAATTATTTTACCCGGTAAGTTCATTGCTGTATGGTGAACCAAGTCGCTGAAGGTGCAAAGATATCGCAGCTTCCAATTTTGGACCTCTGGGTATGGTTGAAACCTAGAGGCCTCGACAAGCTTTTTGACAGTGTGGCACCGAAAGACATTGAACACTTTTGGAAGTTCGTGGACGAGAGCGCAGAAAAGCGAATCAAGATGGAAGAAGAAATACAGAAACATGGGCCCGACGCAAAGAATATCCGACAAGACATGTTCCACTACTTGATGAATGCCAAGGATCCAGTCACCGGCGGGCCAGCTCTGTCCCGTAACGACCTTCTGGCCGAGGCTAACCTTCTTGTTGTCGCCGGCGCTGACACGACAGCAGTTACCATGTGTGGATTCTTCTTCTACATTTCTCGCAACCCCCAGATTTACACTAGACTCACGAATGAAATCCGAAGTACGTTCGACTCCGTTGATGAAATTCGAGGAGGCACGAAGCTCAGCTCCTGCCAATATCTTCGTGCTTGTATAGATGAGGGTCTGCGCATGTGCCCTGCCGGCGGAGCTGAGCTCGACCGTGTGGTATTGCCTGGCGGCCAGGAGGTTGAAGGCACTCTCTTACCTGAAGGGGTTCATGTTGGCTGCCCCACGTGGGGATTTCTTCGCAATGAAGAATACTTCTACGATCCCAACGTCTATCGACCGGAACGTTGGATTGTTGACGAGAAGACCGGCGTAACTGCTGAAGATGTTGCTCGGGCTCAGTCCTGCTTTTTCCCTTTCTCATCTGGTCCATACAACTGTGTTGGCAAAAACCTCGCCATGTTGGAGATTATGGTCACAATTGCCAGAACTTTGTACCGGATGGATTTGAGAGCGCTGCCGGGAGATACACTGGGTGAAGGTTCGCCGGAGTTACCTTGGGGGAGAAGGAATCGGCATGTATTTCAATTGACGGATGCGTGGATTGGTCTTAGGAATGGACCAATGGTACAATTCAAGAAGCGGGAAGTTTAGGTAATACGGATGACTGAATCAATCAACTTGTACAGTACAACTCTGATCTGACCAATCACAACCCAAGCGTCATAGTCACATTATCTAATAATATAACTGGAACTATTTATCTACCGTTGAGTGGGTAACGGATCTATCTTACCACAATCCCTGATTCCTATTTGTGAAATCACACATTTCTGTCCAATAACGTGCGTCGTACCAACCCAGATGTCACTTACGTCATACGTCCCGTCCCTGTCGATCACTCAACCAAAGGCGACACCACTGTCCACATAACCGGTTTTCGATCCTGACGCAACTTCAATATATCATCTTATATCTAGCGTGCCAAGCTGACAATGGAGTCAGTTTCTGCAACGAACAGGCGCAGTCTTCGCCAAAACTCTACATCGAAATGGCGCCGGGCCAGGATCGAAAAGTGTCTGGCGAGAGCCAAGCGCTTAGAACTCATAGCCATAAAACCGAAAAGGAATACATTGGAAGGGATCTTGGAGAAGACGAAAAGCAATATTATCAACCCAGCCACATCTGGTACGCAGCGACTGTATTTCCTCTATGTGCCGGAAGCTTCGGACCGCTGGCGTTGGCATTCAGTATATGCGCCTTAGTCGAAGATTGGCGAGTCACTATACCATCATCCGGGCTAGAGACAGATGAAGTATTTATTTCGGACCCAAAATGGTAAGTTTATATAACAAATTTCCAAATGAAGTTGATATCAATTATTCCAGGCTCATAGCGATCAAAGCCGTCTCCCTGGCCGTAGCAGTTCTTGCTAATCTCTCCCTCCTCATGAGCATGGCCCATCGTCTTCACTTCAACATAGCCCAACCAATCACGATCATTGGCTGGTATATCTCTTTCATCATGCTCGTCGTGGCAGTCAGCATCATTCATAACATCCAATCGTCGGCCAACTATACATTCTCCCCGCCGTTCTACTATGCCTGCATAGCCTGCTGGATCTACTTCATCCTCGCCTCCCTCCTTGTAATCACCACCTGGGGTGCCTACAGGAATTACTACGATTCCGACTTCAGCGTGACCCTCAATCTCCCCCAGCGAACTCTCATGGCCCAGTCCCTGCTCTTCATCATGTATCTGCTCTGCGGCGCCGCTGTCTTCGCCCACATCGAAGGCTGGCTCTACGTCGACGGCGTCTACTGGGCCACCATTACTCTCCTTACGATCGGCTACGGCGATGTCGTGCCCGTCACGCATCTAGGACGTTCGCTCATAATACCATATGCAATCGCCGGCATTGTGATGATTGGTATGGTCGTTGGGTCTATCGGAGCCCTGGTTCTGGACAAGGCTCGGCAGAAAATGGGCGCGCGGATGACTGTCAGAGAAAGGAGAATGTTGGAGGCCGAGCTGGACGATCCGAATAGCAGTGAGGACGGCGCCGGGACTGCGAGTCAGGAGCATAAGGCCCTCCCCAGGGAGAAGCGAGAGTTTAACTTGATGCGGCGGGTTCAGTCGCGTGCGAACGCAAAGCAGCGCTGGACCCTCTTTGCCATTTCTAGTCTGGCCTTGATTTTGCTTTGGTTCATCGGGGCGGTGATATTCTGGGAGACCGAATCCACAGCCATCTCCTTCCAGTCGCCGCCGTGGAGTTATTTCGAGAGCATTTACTTCGTGTTCATCTCGCTCCTCACCATTGGCTATGGTGACTTCGCGGTCCGGAGCAATGCTGGCCGACCAATTTTCGTCTTTTGGGTTCTGCTAGCAGTGCCCACGATGACGATACTAATTGCCTCTATGGGTGCTACAGTTCTGATAGTCATCAAGGGGATCATCCATAAGATCGACGCCTTCATCGTGTTGCCGCACGAACGTGGCCACCCGGACTCATTTGCAACTAAGGCGCTGCATATGGGGAGGTTGAAAATGAAAGCGAAGATGAACTCTGGGGAAGACGGTGTGGAGAAACATGATGGAGGAACGAGGAATACAAGTACAGGAAAGGTGATGAAGTTGGATGATCATGTAAATGATCTGCCTGCGAATCATGCCATGCTAGAAGATGATGACGCTGGCTTGACCGAGGAAGATCAGGCCGAGAGGAAGGAACTGAGACATCTGATCTCAAAAGAGATCTCAATGCTTCTTGGACATGTTTCGGATTCTCCGGCGAAGACATATAGCTTTGAAGAGTGGACAAGGTTTCTTCATTTGCTGGGGATAAGGAGTGGTCATGAGGTCGGCAAGGACCAGGCCAATGGTGAGACGACGGAGAATGGTGCGCTGCAGAAGCAAAATCCTCAGAATGGAAAGACATGGAGTTGGTTGGGAGACGAAAGTCCCTTATTTAGCAGCAAGACTGAGACTGAATGGCTCTTGCAGAGGCTGAGTCGACGGTTGGAGGAAGATTTGGGACGACAAAGAAGCCAGTTGTAAAGTAAAGTTAGACAGTCTAATTCAACACTCAGAAAAGGCGTTTTCTTGAAGCTGGTGGTGGATCTCTACATTTTTTGGATCGAACTCTTACTTCTTCACCACATGTAAGGGTGAAATAAATACCAATGATTTCAGGCCCATCCACACATAATCGTCCGGCTCCATTTCCCATTTGCTCAAATGTACCTCTTCAACCTTGAGCTCCCAATACGTCTTCGTCTCCTTTGATATATGCTCCCACATCTCCTTGAAGTTTTGCATTATGGAGACGCAGATCTTGCCCGAAACATCAGCCGAGAGAAAGAGCAGTTGCATTATTGATGATGCGCTCTAGAGCGAGAGGGTAATCCTTCAAGTAGGAATGGAGAGCCAGAGTATGAGGAAATTGATCCTGGTACTTTCGTTAAAGTTTTCTTTTTTGGGGTCTGGAGGTTATATTTGCTGTTACATCTGTCTTTCACGAAATGCTGTGGTATCTGTAGACTAGATAGGCTTGATCTGTCGTTTGGGCTGCTAGATCCTTTATGCTGGGTGCTAAGTGTAAAACAGATTAGGATGAAATATACTAAACTATTCAACAAAGAGTTGAATAAGCGGGTAAGATGAATGCAGAAAAATTTCTTATACCATATCATGGCCGACTAGATAAATACTTTTACACTGCCTATTTCCACTCAATCGAGTCAGATAAGGCCGCAAATTCCAACTCCAGCCCCGAGCCAGTTGTGTGAATAGAGCAATCCAGCTATCCCGTAACCTCATAGGGATACCAAAAGTCCTTTGGGATATTAATTCGAAGGGTAGCTCAACCCCTTCCCAGAAACCGAAACCTCATGACCCCCAGCTATATCATCTATCGGCATCGACGTAAAAACATTCTAACTCTCTATATCGAAAATCGATTTCGCTCAGGACATTCAACTATCATACCCATGTTAGCAAAACACAAACTCCTTCATAGGAATGGTAATGGGCATCAGGACATACGTCATTCCAAGGATCAACCTCCATATTTACAGTCATACTCGCCTCCATCACCGTACTCGCATTCTCTCTCCCATTCGTCCCAGTGGCCGTCCCCATCCCCGTTCCGGGCCTCGCCCCCCTTTCCGCACCACCTTCATCCCTCACGCCCGTCCAATTCGCGCCCCCGGCATCCACCGGCGCCCCTCTTTCACGCGCCTTCGCAACCGTCGTTCGCGCAAGATCGGTGATTTCCCGCGCGAACAGAAATACTTGTTCGTTCGCTGTAATAAACTCCATATGCCCAAAATGGCCCGCCGCGCTATCGAGTAATGTGACGTCCGGTTGGGTGGCTAGCGACGAGGGGCGTTTGAGGATTGAGACGAAGAGCTTTATGAGGCAAACCATAGCAAAATAAAAGCTTAGCCTATTATCTGTTAGCTTCTCATGACGGTGGAGATAGCGAGAGAGATAAACAACTGGGAGGAGGAAATGATTAAAGGTAATGAACCTGGCTAGGGATGCAGCATCGATGTCTATATAGCGCGTTGTGAAAATTATGTTTCGAGCAGTTTCACCCACAGGTCGCAGCCGAACATAGCCGTTATCCAAGGGTAGGTGAAGACTACGCGGGATGGCTATTAAGGAGCCATGGTAGGCGGAATGTATATACTTAAAATTGATATTATTCTTTGCATTGCTTGGCTTTAATGGAAGTGATTGGTGCAAGGCGGAGACTTTCTCAACGAGTTCGAGCGAGGTGCGGCGGAAAGCAGAGACGGAAACGAGGCGTCTGGAGGATATTTGCGCGTGGCTAATAGTGTGGGTGAAGATTTCTATGTCGATTGTGGAGTCGGAGACTATGGCGGTGGGAATGGCGCAGGAGATGTTGTCATCGTAGATGCTTTGGGGGCGACCGGAGTGGGAGGCTATTGCTACCTCACAGCAGTAAATGGCCCAGAAGAGCCAGCTCTGGTGCAGGATTTCTAATTCGGGGAGGTTCTAGGCTTTGGCAGCTTGTCGGTGGAGGCCATTTGATTGGGTGAGGCGAGCGGAATTGGAGCAGAGCATGTACTCTAGAGCAGGACTGCCTAGCCTTCAGAATAAACGCTCTAATAATGTGTCAATGATCAGTATAAGATGCAGAGTTAGAAAGACCGTACCATGAGCACTAGTGCCTGTACAGCAGTGAGGCTAGCAGGAGTGTAGGTGAGCTCCGTATGTACAGAAAGAGAATTCTCAAAGTATTTCCAAAATTCTGCTTGAGCTTCATTGAAAGTCTTCATAGGGTCTTTCGATAACACATCACGACATCCAGACGCATACACGGTGTTTCGCAACGCAAACCATGATGAATCATCATGGAATTCAGATGGATGTGCAGACTTTGCTCGAAGACGAGTTTCGAAGGCGGGATGATGCACAACACCAAAGATTGCATAATGGCATTTTTCGAAATAAGCCGTTGGGAGGGGTGTGAGTACTATTCATAAATTGAGATGCAAGCAATCACGAGTCGGACTGCAGCATATCTCCATGTTGTATCTGAATCTAATTCGGGTGCGGGTGCTTTATTTGGATCAAGTTTTAAGTGCTTTGTGAAGCTCATTGTAAGAGAAATCCTGGACGCCTGTTCTTGCCTTTACCCATTGAATCCCTCGACATGTGCATATCGATAACCGGGATCCAGGCCCTATGTACTGTTAGAATAGCTCAGAAGAGATTTAGAGAGCAATTATCGTGGTTCTCCCAATTTACCTAAGACATGTCAACTAGTTGGTCTAATTATTGGATAACAGGGGTAGCTCATACGTTATAAGGAGTCGTATTTGTCGACTCTCCTTTGAAATAGTCGTTAGTCAAGGCAGAAGAATCTGTCGTTGACTGTGCCCTACAGAAGATTGCGCTGCCTGTTCGAGGCGAGGGTATTACTAGCTTCTTCGAGTCTCCCATCGTCGTCGTATCCAGGACCAGCATAGGTGTTAGTCGGTGATATATGGGCGTTTGAAGTCTGCTTAAGCCTCTCCACCGGTTGCGTCGAGTAGTTATGCATCGTTTCTGAAGGGGGGTCTTGAGGCTGTTCATACGTGGCGGGATTCCGAACAGTCTTGACTAGTTCTTGACCTTTGGGTAACTGTAAGAGTGGTTCCACCTGTACGAGTTGGTGCTTGAGCAGGATACTCTCTGGTTCATCTTTCCTGCGTTTCTTTCGTTGTGGAGACGGTTATACACACTCCTTGCCATGGTCCTCGAACGCCGTAAGCTCTTTAGTATTCAGAGGGATACACTTCATACAATGCAATTCCGATAGCGGACCCCATCGGTACCTAGTCACCCGTGAATATGACAGTATTTCGGGGGAGCAGAGCTCTTGAGGTCTTACATCTGACTTTCGACCACGACAAGTAGCTACATGCGATTGGGCACTTGCGCGCAGCAGACATTTGTTCGTCAATTGGAAGAGATAGATAAGCTACACAGAAGGTCATGTGATGTACACTGTGTTGTACCGTAAGGAAGGTGGGGGGACGAAAAATGAAGCTTGGTAGTGAAAAATTGCGGGGTTTGGTCGTTACTGTAGCCAGGCGTATTTCGGGCGTTTCGTGGACCAGGGGTTTGCGATCAACAGCACCACACGTCAGAAGTATAGCCTAGAGTTGGCCTACGGGCTCCAAGATACTCGCTTACTAACAATTATTGTATAAGAGGTTAAAATTTCTGGGAGCTGCTACGGAAACTTTACGATCTTTGAAAGTTTCGAAGTGCTTTTCTCCTCCGATGCTGTTTATTTGTATCAGTTGCTGATTCCTAATTGGCCGGCCAAGGGAGCGATGAGGGTTCAAAGATCCATGTATGCAGTATGATTATCCGCCGTATCTGGACTTGCTCAATTGTTCAGAACATGAAGCAGTACTAGTCTCAAGTTGTTCATTTGAGCTACTTGTGTAGGATGAAGCTCGTAAAAATGTCCAATAGCCTTAGTCAGACGTGATTGTCGATTGCAGTAAGCTGATCCGCAAGCGGGAATTTTTCACTTATGTTAACATCAACGAAGGCAGCAACAGCGCAGTGGCACAAGACAAATTACGGTCAATGTAGTTTCGTGGCGTCACCCATGGAGGATGTTGCTGAGACTGAGCTCTCCTACCAATCAATAAACTCATCAGATGCGACCGCAACCATCCTTCTAATCCACGGCGCCTGCTCCTCCCCTACAGAATACAAGCTTGCAACACCCTTCTTCCCTAAACATTATCACTTATTGATCCCCTCACTACCAGGACATGGATCTTCCACGCACATCAAACCCTTCAACCTCCCCCTCACATGCCACCTCCTCGCCTCCCTAGTCCGCAAGCACGCGACATCGGGCCAAGCCCACATAGTCGGCGTCTCTCTCGGCGCTCACGTTGCCCTCTACCTCGCAGGGCACTATCCAGATATTGTGCTGACCATTTTCGTATCCGGCTACGGGCGTTTCCCGCCACCGAGCAAATGGGTCGCGCCGCTGCTGCCCTATCTCGTCTGCGGCGGACAGCACGTGACAAATTCGCTACCGAAGCCCCTGGTGCGCTATTTTATGGACGGCGCATCCCTTGATCTCGAAGGCACAGGTGTCCGCAGCGTCCAGCTGTGCAGGCAGATCATAGCCGTGCTGTGCTCGACGGACGAGGTGAAGCCTGTGAAAGCAAGGTGTTTGGTTGTGGCGGCGACCAAGAGGGGCGTTGTACCGAGCAATGATTCTGTGGAGGATGCGAAGGTCGTGGGGAGGATTGTTAGATCGGGGAATGAGGAGAGCAGGGTAGTGCAGATGAGGAGTATGAGGCATCCTTGGGATATGCAGGCGCCGGGAGTGTTTGCTGGGTGTGTGGTTGCCTGGGTTGAGGGGAGAGAGTTGCCAAGTGAGATGGAGGTGGTGCAGATGTGAAGAGGGGGGTTGAGAATGTTTGAGGCGTGGTATTGGTTAATTTCGCGTTGTGAAGACGCGCGGATGATTGGAGAAGTTTTATAGACTAGGAAGCCGCTGTCGAGGAAGAGCTTCAGCTTGTGTATTTCGCACAGAATGAACGATCATCGAGACATATTTCTTGGGAAATACTGTAGCTTTAAGATTTTTTTAATATGGCAATATAGACGAGATACAACGAGCAATAAACGATATTAAACTCTTGTGCCTGTCTAACTACTTCCAGC
>Ga0335072_10009672_pt1 | contig 13901 bp, 12 predicted proteins | sample Lox_Sample_21_FD_206725 | JGI IMG/M metagenome (GOLD analysis project Ga0335072, IMG submission 206725) | Soil microbial communities from Loxahatchee National Wildlife Refuge, Florida, United States - Lox_Sample_2.1 | ecosystem: Environmental > Terrestrial > Soil > Wetlands | place: USA...
TTAACGACCGATTCCGTGCTATAACTTTGTCTTACCACCCGGAATTATGGCAATCTCTACCGGCGGAAAAGCAGAACGAGCTTGAGAATAGTCCAGAGTTCATCGCCATTGACGAGAAGGTGGAAAATCTCTCTCTTAAGCCCAAAGACGATGCAACGACCAATATAAGAGGGTGTCCAGGTTGAGAGTTGGTGACCAACTATTCTCCAAACCCACCTAATTCTCTCATCACATCTGCCACTGTCGGCCATTCTTCCAACCTCGTCCGCCTAATCGTCTCATCACCACACCACCTCACACATTCCATTATCGCCTCTCTAGCCTTCTCTAGATCCTTCAACACTGCGTCGCTCCCATTTCCCCTGGCACCCAACAGTCTACCCAAACCCCTTAGATGCCACATCCCCGGTCCCCGAAAACCTGTACATAGCATGCTACTTAACACTACCATCTGGCTCTCCACAACGTCGAGAACCGAGTGGTTGGAGAGAAATTGGCCGTAGAGAATTGAAGTTCCCATGTGCTCAAAGTCGGCGCGGTGGCCGCCCCATAATGACCTGATCTTCGGTAGGGGCGACTCACCGTATATCGATAGCAGTGTTGTGCAGCCGCGAGATGTTAACTCGGCTGCAGACGGAGGGTTGGACCTAAATGGGGATAGGGCATTAGTCAGATGACTTGACCCAGGGACAAATTAAGGAACAGCTTGTAACTGCTGTGTGCATGGGTTTTTACCATTGATCACTGAGAGTGCTTCGCTCGCTGGCAGTGGCGACATTACCCTCAGTATTGGCCAGTGCGGCTACAGCGGTGAGTACAGGTGGTATGCCAATAATTGTCCACTCTTTCATGAGTACATCGCGCAGGCGGAGCGAGACTTGCGAGTCGTCGTGGGAGTGTGATTTTGGAGGACTTGTTAGACAAGTGTACAGAGCCCCGATTAGTGTTGGATCCGGTGAGGCCACCAGAACCGTTGCCTAGAGCGTAAATGAGTCCCAAGGATAAAAGTGATGGTTTTACTTTCGCTTCAGTACTGTTGGAAATGTCGCGAGGAACTGGAGTATACCAAATCGGTCGACATCAGACAGGCAAAACACGAGACTCAAAGGACGATCTTACTTACGACTATGAGATACCAGGTCTCATTGCCTACAGACCGCGGCACAAGTTTCTGTACTCTCGTACACAACTCACTTATTGAAGAAGCGTTTGTTGCCATTAGGTTCGACTGGTTCTCCAGAGCCAAGATCGAAGCAGTGCTTGAATAAGGCTTCGTTGATTCGTAGTAAGCTTGAGAAGATGCTCGCTGCTTCCAACCCCGCTCTACAGGAGAGGTCCCGGTTTGTGGTTCTAGGGTGTAGCCTTGGCAGTGCCAAGCATAAAATAGCAGGCAGCATTTCGTAGCTTTACAACCATACAACCTTGCCTTATCTCACAGATAGTAGCAACGAGTTAATCCTCAGCAACACAGAGTTCAGTGCAGTTGCGAGGACAGCGAAGCCCTTGGGGGCAAGGCCCCTGGGGCCGCGCTGCTGATGATCTAACATAGGTCCTCCTACGAGCTCGTCGTCGCCGTCACGAACGGTTCCCCTCCGCTGTGACGACGACCCCCCGTCCGCCCTCGACGTCGTCGGGCGAGAAAATCCTTTTCGGACGAGCCAGCTTTGATTTCAAAGCAGAAGGCTCTAGAATTCCGGAGGAATATGACGCTCTTCGATTCCGTCAGAGATGGTGATGACAAGTCGCACGACTACCTCTCGAAGACGATGAATCTGGTCAGAATCCTTTATCCTCTCGAGCTGATCTGGCGTGTGGATAGAATATACGCCCATGCGAAAAGCAAAATCGCAAGATGGTTTCTCAGCTGCTTGTCCGTCCCCCTCTTGAACACCAGGCCAATGTTCTGCGAAGGCACAAGCCATCAAATTGTTGACTCCACAGAGGATCTCATGGCACAATGTTTTAGGTGGAAGGTTGCGTTCTCCCAGTGAGGTACGTCATGTCGATATACCGCTGATTCGTAAGCTGAGGCGTGAGTGATGATATCGGGGGGTAGACAGCTTCTTATTGGCTTGAAGCGAACTGGTGGGGAATGCAGAGATTCCGCCGTGAAGTGCAGGAGCTCAAAGAAAATGAAAGGGTACCGTCACGTAACTCATGGGCGACGCCGTCCCCTCAAGCCGCTACCACGACTACTTCAACTCATCTCTCCTCATACTTTCCGTCCGCGGAAGTACACCAAGAGGACGACTCCGGCGTCGAGTCTGATCAACTGAGTCATTGTTCTGCCTCAAGCACCTCTGGATCTCCGTCACATTCCACCTTGGAGCCACATCACCGACGGAAATATCTACGGACTGTACTTGGCCCCGGAACTCCTGCCGCACGGCGTTGTCTAATATTCGGAGGACACGCACTACAGCGTGACCAAGGCGTTGCGGCTACTGAAAAAGCGCGGGATCAAGATATGCCCTGCTATCATATTCGCAAACATTGGTACGAACAATGAAAGGCGTCATTGACAACCTCCCTATCATTCGGGAGACCCTTGATGACCTGGGATCAGCAAACACTACATCCACTGTGACGCCGCCCTGAGTGGCACGATCCTGCCCTTCGTCGATTTGGCCCAATCTTTTGGCTTCGATCACGGCGCTGACAGCCTCCCCATCAACGGCCCACGAAATGATTGGCTCCCTTGTACCGTGCGGCGCGATGCTGGCAAAGCGCGAGAACGTTACCGATATCCAGGCACCAGGTGGGTGCGTGGAATATATGGGCATTCTCGACACTACTCTGACGGGTTCCCGTTCCAGCCTAGCGCCGCTACTCCTTTAGTACGCCTTGATATTTTTCGATACGGCGGAGGCGGGTGAATTAGCTATGAAGAGACAGGTGCACAATGCGCTCGAGATGGCCTAGCATGCTGTCCGCCACTTGCAGCTCGCTGGGTTCCGGCCTGGCGACATAAGAACTCGTTGACGGTCACCTTTCCGCACCAGATGCAGGCCGTAGTGCGCAGGCGCGCTGCTTGCTCCGCAGCAGGAAATCGCGCACCACATTACCGTACCAAGCATGACCCGAGAGCAGGTTGGCACTTTCGTGCGCGATTTGAGTGTCGAGCTCGTCGAGCTGCAGAGCTCAGAACGACTTGAAACCTGATTGTATCGTTTGTGGGTCTCCGGGGTCAAAGCATCGTTCGTTGCGAAGCAAACGAAGCGGGTGACACGACCCTCATCCGTGGTGAAGTATTTAAGTCGGAGGATCGTTCGTGGCAGAGGCTCCGAGCGCCGGAGTGCTGATATATACGAAACCGCTTCAGCCGCAGTGCGTTCACATCTTTCTCAGACCTCCATTCTTCAAAACAGTCTGCCGACTTACACCCCTTGACTAAAATGAGTGTGCAAACTACTATGGACGGTGGAGTGTGCGCTCCGCAGCGTTCGAACACAACACCCTCAAAGAGCAGTCGATGTGCTTAGAGTTTCATCAACATACTGCCCTAATATGCCCTTGTTCAGGGCAGACTCTGGTTGGGGAACCACGAAAGATCTCCTTTTCGTGATTTGTTTCTCGCAAATATGAGCAAGTTCGACGTCTGGTAGAGAGCCCTTTGAAGCTCTCCTTTACGTCCCAGCCAATAAGAGCAACTGCTGACTTAATCAGGACAACGACGCAAAGAGCATCTAAGTGAACTTGAGGCCGCTCAGAAGGAGCAGGGTTCTGCTAAGGCCGAAGAGGTCGAAAGACTGCGTCGTCACAGGAGAATCAAACTCTTCTCAGAGCCTACCACTCCAATTCCAGCTCCCATGGCTCCTCCCTTAGCCCACAGGGAGGGCTCACCGGACCTTGGAGCTTCCAAATTGCTGGGGTAGCAATTTGGCTGATCTGCTCGGAGCTTAGACTTCCCCTGCCATATTGGGATGGACACGAAATGGTGGGAGCAGTGGTCAGGGGGGTTCAGCCTTTGCACAGAGATTGACGTGAGACACAAATCAGAGAAAGCTTCCTTAGGGAGCAGATACGGACAAATTTGAAGATACTGCACAACCACCACGGAATTCGCGTAACAAGTAGTAATTTCTGAGGAACGCTAAAATACTACTGTAGAGGGCTCGAATGTCAAGCTGGCGGACTCAGTCAGCCTTGGTGGTCAAAGAGAGTACAAGCTGACTTGGTGGCATGATGCCCGGCTTGCGAAAAAGTAGGATGTCACGTGAATAGCACACGTGACTTTCGTGCGTCATGTGAAGGCGGGGCATTCGAATTGCATCAAGTCATTGTTCTAGGTACAGTTCCCAAAGCTTTGTGATTTTGTGACCCGAGCATCTAGAGCACCAAAACTCTTTAATCTGATACTTACTAGAGCATTTGAATGTGAAGAGCTCAAGGGTAGTGCCAGGTCCTGGTCCGCGGCCCACAGGCATAACGATCCCTAGGGTGCCGGCTTACAGTTCTGGTAAACTTCCTGTATATATCTGCTCTGCAAAGGCGTTTGAAAGAAACCACTTAATGGAACTTGAGGACTTCTCCCTGAAAGCTAGTGATCCAGCACACCCTATCGACTATTTACAGTCGTCTAGCTCACAGAAGCAACAAAGCAGCATACCGGATAGCCGTCAAGACTGTAACGCAAGATGCAATTCAAATTTGACGGTAGAAGGTGTGGTTCCCAAAGGCTTGATGCAGGTAGAAAGACCGACTTCCTTCCGGCCTCAACCTGCTTCTCCGACACGAACCTATCATCCGACTAGCCGAAGCGAAATACAGAGCGTCATACATTGGTGGCTTCATAACATCGACATTAAACTCTCATATGATCTTGCAGGCTCATCAACTAAGGACGATCCACGCGATCACCTTGCCCTTGAGCGAACATTCCTGGCCTATATCAGGACATCGAACGCTTTCGTCTTGCTAGGAGTAGTCATTGTTCAACTCTTTATCTTGGCTGATGCCAATCGAACTACCGGAATCGTTCTTGCCGTATTCGTTCTTGCCATAGCGATCATGGTGGTGATGCTGGCATGCGCGAGGTTCTTCTACCAACAAAACCTCTTGCTGCGGGGCAGGACCACTGCAGGTGGATGGGATGTCATTTTTATATGGGCGTCCACGGTGGGGCTCTGCCTCGGGCTCTTTGTCGCTGTCCTCGTGTCATCCTGACTACGGTGAATTGCATTGGGTGTCCTACATTGAATGACAAGCTACTACATGAGGCTGAAGATGTAGTTCAAGTTTTCAGTAGAGGGTAAAAGCGTGTCATACTCTAACATATTCTAGAAGGTAACACCAACAGCGTCATCTCCTATATCCGACCAGGCACATCTCTGCCAACATATACGTCGACTCGTTAGAACAGTTGCGCCTCGATCTCAAAACCACCAGAGTCTAAGGGACCTTCAAAGGCACTTTCAAAACTGCATACCATTTGAATCCGGTTGAGGCAGTCTTCCACCTCTCATGTTGACCTGTATGGCTTGGTGGACCGACCTAGGCTCCGAGAGGCCGCTGTCTCGTTCCGACCGCCGCTTGACGAAGTCCTGCTCCTTGGTCCCCTCCCTAACATGCTTGTTCTCCGCTCGCTGCTTCTCAACTTGTCGCGTACCTCATCTCTCTCCATCCACCATCGGCAGGCTCGCGCGTCTCCGGAGGATAGTCATGGCCGGTGCATAGTTTGTAATGTAGTGGAAGGTTCAGCAAGGTATGCATTGATTTGTACAACACTGTTGCCGATTCACCAGGAAAGTTGCACCTGGCTAACCCGAAACTAGGGGTGAATATTGAGTCACCTGTGAAGACATTAGAGCTGATCAGAAGCCGATGTGATCAGGTGTGTGGCCAGGAAAAATGAAAACTTGAACTCCTCAAAGGTGTGGTTGAATGCTTGATCGAGTTGAGAGGCAGGCACGCCGTAGCGAGGCCTGAAGAGGGACTGGGCATCTTCGATTCGGCGACCAATGCAGACTTCAGGGCGCCGTGATTGCAATTTCTGCAGCTGTTTTTGGAGATATCAAGGTACTGTTAGATGGTTTGCACGCGCATGGGTCTCGAGAATATGGTTAACAGTGCAGAGTTACTTCAAGATAGGTGCCAAGAGCTCATTGGCAGACTTTGTGCTCAGCTGCCCGGCTGCGCGGCCATATCAAGGATGGAGTTCTATGACCACGGCTTGGTTGATTATCGGCTCTCCAACTACGTATTGCCAGGTACATGTTTTTGGTTCGAACATGGCGTGTATATGTGACTCAGTAAATAACAAACAAGTCTACCAAAATATCTCTGCACATGAACTCGATCCTAACCCCCCAAATCAAACAGGAGAAGTGCATGAAGGCCGATCAAGTTGAGTACGAGTTTCTTGGCCTTTGGGTCCCCGAAGATATGAAAGCCCGAGTCCCCGAACTGAGCCCTGTTCAGCCATTCCGCCAACCTCGAGATCTTATAGGATGTAATTTAACGAGGCTGGATTGTGTCACCATGAAGGAACTCGTCCAGACCGCTAGTCATCCTTTAATCCAAGGGAGAATTGGCATTGACGGGGTCAGAGGAGATTCGCGCCCCATTCACCATTGCAGCCGCCCAATGGATCTGGCCGAAGTTAGGCAAAGCCATGGCTTTGCCATGGCAAAAGCTAGATGGCAACTTCTTATCAATAGTTTCTCGCCTGGATTGTTCGTTGCTATCATTGAAAGATTAGCATCCAGAGCTTGCTGGCATATATCTGAAGGCCAGGTCATACCCTGTCTACCCATCTCAACTGACCTTACTGTTAATCTGTTTCACACTACTCTGAAAAAAGCTCTAGGCTGCAATATTGGATCACCCAGATATGTCGGTAGCTACACTGACGTCGATGACCGCCGGTGCGGTCTTTGGTGCCGCCTTAACAGCCTCCATGGTGTATCGACCAACCGTCATCATCAGTCAAATGCAAATGCGAGACTTCCACATGCTGCAAGCTTTCCTCACAGCTAGCGGAATCAGCGCAGTAGTCATGCTTGTCTTCGAGCGGCTGGGCATATCGCAGCGTAAAGTCCGCCCGAGCTCAACCCTCAACTGGTTCGGTCGCTACGACGCAAACATCCTCGGTGGCGCTCTTGTCGGGGTGGGGATGTCCCTTTCAGGGGCTTGCCCTGGCACGGTCATCGTGCAGCTGGCGAATGGTGTCAGATCAGGCATCTACGTTGCAATAGGCGCTGTCCTCGGCGGCTTCTTCCACGCAAAGTTTGGGAAGTCGTTGGCAGCCTACTGCCAACCTCCCCCCAATACCACCGCCGAAACAATCGGAGCGAAATTCAATGTTGATCCGATGAAGGTGTTCCTCGCATTTGAGGTGATGTGCGCCGGGGCTGTCGCCGTGACCAGCTGGGTCACGCCGAAAGAATCGCATGGCTGGCTCCACCCCGTTGCAGGAGGCCTCTGGATTGGCTGCGCGCAAGCTACATCTATCTTACTCACAAACACGCCGCTCTGCGTATCAGCAACCTACGAGCAGATCGGGAGATATATTTGGCGAGCACTTGGACAGACTAGCGTGGCTGCACCACCGCCGCCGCCGCGGGCTCTAACATTTGCTGTCGGCATCTTCGCAGGCAGTGCAGCTTTAGCCACCATTCTGCCACCAGCTCCGACCGAAGTCGTCCAAGTGTCGAAATTAAGCGCTGTTATAGGCGGTTTCGTAATGTTGGTGGGTGCGGGAGCTGCAGGCGGTTGCACGTCCGGCCACGGCATCAGCGGGCTTTCTAGCTTCTCTTTCTCGAGCCTACTTACGGTGGCAGCAATGTTCAGTGGTGGAATCATAACGGCAATACTTTGGACATAATTCGAGCATCATTGGATAACTTCTTAGATTGGAACCCGGCCTAGTGTACTCCAAAGCTCAATTGACGTGTCATATAATGGGCACCAGTATAAGCTAGCATGCATGTTGGAAGAGTGACCTGTTCAAATATGTACGACTCAGACATCTCAGTCTACTTTCTCTGCCTTTGGTGGATACATCTTGCCCTCCTTTTCTACTTTTGGTTTACATTGACATCTATCAGCGTCCGGAATAGGGTCCATAACGCTAGGTATATGATTGCCACAACCTCACCATAAACGCTTCTCTGTGGCTTGTCAGATCAAATAGATGTGGAAGGCAGGAAAAGGAGAAAATGAGAAGGGAGATTCGTAGAACTCTGGGAGACTAGGACATACGGCAATTCGAGCACGTTGCTTTTCTGCACATCTTCGTCAATTTACCCCTTGAAACGAAAGCTATCCTTTTACGACTACCAAGTGCCCGGCATCTGTTGTTCTTCTCAACACATCGATGTCGCGGCGAAGGTTTCGGGGTATGACGTAATTGATTGCACTAATCCTGAACTGGATACCCCGAGGGTGGATTCCCCTTCAGTAACCCCCTACCCCTGTCCAGGGCAAATACTCAAATTGGCTGCATTAGTTCGGCAGCACAACGTGGCCTTTGTAGCCCCGTCGTTATTACCACCATCCTGTCCTAGATGCCGGGAAAGTTGTTCGATGCCGGTAACCCCTGGATGGGTCTGTAAATAGAGGAGGTCCCCGAAAGTCACGCGATGCCGGTGCAGCTAGCACGAGCAGCAACAGCTCGGGAATCCTCCTTCATGGCATTTAGTCAATCAAAGGATATGGACCGCCAAACTTTTGTTGGTCGTAATCAAGTAGACCTGCTGAGTTCCGCGCTTGACGCATCTTTCGCGCCATCTTTTTAGAGAGGGCCAGCATTCATAGTAGCAGAAAAACTTGCAAGCATACAATCAAATGATGTGGGCAGAATGAGCGTAAGCTTCGACACCTCCAGAGAAGCTGAATACGCTGTAGAGTAGCAACTCTGCCCACTTCTAAAACACTTACAATTATGCATTCTGGACTGGGGGCGCGTCCTTCCTCGCTTGATACAGCTTTCGACCAAGTAGGCAGCAGCATGAAAGTGGTAGTGCCCCGCCCTCTCTGTAGGGGCCAGCCATCCTGACACCATGGTATAGGAACGGCAACCCCCAACTGAGGAGACGAAACCTAACAGCCAATTGAATGTGAGTCTCGTTCACTTCCGCATCATCTAGCATCACCAAACGGTTGGTATGAGTCAACAAGACGGATACCTCGGAGCTATCGACCGGAGCCATCCGCCGCGCCTCTACATAGGCATTGAGATACAGATCGGTAATTCCGTGGATTTAAAGAGTCGAGGGCGCAGAGTTGGGTGTACTCCTTTCGAAGATCAATTGTTACAACTTCTTGTAGCCTCTAATACCGAGGTAGTAGCTCAAGCGAGTAGTGGGGTGATATCGTTACCGAATCGAGTCCTTGGAATCTAGAAGATTTTCCCAAGCACTCTCTTCACATCTTCGCTGACAGGCTCTTCCCTCGTGGCAGCCGGCTTGGCAGGCCCTTCCAAAGGCTTTCCTTTGACCTCAAACTGCCTCCACGTCCTTTTGATATCTCCTGGCCCTTCCATCTTAGGGTCTTCCCCACCTTCTTCTCTGCCTTTTTTCCTCCTAGCCCTACTCCCCTCAATCCCCTTCATCTTCCTCCCTTTTTCCACACCCTCGACAAACCTCTTCGTCTCCCGCGCGAGCACCAATCTCTCCTCATCCCTCCTGCCCTCTTCCTCTCTCCGCTCCTCCCTCACGCCCGCCATTAACTCATCCCACCTCATGCCCCGTAAATACTTCATATTCCATACATCATCTCTGTAGAAGCCGCCCTTCTTCCCGCCCACTGGCGCCGCATTCAGTGTCTCGGCGCACCGTTTCGCCATGGATTTAGAGGCGAACTCGATCCAGCCTTCGGTGTAGAGCTGGCGTTTGGATGTGGGCTTGGCCTTGGAGCCACGGGGAGGTTTTGATGCCGGCGTGAGAAAAAGGCGAGTTATGGGGCTGAAGCCGCGCTGGATGAGGAGGTTGCGTAGGGCGGAGGGGCGGAGGTAGGGGGGCAGCGAGGAGAGGTAGATCACGCCTGGTGTTCTTTTCTTCTTTTGAGGTGGATCCTTGGATCGACTTCCGGTGATAGGTTCGGTGGATTTCTTCGTCCTTGTGGAGGAGTTTTCGGTTTTGGTGGAGGGTTTGCCCGTAGAATTTGTGCTAGTTTCGATCGCTGTAGACTGAGAAGGAGGTTGGAATGTTGGAATGGGAGCAACGTCGTTAATTGCGAGGACTTCATCATCTGCGTCGGATCCAGAGTCTACATCTGACAACTTGCGCCGTTTGGGCGCACGTTCTGAGGCGCGTGTCGACCCGCGACCTTTCGACTGTTCCGCCGCCTCCGAGTCATAGCCTTGGTCATTGTCGGATTCCTCGCTCGCAGATGCATCGAGAAAGGCATTATGCTTGTATGACATTGTGTTGGCTTGATATTTATACTCACTTAAAACGGTATATCTGGGCGGACACTCGTTGAAATCCCACAAAATTCTGGCTTGGCGGATATTTGGAGATGCGCCAAAGTCATAATTCTAGGCGTTTTAAGGTGCCTCACGGGGCCTTTTTCAATTGGATCTTACATGCACTTGGCCAATCGGAAGTTAACAACCCTAGAATTGCCGTTACGACTGGCTCTGATAAAGAATGCTTCCTTTAGCTTTTAAGGTCACATCTGAGCTCCCTTCGCCCTGAGGACTATGTGAATAGACGGTTTCCAACGCATCTTAGCCTGGCGACTCATGAAGCTGCGCTGCGAACTGCGTCTTGGTCGAAAAGCGTATCTGGTACTCCCTACGTCCCACGTTAGAGGCATCAAGCCCCGACACAAAGTACACTCAGCCAAGAATAGTAAAATCTGCTCCCCGGCTTACCCTGCTCCAGGTCTAGGGTGATGCCGCCCTGAGGTTGCATGAGGCTGGGTGAGCCTCACCCAGAACTCATCCGGCTCACCTTTGGTCACCGTGTGCAGGATCTATAAGGTTTCGCGAAGCTTCTCTGAAGTCAGACTTTTTGTAGCAACGCAGAAGACGAAAAGAAAAACCATGCTTGTATTTGGTGCGGAAATGTGCACGGGTCATAATTCCACGCTGTATTTTGCGCCTCCTACCAACCGCAAGCCATATCTAGCGCAGCCTAGTCATTTTCCAACCCTACACCTCATCTACTCGCTTAATCTTCAGCGATCTGACTCCCAGCTTGGTTATCTTCGTTACAACGTCTACCAGGTTCATCGACGTCATAATCTCCCCAACAGTGCCCGCAATCGGGTTCCAGATGTAGTACCTGCTGCCAGACTGAAACATGTACATCTGGTGGTCGGACTCTCGGCTGCTGCACATGATCGGTTGGGGCGATTTCAGGCCGTGGTCTTTAGCCATATTGTCCCACCGGTGATTGTAGTTAATCACCTTTTTGTCTGTTGTCCAGCCATTTGGTGGAATTATCTTGGATCATAGTTAGCAGAATCAACCCGGCATCTAATCAGAGAGCACGCACAGTGATATTGCGAGGCAGAGAGCCAGGTGCAGGATCCATAGAGGGTTTGGCGAGGCTTCAGCCATCTGTCTGAAGTTGGACTTATTTGTAGCAGCACAGAAGAGGAAAAGAGAGGCAGTCCGTCAAAGTGTGTGTTGACATCGAGCGTGAGAAAAATGTGAGTGGTAAGTAAAGTGAGAGGTGAATGATTAGATAAGGAGAATGAAGGATCGATCTAAGAGAAAACAAGCTCTGAAGGACGATGCTGAGAAGGATCAAGCTGACGGACTCAAATCCAACAGCCATAGGGCATAAAAAGGTCCAATAAAGTCAATTGTGGCGACACTTTTGGGACGTGGGTTTTACTCCGTACAGTGCGCGCTACTGGCAAGGCAAAAACGTTGATTCGCTGCCCCCGCTTTCAGCTGCAGCTACGGCACTAAAAAAGCAACATTCTACATGTGGAGATGTATGTGCGAGATTGGAGCAATTTAACTTTGTGTGCGGATCAACACGACCTTGAACGAGAGTGTTGCGACGGAATGTAGTCTGTATGACGACTTCGCACGCGAACACCAGCTTTCCCGGGGACAACAATAGAGGTGCTCAATTCGGCAGTGTCGTGGGCAACGTCTCTCTCAACTTCGTCGATCGTGGTGGTGCGTCGGTTGTGGCGAGCAGCGTGGTAGATACGAACACTAATGGAACGTCTAGCTACAGCAGAAAGCTCAGAACGGAGGCCCAATCCGTCCTCCACGGTCCCTTTCTATCATGATCCCGACTTTGTCGATCGAGGGGACATCCTCGCCCAGATCGATCAAAAGTGTTCTGCGCCAGCCTCTCGGACAGCCTTGGTTGGACTAGGAGGCGTTGGGTGAGGAGCCGCTTCTACTCCTATTGAATATCTACGAGCGAGGTTCTGAGTGGTCATTAGAAAATCGCAGCTGGCCATCGAGTACGCGTACCGCCTCCGAGCGAAGTCTCCGCAGACATGGGTGTTTTGGGTTCATGCGAGCACGCGAGCCAGGTTCGACGAAGGCTACAAGATGATTGCAGATGCGCTGAAGCTCAGGGGCAGGGACGACCCCAAGACCGACATCCTACAGCTGGTCGCTGGTTGGCTGCGTGACGAGGCGAATGGCCGTTGGCTCATGATACTGGACAATGCAGATGATGCTGCGTTGTGGGTCGATCAGAGCCACTCCAGACCGGTCACCGCAGCCGGAGACTTAGCTGCAATGGCGGGAGCCTTGTCAGACTTCATTCCTCAGGCTCACCACGGATCGATCCTCATCACCTCTCGCACCGAAGACGTCGCTGCCAGATTGGCGGGCAACTACAAGGACATAGTAGCAGTCAAAGCCATGGACGAAAGACAGGCCCTGACACTGCTGCGGAGAAAGCTTACTAGCAGCTTTGATGAGAAAGATGGGGCTGAACTGGTCTGCGCTCTCGACTATATGCCTCTTGCAATCACCCAAGCCGCTGGGTATATCAACCGACTGGCCCCTCGAAGCTCGGTATCCAAGTATCTAGACCAGCTTCGCAAAAGTGACAAGAGTAAAGCAAATCTGCTTAACAGGGATGCGGGCGATCTGCGCCGGGACCCGCGCGTATCAAACTCTATCATCACCACGTGGCAGATTTCCTTCGAGCATATTCGCGCGGCGAGACCTTCTGCTGCGGGACTGCTTTCGCTGATGAGCTTTTTCAACCACCAGGGCATTCCGGACTTTGTGCTTCGTGAATATGTCAATAGCGCGGACGGATATCCTGAGGAGGATCGCGAGTTAGAATTCGAGGATGACTTGGCAACGCTAAGAAGCTACTCCCTGGTTGTGGTAGACATAGCGGGCCACACGTTTAAGATGCATCGACTTGTGCAGTTCGCCATGGGAAGGTGGCTGGAATCGTACGGCCATTTAGACCTATGGAGGCGGAAGTTTCTCAAGATAATGTCGACAACATTCCCGACAGGAAACTTCGAAAACTGGGGTGTATGTCAACGATTGTTCGCGCACGCAGAAGTAGTAGGAGCGCAAGAGCCGACTGATGAGGATTCCTTATGCGAGTGGAGTGGAATCCTTACCAATGCTGCCTGGTATGCGTGGGCGAAAGGAATGTACGGAGTAGCAGAGAAGACCATCAAAAGAGCAATAAGCGCGAGAGAAAGGGTACTGGGGATGGAGCACACTGACACGCTAACAAGTGTGAGCCTCCTCGCTTTAGTGCTGCAAGACCTGGGCAAGTACGAAGCAGCGGAGGAGATGAGCCGACGAGCATTAGAAGGGAGGGAGAAAGTGCTGGGGAAGGAGCACCCTGGCACGCTGACAAGCGTGAGCAACCTCGCTTTAGCGCTGCAAGACCTGGGCAAGTACGAAGCAGCGGAGGAGATGAGCCGACGAGCATTAGAAGGGAGGGAGAAAGTGCTGGGGAAGGAGCACCCTGGCACGCTGACAAGCGTGAGCAACCTCGCTT
>Ga0335072_10009673_pt1 | contig 13898 bp, 7 predicted proteins | sample Lox_Sample_21_FD_206725 | JGI IMG/M metagenome (GOLD analysis project Ga0335072, IMG submission 206725) | Soil microbial communities from Loxahatchee National Wildlife Refuge, Florida, United States - Lox_Sample_2.1 | ecosystem: Environmental > Terrestrial > Soil > Wetlands | place: USA: Florida...
AGGACGAACTGGCCAGGATCCGGCGCCGCCACATCGGCATCGTCTTCCAGTTCTTCAACCTGCTCGAGGGCGTGACCGTACTGGAGAACGTGGCGCTGGCCGCGATCATCGCGGGCCGCAAGCGCCGGGCGGCCGAGACGCGGGCGCGTGACGTGCTGGACTTGCTGGGGCTCAGCGACAAGGCGGCTGCTACCCCCGGCGTACTGTCCGGCGGACAGCGCCAGCGTCTGGCCATCGCACGGGCACTGGCCAACGAGCCAACGCTCGTGCTCGCCGACGAGCCGACCGGCGCGCTGGACTCCGACGGCGGACAGGAAGTCATCGAGTTGCTCCGCCGCCTGCACGCGGGAGGCCAGACCATTCTGCTCGTCACGCACGACACTGCAGTAGCCGACGCAGCCGAGCGCGTCGTCCGCATGCTCGACGGCCGCGTTACCCCCGCTGCCAGTCAGCAGGGAGCGGCCGTCCCGGCACAAGCGCTATGACCGAGGTGCCGACTGTCAGGGCAGGCGAAGCGCCGGACGTGATCGCCGCGAGCTCGTCGCACCAGGGGCCGGCGCCAACCGGCGTCAGGCGGTTCGTGACTGGCGTCGCGTGCCCTGCCGGTGCCCTCGCATTGACAGTCATTGCGCTGCTGACCAGGCACGTACTTCCTGACCTGCAGTGGGTCGGCGCCGGCCTACTGATCGCCGCAGCCGTCTCGGCCGTCATGCTTGCTCGTTCTGCCGAGCGCACGCCGCAGTGGCAGGTCGCCGCAGGCACAATGACTGGCTCGGCGGCCTTCGCCTGTTACCGGCTGGCTCTGAACGCGACGGGCAGCGCCCACGATGACGCCATTGCCATCTGCACCGGCGCCACGCTGATCACGATCGCGATCTCGGTGCACCTGGTCCTTGCCCTGCCCGACGGACGACTCACCCGGCCGCCTGTCGCCGTTCGGGCACCGGCTCAGCCAGGCCGTCCCGCCCAGCCGAGCCGTCCCCGGCGGACCGCAACGATCCTGGCCTACGCGGCCGCCATCGCTGCTGGCCTGGCGCTCGGCATCCGGAACCTCGCCGTCAGTGTCCCGGAGGGCGCCGTGGTCTGGGCAGCTGCCCTCGCTCTCGCACTGCCGGCTGTGCGCCTCAGATACCGAGCCGCGGCCGGGCGGGATCGGGAACGGCTCCAGTGGATCGGCGCTGGCGCGGTCCTTGCGGCGGGCCTGGGGCTTGCCGCCGGAGTACTGCACGTGCTCGTCGGCTGGCCGGTTCCGGTAGCAGCCACGGCGGCGGCCTGCACGGTCCTGCTGCCGGCGGGGATGATCGCGGGCGAGATCCGCCCGCTGGCGCCGGCGGCTGGCCGGGTTCTGGTTCAGCTCATCGCAGTCGCCGGCTTCACCGTCCTGGTCGCCGTCGTGTACGTGATCATCGTGCTCGGTGTCGGCAGGGGTCCGGCGGACGCTAGCGACCGCGAGCTGCTCGGGCTGTCCATGCTGGCGGCTGCCATCGCGGCGATCGGTTACCTCCCGGCCAGGGAACGGCTGCTGGCCTGGGCAAAGCATGCCGTCTACGGCGCACGTGAGGCGCCTGACGAGGCGCTGCGCACGTTCGGTAGCCGGCTGTCCCGCGCGATCCCGATGGACGAGCTGCTCCTCCAGCTCGCGGAATCCCTGCGCAAGACCATGAAGCTGACCAGCGCGGAGGTCTACACGGGCAGCGGCGACATACTGGAACGCGCCGTGTCAGTGCCGGACTCCGGGCCGCGAAACGTCGTCGTGACTCCGCGGGAACGGGCCGTCGTCACCAGGGCTGGCGTCTCCGGCAGCGCATGGGCCACTGTCTGGCTCCCTGCGCTGCTCGATGGGCGCGAGGCCGCGCAGTTGCGCGTGGCCCCGGTCAGTCATGCCGGGCAACTGCTCGGGCTCATCGTCGTCGAGCGTCCCGCCGGCGGCGATAGCTTCACCGACGAGGACGACCGCGTGCTGACCGATCTGGCCCGCCAGGTCGGGCTTGCCTTCCACAACGCGCAGCTTGACTCCGCGCTGCAGAACACGCTTGATGAGCTGCGCGCCCAGGCCGACGCCCTGCGCGAGTCACGCGCCAGGATTGTGGCCAGCGGTGACGCCGAGCGCCGCAGGCTGGAGCGCAACCTGCACGACGGCGCCCAGCAGAATCTCGTCGCGTTGGCGGTGAACCTCCGGCTCGCCCGCGACATGCTTGATGAGCCCGAGGCCGCTGGCGAGATGCTGGACCAGCTGGCCGAAGATCTGAAAGTAACGATCGCAGACCTGCGGAACCTCGCGCACGGCATCTACCCGCCGCTGCTGGCCGACAGCGGCCTCGGGCGAGCTCTGGAAGCCGCGGCCAGCCGCAGCCCGCTGGCGGTCAGTGTGACAGCGCCCGGCATTGGCAGGTACTCCGCCGACATCGAGGCCGCGGTGTATTTCTGCTGCCTTGAAGCACTCCAGAACGCCGCCAAGCACGCGCCGGGCGCGAATGTGGAGGTGCGGGTGTGGGAAGAGTCCGGTGGGCTGCTGTTCTCTGTCCGCGACGACGGACCGGGCTTCAACGTGGCACGTGCGCGGCACGGCCACGGCTACACCAACATGGCCGACCGGCTCGGCGCCATCGGCGGAACCGTGCGCTGGCAGTCGGAGCCTGGCCACGGCGCCACCGTGCAGGGCTCGGTCCCGCTTGCCTGAACCCGGCCTGCTTACCTGAACTCCCTCAGTCCGGTCCCGGCCACCCGTCTTCGCGATGGGCCCAGATTCGGCGCAGCATATCGATCCCGAGCTGCTCCTTGTTGACGTATCCGGCCGCGCCACTGGCACCGGCATCCGCAGGCAGATCGCGAACGTCGTAGGTGGAGCACAGGATCACGACTGTGTCCGGATGTGCGGCCAGGATCTCTCTCGTTGCCTCGATGCCGCTCATTTGCGGCATGTTGATGTCCATCAGTACGAGCTCCGGATGGAGGCGATCGGCTAGCTCGACAGCCTCGTGGCCGCTGCTTGCCTCGCCGGCTAGCTCGAACTCGTCTAGTCGCCGGAGCACAGCCTTGGCCGCGAGCCTGAACTGCGCCTGATCGTCGACTACAAGCACCGAATGCGAACTGGCCACGTGATCAGTCTCGCACGGCTGCGAGGCGCCACCCAGGGTGCTGACACCCGGCACCGCAGGAGGGTAGCCTCTGTCAGCCGACCGCCTGCGTCTGGTTGAGGTACATCAGGACGGCCTTGACCCGGCGGTTGACGTCGCGTTCCTCGGTCAGGTTGAGCTTGGCGAAGATCGAGTTCGTGTGCTTCTCGACCGCGCGCTCGGTGACGAACAACGCTGCCGCGATGGCGGAGTTACTCTTGCCTTGCGCCATCCCTGCCAGGATCTCCAGCTCCCTGGTTGTGAGCGAGGCAAGGCCGAGCTGATCGTCGTGCACGCGTGATCGCACGAGCTGGTCGACCACCATCGGGTCTATTACGGAGCCACCCGCGGCGACCGCTCGGATCGCGCCGGCTAGCTCGTCGACGTCGCCGATCCGCTCCTTGAGCAGATAGGCCCGGCCCGCCGAGCCCCTTTCGAGCAGCGCGACCGCATAGCCGGGCTGCGCGTACTGGCTGAGTACCACGACGCCGGTGCCGGGAAGGTGGTCGCGGATCCATGCCGCCGCCTGGATCCCCTCGTCGCTCCCGGTGGGCGGCATCCTGATGTCGGTGACCACGACGTCGGGGCGCTCGCGCTCGGCCAGCGCGAGCAGGCCCGGAAGGTCGCCGGCAGTGCCTGCCAGCTCCATGTCGGCATTAGCGGCGACCAGCCGAGAGATCCCCTCGCGCAGCAGCACGTGGTCCTCGGCCAGCACCACCCGAATTCTGGTCATCGCGGCAGATCGTACGCGCTCCAGGTAGCCGGGTGCTATCACACCGGTCAAGGGTGGTGCCGCCACTCCTGCCCGCAGCGGCCAATCCGGCGCACAATTGCGCCATGACGATCGCGTTGTATGCGTGCCGGGCCACCTGGCGGCAGATGTGGCGGGTCACGGTGCTCGTCGCGATCATCGGCGGCCTGCTCGGCTCGGTCGCGCTCGGAGCGCTGGCTGCTGCCCGCCGGACCGATTCCGCCTACGGCCGGTACCTGCAGTCGGTAAATGCCAGCGATGTCATGGTGGACGTACCCGGCCCCTTCCTATCCGTGATAAAGGCAATCGAGCGCGCGCCGGGTTCGGTCTCGAGCGCCGCCTGGATCGGCGTCGGTGCCAATCCCGTGATTCGTGGCAAGGTCGACGACTCCTTCCTGACCAACGCGCTCACCGGCAGCCTGGACGGCGAGTTCTACCGGCAGGACAAGGTCACAGTGCTGGCCGGGAAGCTGCCGCCGCCAACCGCCGTCGGCGAAATTATCCTCACACAGAGCATGGCCGACGCCTTCCTGCGCCAGGGCACGCAGTTTCGCGTCGGCGATCGCATGACGTGGCAGTTCTACCGGCAGCTGCCGACCAGCCAAAGCCCGATTCCCGCCGCTCGTATGACCTTCCGGATTGCGGCGATCGTGAACACGTCCCCCGCCCTGGTCGATCAGTTCGACGACACCACCAGCGCGATCCTGACACCGGCCGCTACTGAACAGATCCTCAGCGTCCCCATCAGCAAGGGCTACGAGTGGGGATTCGGATGGGCGTCGCTTCGGCTGCGCGACGGCGACGCAGGCGTTCCGGCGCTGCAGAGCTGGCTGACTCGGTACTCGCGGAGCCTCCAGAAGAACCCGTCGACGGCGGAGTACGGTCCGATCACATTCTCCATTCGCCGGCTTGCGGTCATCAAGCAAGCGGCCCAGCAGGCTATCGAGCCGCAGGCGCTGGCACTGGCCGTTCTGGGCGGGCTGGCGGCGCTCGCGCTCATAATTTTGATGGCGCAGGGGTTGGCGCAGTTGCTCAGCCGACCAGCGGCCGATGCGCTGACGCTTCGAGCTCTCGGCGCCAGCCGACCCGAGGCGGCAGCAGCGGCCGCTGGATGGGGCATCGTCACGGTGCTCGGTGCGATGCTGCTGTCGGTCGCCGGCGCGATCGCTGTATCGCCGCTGGCGCCCGTCGGCCCAGTCCGGGAGTACGACCCGGCCCGCGGCTTCCAGGCCGACTGGCTGGTGCTCGGCGGGGCCGGCACAGTGCTACTCGTCATTCTCCTGGTCCAGCTTGCCTGGCTCGCCTGGCGCGGGGTCCGCCAGGGCCGTGAGCTGCCCCCGGCGCAGGCCTCCGGACTGGTGGCGGCGGTCAGCCACGCTGCACTTCCGGTAACCGTCGTTACCGGACTCCGGCATGCGCTGGAGCGCGGTACCGGCAGGCTCCGAGCTCCGGTGTTGGCGACGCTCACGGGCTCGATCGTCGCGGTGATTGCCCTGGTTGCGGCCCTGGTCTTCGGCGCCAGCCTGACCGGTCTGACCACGCACCCGGAACGGTACGGCTGGAACTGGACGCTGCTCGTTGAGTCGTCAGGCGGATGGGGCAGCTGGCCGACAGGCAACCTCGATCCCCTCGATCGCAATCACCTGATCGCCGGTCAGCCGGGCCTGCTTGGCTGGTCGGAACTCGGCTTCGGCCAGCTGACCATCCACGGCACCGAGGTCCCGGTGATGGGCATCCAGGGCCACCCCGGCCGCCCAGTCCAGCCGCCGACGACCAGCGGGCGTCCGCTGACGGGACAGAATCAGATCGAGTTCGGCACCGTTACGATGCGTCAGCTCGGGTTGCACATCGGCGAGCGGATCCGGATCAACTCCGTCCCGCTGACCGTCGTCGGAACCGCCACACTCCCGTCGTTCGGGGTTGTGCTCACCGACCATGTCTCGCTCGGCCGGGGCGCGATGATGGACGAAGCCACGCTCCTCACGATCCTGAATTTCCCGCTGAACCCAAGCCCGAGCCAGTATGAGGAGGCGGTCTCAACGCCGGCGTATCCGGCGGCGGCAATCTTCGACCTCAGCTCCAGCCACGATGCCAAGGCGCTGGCGACCAGGATCATCCACTGGGCCGACCTGTCGGCAGAGAACGCGGGGTCCTTCTATACGTTGCCTCCACAACTGGGCGCGCCCGTCCGTGACGCCAGCCAGATGGGTAGCCAGCCGCTGACGCTCGCCATCTGCGTAGCGGCCGCCGCCATACTGGCGCTTGGCCTGACGATCCTGGCCTCGGTGCGCGAGCGCCGCCGGGACTTGGCGCTGCTCAAGGCACTCGGGCTGCGCCCGCGGCAGCTGCGGGCGGTCGTCGGCTGGCAGACCACCACGATCCTGGTGATCGCCGCGGCGATCGGTGTGCCGCTGGGTATCGCAGCAGGCAACTGGGCCTGGACGACGTTCGCCGACTCGATCGGCGTGGTGCCGTTCTCGGTGGTGCCCATCACGGCGCTGCTGGCCGGGATAGCCGCGCTGCTGGTGGCCGGAAACCTGCTGGCATTGTGGCCCGCGCAGCTGGCAGCACGAGTACTCCCGGCCGCCACGTTCCGCACCGAGTGAGCCGGCGGTTTAGCCGTGCTCTCCCTTAGCCCGGCGCAACATCAGCGCGGTCGGGCCTAGCGTGCCGGCAAGCGTCAGCGCCAGCACGATCACAGTCAGCGTCACCCCGGCGGTCACCGGGACATACGGCCAGGTGCCAGTGATCGCCCTCGTCATCGTGGACAGGGTCACTCCGCCGGCAGCCACGCCGAGGGCGATGCCCGTTCCGGCCAGCATGGCTGACTGCCACGCGGTCGCGCCGAGCAGTTGGCCGGTTGTCGCGCCGACCCGCCGGAGTAGGAGAAGTGCCTGACGCCGGTCCAGCGTCGTCATCACGAGCGTGTTGACCACGGTGACTGCGGCCAGTAGCAGGATCGACGCGAGGATCAGGTTGTTCAGGTAGTCGGTCTGCGACTGCATTCGCTGATTCTGGGCGTTGACTAGCTGGCGGCTAGCCACCTGCAAGCCTGGAAAGCGGTCCTGCACCCTGGCGAGCGCGCCAGGGTGCGGTCCCCGCAGCAGGATCTGGCCGAGCTCAGGCGAGGAGAGATGACCGGCGGCGGCGCGAGCCGGAATGAGCACGTCGGCGAAGCCGAACGAGCGGGCGAAGATAGCCGACACCCGCGCCCGGTAGGGCGAGCCGTCCGGCAGCCACGCGGTGATAGTGCTGCCGACATGAACGTCCATGTAGTTGGCGCTAGCCTCGACTGCGCTGACCGCGACCTGGCCCGGCCGCAGGCGAGTCAGGTTGCCTGCGGTCACGTCCAGGTTCAGGACACCGGGCAGCGCGGCGCCGCTGACGACCTCTCCGGAGATCGTGTCCAGGTCGGGATCGGTCACCGTGATCTGCGCCGACGTTAGCCCGAGCGCGTCGCGTACGCCCAGCTGGCGTCCGACGGCAGCCAGCACCGCCGGCGAAACCCCTGGGCCGGGAGCGGTGACTACCCCGGCTGCGGTGAGCCGCTGGCCTTGCTGCACGCTGGCCGTGTGTCCGACGGTGCTGTCGAGGAAGTAGACGGTTCCGGCAAATGACAACGACAGGGCGACCGGGAGGATGGCCGAGGCCATCCGCCGTGGCAGCGCGCGGACTTCTGCCATAGCAAGCCGGCCCGCTACTCCGCCCGCCCTGGCTGGCAGCCGCAGGAGCAGTTCCGCAAGCGCGACGAGCAGCGGGCCTAGTAGCGCCATCGTCACCATCAGTGCGAGCAGCAGGGACAGCGCCGTGCCCAGCTGCTCAGTGCCGGCGCCCGAGCGGGTGATGGCAACGACCAGCGCCACGCTGCCGGCCAGCCCGGCCAGGCCGAGCAGGGTGCGGACCGGGTGCGGCCACCGCCGCCCGACGACCGACTCCCTCAGGGCGTCGGCGGGAGCGGCCCGCCCGGCACGGCGAGCAGCAAGCAGGCCTGACAACGCGCCGATTACCACCCCGCTGACAACCGCGATGAACAGCAGCCACGGGCTCGTCCACGCGGTCGCGCCCACCGGGAGCAAGTCGTTGCTCACCATCCCGTGCACCGCGAGCACGGCCAGCCAGCGGCCGGGCAGCCAGCCGAGTGCGCCACCAGCCACGCCGAGCGCGGCCAGCTCGGTGACGACGGCGAGGCGGACCTGGCCGGCCGTGGCACCCACCGCGCGGAACAGCGCGAACTGGCGATGCCGCTGGCTGACCGACAGCGCGACCGTGCCCGCCACCACGAACAGGGCGATGACGATGATGTCGGCGCCCGCGCTGCCCCCGAGGCCTTCGATGTTGGCGTCGTCGCCTGCTACGGCCGGGTCTTCCGCCGCGCCGCGGGCCGCGCCGGTCGCCACGGTGTACCGGCCACAGGTGACCGACCTGACCTCGGCCGCGAGTGCACGCGGCCCCGTTCCAGGCCGGACGATCACGCCGATGAGGTCAGCCTGGCCGGCATGCCGGTAGAGGGCCGCCGCCTGCGGCGGGGCGAAGAAAACCGAGCTGGCCGATGCGGCGTCCGCCCGCCCGTCGGAGGCGATGCCGCTCACTCGCAAAGCGGCCATGTCCTGTCCGGTCAGCCGCACCCGGCTGCCGACGCGCAGGCCGGCTTTCCGCGCCAGCTGCGCGCCGACGACGATCTGGCCAGCCGCAACCGGCGGCGAGCCGGCCGCAAGCCGGAACGGCGTCAGCCGGGCGCTGACCCAGCTGTGGCCGGTGAGTGGTGCTGTAGCCGCACCAGTGAGGACCCGCCCGCCCGGCAGGGTCAGGGCGACGGGGAACGACTCGTCCGGGATGGCGGCCTCGACGCCGGACAGCCCGCTGATCCTGGCCGCCAGCGTCGCCGGGACGCGCCGGTAGTCCGGCAGCGGCACTGTCTCCGGGGCGCCGCCTACGCGGACTGTGAGTTGCTGGTTGCCGGTCACGACGACGGCGGCGGCAGCTAGCCGGTCCACGCTACCGGTGGCCTGGCTACCGGTACCGATGAAGGAAGCCGCGATTACGATGATGAGTGCGGACATGGCGAGCGCGACCAGGCTGCCGATCAGCGGAGCGGGCCGGCGCAGCGATGCCGCCAGGACGCTCGTCATCGCCGTGCTCCCTGCCGCTGCAGGATGGCGCCGACGGTCGCGGCATCGGGGACGGCCAGCTCGGTGACAATCCGGCCGCCGTCGAGCACGAGCACCCGGTCGGCCCGGCTGGCGACGGCCGGATCATGGGTGACGATCACCACTGCCCGGCCAGGATCACTGGCCGCCTGGCGCAGCAGGCTGAGGATGCCATCGGCCGTGACCACGTCGAGTGCCGCTGTCGGCTCGTCGGCAAAGATCACGTCGGGGCTGGTAATCAGGGCTCTGGCAATGGCGGCGCGCTGCTGCTGCCCGCCCGAGAGCGTGTGCGGGAGGCGGCCCAGCTGCGCGCCGATTCCGACTGCTTCGCCAAGCCGCGCGACTACGTCCCTCCGTACCCGGCGACCATCCAGACGCAGCGGCAGCGCGATGTTCTCGGCGGCCGTCAGCGTTGGCACGAGGTTCAGCGCCTGGAAGACAAACCCGACCTGGCGTCGGCGCAGAACCGACAGCTTGCGCCGGCTGAGCCCAGACAGCTCCGTGCCGCCGATCCGCACCGTACCGGAGCTCGGGGTGTCGAGGCCGGCCGCGCACTGCAGGAGCGTGGACTTGCCCGACCCGGATGCGCCGACGACTGCGGTCAGCGACCCGCTGGCAAAGCTCACGGTCACGTCGCTGAGGGCCTGCACGCCGTTGCGCCGGGTCCCATAGCGCCTGGAGACGCCTTCGAGGACGACCGGATCGGAAGGCAGGAACGGCGGGCTGAGGTCGGTGCCGCCGGCGGCGCGCGCAGCACGGTCGCCGGCATGGGGGAAGTTGGTTCTCGCTTGCATGCGTTCCAGCCTGCTGTTCGAGGCCACCGCAGGCATTGCGGTGCTCACCCGAATAGGGGTAGGGCTAGCCCCAGTGGGATCAGGGGGCGGTCGGGATTACCGCGCACGGCCCGACCTTCCTACGCTGAGATCATGTACTGTTCCCGGCTCGGCGTCCTGCCATGGTGAGCTGGCCGGGCACGACGCGCAGACTGCACCCGGCCGCCAGGGTGCTAGCCGATCCGTTTGCGCCGGACACCTGGCGCCGGACCGCAGCACTGGCTGTGTGCATGCTGGCCGGAGCCATCTTCTGGGCCGCCGTCGTGTTGGCTTTGGCCTTGGCGGCGGCGCTGAGCTGGGTCGTCGCCGTGGGGCCTCTCGTGCTGGCGGCGGCGCTGCGGCTGGGAGCGTGGCTAGGCGGTGCCGATCGGCGGCGGATCAGCCGCTCGTACGGGCTTGCCATTGCGCCCCCGCGGCTCCCGGTACGCCAGCCCGGCGAGACGCTGATCGAGGCCCAGCGCGCCTGGCGCCGCAGCACGGCCGCCTGGCGGCTGGTCCGCTATCAGATGATCCGCGCCCCGGCGTGCGGGGCGGCGATCTTCGTGCTGGTGCTGTGCTGGTGGACGGTCATCGCGCTGCTGCTCGTCGTGCCGCTGCGCGGGCGGCCGGCCGCGCCTGCGTTCACAAGCTGGTTCTTCGGGCATGGTGTCCTCAGCACCGGTGCGGAGGTAGCCGCGGGCCTCACCGGGCTTGCCGTGTTCTTGCTCATCCCGCCGCTGACCAGGGCATTCGCCAGGCTGGATGCGGCGCTCGGGCAGCGCATGCTCGGGCCGGACCGTACCGAGATCCTCGTCGGTGAGGTCAGTCGGCTAACAGAGTCGCGAGCGCGGGCAATTGACGCCGGAGACATCGAGCGGCACCGGATCGAGCGGGACCTACACGACGGTGTCCAGCCGCGGCTGGTATCGGTGGCGATGCAGATCGACCAGGCCAGGGCCCGGATGGCCCGCGACCCGGCCGCAGCCGGCGAACTACTGCGGCAGGCCCACGCCGATGCTAAGGAAGCGCTGGCTGACCTACGCAGCATCGCGCGCGGCATTCACCCGGCCATCCTGGATGAGCGCGGCCTGGATGCGGCGCTGTCCGCCCTGGTTGCCGGGGCCCCGGTACCAGTAGCAGTGTCGGTGCGGCTAAGCCGACGGCCCGGCCGTAACCAGGAGGCCGTCGCCTACTTCACTGCAGCCGAGGCGATCGCCAACCTGGCCAAGCATGCGTCGGCGAGCGACGCGACGCTCCGGATCAGCGACGAGAGCGGTGCGCTGGTGGTGCTGGTGACCGACGACGGTTGCGGTGGGGCGGTCGTAACTCCCGGTGGCGGGCTAGCGGGCATTGCCGGCCGGCTGGCCGCGGTGGACGGCAGCCTGTCGGTGGAGAGCCCGCCCGGCGGGCCGACGACAGTGACGGCGGTGATCCCGTGCGAGTTGTGATTGCCGAGGACAACCTGCTGCTACGGGAGGGCATATCCGCGCTACTCCGCGACGACTCCTTCGATGTGGTGGCGGCAGTGCCCGATGCGGCCCAGCTGCTCAGCGCGGTCGCCGCGCTGATGCCAGATCTCGCCATCGTGGATGTGCGGATGCCTCCCACGCACAGCGACGAGGGATTGCGCGCAGCCGTGGAGATCCGCTCCCGCTGGCCTGCGGTAGGCATCGTGGTGCTCTCGCAGTACGTGGAGGAACGGTACGCCACCGAGCTGCTGACCGGCGACGCCCGCGGAACCGGCTACTTGCTTAAGGACCGGGTGGCAGATGTCGCCGAGTTCACCGCCAGCCTGCGGCGCGTGGCCGACGGCGGGAGCGCCCTGGACCCGGAGGTCGTGCGGCAGCTGCTCGCCCGCGGACGCCCGGGTGGGCCGCTGACCCGGCTGACACCCCGCGAGCGGGAGGTGCTGTCGCTGATCGCCGAGGGCTACTCCAACAGCAGCATCGCCGAGACCCTGGTCGTCTCGACCGGCGCGGTGGAAAAGCACGTCGCGAGCATCTTCGCGAAGCTGGAGCTGCCGCCCGACGACCGCAGTCACCGCCGCGTTCTCGCCGTGCTGAGCTACCTGCGCGACGCGCACTGACGGCGCGCCCGATAAAGTCGGCCGGAGTGCCGCCGCGCCTGCTTTCTATCAGTGCGATAACGTACGCGCGGCGATTTCGACCCGCCAGTCCAAATCCCGGACGGCCAACCGGCGTTCATGGCAGTCTGGGCGCTCATTGACAACGTCCTGGGAGATATACGATGCGGGCTGTAGCAACCCTCACCGCCGTGGCGCTGGCTGTCGGCGGCACGCTTGCCGGTGTCCAGATGGTCACTGCTGGCCGAGCCCGTGCGGATGAGTACACCATTTCGCAGAACGTGTCACGCGACGGCTGGGACAGCAAGGAGCCGGCTCTGTCTCCGGCGGCGGTGCGCAAGAGCTTCGGCCAGCTCTTCGATACAGAGGTCAACGGCCAGGTGTTTGCGCAGCCGCTGACCGTGGGCGGCAACGTGCTTGTCGCGACCGAGAACGACTACGTCTACAGCATCAACGGCAGCACCGGCGCGGTGAACTGGTCGAGGCAGCTTGGCTCCCCCTACGCTTCGGCCACGGAGGACTGCGGGCAGACTCCTGTCGTCCTGCCGTATATCGGCGTGACGAGCGCTCCGGTCTACGACGCAAGCAACGGAACGCTGTACGTGAGCGGGATGCTCTCCGGCCCGCCTGGCGACGACACCGACCTGTCAACAGCAAACCCGACATACGACCTGTTCGCGCTGAACGAGAAGACCGGCGCGATCAAATGGAAGAAGCAGATCGAGGGCTCGCCGACCGACAATTCCAGAATCAAGTTCAACGCCGCCCTTGAAATGCAGCGGACCGGCTTGCTGCTGCTCAACGGCTCGGTGTACATGGGCTTTGGCGCGCTGTGCGCGGACGGTACCGTGATCCATCGGTACGTCGGCTATATCGCCGGCGTGAATACGAAGACCCATTCGGAGACGCTGTGGACCGACCAGCCCGGCGACTCTGGCACCGACGCCGAATACGGTGGCATCTGGCAAGGTGGCGGCGGTCTGCTCACGGACGGCAAGAGCATCTACTTCGCCACGGCGAACGGCACGGCCCCGCCGCTGGGAGCACCAGGCAGCGCTGCGCCTCGCCTAGCTCACCTCGGCCAGTCCATGATCAAGCTGAACGTCGAGAAGAACGGCTCGCTGAGGCCAGCCGACTTCTTCTCTCCCGGCGACGCGGACCGGATGACCGCCGCTGATCACGACTTCGGGTCCGGCGGCCCGATCTTGCTGCCCTTTGGCACGAAGCGCTACCCGCACCTGTTCGCCACGGCCGACAAGGAAGCGGTGATCTATCTGCTCAACGAGGCCAACCTCGGCGGCCGCAGCAAGTCGGCCACCGGCAGTACCGCCGTCTTCACCGGCTCGCCGCGTCTCGTCCACAACCCCACCACTGTCGGGGCGGTGAATCACGGGTTGTGGGGGCACATGGCCGCCTTCGCGGGCGTTACTCCGAAGCGGAAGCCTGCCGACTACATTTACTACGAGGGCACTGGCTGGGGGAGCACGGCCAATATGTACGTGCTCGAGCTCAATGGCAGACCGGCCAAGCCGAACCTCAAGAACATCGGCGCCACACGACAGATCTTCGGCTTCTCCTCCGGCTCACCGGTCATCACATCCAACGGCAGCCGCGCCACGTCCGCGGTGGTTTGGGAGGTCCACGCGGGCGGCGTAACTGGGGGGGGCGGATCGCTCGACGCGTTCTACGCGATGCCTACCTCCACGGGTGTCCTGCGGGAGATATGGTCGGCACCGATCGGCGACGCGTCTCAGTTCTCGGTCCCGGCGACCAGTGCCGGCCGCGTCTATGTGGGCGCCCGCAACGACGGCACGGCGGCCGCCACGGGGGCCAACGCGACTGTCTGCCCCACCGACTTCGAGTCGCACACCTACACCAGCACCGACAGCGCGTGCGTTGGTGAGGTGTACGGCTTCGGGATCCGCAGCGCGCAGCTGACCGCGTCGACGGTCACTCCCGGCCACGTCGCCCTCAGCCGGTCCGCGACCA
>Ga0335072_10009675_pt1 | contig 13893 bp, 9 predicted proteins | sample Lox_Sample_21_FD_206725 | JGI IMG/M metagenome (GOLD analysis project Ga0335072, IMG submission 206725) | Soil microbial communities from Loxahatchee National Wildlife Refuge, Florida, United States - Lox_Sample_2.1 | ecosystem: Environmental > Terrestrial > Soil > Wetlands | place: USA: Florida...
CGCGAGCGACACCTTTCTCGACGGCCGCCGCCTCCCCACTCCCAGCGACATCAGCACCGCGCGGCCCGGCGAGCCCGGTTTCTTCGGCAAGGGCGATCAGCTATTCCTCGATCAGGAGTTCCTCTTCTCATTCGATCTGTTTCACGGCGACGCGTCGTTTCGCCCCATCGATTGGCAGATTCGCGTGACGCCCGTCGTGAGCCTGAATTATCTCGACGTGCAGGAGCAGGGCGTCGTCAACATCGACGTGCGCAAGGGCACCACGCGCTTCGATTCGCACGTAGGTCTACAGGAAGCGTTCGGCGAAATAAAGCTCCACGACCTCAGCCCGAATTTCGACTTCATCTCCGTCCGCGCCGGCATCCAGGAATTCAACAGCGATTTCCGCGGCTTTTTGTTCGTCGATCACCAGCCGGGCGTGCGATTCTTCGGCAATTACGACAACAACCGCTGGCAATACAATCTCGCCTACTTCAACTTCCTCGAGAAAAATACCAATAGCGACCTTAATTCCATGGCGCTGCGCAAGCAGCAGCTGATCGTCGCCAACGTCTACAAGCAGGATTTTCTGACGCCGGGCTACACCGCGCAGTTCAGCGTCCACTACAACATCGACCAGGCCACCATCCACTACGACGACAACGGCTTCCTCGTGCGCCCGTCACCCATCGGCACCGTCGTTTCCGGCGGCCTGATTCGCGCGCACGCTATCCACGCCGCCTATCTCGGATTCACAGGCGACGGTCACATCGGCCGGCTCAACATCACGAACGCCTTCTATCAGGCGCTCGGCACGGACAGCTACAATCCGCTCGCGAATCGCGCCGTCACGATCAACGCGCAGTTCGCCGCCACGGAGCTTTCGATCGACAAAGACTGGGCGCGCTTCAAGATTTCCGGAATGTACGCCTCCGGCTCCGCCAAACCGGGCAGCGGCCGCGCGCGCGGCTTCGATTCCATCGACGACGAGCCCGACTTTGCCGGCGGCATCTTCAGCCTCTGGGACCGCGAAGGCATCCGCCTCACCGGCTCGGGCGTGCTGCTCACCTCGCCGGACAGCATGCTGCCTGACCTGCGCTCGAGCAAGTTCGAGGGCCAGTCGAACTTCGTCAATCCCGGAATCTTCCTGATCAATGCCGGAACCAATCTCGATCTCACGCCCAAGCTGAAGGCTTTCGTGAATGTGAATTATCTCCAGTTCATGCGCACCGAGCCGCTCCAGCTGCTGCTCTTTCAAGGCAATATTCACCGCCCGATCGGCTATGACTACAGCGTCGGCGTGCGTTACCGGCCTCCTCTGACCGAGAATTTCTCGATCAGCGCCGGCGCGGCCGGCCTCACTCCCGGTCAGGGCTTCCGTGACATTTACGGCGGCAGGACTCTGTTTTCGCTGTTTACGGATGTACGTTTTCAGTTCTAATTGCGGCTCGCGGCCTTTGCGCCGGACACCAGGAGATGGAGTGAACTTTCGGGGCCAATCCAAAAGAGACTGGAGGCGCCGTGCGCTGCTTCCCGCGCTGCTGCTGGCGCTCGCCGTTTTTCTGGCGCTGCGGGCGGACGCCGGCCCCGGCGCGCAGATGCAGAACGATCAAGCGCCGAGCGTACAAAACGGCGAGTCTCACTCTCTTCAGTCCAGCCCCGAAGGCCAGTCGCAGGCCGACGTCGATCGCAAGAATTCCGGCTGCGTGAGCTGCCACACCACCACCGATCAGCCCACCATGCACCCGACCGGCACCGTGCGCCTCGCCTGCATCGATTGCCACGGCGGAGATTCCGCCGTCCACGTTCCCTCCGGCGCCCCGCAAGGCTCCGCGCAATACGAAGACGCCAAAAATCGCGCCCATCCCAAGTCGACCAATCCTGAATTCGCCCGCACCTCCGCGAATCCTGTTCGCGCTTACACGGCGTGGCTGCGTGAAAATTACGACTACATCCGCTTCATCAACCCGGGCGATCTGCGCGTCGCTCCGCAAACCTGCGGCCAGGCCGGCTGCCACGTCACCGAAGTCCGCCGCGTGCAAACCAGCATGATGACCACCGGCTCGATGCTCTGGGGCGCCGCGCTGTATAACAACGGCTCCTTCCCGCTGAAAAATTCGCGCTTCGGCGAAAGCTACTCCGCCGACGGCACGCCGCAGGCGCTGATCCAAGTACCGCCTCCCACTCCCGAGGAGACCCGCACGAAAGGCATCCTCCCGGAAATCACGCCACTCGAGCGCTGGGAAATTTCGCAGCCCGGCAACGTCCTGCGGGTCTTCGAGCGCGGTGGCGAGAAAAAAGCCGAAATCGGCAACCCGATTCCGGGCGAGGACGACGGCGAGCCCGACGACAAACTCAGCGATCGCGGCTTCGGCACCGAACTCCGCACCGATCCCGTTTTTCTCGGCCTGCAAAAAACGCGCCTGCTCGATCCGCTCCTCTATCTCCCCGGCACCAACGACGAGCCCGGCGACTATCGCGGCAGCGGCTGCACCGCCTGCCACGTCGTCTACGCCAACGACCGCTCGCCCGATCATTCCGCTTCCTATTCCGTCTACGGAAACATGGGCCAGACCGCCACCACCGATCCAACGATTCCGAAACTCGAGTCCGGCCACCCAATCCACCCAATCCACCATTCCTTCACGCGCGCGATTCCCTCCAGCCAATGCATGGTCTGCCATGTCCATCCCGGCACGAACATGGAAACCACCTATTTCGGCTACACCTGGTGGGACAACGAGGCCGACGGCGAATTCATGTATCCGCACGAGCAGCGCAATCCGACCGAAGAGGAAAAATACGAGGTCGCGCTCCGAAATCCCGAGCCCGCCGCTGCGAAAGGCCTATGGTCCGATCCGAAATTCCTCCAACAGGTCGGCTCGCCCGAATTCAACAAGCAGCTCAAGACCACCCAGTTCGCCGACTTTCACAGCCACGGCTGGATTTTCCGCGCCGTCTTCAAGCGCGATCGCAAGGGCAACCTGCTCGACGCGGACAACAAAATCGTCTCGTCCGGCGATCCGCAAAAATTCAGCAAAGCCGTGCACCTGAAAGACATTCACCTCGAAAAAGGCATGCAGTGCATCGATTGCCACTTCGAGCAGGATAATCACGGCAACGGCAACCTCTACGCCGAGCCGCGCGCCGCCATCGAGCTCGACTGCATCGATTGCCACGGCACGATCGACAAGCACGCCACGCTCATCACCTCCGGCCCCGCCGCTCCCAATGGCGGCACGCATCTTGAAATGCTCCGCACGCCGTGGCGCGAGCGCCGATTCGAATGGCGCGAAGGCAAGCTCTACCAGCGCTCCATGATGGACCCCAAGCTCGAATGGGAAGTCGTCCAGACGCTCGACACCATCACGCCCGGCAACCCGCACTACAGCGAAAAATCGCGCTGGGCCAAGACCGTTCAGGTCGACGGCAAGACGTGGGGCAACGTTCCCGGCGATTCATCGCGCCTCGCGCATCCCAACAGTAAAATGACCTGCTACGCCTGCCACACCTCGTGGACCACCAACTGCTGGGGCTGCCACCTTTCCATGATGGCGAATCAGCGCAAGCCCATGCTGCACAACGAAGGCCTCATCACGCGCAATTGGACGAGCTACGCCTTCCAGGTGCTTCGCGACGACGGCTTCATGCTCGGCATCGACGGCACCGTCACCGGCCACCGCGTCGCGCCCGCGCGTTCGTCGTGCGCGATTCTCGTCAGCTCGCAAAACGCCAACCGCGAGTGGCTCTATTACATGCAGCAGACCGTTTCCGCCGAAGGCTTCGCCGGCACCGCGTTCAGCACGTTCGTCCCGCACACGGTGCGCTCGAAAGAAACAAAGGGCTGCGACGATTGCCATCTCACGCAGGCCAACGACAACAACGCCTGGATGGCGCAAGTGCTCCTCCAGGGAACGAATCTCGTCAATTTCATGGGCCGCTACATCTACGTCGCCGACGGCAAAAAAGGATTCGACGCCGTCGTGGCCGCCGAGCATGACGAACCTCCCGCCATCATCGGCAGCTACCTCCAGCGCCTCGCCTATCCCGACGACTATCGCCGCCACGTCGCCGCCGGCCGCGAGCTCAAGCACGCCATTCATCACGAGGGCGACGTTCTTGCTGTGCAGCTCCGCGGCGAGTATCTCTACGCCGCCACCGGCAAGGGCGGCCTGCGCGTATACGACGTCGCGAATATCGACAACAAAGGCTTCTCGGAAAAAATGACCACGGCGCCCGTCTCGCCGATCGGCCAGCGCTTCTATCTGAAGACGAAAGACGCGCTCGACGTCGCCAGCCCCTCGACCCTCGCCCTCGATCCCGCGCGCTCGAAAAATCCGGCCAACGAAGAAGGCCCGATCCATCCGATCTACGCCTTCCTCTACGTCGCGGACAAGGAAGAAGGCCTCGTCGTCGTCGGCGATCCCAACGTCAAAGGCAAAAGCCCCGGCGTCAGCACGCTGCTCGACGGCGATCCGCGCAATAATTTCCTGAAACGCGCGCTGGCCTTCAATCCGGGCGGCATTCTCAATGGCGCGCACCGCATCGCCATCGCCGGGGTCTACGCCTACATCCTCTGCGATCGCGGCCTCGTCGTCGTCGACCTCGATAATCCGCTCGCGCCGCGCGTCACCGCCACGATCGGCGCGCCCGATCTCGTCGATCCGCAGGGCATCTCGATCCAGTTCCGCTACGCCTTCGTCGCCGATCGCCAGGGCCTCAAGGTGCTCGACGTCACCGCGCTCGATCAGCCGAAGTTCGTCCAGGGTGCGCTCGTGCCCTTCCCCGACGCGCGCAACGTCTACGTCGCGCGCACCTACGCATACGTCTCGGCCGGAAAGCAGGGCATCGGCATCGTCGATGTCGAGCAGCCCGAACATCCCCGCCTCGATCAGATGTTTTCAGATGACGGGAAATTGGACGACACGAACGACGTGAAGATCGGAATGGTCGACGCCAGCGCCTTCGCCTTCGTCGCCGATGGCGCGAACGGCCTGCGCGTCCTGCAGCTTCTCTCGCCCGAAGACTCCCCGAATTCGTACGGCTTCAGCCCGCGCCCCACGCCGAAGCTCATCGCCACGTATCACACGCACGGCCCGGCCCTCGCCATTTCCAAGGGCACCGATCGCGATCGCGCCGCCGACGAGAGCGGCAATCAGCTCGCCGTCTTCGGCCGCCGCGGCGCCCGCCCCTTCAACCGCGAGGAAGCCGAGCGCCTCTACCTCCGCAACGGCCAGCCCTACACCGTCACCCTCGACCCGCCGAAATGATTTCGTAGCGGCCCCCTTGCTTTCAGGCGGGCGCTTTTCTTCGGCGCGACTGCGTCACTTCGTCTTCATCACGTACACGCCATTCCAATCCGCGTCCGGCGCATTCTCCATAAACTCCAGCGCGCGCTGCAAAAACACCTGCGTCGGCCCATCGTCCGGATACGTTCCGAGCAACTCTCCAAAACCCGCCGCCGCCCCGCGCCAATCCTGCCGCAAATACGCCACCATCGCCTCATCAAACGGTTTCAACAGCGGCTCGAACTTTGCCCGTTCCGCCACAGTTCCCATCAGCTCGTAGATCTTCACCGCCTGGCTCTTGCCCTTCACCGTGATGCGGTCGAGCTCGCGGCACGTGAACTGGCTCGCCACATGCTGGTAAGTAGCCTCGGAAATTACGGTGCCGATCCGATACGTCTTCGTGATGCCCTCGAGCCGCGACGCCAGATTCACGTTGTCGCCCATTACCGTCCAGTTGAGAAAGTGGGCCGATCCCATGTTGCCAACCGTCATCGGCCCCGTATTGAGGCCCACGCCGATCGTGATATGCGGCCGCCCCTCCCCTTTCCATCTAAGGTTGAGTTTCTCGAGCCTCCGCTGCATCTGCAGCGCGCAGGCGCATCCCAGCGCGGCGTGGTCCTCCAGCGGCAGCGGCGAACCCCAAAAGGCCATCACCGCGTCGCCGATATATTTGTCGAGCGTGCCCCGTTCGGCGAAAACCGCTTCGGTCATCTCGCCGAGATATTCGTTCAACAGCAGCACCAGTTCATCCGGCGTCAGCCCTTCGGAGAGCGTCGTAAATCCGCGAATGTCGCTGAACATCACGGTGAGTTCCTTCATCTCGCCGCCGGGACGAATGTATTTCTGCGGGTCCTTCTCGATCAGCGAAATCACGTCCGGCGACAAATAATGGGAGAACATTTTTCGAATGCGCCGCTTCTCGCGCTCTTCGAAAATCATCCGGAAGCTGGTAATCGCCGCGTAGTTCGCCACCAGCGTCCCCGCGGGAATCACGAAACTCAGCCACCGCCCCTGCGCCGCGAACGCCCAGTAGACGAACCACACGAACGCGCCCAATCCCGCCAGGAGCAACAATGTCGAGTACAGCGGCTGCACGCGCCCGAACAGCAGCCCGAAGCCGATCCCGAAAAACAGGATCACGCCGAGATCGATCATTTCCTCGTTGAACCCGCGCTGCAGGAATCCGCGGCCTTTTTCGCCGCTGTGCAACACGTTGTCGATGATGTTGGCGTGAACCTCGACTCCCATGTACGTCGCGCCCTCATACGGCGTGTTCCGCATGTCGCCGATCGCCAGCGCCGTGCCGCCCACCAGGACGATCTTGCCGCGAAACGTTTCCGCCGGGAGCGCGCCGCTCATCACGTCCCACATCGAATAGTGCGCGTACGTTCCGTACGGCCCCGCGTAGTTGATCAGCGCGGTGCCGTCGTGCGACGGCTTCAGCAGATGGCTGCCGAGCTGAATGCTGTCGACCCCGTCTTCCGCGATATACGCCGCCACGTTTTGGTCGGGGATCTTTTCGTATTGGCGCACGATCTGCAGCGCGAGCGACGGAAAGAAATCCTGGTCCTGATAACGCACGATCAGCAGCGCGTGCCGCAGCGTCCCGTCGGGATCGGGGCGGATGTTGATGAAGCCGAAAGACGCCGCGGCCTCCGCAAGCTTCACGATGTTCGGCTCGACCCCCGCCTCGACGGTCCCTCCGTTGTTCATCCACGCTTTGCCCATATCGAAGGAGTGCCCGTCCTTCGCCTTCACCGGAATCACCTGCGGGAACGCCTGCGCCCACACGATGTTGTAGTACGCCGCGGCGATCGTCGGATCGTTCGACTCGAGGTTTCCGGGCCCGAGGAACACGTGGCCGAGCACGACGTTGCCGCCGTTCTTCAAAGCTGCCGCAAGATTCGCGTCCTGGTCGCTGCCCTTTTCGATCTGATCGATCTTTTCGGTGATCGCTGCCGGAGCGGACTTCCCCGCGTCGCGCCGCAGCTCCTCGAGCGCATCGATCGCCGAATTGCTCGCCGGCGTCGGGAACGTCTCGTCGAACGCGATCACGCTCGCGCCGGCGGCGTCGAGTTGCTTGATCAGCAGCGCGTAACTGTTTCGTGGAAGCGGAAACGACCCGATCTTCTGGAGGGTTTTTTCGTCGATGCCGACGATCACGATGCGGTTATCGTGTGGCCGCACGCCGCGCATGCCGAAACGCAGGTCGAGTGATCTCTGCTCGATGTTCTGAAGGAAAACGAAGCCCGCGTGGGTACTGCCGCCGATCCCCGAAAACGCAAACAGCGCCAGCCCGGCCACCGTCACCACGATTGCCAGGATTACGTCCGTCTGGCTCAGCAGGATTCCGCGCAGCCACGCCGGCAATGGCCCGCGGCGCTGTTTCTGCGCGCTCATCGGCTACAGCGCCAGGACACTAGCGGCCTCATAAACGCTCGTTAGGGGGTCGGAGCCTGCCCGTCGGCAAACAGGCTTCAGCTCCGACATTAGAACGCAACGAACACAGGGCTTTAGCCCCTGAAGACACTCTGGCGCGTCGGCACGAAAAATTGCGTGACGGCTTCTAGCCGCAGCTCGCCGAGCCCGGCGGGCACTTCGACGTCTTGTTGCCCTGCGTGCCTACCGCGATTCCCACGCCCAGCCCCGTGCCCAGCGCGATGCCCGTAATGATCAATCCGTTCCGCAGCCCATGTCCGGCGCGCGCGATCACAGGACCTCCGGAAGTGGTCACGCCCGTGTCGAGGATGCTCGCGTTCTGCACGCCCGTCGGTGTCTTCGTCACCTGAAAGCCGCCCGCCGGCACCACGCTCGTGATCACCACCATCTGTCCCGCCGACACCGTGATCGAGTTCGCGGCTTGTACGGCGTTCCCCGCCACCGTCGCGTTCCCGACAGGCGATACCCACACGCGACCCTGGTAGCAGATCACCGTCGTCCGGTCGGTTTCGTATCCCACGTAAAAGTCGGTGCCGATTACGCCGATCACGGCATTCGGCGTCGTCATCTGGAATTTCCCGCCCGGCTTGGTGATCTTCACCACCTGGCTGCGCACCTTGCCGTAGCTCATCTCGAGCGAAGTCTGCTGCGAGGCCGCGTCATGCTGCACGATGCGAAGCTGGCTGTTCGAACCGAGGCTCAGCAGCGAGCCGTCCGCCAATCCTGCGCGCACCCGCCCGCTTTGCTCCGTCGCCAGCAAGTCGTTCCACTGCAGCGTCTCTTTCACTTGCGCGGTTTGCGAGTTCACGGACGCCGCCGGAATCATCGCGTCGATCTGTCCGGCGCTTTGCCCGGAGGATTGAGGCTCGCCCAGCACCGGCAATACGCAAAGCAAGCCGCAGAGCATGCACGCGCACACGCGCCTGAATGAATTCAACGTCGTTCCTCCTCGACTCGAGGTGGTTTCCTGGACTGCCCCTGAGTAGCCCCATTCTCCCAAGCACCTTTCAAATGTCAACGACGGCCCCGGAGCGTGTCACCGTTCTGGTAAAGGCCGCATTCAGCGCTTTATTTTCGATTTGGCGCACGCTTGTCTCCGCGCACCCGTTGGCGTATGATGCCCGGCGCTGCGAGGAGGTGGGGTCATGTCTCTCGTCACAGGCATCCATCACATCACCCTCTGCGCCAGCCAGGCGCAGGAAGATATCGACTTTTTCACCAAAGTAGCCGGCCAGCGAATGATCAAGCAGACGATTCTGTTTGACGGCCGCTACGCGCACTATCATTTGTATTATTCGAATGCGAACGCCGAGCCCGGCTCCGTCGCCACAACCTTTCCTTACCAGCGCGTGAAAGGACGCCCCGGCTCCGGCCAGATCTCCGCGACCTCCTACACGATCCCCAAGGGCACGGGAAAATTCTGGGTCGAACATCTCAATCGCCACAAGGTCAAGCACGGCGGCCTTCAGGAACGCTTCGGCCAGGCCTTCGTTCGATTCGAACACCCTTCCGGCTTGCAGCTCGAGGTCGTCGAAGAAGCGACCGATAAGCGCAAGGGCTGGACCACCGACGAAATCAGCGGTGACGTCGCCACGCGCGGCTTCTTTGGCGCCGTGCTTTCCGTGAAGGAAGTTCCCGAAACCGAGCGTTTCTTCATCGACGCGCTCGGCTTCCGCAAGACGGGCACCGAAGGCCCTTATCATCGCTTCGAGGTCGGCGCCGGCGGCCCCGCGCGCACCGTGATTTTGGTTCACGAGCCGGATCGCCCGGCGGGCAGCTGGATTTTCGGCGCGGGCACGGGACATCATCTCGCGCTCGACGTCGGCACGGACGAAGCCCTCGCCGAGCAAAAGGCACTCTACGAGGAACTGGGTTACACCGACGCGTCGGAAATCAAGGATCGCGTCTATTTTCACTCGGTCTACTGCCGGTGCCCCGGCGGAATCCTGGTCGAAGTCGCGGCCACGGTCCCGGGCGGGTTCGCGCGTGACGAGCCCTACGACCATCTCGGCAAGCAGCTTCTGCTGCCGCCTTGGTTCGAGCACCGCCGTGCCGAGATTCTCGACATGCTCGAGCCGATCAAGGTGCCCGAATCGAATGAACCGGTGACGGTCGCTCAGGGTGGAGCTTCGCCTTCTCGGCGTACCGAAGCGAGTTTTATCGGGGGCGATACTCCACGCAATTAAGTGGAGAGCAGTACAGACTCCGCGGCGGCTATCCCGGGGGGACCGCCGCGGAGGGCGCGGGTGGCGCTTCTCCTTTCTCACGCCGTTTTCTTTCGCGCTGGATGATTCGCGCGCGCGCCGCGCGCCCTGGCGGCTGGAGCCATGCTTCGACATGAATCGGATGATGACCTGGAAAAAGACGAGGAGCACCCGATGACACCTAAGCTGCTCGCTTTTTCCAAATGCCCGCGATCGGCGCGCCTGCTTACGATGCTCGCCGCCTTCATTCTCTTGGCCGCGGCCTCGTCGTGGCCTTCCTGCCCCCGCTCCGGCTCCGAACCCTGCGAATTTCGACGTTCACGTTCTCCACGTCCAGGGCAACGTCTACATGCTCGTCGGAGCCGGCGGCAACATCACCATGCAGGTCGGCGACGACGGCGTGCTCCTCGTCGATACCGGCCTCGCCGGCGCCAGCGACAAAGTTCTCGCCGCCATCCGCAGCGTCACCGACAAGCCCATCCGTTTCATCATTAATACGCATATGCACCCGGACCACACCGGCGGCAATGAAGCGATCGCCAAGGCGGGCAGCACGATTGCCGGCGGCAATGTGGTCGGCGACATCGGCGCCAGCGCCGGAAATCAGGCGACCATCCTCGCTTTCCAAACGGTTCTCGACCGCATGAGCGCCCCCACCGGCCAGCAAGCTCCCACGCCCGAGGGCGCGTGGCCCACCGAAACCTACACCACGCCCGAACGCAAACTCTTCTTCAATGGCGAAGCCGTCCAGGTTGTCCACATTCCCAACGCGCACACCGACGGCGACAGCATCGTCTTTTTCCATCGCTCCGACGTGATCAGCACGGGCGACATTTTCGTCACCAACCGCTATCCAATCGTCGACATGGCTCGCGGCGGCAATATCCAGGGCGTGATCGCCGGGCTCAATCGCATCATCGAGCTCGCCACCCCCGGCCCCACCGACGAAGGCGGTACGCTCATCATTCCCGGCCACGGCCGCTTGTGCGATCAGTCCGACGTCGTCTTCTACCAGGAAATGGTCACGATCGTTCGCGATCGCGTGCAGGACATGATCAACAAGGGCATGACGCTCGACCAGGTGAAAGCCGCGCGCCCCACGCAGGACTACGATCCTCGCTACGGCGCCACCACCGGCATCTGGACCACCGACATGTTCGTGACCGCCGTTTACAAAAGCCTGACGGAGAAGAAGGATTGAAACACGCGCGCCGTTTGCGCCGTCTGTAGGGTAGGTAGGAAGCTTCATAGCAGGGGGGACCGCATGAAACGTTCATTCTCGATTGTTCTCGTAATCGCCGCGCTGGCCACGGCCGGCGCCGCGTACGCGCATCATTCTTTCGCCGCCACCTATTTCGTCGACCGCGAAATCACGGTCGAGGGCACGCTCACCCAATTCCTGTTCCGCAATCCGCATTCCTTCATCAAGATCGAAGCGCCCGACGACAAGGGCCAGATGCAGACCTGGTCCATCGAATGGGGCGGCGGCGCTCAGCTCGACCGCGAACACGTCACGCGCGACACGCTGAAGCCTGGCGACCACGTGATCGCCACCGGCAATCCCGGCCGCGATCCCGGCGAACACCGCATTCGCCTGCACAAGCTCGTTCGTCCCTCCGACGGCTGGAAATGGGAAGGCGTGATCATGTAGCACGCAGTCGGGCGGCTGATCGCAACCGCCAATGGTTTTTAGGGGGTCGGAGCCTTCAGCTCCGACATTAGGGCGGCGACGAAGAACGGGGCTTCAGCCCCTGAGGACACTCTTTGCGTCACTTTGTCGTTGCCGGGGGCAATTGATGAACTTTAGCATCCTGAAAAATCGCGCCGCCCTGCCGTTCGCCGCGCTGGCTTTGCTGTCGCTCGTCGCCCCCGCGCTCATCAGCGCGCAGTTCGGCCCTCCGCCACCCGTCGCCAAACCCCAGAACCCGCGCCTGATCGCCCCGCAGGATTTCACCGGCTACTGGGTCTCGCTCATCACCGAAGACTGGCGCTACCGTATGATCACTCCGGACAAGGGCGACTACGGCGGCGTCCCCCTCAATCAAGCGGGCGCCGCCCTCGCCGCAAAATGGGATCCTGCGAAGGACGACTCCGACGGCAACGCCTGCCGCTCCTACGGCGCCGCCGCGATCATGCGCGTCCCCACCCGCCTTCACATCACCTGGCAGGACGACAACACGCTCGTCATCGAAACCGACGCCGGCATGCAGAAGCGCCTCCTCCATTTCAACGCGACCGCTCCCGAAAGCGGCCCGCTCGAATGGCAGGGCTACTCCGTCGCCAAGTGGGAAGGTCTGCGCGCAGCCGACATGTTCCGGATTCCCACGACGCTTCTCGGTTCCAACGGCGTGCGCCCGGCCTCGGAAGGCTATCTGCACGTCACCACCACGCGAATGCGCGCCGGCTACCTCCGCAAGAATGGCGCGCCCTATAGCGAGAACGCCGTCCTCAACGAATATTTCGACGGCTTCAAGGAAGCCGACGGCAACGTCTACCTGATCGTCACCGCCATCGTCACCGATCCCGCGTATCTCGCCCAGCCTTTCATCACCAGCGACCAATTCAAGAAGCAACCCGACGACAAGGGCTGGAACCCCACTCCGTGCGAGGCGAAGTGAGCCTCCAACGTAGCGCCGGCGTCCCGCCGGCTCTCTGCCGTGGGTTGAGGTTTAAACGTAGCGCCGGGTCCTTCAGCCCTGCATCTTCGCCTTCAGCCCCGGACTACCCAAGGCTCCCCGATGTGGTTCGCTAATCTCCTGCAGTGGCTTCACGACACACAATTCAGCACCACGATGCGCGAATCGATCTGGGCCGAGCCGCTCGTCGAAACGATCCACGTTCTCACGCTCACTCTCTTCCTGGGCTTCGCCGTCCTTCTCGATCTCCGCCTTCTCGGCGTCTGCCTCCGTCGCCGCCGCGTCTCGGAAGTCCTCGGCCAGCTCAACCCATACCTCTTCGTCGGCTTCGCCATCATGATCATTTCCGGCCTGCTGCTCTTCTCCGGCGACCCGCCCGCCTTCTGGAGCACCTTCTTCTTCAAAATCAAGATGGTGTTCCTGATCCTCGCGGGTCTCAACGTCCTGATCTTCAACGCCACCATCGGCCGCAAAGTCGCCGAATGGGACATGGCCGCGCAAACGCCGCGAGCCGCCAAAATCGCCGCGATCGTTTCGATCACCCTGTGGGTCCTGATCATCGCCGCCGGCCGCGCCATCGCCTACGCGCTTCCGCCGCCGTGAGGCCGACCAAAGAATGAGGTGCCGCCAACATGACCGCGATTAAAACGATGGTCTATCACTTCTGCGAATGGTGTAACGCCTCCCCCTGGGGACACGGCGTCCGCGACTCCGTCTGGCTCTTCCCTTTCGTCGAAATTTTCCATCTGCTCGCGCTGGGTGTTCTCGGAGGGACGATCCTGATCCTGAATCTCCGCCTTCTCGGCTTTCGCTTCCAGGCCGAGCCCGTCTCCGAACTCGCCGAGGACGTAAAACCGTGGATGCTCGGCAGCCTCGCCGTCATGCTCGTCTCCGGATTCCTGCTCTTCTGCACCGAAGCCGTGAAGATGTACGACAGCCCCGCGTTCCGCTTCAAGATGATCTTCCTTCTGCTCGCGGTCGTCTTCACGTTCACGATTCACTGGAAATTGATCACCTCGGACGACGCGCGTTTCTCCCGCTTCTCGCGCGCCGTCGCCGCAGTCGTCTCCCTCGTGCTCTGGGCCTGCGTGGGCCTTGGCGGACGCGCCATCGGCTACTACGGCAGTTGAGGCGGTACCCTCGCGCCAGTCTCCGAAACGTCTACCCGCGCCAATACGTCTCTCCCACATCTCTACCCTGGGTTAAGATAGTTGCGGGGATGTCGCTGCGTGGGGAAAGTTAGCCGGCTCGCCTGGTCCATATGAAGGGTCCTGTCATGAGTGTCGTTCGGATGGGCGCCGCCCTCGCGCTGGCTCTCCTGTTGTCTCTCGCGTCTCAGGCAGCCAC
>Ga0335072_10009676_pt1 | contig 13892 bp, 10 predicted proteins | sample Lox_Sample_21_FD_206725 | JGI IMG/M metagenome (GOLD analysis project Ga0335072, IMG submission 206725) | Soil microbial communities from Loxahatchee National Wildlife Refuge, Florida, United States - Lox_Sample_2.1 | ecosystem: Environmental > Terrestrial > Soil > Wetlands | place: USA...
CTTCGACGCCGCGCAGGGTTTGCAAGAGGTCAGCGAGCGACGATTGGCCGATCGCGGGAACCACCAGGTCGCACTCGATCATAAACTCGGAGTCAGGAACACGAAAAAACGATCCACTCACGGGCTGCACCTGAACCGTGTCGAGCAAAAGACGCTTCTGGTCGCCGGCCCGCACCGCAAGGGGCAACCTGCGCCACAGGAACTGCACACCCTCCTGCTTGGCATGTTCGTACTCAAAATCGAACGCGGAGATATCGCTTTCGCTGCGCCGGTAGAGCATGTAGACGGTTTCCGCGCCGAGCCGCCGCGCCGCGTTGGCCGCGTCGATGGCCGTGTTCCCCGCTCCGACGACGACGACGGTTCCGTGTAGTTCTTTCAGGTGCCCGGTTTTGTAGGCGGCGATGAGCTCGAGGGCATTCATCACGCCGTCGCAGTCCTCGCCGGGAATGCCCAGCCGTTGCATCGCGCCCAGGCCCACGCCGAGGAAAATCAAATCGAAATCCTTCTCGAGCGCCTCGAGCGCGGCGGCACTGCTGACGTCGACGCCGCAACGGAACGCGACGCCCAGCTTGCGGATCATCTCCACTTCGCGCACGCTGTCGGCGGCGCGCAGCTTGTACTCGGCCACGCCGTAGGTGTTCAGGCCACCGGGCAGCTCGCGGCGCTCGATGATGGTGGCGGAGGCGCCCTGGCGGCAAAGCTCGGCGGCGCAGGCAAGCGATGCCGGGCCGGCGCCGATGCAGGCCACGCGCAACTTTTTGGAAACCGCCGGTTTGGCCGGAGGCGTATCGCCGGACGCCCAGAAAGCATCCATGGCATGACGCTGCAGGAGCGCAATCTGGATTGGTTTGCGGTTCTGGCGGACCATCACGCAAGCGCCTTCGCAGAGCACGTCTACGGGGCAGACGCGCGCGCAGCTTGCGCCCAGGATGTTGGCGTCTAAGATGCGCAGCGCGGAGCCGCGCAGATTCCCCGTGGCGATGCGCTTGATGAATCCGGGCACATCGATATGCGTGGGGCACGCGACGGTGCAGGGCGCGTCGAAGCAGTTGAGGCAGCGGTCGGCCTCGATGGTGGCAGCCTGCCGAGTCAGCGCCGGCTTCAGGTCGCCAAACCGCGCCCGAATCTGCGGATCATCCGGAATCGCAGGCAGGCTCATAGTCCCTCTCCGCTACGACGCGACCAGCGGGCCGTACAAATCCGGCCGGCGATCGCGGTAGAACTGCCAGGTGCGGCGAACTTCGGCAATTTCGTCGAGGTTCAGGTCAGCGGTGAGGACTTCGTCTTTGTCGCGGCTTGCCTCGGCAATAATTTTGCCACGCGGATTGGCAAAGTAGCTGGTGCCATAAAACTCGCCCATGTTCCAAGGCGGCTCGGTGCCCACGCGGTTGATGGCGGCGATGAAGTAACCATTGGCGGCGGCGTGCGCCGGCTGTTCCAGCTTCCACAGGTACTCGCTGAGGCCGGCCACGGTGGCCGAGGGATTAAACACGATCTCTGCGCCGTTCAAGCCCAGGCAGCGCGCGCCCTCAGGGAAATGGCGGTCATAGCAGATATAGACGCCGATTTTGGCGAAGCCGAGGTCGAAGACGGGGTAGCCGAGGTTGCCGGGGCGGAAATAGAACTTTTCCCAAAAGCCCGGGGCGACGTGCGGGATGTGGGTCTTGCGATACTTGCCCAGGTAGGCGCCTTCTTTGTCGATGACCGCCGCGGTGTTATAGAAAATGCCTTCCTGCTCCACTTCATAGACGGGCACGACCATGGCGATGCCGAGTTCCCTGGCCAGCGCCTGCATCAGCGTGACCGTAGGACCGTTGGGAACGGGTTCGGTTGTCTGGTACCACTTGACTTCCTGCTCGGCGCAAAAGTAGGGGCCGTTGAAGATTTCCTGCAGGCAGACGATCTGCGCGCCCGCAGCAGCGGCCTTGCGAATGAGTCCGACATGCTTGTCAACCATGGCCTTTTTTTGTTTTTGGAGCGGCTCGGTGGCGGGGACGGCATTGGAAGCTTGAATAATCGAACATCGAATCATGCGCGGCATTCCCAATCCCCCCGCAGAAGCAGTATGAGTCTTTGAAGTTAATTGAAACAGGTAGTTTGGGCAATAGCCCCGGGGGGGCAGAGATCAGTGGTCAGTGGTCAGTGGTCAGTGGTCAGTGGTCAGTGGTCAGTGGTCAGTGATCGATGATCAGTGGTCAGTGTTCAGTCATCGGCGCCTCTCTGGCCCCTGTTCCCTGTTCGCTGTTCGCTGTTCGCTGTTCCCTGAAGTTTGACTTCGCTCTCAGCCGCTCCAATAATCAAAACCATGAACATTTACGAGGAGATCGTGAAGTTGCAGCGCGAGGGCCGGCGGGGCGCGGTGGCGACCATTGTGAACTCGCGCGGCTCCATCCCCTCGTTCCAGAGCGCGAAGATGCTCATCCGGGACGACGGCTCGATCGCCGGCACCATCGGGGGCGGCTGCGTGGAGGCGGAAGTGTGGCAGGCCGCGCGGGAGGTGATCTCAGAGGAAAAGCCGCGTACACTCACGTTTGACCTGAACCAGGACCCCAAGTACGACACCGGCCTGGTTTGCGGGGGCACGCTGGAGATCTTTGTCGAACCGGTGTTGCCCATGCCGCTGCTCTACATCTTTGGCGGCGGCCACGTCGCCCTGGCGCTCTTCAAGGCGGCGCGGAATGCCGGATTCGACTGCATTGTTGCCGACGATCGCGAGGCCTACGCGAATGCCGGGCGGTTCCCCGATGCGCGCGAGGTGGTGGCCAAGGACTTCGACGAAATTTTCGCCGCGCTGGCGCCAACCGAGTCGTCGTATATGGTGATCTGCACGCGGGGCCATCGGGACGACATGCGGGTGCTGCGCTGGGCGGTGCAGACTCCGGCGCGGTATATCGGCATGGTGGGGTCAAAGCGCAAAGCGATCACAGTGTTTCGCGAGCTGACGCGCGAGGGACTGGACCCGGCGCTTTTCGATCGCGTTCATTCGCCCGTTGGCCTGGACATCGGCGCCGTGACTCCGGAAGAAATCGGCGTTTCAATTGTGGCAGAGCTTATTGCCATGCGGCGCCACGCGGAGCGCGGCGTGCCGCACATGAGCTGGTTCCACTCCGGCCGCCGAGCCGCCTCCGTCGAGGCTGAAACCACTCCGCCCGCCGAATCGCTGCCGCACGAAAAGACCACCAGCTAGGGCCTTGCCCTTCACTCTTTCACTTCCCCCTTGCAGCCTCGCTCCTGCAGCATTATCTTTTCCCTATGCAAGACCCCTACGGCCTCTGCGGGGTCATTCTCGCGGCCGGCGACTCGACGCGGATGGGAACAGACAAGGCGATGCTCCCGTGGCCTCCGCCGGCACCTGGCGGAAGTGCCTCGCGCCACACTCTCTTGTCCTCGGCCATCATTGCCCTGGAGCCCTACACGCGAGCTGTGGTTGTCGTCGCGGGCAACAACGCGGACTCCATCGCCACGATGGTGGGCGCATGCGGCGCCTATCTGGTGCGCAATCCGGATCCCAGCCGGGGCCAATTCAGCTCGATGCAAATCGGACTGAATGCGGTTCTGGACCACAACTGCGACTCGGCCATGATCACTCCCGTCGACTGCCCGCCTCTGGCTCGCGCGTCGCTGGCGCTTCTCAACGAGTCGTTTCAGCGAGCGCTGGATTGCGACCTGTGGGCCGTCGCACCGGAGAACCATGGCAAGCACGGCCATCCTCTGCTTATCGGCCACGAATTCATTCAATTGTTTCTGAAGGCTCCGGCCACGGGCAACGCGCGCGAGATTCTGCGCCAGCACGGCGAACGCATCGAATATGTCGCAGTTCCGGACGATCTCTCCCACGCCGACATCGACACGCCCGAAGAGTACGCGGCCCAAGCGGCCAACCCGCCGCAATTTTCCCATTAGGCGCGCAAAGGGGGTAACTCCTCAAGCGCTGAAGCGGCGCCCTGCAAAGCCGGGTTCATGCATTCGGTTTTGGGGAAAGAACAATCTTGAACGATTAGGTTCTTTCGCCGATCTGCGAAAGCGCCGCCCGCAGCGCGTCGATGGCGAGGTGGCCGGCGTGTTCGGAGGCATGGGGCAGGCCGCCGACGGCGCGCACGAGCTCCTGGCGGCTCAAGTTGCGCGCCTCGTCGCAGGTTTTTCCGCGCACCAGTTCTGTGAGCGCCGAGCCGCAGGCCAAGGATGCCACGCATCCTTTGGCCCTGAACCGGATCTCGCCGATACGGCCGGCGGCGAGCTTCACAGTGAGCTCCAGCACGTCGCCGCATGCCGGATTCTCCATGCGCACGGATGCGTCCGCATCAGCCAGCGTGCCGGCATTCCGTGGATGCTGAAAATGATCGAGGACCTGGGCGGAATACATGGATTGAGCCTGATGCGGGAGATGTTTTCAGCGAGCTGTCTAGAAGCAGTTTCATCGCCTCGCCTGACGTTTTGTAAACCTTCCCTCAGGGGCTAGAGCCCGCGATTTCGTTGATCTGTTGCGGCACTGCTGAAGCCGTGCCCTTTCAAAACCAGGTGATGAAACAGCCTGTACCCCTTTTAGCCGGCCGCCGCTGTTGCCAGTTTGCGCGGTCACTCGGCGGCTTTCGCCGGCCGCGCTTCAAGGGCCTCGGTCAACAGGAAGAGGTCGGCGAGCAAGGCGCGCAAATGGATGGAGGCGTTCAGATTGTCGATGAGCTGCGAGCTGACGGCGGGTTGCGCCAACGCCAACTCGACGGCCGCAATCGCGCCCTCGGCGTCGCGGCGCATCACCCCCAGGAATGCCTCGTATTTAGCGCGGGGCGCAGACGCGTCCCGGGGGATTGCATCGCGGCAGGCGGCGTCAAGGGCGCGCATCGCTTCGACAGCTCGCGCCAGGTGGCCACGCACCTGACGGGTTTGTTCGCTGCCTTCGTCGCCGGCCAATCCCCGCGCGGCGTAGGAGAGCGTGAACTCGTAGCACTCCTCAATGCGCTGGGAAAGCTGATCCAAATCCATCAGCACTTGCCCGATTGCCATTTCCCGCTCAGTCGCCATCGCTCGCGGCCAGCCCCTTGCCCGAGTCCGATTTGGCGCCTTTCGGCGCCCAACGGCCCGTGTCGTGTTCTTCAAGATAAAAATCGCGGCTCATCCAGCCAAAGATCATGGACTTGGTGATGGGAAGTTTCTCAGGGCGCACGCCCATGTAAATGTGCATGATGGTGAGCGCAATAAACCCAACGCCGGCCAAGCCGTGCAGCACGTACATCCATCCCCACGTCATATCGCTGAAGAGGTAAGGATTGCGCACGAAGATTCCGGTCTGGACGCGCTTCATCATGAAGAGGCCGGTGACGATGACGGCCAGCCCGGCCACCATGACCGCGGCGTGATAGAGCTTGTTTTCGAGCGGATACTTGGCAAACTTGCTGGGCAGCGGGGCGTCTTTGCCGAAGAACCGCAAGGTGCGATTCCTGGCGTCAATGAGATCGGTTTTGTCGGGCCAGATCGACCAGAAGTCGAGGAAGAAGGTCGAGTGCACGACGTGAAAGAGAATTGAAGCGGTCAGGACGAGGCCGGCGATCCAGTGGTAGACGACCCAGTTGAACTGGATGCCCACCCTGGGCAGGAACGCGGTGATGAGCAGGGCAATCATGGAGGCCGCCATGATCCAGTGGAACAGGCGCGCGGTGAGAGTGTGGCGCGGCACGCGCTCGGGGACCGCAGCGACCGCTGCTTCGGCCTTGCGTTCGGCAAAACGCTTGGGCGGCTTGACGACGATGAGGTAGAGGGCGTGCACCACCATGAAGCAGAATCCGGCAATCACGGCGATCCAGATGAGCGACCATGCAATGTGAATCGGGACCGATTGTCCCCAGGGACTCCTGGCCCATTGAAGGAAGTTCATGCGGCCTCCTGCTGGCCGACGATGGCCCGCTTGACCAGGTTGCGCATAAGGGGAATCTTGTAGGCGTTAAACTGTAGTGGCACGGCGCCCTCGACAGCCATGTTGCCCGCCATGCGGCCGGTATCGGTGTTGGCGGGCTTGCCGCGCACCGCGTCTTCGACGGCCTTGAGGCGCATGGGCCGCGGGGAAACCGCATTCACCGCGAGGCGGATCTGATCGATATTACCGCCGGTCAACTTGACGGCCGAGGCCACGTTCATCAGGGGGAAATCCCAAACGTTGCGGTCGCGGACTTTCTCAAAATAGAACCTGGCGCCCGCCCAGGCGTTGGGAATGCGGATGGCCGTGAGGAGATCGCCGGGTTGCAGGATATTGATGCGCGTGATATCGATCTCCGGCCCGACGAAGTAGTCTTCGGCGTCAACTTCGCGCTCGCCTTTGGCGGTCTGCACAACGAACCTGGCGTCGAGCGCGATGAGGGCGGGAACTGAATCTGACGGGTGCACGGCGACGCAGCGATTGGCGCCGAAGATGGCGTGTTCGCGGTTGCGCCCCACCGGGGTGTCGGCGTAACAGATGTTTCCTCCGGCGCGATAGCACGGCCAACCGCCGCGGTAGTACCAGCAGCGGACGTCCTGCGAGACGTTGCCGCCCAGCGTGCCCTGATTGCGAATCTGCGGCGACGCCACCAGCGAGACGGCATCGGAGAGCAGGGAGTAGTTCCTGCGGATCTCAGGATGATTGGCGATCTCGGTCAGCGTGGTCATGGCGCCGATCTCCACGCCGGCGGCGCTGACGCGAATGCCGCGCAACTCGTCAACGCCGCTGAGGTCGACAAGCGCCCGGGGCTTCTTGATGCGGTCCTTGAGCCAGTCGAAGCTGTCGAGCCCGCCGGCCATCACCCACGCATCCGCGCCGTTCTGCGCGAGCAGTTGTTGCGCTTCCGCGGCCGTATCGGGCTGCAGAAGATCAAAAGCCGGCATCACATCTCGAAAAACTGCCATAGCTCACTCCTAGAGGGTTCAGGTGTCAGATTTCAGGTGTCAGCTTCCGGCGGTCGATCGAAACCTAAAACCATGCCTCATCTGCCTTTCAGATGTGCGCCGTCAGCGCCTGCTGCATCGGACGCCCCGCTTCAAACGACGTCAGAATGGTGTCGGCATTTACCGGCGCGCGCTGGAAGATGCTGTCTCCAAGCGCATCGGCAAGCGCGTTCAGAATCGCCGCGCATCCGCCGCCAACCGGCGGCTCCCCGCAGCCGCGTGCGCCTACCGGCGTCTCCGGATCGGGAATGTTCAGCGCATTCCACTTCATATCTACCGGCACATCCAGAATCGTCGGAGGTTTGTTCTGGTAAAAGCGCTCGGCTACGGAAATGCCATATTGCGGGTCGATCACCCATTTCTGCCCGATCGCGTGGCCGATCCCCAGCGTCGAACGTCCCAGGATCTGGCCGCCCAGAGCCGCGGGATGAAGCACCGTGCCAACGTCGGCGTAGGCCAGATAATCGACGATATAGTACTTGCCTGTCTCCACATCGACCTCCACTTCGGCGAAGCAGGCAAGATAGGAATAGGAATCGCCATCGTGGGGATAGCTGTCGCGCGCTGATGCCACCAGGCCCTGGCCGGCCAAAGCAGCTACAGCCTGCCTGGTTGCTTTATGCACGTCGGGATTCGCATCGTGGCCGTCGTATATGCCGCCCAATTTGATGGCGTGCTGGGCTGCTTCGGCAAAGCTCATTCCCGCGCCGCCGCCTTTGCGGGTCACTCGCAGGTTAGCCACTGCATAATCGTCCGGTTGCCCGCCCAGTTTCTTTGCCGCCACTTCTTTGAGTCTCTGGACACACTCCAAACCCGTTGCGTGCGCCGCGCGGGTCATGGCGTGGACGGTCTGGCTGCCGCCGGAGTCGCAGGTATAAGGAAGATGTTTCGACGTGTCGCCCCATACAATGTCGCAGGCGTCCCAGGGCACGTCGAGAATCTCAGCGGCCGCGCGATGCACGTCAATCACCGCTTCGGTTCCAAGATTGCCGATGCCCGATTGAATCTGCACGCGGCCCTGGGGAGTAATGACGATCAGCCCGTCAAAGCCGGTGCTGCCGCCGTGGAAGACGGTGAGGGCTACACCCACACCGCGCACTTTGCTGCCAATCCGCTTGGGCTGCCGTGCTACACGCTCGCTCCATTTGAACTGCTCGGCGCCCAGGTCCAGCGCCTGCCTTTGAAAGCAGCTCGTCACGTAGGCGCGTTTGCCTTCCTGATTGACTGGCCCGTACTCCGCCTTGCCCTCCGGGCAGTTGACGCGCCGCAAAGCCACCTGATCGATGCCCAGCTGCCGCGCTGCCTTCGACAGAATCGGCTCCATGATCGCAATGGCCTGCATGCCCCCCGGCGCGCTCTGTGCGCTGCGCGGCGGTGTGTTGGTGGCGACCGTCACATTGCGAAACCGCATGGCCGGCGGCTGGTATTGCAGCGAAGCAATGCTGGCGCACGAGCCCCCGTCTCCGTTGGAGCCATAGGAGCCGGCGTCCGAAACGAGAAACATGTCGACCGCTGTGATGCGGCCGTCCTTGGCGAAGCCTACCTTGGTGCGCGCGCGGATCCCGGGTCTCGCCCGCCCGATAAAATGCTCCTCCTGGCGGCTCACGCGCATCATGACCGGGGCATTCACTTTTTTCGAGAGCAGCGCAGGGATCACCAGGGTCAGCGCGCCGGTGATTTTGCTGCCAAATCCTCCGCCCGTATATTCGCTGATGAAGACAATCTTGTCCTCGTCCATGTGCATCCAGCGCGCGATGGCGGCAATGGTCTGAAATGTGCTCTGCGTGCCTGTATAAAGGAAGAGCTTCCCGTTCTGCCAGTAGGCCATGGTGGTGCGCGGCTCCAGGGTCTGGTGGCTCACATCCGGCGTAAGGAACGTCTCGTCCAGCACCAGCGCAGCGTTTTTGAATCCGGCGTCCACATCGCCGTAGGACCACTCATCGGGCGCATGGCCCATGGGCAGGCGGCCTTCTTTTTCCGCGGCAAAGTCCTCGACGGTCCACTTCAGCTCGGTCAGATTCATCGCTCCGCGGCCCGTGCCCTCCCGCACCCAAACGTTGCCGTCCTCGCGGGCATTTGCACTTCCTGGGCGCAGACTCTCCAACGGGTCGGTTGCAAAGGGCAACGGCTCCATTTCGATCTCGATCTTTTCGATGGCTTCAGCGCAGGTCAGCTCATCCACCGCCGCCACGGCCAGAATCGGCTCACCCTGGTACATCGGCTCGTCGGCCAGCGCCAGTTCGCCCCATTTGTCCGCCTTGATCATGGTTCCGTTGTCGTTCATATAAGCCGCGTGCCCGGGTACCTCAGCCGGCGTCAGGATCGCCTTCACCCCCGGCATCGCCAGTGCCCTGTCGGCGTTGATGCTTTTTACTCGCGCATGCGGCATCGGGCTCAGCACCAGCCGGCAAAACAACATCCCCTCGGCGCGAAAATCCTCAGCGTACTTCGACCGCCCAGTCACCTTCGCCACCAGGTCGTTGGTCGAGAAGTCTTTGCCGATCAGCTTGTACCCCGTGCCGAACGGGCGCGGCTTCTCCTGCCCGGCTTTCATCGCGCTCTCTTGCGGTGTATCTGCCATGGCTCAAGCCCTTCTGGATCCGTTTGCGCTGAAAGCGGCAAACGCGCTGGTTGTTGCCTTGCTGCCGGCAGCTCCACCGCGCATATACTCGGCACCGCGCATCATGGCGTCGAGGATTTTGGAGTAGTCCTGGCAGCGGCAGAGGTTTCCGCTGATGCCGTGGGCCAGCTGGGCCCGCGTCGGGTTGGGATTCTGCTTGAGGAAACCGACCGCCGACATGATGAATCCCGACATGCAGAACGCGCACTGGAATCCCTGCTCGTCGACGACGGCTTTTTGCACGGGGTGCAGAGCGCCATCGGCGGCGGCGAGGCCCTCGATGGTGGTGATTTGCCTGCCGCGCACGGTATTGGTGAGCACGGAGCAGCTATAGTGCGGCACGTCGTCGAGCAGCACCGTGCAGGCACCGCACTCGGCGCGATCGCATCCCAGCTTGGTGCCTGTCAGTCCCAGCTTGTAGCGCAGGGTGAAGGCCAGCGTCTCCTGCTTCATGACTTCGACGCGGCGCGGCTGCCCGTTTACGTTGAGCGTGATCAGACGCTCTCCGCCGGCGCTGCGGCTGCGGCCAGGCGAGAGGATCTTGTAGCTCGCGGCGCTGACCACGGCGCCGCCGGCAATCACACCCAGGATGAACCTGCGCCTGGTGATTGATCTCTGCTTGCTTTGGCTCGCGGAATCTTCCATCTCCGGCATGGCGGTCTCTCCGGTTTCTGGTTTGTTGAGGACGGCGCTCTCAGGATTCTCAGTAGTCCCGCGCCTGCGCTTCGAAGCGATTCACGCGACGCTTGCCGCTATCTTAGCTCCGCCCACGCGGAGATGGGAAGGTCTGACCAGCCGGCCTTTTTCACCGTACGGCCGGTGCATTGGCCGGCAACTCCAGGGGGAGCAGTGTCTTTAACGCCCAATGAGCACGAAGGCTCCCCAATAAAATGGCAGATCTTTGCCATAGCGCTTTTTGACGATCTCGCGCTCCGCGAGTTGCGCCTGGCGAAGGGCCTCGGGTTTCTCCATTCCGCCCAGCCAGTTCTTGTAGAAAAGGGCCATCAGCTCCTGCGTCTCCTTGTCGGGAACGGACCACATGCTCATCAACAGCGCATCGGCACCGGCCTCCTGCAAGCCCCGGCGCAGGCCAAAAATGCCGTCGATATTCAAGTCTTTCCCCAACCCGGTCTCGCACGCGCTGAGCACCACCAGTTCCGTTCCCTGGAGATTGAGCTGGCTGGCCTCGTAGGCGGTCAGGACACCATCGTCCACTCCGGGCTCAGGAGCCGCACCCTCACGGACGCGGTCCGCGCCGGCGAAGAACAGTCCGGCGCGCAGCATGGGGTCCTCATTGACATTCGCCGTCTTCCCCTCGGCTGCCGCGTTGGCCTGCAGTTGCTCGTCGGACAAGAAGAATCCATGGGTGGCGATGTGGACCACGCGCGGCGCGCGGGCCTGGGTGACGGCGTCTTTGAGCGCCAGCTCGCCGGTATACTCAGTCGCCTGCCAACTGGCCGTTTTCAGCAATTTGTCTACCGTGTCTACTTCGACCTGGGTGCCGGGCAGGGGATTCAGATCACCGCCCTTCAAATCGCCGCCGCGCGAAGCGGTCTGCGCGGCGCCGGCGTTGGAAATCTGCGCCGCCGATGCGGCATTTTGCGGCGCACCGGAGCCGGCAGCGCCGCCGCGAAGCTCAGCGATGGCCGCCTTTTGCTGCGTCACGCTCAAATCGAACTTCGGATTTCCCACCAGGAGCGCGTTCCTGGACTGCGCGACGCGCGCCGGCAACAACAGATCCTTGGTGGAATTCACGATCCGGAGTTGAATTTTTTCCATCAGCAACTTTCCGTCGCTGTCAGCCATCAACCCCATGGGAATGGTATCGAGCACGCCGTCGGGGGCAACATAGACGCGCCGGGCCGAGCCCAGCGCCGGTTCCAGCGGCTTCCAGAAGCCTGCATAGGCTGCATTGGTGTTGGCCACAGTTCCCTGCTCTGCCGCCGCGGCCGGCGCGGCCTCCTCCTCAAATCCGCGGGTCTGGCCCACCTCGTCGCGATAGGCCAGCATGGGTCCGGCTTCAAGATCTTTCCCCTCGCCGAGAATGACAAGTTCCGGCTGCTTCGAGTCCGGAGTGACCACCAGCGCCACGTATCCTATGTTCGCCAAAGGCTCAATACCGGTGTGGAACTGGAAGCGCACGAATTCCACGGCCGCTTCGCCCGGCTTCAATGCTTTCTGCACGTCCTGCCATGTCGCCGCGTTCTGCGCCTTTTGGCGGCTCAAAACCGCCGACCGCCTGGAAAGCTCGGCTTCGAGGGTGTTGGCTTCGCCGGCCAGGTCGTTCATCTGTTTTTGATAATTCGCCGGATCGCCGACCGTGGACTCGGCCAGGGCCGCCACCTGCGCTTTGTCGCTGGCCAGCTTGTCGAGCATCTGCACGGCCTGCGGATCACCGCTTGCCACCACGGCCGCCCGCATCGCGGCGGAGCTCTCTGCGATCATTCCTTTTTCCTGCAGGACCACGTTGTACATTTGTCCTGCGAGCTCCGGCATTTGCTTGTAGAACAGCGAGACAAAGCTGTAGAACATGGGAAAAGCGCTTCGGTACTCGGCAAAATACAGCAGCCTGTTCCGCTCGCTCATGGTTGCGGCATTCGAGCGCAACTCATCCATAAAGTCGCCGAGATACATCTGGAAGTACTGCGCAGCCTGCTGCGGTTTTGCCCAGGCGTAATACAAGCTGGCCAGATCGGCCTCCGCGGCTTCGACCTCCGCGCTGTGCGGGACGGTCGCGTGCGCCTTTTCGATCTTCAGTTGCCGCAGGTACAGGGGCTCAGCATCGGCAAACTTCTGCTCGTCCTTGTAGACCCGCGCCAGTCCCTCAAGGCTGTTGGCTACGGACTCACTGTCGGGCCCACCGATCTTTTCGTGAACGACGAGAGCCTGCTTGTGCAGTTTTTCTGAGAGATCGTGGTTCCGGCCGTCTTCGGCAACCGCTGCCATGAAATCAAGGCACGAGGCATAACCGCCGCTCGAGTCGCCATCCAGTTTCTGGTAGATCGCTGCAGCCGCCGTTGCGACTTTCACGACTTCATCGTATTTCTGCTCTCTGCGCAAGATCTGTGCGTAGCTCAGCAGCACCTGGGCCATCCGGTCGTTGTTCTGCCCGAGCACCTTCCAGTACACAGGAATCGCGTCGTGATACAGCTTGTCGGCCGCTCCGTAGTCTCCGTAGCTGCCATGAAGCTCGGCAAGCCGTTGAACGGCATTCGCTGTTTCGAGGCTTTGCGGGCCGAGGCTCTTCAAGTCGATGGCGATCGCCTGTTGGTACGCCCGGTCGGCATCGCTATAGCGCGTCTCGAACTCGAACAATGCTCCCAGGTCGATGAGGATCGACGCCACCTCAGGATGATTCGGCCCCAGCACCTTTGTCCGGCTCGCCAATGCCTGCAACAGCAGGTTTTCAGCCTGAGGATACTTTCCCTCATTGCGCAGCAGGGCTCCGGCGTTCTGCTCGATTCCGGCGATGGCTGCCGGATTGGGCGTGCTTGCCTGCTGTTCGAATGCCATGCCTTTGCTGTAGGCCTGTTCAGCCTGGGGAAATTTGCCTTCTGTCGTGAGGATCGCTCCCAGATTGTTCAGGGCCATTCCGACATCCGCGTGGTCCGAGGCCGGCGCTTTCAGGTCGAGGGCAACCGCCTGGCTGCACGCTTGTTCCGCGTCCGCAAACCGGTGCATGCTTCCGTAAAGAGCGCCCAATGCGCTCAGCGAAGTGGCGGCGCTAGCGAATTTCCCCAGCTTCTCCTCAGTCGCGATGGACTTCTTGTAGAGCGGCTCCGCATCCGCGTATTTGTCCTCATCCACGTAGATGATGGCCAGGTTGTTTTCGTCCGTGGCGACGGCCTCGCTGTTTTCGCCGAGCAACTGTTGATTGGCAGCCAGAGCCTGACGCACCACCTGCTCTGCTGCCGGATAATTGGCCTCGCGGAGGTACACATTGCCCAGATTGCTCAGCTCATTGACGGTGTGCTTGCCAGCCGGGCCTTCGACCCTGGTGTAAATCGCGATCGACTTTTTCAGGTTGGTTTCAGCGTCGCTGAACTTTTCTAACTCGAGGTTGATATTTGCCAGCACAGCCTGGGTCACGGCCACGTGCACATCGTTTGGTCCCCAGGTCGTCTCTGCGACCCTCTCGGCCTGCTGCGCCAGGGGAAGCGCTTCCTGCGCCCTGTCGGCGTTCATCAACTGCACGACTTGCATGCTCAGCTGATCCCAGCGCGCTTCCTGGGCGCGGGCAAGGGTGGTCCCGAGCAGACAAATCAACCCGACCGGCATGGCGATGGCCCGATGCAGGGCGGAAACTCTTATCCATTTCAAGATTGAATTCGACACGACGCTTCGACCCCCTGCGGCCCCG
>Ga0335072_10009677_pt1 | contig 13891 bp, 13 predicted proteins | sample Lox_Sample_21_FD_206725 | JGI IMG/M metagenome (GOLD analysis project Ga0335072, IMG submission 206725) | Soil microbial communities from Loxahatchee National Wildlife Refuge, Florida, United States - Lox_Sample_2.1 | ecosystem: Environmental > Terrestrial > Soil > Wetlands | place: USA...
CCCCACTGATCCTTATCAGCAACATCAACTAGATTCTCCTCATTCTTCTTGATCGAAGCAAAGTTAGTGGAGTTCTTTCGCGGTCCTCGTCCTGCAAGTAAGTCCATTTTTGTGACATCAGATCTGTAACCTCACTGCAGGTCGCAGATTAGCGAGCTGCCAAATCAAATCCTTTGTTTGTTGAATTTATATAGACGGCTAGTTGCTGATTATCGCCACCTACCTTCAGTCTGTTTTACAGCTGGGGATTATCTCCAAGTCATCTGTTTTCTCTATAAGAATGTCTTCCGCTTCTAGCAGCCCATATCTAAATGGCGTCCACACCATCAACAGCTTTGAGATGGGCCGTCTACACCACAAAAATGCCATAGTCACGGGTGCAGCTGGGTAAGCTCAAACATTCTCCTCAACTTCATTCATGTTTTATACCGCAAGTGCCTAGGACTATGTAGCAAGATTGTTTTCTACTCTATCCTGTTATTCATGCATGCAGAGAACTATGAAGAGACGCTCTGAGATATCCATATCACGTGCACCGCGAATCCCCTTCATGTCATTATTATATCACTACCTCGTTATGCGGCAATTTCTGCTGTATCCTCATCTTGATATTATTTTTAGCCATGTTACCTGGCACAGAGCTAACTGGAACTAGTGGCATCGGTCTCGAAACATGCATTCTCTTCGCCAAAGAAGGAGCCAATGTCCTCATGGCTGATATCTCCGCTCCTGCTCTGGAAAAAGCCAGCGCAAAACTCCGCCAGCTTGTCCCCTCTGCCCACAGAGTTGAAACACAAGTAAATTCTTGCCGGTGCCTATTCTTGTACCGCACTAAACATTCCCAGGTCTGCGATGTCTCCAAAGAAACCGATGTCAAATCCCTGGTAGACCATCTCGACTCTTGGGGTGGCGTAGACATCATGTTCAATAATGCAGGGATCATGCACGCCAACGACGCTGACGCCATCGATACTCCAGAGAAGATTTGGGACCTCACCCAAGCCATCAACGTCAAAGGTGTCTGGTTCGGATGCAAGCACGCCGTCATCTCCCTGCGCAAGCACGGCAAAACTAAGGGTTCCATTATCAATACTGCCTCAGTAGTCGCGTTGGTCGGCTCTGCCACTCCTCAACTAGCATATACAGCATCTAAAGGAGCGGTCCTTGCGCTGACAAGAGAGCTAGCCATCGTCCATGCCCGAGAAGGCTTCCGATTCAACGCTCTCTGTCCCGCCCCACTCAACACGCCCCTGCTGCAGGACTGGCTTGGCGACGACAAGCCAAAGCGGTATAGGCGTGAGATCCACTTCCCGTCAGGCAGGTTCGGCGAGGCTATCGAGCAGGCGTATGCGGTGCTGTTCCTTGCAAGCGATGAAGCGAGCTTTATCAACGGCCAGGACTTCGTTGTTGATGGCGGCATGACCAAAGCATACGTTACGCCTGAAGGCCCTCCGCTGCCGGCGCCGAAGAACAACACCCTTCAGAGCTCTCAAGTCGATGCCATTCGCGGCATTGGTCTTGCAGGCGTTTTTAGGGCCGCTGATCACCCTTGAGGTTCCTCACCTAGCTAACGGCAGGATTTATATCTTATCAAAAAGGAATATTTCCCTCTTTTTAATCTATTTAATTATGGCGGTTATATCTTGTTTTATGGCGGTTATATCTTGTTTTATGGCGATTATATCTTGTTTTATGGCGGGGCTAGATTCTTTCCAACGACTGAGTGGCTTTCGTGCTTTCTATTCGGACTACTTCGAATCTATTTCCAGAGATAAGCGTAGCGTGGCGTAGATCTGGAAGATAGAGATTAGAGAATTTTGAATAAACAGGTTTTTATTTCCATGCGCGGCGCCTATATAAAGAACAAAAAACAATGACCCCAAACTAGACCCCTCACCAAGCGGCCCGCATCCACGAAGACGAATAATTATCCTTATTATACCGAAGTATTATCTAAGGTTGTGACAATCATGTTGCCTAAGGTGAAGAGTACCCTCCCCTGTCAACATTGATGTAAAGCAGTGTTGTGGATGTGCTGCTCTCATGAATACGGTCTATTAAGGCATATTGACAACGGCGTTCCGAATAGCAAAGGCTTTTATGACAACAACGGCTTTTATGACAACAACGGCTTTTATGACAGCAACGGCTTTTATGACAGCAACGGCTTTTATGACAACAACCTCTTTTATGACAACAACGGCTTTTTCTATCAGCAACGGTATTTTCGTCATGCCAGCGACGGCCTCGCATGCCACAAAATGGGCTAGGCTTGTAGCGCCTTAATTTTGGGCGCAAAGCGGAATACGGGGGGGTGATTTTTGATAGCTGAATTGCAGGAGGGCAATCTCCTTGTATTGGCATTTGGAAACACTGGTCCGGTGATTACGTCTCTAGCCTGGAACTCCCTAAGGCCTGAGAAGGCTCGGAAAACACTCTACCGCACAATCTGTTCCTCAAACATATGTGCCTCGGTGTGCCTCTCATCCCTATTCCTAAAAGTCTTCTTTCCCCTTCCCACCCAATACCCGCCACACACGACCGCCACGACCCCATACACGGCACACACGTAATTCATGTTACTCGGGGTGACTGGATACGCAGGCGGGAAAGAATACATGACGAGCGTGAACGCCGTCCAGATCAGCAACACCCAATTCGCCAGGAGGCCCATGGTGCCCATCCAGAACGGGCCGTGGGCAATATTATCCCGGCCGCGGATCAAAAGACAGATGACTGGGATTGCGTAGCTGATGTAAAGCAGTACGATGCATGCAGTGACCATGGCGTTGAAGGCCGTGCTGGAGCCGAGATAAAGACACCCGAGCACGGCGACTATGGCACAGGAGACGAGGTGCGCGTTAAGCGGGACGTCGAGAGTGGGATGCACGCGAGCTAGCCATCTACTGCCCGGGAGGCCTCGATCGCGCGCAAAGGACCAGCAGAGGCGCGACTGCCAGGTATGGCAGGCAATCATACAGCCTGCACCGGTGAGGATGATGAGAGTCTCGAGCACGATGGCGCCTGCGCGGGATTGCAGGGCTTGGTTGAAGAGTTCGAGGATGGGGACTAGCGTGGGGGTGTTGAAGAGGGCATTGAGATCGTTCATGGAGAAGAACATGGCGATGGAGAAAGGCCAGGCAGTTGTGAAACCAATGGCGACGGTGCCCATTATTGCGATGGGGATGAGGCGTTCCGGGTGGTGGATTTCTTCTGCCATGTGAGTGGCGCAGTCGAGGCAGGCGAAGGCCCAGTTGGTGTTGATGAGGCCAACTATGAAGGCAATACCGTTGGAGGCCCAGCCGGTATTGTTGACGAAGTTGGCGAAGACGAACTGTGCGGTTTCGCTGGGGGTTGTTAGAGGGTTTTTAAGAGTGGGGGAGGGGGGACCGACTGGCTGGGTGCTCTGGCGGGTACGACGATTAGGATTACTAGGAATGAAAGGAGGGAACAGTATAAGGCGAACGTTGCTACGACCGGAAGTGTTCGGCCATAGCAGTTGAAGAAGAAAGCAAACATATTTACCACCTGGTAAGCTACGAAAACATGCCAGGGAAGAATGACACTTTGGGCTTGTTAGTAATAATTCCTGCAATGCCTGATATAGTATGATTATGAACGCAGACATACAGATCTGGATTGTACAGCTGAATACATCCCATACCAGCACTCCCCACAGCTAACGCAACACTTGCACTAGTAAAGATGGCTCCAGCCCAGGCAAACCAGCCCGTAAGATAACTTGCGAAATCCGCATACTTCTGAGGTGCCAGCTCGTTCGCCCAGAAATACTGGCCTCCTGCATTGGGCATTGCACTCGCCAGCTCCGATAGGGTGATTCCCACACAGGTCGAGATCAATGCAATCAAAATGATGCCATATATGATGAGAACTGGGCCACCGGAATTGATCCCAGTCACGAGTGCGGCTGAGATGGCAAACCAGGAATTGGTGAGGGAAAATCCAACTCCGAGGACAGACCAGACGGAGAAGTTCCGTCGCATGTCTTGCTGGTAGCCCATTTCTAAGAGTATTTTAAGCATTATAAAGCTTGTTTAGGAGATTAAGGCTTACAGACCTGCTAGCTTCATGGCATCAGAATCTATAGATTTGGCATCTCCTCCGTCATCCGGACTGGGAATCCTCCCAATCTCTGCCTTTTCCTTTGCATCTTCTGCCATTCTGGACTTAACTCCAGCCGTCCAATTCCAAAGGATGAGCTGTATTCAGACTTCGATAGGAACTGCAAGTACCGTGAATTTGCAACTGACTCACGGAAGCCACCAACGAGTTGACAAGTATGCACAGGCTTGCCGTCAAGGCGAGTATGGTTTCCTTTTGGTACAGATATATTACACGTAGAGATAGCGGAGGTTTACATGATGGAAGAAAAAGGGATAAAGACGATGAGGCGTGCCCAATGACCACAAATACCTCAAGAACAGCCATGGCGTTTTCTCGTGGGTAGTTTGTTATCTCATCAGGGGAAATTTGGGTCGATAATGATGTGATTGGCGGCGGGGGACATAAGCATCGCCCTAGAACCCTGGACATGGCGCTCTTCTAGCGTACTTCTGTCTGACCATCCGGGGGGATACCGAGTACATTCCCCCTGGACCCTGGATGGTATGTTTCAGTTCGAGGGACAGCCCATAGCTCCTGTTCTCCAATGCTGTGGTTGGCCATTCCGATATCAGATTGCCCTGACCGTCGCGCTGCGTTGATTTTTGCTTGCTAAGAACATGAAGCTTTGCTGAGTTATTGTGTATTACTCTAAAGGGCCAAGAAGGGAATCTTCATTTGACTGGCACCAAAACTGACGCGTACGATCTTCCTTAATGTATTACCAGGCACACTCGAGACTATCCCCCGTACAACGACGTGGGGTGCAGCAAACATCTTCATCGTACAGGGTTCTGCCACCGCGTGGGACGATCTTTTCATAGGCCCTGTAGCTCTTGATATCATCTCCTTCGATAAGCCTTCTAGATGCATAAACCCCCGGGATAGGATGTGGCTACATGCATGGTAATATGCCTTCTTGCATGCGCCTGGATGTTTGGTTCTGATTCAGATGCTGCTCATCCACAAGGACGCTTAACTGATTCAGGCTCTTACCTGCTGATACGAAAGGCTCGGCATCTTTGTTTTTATGCTTTTTTTGTGCTTTGTATTACCGAAAACAGTAATCAGATCCAGGATAAGGTTTTCGGGAGGCGACAGAACGATTACGGGTTCGTTGGACTGAGCAGGGGCAGTGGGCGGGCAATCACTTGAAAACTCATGACGGTGAGAATAATAATTGGTGTATAGATGCGATCGAGAAACGTCGCCGAAATTAGTGATTCATTACTACGACTTATGTGTACCAGGTAAGTACCCGCACGAGTCTATGAAACATCTTCCCCCTTTATATTCGAACGCCAGTCAAGCCAATACCCCTTTATGCCGACATCGTCATCCAATGCACACTCTAATAGTATATCAGGTTTAAGAACACCATGCATCATAATGAGACTTCCGGAACTAATTAGCCTCTAATTCTAACTCTCATCATCTGTATCAGGAGGGTGCGGTGTACCTACAACTGTCAGCTTGTTGCGTGAATTGGACATTTCGGAATAATGACTTACCCTTAGGACTGTTCAACCACTCAATGTGCCGGAGGCGTCTGCGTACATCACGCTCTTTGAGCTCCTTTTTCGTCATCTTCTTCTTCTTTTTGGCCTTGAACGCCATGTCTCCATTATCCTCCGCGCCACTATTCACGGCGGAGGCAGTCGCGCTGCTTACGTTGCTGCTAGCGACGCTGCTATTGAAACCACTTCCAGGGAGAGACCTATCTTCAAAACGGTCGGCCGAAACAGCCAGATGGCCTTTATGTGTTACACGGCCATCGGCAACATACCATTGCTCAGGGCATAAAGCACCGACAAACTCCTCGTTATGAGAAATCATGATGACACCACCTTTGTAGTCCCGGATCGCCACAGCAAGGCCACCAAGGGAATCACGGTCCAAGAAATTGGTCGGTTCATCAAGGACAAGGAGGTGAGGATTGTTCCACATAGCACCTGCGATGACAACCTTGACTTTTTGACCTCCTGAAAGTCCTGAGATCTCATTGTGATTAGCGATTTCGGGATCGAGGCCAAGGTCCTCAAAATGCTTAGAGATAACTTTTGGCGACAGCTCACGGAAGCCCAGACCTTCACGTGAAGCTTCGTGATCATCAAATTCTTGTACCAGCTTGTCGAAACCGAGTTCGAGAAGTGTCTCGCGAGAAATTTGTGAATTATACTTTGGCAGCATGCCAACCCATTTTATCTCATATTGGAAGGTCTTCTTCCATTTCTGACGGCCCATAATCGCTTCAATACGCCTTCCGCCTTTTCCATCTTTCAAATCTACAAGTTTCTCCATCTGAGCCTTGTCTGCATCCGATAGAATGCGGGTTTGTTTCATGTAGACTTCGCGATCATCGCCGTTGGCGTAACGCCACTGGAGATATTGATTAGGTGTCTTCTCTAAGTGCATTTCGACATGCTCTAGAGCGTGCTGCTTGATGTACCCGATACGTAGATTAGGATGTTTCTCGACACGACCCGAAGTAGGAACCGTCTCGCCTGTCAAAAGCTTGATTAAGGTTGACTTCCCTGCACCATTGCCACCAATGATGGCTACACGTGATGACAGAGACAGTTGACAAGAAACATCAAACAAGGATGGCTTCGAGGCTCCCGGGTAAGTGTAAGAACAATTAGTCATGCGGAGAATGGATCGAGTATTGGACTTGACACCCGTTAGGATACCTGGAGGAGGGAATTTGAATTGAGCATTGGATGCGGAAAGCGTGTAGTAACTCTTTGCCTCCGGCCGTTGCCTCACAAAGGCTGCCAGATTACCCCTGTAACATGCTAGCTTCTTTCCAGGCTCGTAGTGGTATATATCGGTGCAAACTTCGTCAAGAAAACCGGAGTCATGGCTGACAATCAAGCTAGTAATTTCGGTATGGGACTTCAAATACTCCTCAAGCCACCTAACGTTGGCAACGTCCAGATGATTGGTTGGCTCGTCGAGGAGTAGGACATCAGCCTTCATAAGCATAGCCCGAGCCAAAGCAAGCTTCATCTTCCAACCACCAGACAATGATCCAACCTTTTCTGATTGTCGGCCTTCCGGACCAGCCGTAAAGCCGACTTCTGATAGAACCTGAGAAATGCGCTCCTTGCCTTCCGACGCAATAGCCGGATCCTTTGCGATAAATTCCAAAATGCTGATATCGGCATCTTCGCCTTGATTATGCTCAACGAAGCAAGTCCGGAGCACATCTTGACTTGGGAATCCTTCCAGTTTTCCATTTGCAATACTTCGCATCAAAGTGGATTTGCCAGCACCATTGCGGCCGCAAAGACCATATCTATGTCCTTTGAGAAGACGCAAGTTTGTGTGGGATAGCAGCAGCATTCCGCCATAGGCAAGGGAGAAATCTGTATTGACAATTTCGATTTCGCCATCATCTTCCTTGACAGGCTGGCCATACTTTCGATGATCTTCATCAATGTAGAACTTTTGGATGGCATCGCCGACAGCGGAGGCAGATTCCGGATCCTTCATCAGAGGCTTCAAATATGGAGAAATGCGTCCTGAGATTCGGCCTGTATAACGATGATTGACATCCTCAGCAACCATTCCACATATGTAAGGGTTTGCAACTTTGAATAGCTCAAGATCCCCAAGAAGTCCCCCATTCTTCTTGATCTCAGCATCAAGGACTTTGACTACGTCTTCCACTGTAGTACGAGCAATTATACCATTGGCAACAGAACCACCGTCCTCTCCCATGGCCTTATTAATCACACTAAGAGCCCTGGCAGCCATCTCCCGGACCTCTGGTAACGATGCTCTATCTTGCACGCCCTTGACTCCCGGTTTCAATTTCGGCAAGAAGGTCCGAGCCTCGACCGGATCATGGACAAGCTTTGTCAAGTTCTCTACTACAACAACTGTCTGCCTCAGAACCTCTTGAGCTGTAGTAGGTGTATTGAGCGAACGCTCAAGAAGTGGCGTAAGCAGGGCCAGGACTGGGGAGGTAACGATTGCAACGAATGTGGTTTGCGACAGGGCATGGATTGCCTTTTGAAGGGTTTCGGTGGATGGATTTTGCATTGTTGCAATAAGGAGAGGAATTCGTGGGGCGACATCGTCATTCGACAGGAGGGAGGTCAGAGAGGTCATTGTCGCAACAGCTTGTTTCTCCACTTCGGCTTTCAAGTCATGCATTCCGCTCTCAACGACCGGAATAAGACCAGCAAGCTTTGTTCCCATTGACTCGCGTAGAATGTCCTTCTCGACAGCCTCCTCCTTGGTACCACCAATTGAAGGCTTTGCCTTGTCCGCAATGCGTTGCAACAACTTGTAGGCTCCAACAGTACCTTGCCACTTGCCAGCACGCTTAGATAGGTATGTCGAGAGTACCGGGAGAAGTCCAACCACAAGTGCTTCTGCGCTCAGGTGAGAGAACAGAGCATCAATGCCGTATTGGGCGGCGTCTCTTACGACAGTCCCCTTGTCAGCAAGGGCATCAAGTGCCCAAGGCAGCATCCCACCATCTTGCAGAAGGAAAATGACCTCGCTGATCGGTTGCTGGGGTGGAAACCTTTCAAAGAGCGCGCCGAGCAGGTTCTGGGCACTTTCCTTTCTCAAACCACTCTTCTTGTCGGCAGCAGCCTTCTTGACCTCGGCCAGAATACCATATTCTTTTAGACCTCGAAATCCGACAGAGTTTAATAGAATCTGGGTAAGTGCGTAGGACGCATCGATCGAGGCGGCAGAAGTTGACGCGGTAAAAATGGTATTGAGAAGTGACGAGATCTCTGCTTGTGTTGGAGGAACCGTAGAAGGCTCAGAAGATTTTAAAGTCATGCTCGGTTGTAGGCTCGGGGGTGAGACTTGGTGGGGCATTCTCTGGGCTTGTAGTGCCCTGGGAACGATGAGATTCGCTGTGCGAGATGCTTCGAGTCTTCTATATTCCAAGTCGTCCTGTCAGATGTATCGCAAGATTGCGGGAGAAAGGAAGGCAGGGAGTCCAATCTTCGAGGATACCCAAGGCCAAGGCAGCGTCGCAAAAGCTAACGCGTTGGGGCGGTACAGGGGAGATGGTCTTGCAGAATTAAATTAAGAAAGAAGGGTTCTTGTCCTTAAGGTCTCAGCCGCGGGTGGCAAAGACGAGAAAAAGGTGTAAGGACTACCAGTCTGAGTGAAGATTCAGAGCTGGAAGAAATGCTGAAAACGAGGTTTGAATGAGATTCTGCACTGCGGTAATTTTTCTCGTCAGAGCCTGTTGCCCAGGCTTGATCAGGTTAGCCTGGTGCTTATCAAACGAATCTCACATGCTGAGTCGGACTTTTTGGCCCAGCGATAAAACCACGGCCCGATGCCGCATGCGTCATACTTAAATCTTTTTCATCCAGTTCTCAACATCTTCAATTGCATCACCAACATGGAGCTGGAAATGAGAGAAGAAGACCTACCGACTACAGAGAATCCATCGCCGCCCAATGGCCTAAAAAAGGTCCCTCCGCTGAAGAAGAACTACTGGCACCAATTTCTGGCGCATTTGCGCACAGAAATATCTATAAACCATGCCGATGTTCCCATCATCGCTTGCTGTCTGGTGTCCGGGTTATGCGATTCGAGTGCCTATAACGCCTGGACCTGTTTCGTGAGCATGCAAACTGGTGAGCCCTCTCCTAATGTGATAATGGCAAGTTCGCGGCTGACATTCATTAGGTAACACCATCTTCCTTGCCCTTGGCGCGTCTGGCCAGCCTATCACCCATCCTTATGGATGGCTCAAGTCGCTCGTATCAATCATATCCTTCTTAATTGGATGCTTTTCCTTTGCCGCAACACGGCATATTGATCCTCTCTATCGAGGTACTCTCTCTGGATCTTTCATGGTCCAAGGTCTTTTCATATTCGTCGCAGCGACATTAGTCTCTGCTGGTGTTGTTCCTCAACCGGATGGTGTCGTGACGGAAACAGGATCCACTGTTTATTTCATTGAATTGGTTCCACTGGCGCTTTTAGCCTTCCAATCTGGCGGGCAAATCGTAACTTCTCGTTTGCTTGGATTTAATGAAGTACCAACGACTGTATTGACCAGCGTATATTGTGATGTTGCTTCTGATCCAAAACTACTGGCACCTCTAAAGAAGAATGTCAAGAGAAATCGAAGACTAGGAGCTATCATCACTTTGCTCATTGGGGGAATAACTGGTGGATGGCTTAGTAGGAGCAGTGCACACATGTCAAGTGCCTTATGGCTAGGGGGTGCAATAAAGATTGCCATAGCTGTGAGCTGGTCTATGTGGAAGGCTAAAAGTGTTCATGATTGACACATATTTTTACCGTGGCCGCCCTTTGGATATGACTTATGCTTGTTGCCTGAACTTCCGAGAGACAATCCTCATTGTCAGGGCTGTCGTATCCAAAGGATGATAAAATTTTACACAATGTGTGTAGCTTGCTGCACAGTTGAGTAAGTCTGGGCCGCTATGCCTTACCTAGGTCAAGCTGGTTCGGGTTTGCCGCATTGTCAAATCATTCTTGGGTATGGGGAGACTTCCAGCCAACTTCAAACAATGTCAAAGACCAGAAAAAGCCCTGTCGATTTTAATACAGCACCACGTCTTGTTCCATTATTCCGAGGTGCTTGCCAGAGTTGGCAGCCTACCCGAGAATATTTTTTTTGGAAGATCCAAGACGTCCCTCAAGTATATAAGTATTAATTTATAAATGTAATTAGTTCAATATCCGAGAAGTGTCATAGTTTAGGTAATTATGTACTTTATCCATTGCCTTATGATGGAGATCCAGCAGAGGCACAAAATTTTCAGTGAACAATTCTGCTTCGAACACTTATCCTGGTTGCGAACTTTACAAATGGATCGTTGATATCTTTATTCTACACAAGGGTAGAAAGTCCTCTCTAGGTATATGCTTACGTGGATCCTCATCTTCTGACGTGAATAACCTGAGACAAGTAAGTCCGAAATATATTCTCTCGTCATTCAATTCGACATGTCACTGCCCAGTCCAATAACTCAAATAATTCTTATTATAATCGTATCAAGTCCTCCAATTTAAGTAGCCACGGAGTTCGGCGGTTGACGCGCAAAAGTGAGTCTGTTTTATCATATTTTCTCTAGTGCCATTACCCTTTTCGTTCTTACCAAAGTTTATCAACTGCATTTGTCCAAGAAACGTAATTACTGACTAGTTGAGGAAAGAATTGCTCGAATTGATTTTACGGTAAGCGATACTTCCCCAAAATGGTAATCATATGCCACGACATCATGGGCAGTTTTATAAACCAGAGGCACCTTCTCAGGTCTAGGTATTGCTCACTTTAGGCCATCATCCCATTAAGTCCGCGCAATCTATTAAAAGAAACCTCATGCGCAGGCAGCAGCTTATCTTATTGGCCAGACGGCCGCTGGCATGATCATTGCTGAGTACTGTCTCTGATGAAGCCGCGGAAGGTGGAACGGATTTAGAAATATCAAACAATATTACTATCTCTTGAATTAAGACAATTATGAGAACGAACCTTATTAGAATTCACTTTTTACCCTTAATCTTTGCTGGGAAGTAAAGTTATACTACGGACCTGCAAGACGAGCATCCGAGGAAAATAAGCGCTATGCTGATGCATGGGCCAGATCGGCGACTATCTTACCGTGTTAGTGTCTTGTTCATTTCCCCAACTTCAAGTGATGCATACCCTCTGGTAAAGCTGCTTTAAAGCTGAAATGAAGCATCTGGATATAGGCAATACTACTGAAGCCATGTACAGTCGGCCGCCCATAGCCGCCAGGTAAAGGACAATAAGATTACATTTATGAATGAGTTAAGCATCAAGATTTTTCGAGAGATCCTTATTGCCACGGGCTTTCAACAGTCCTAGTCTTAGGATTTGTAAGCTCTACTTCTAGATATCAGGTTCGCTTTGAATTACAGGTGGATATTTCGTTTCAGACCCCAACCACCGTGAATCTATTGGCTGACGTGAGACGCCGTATCTCACCTAATATTGGCCCCTCACGTCCAGACCCCTATATAAATGAAGTCCTCGCTAGAAATTTAGGAATTGAATTGCCTTTATGCAGTGCCAGAAGTCTTCATTCATTCAAACACAGCATTGGCTGTGTCTACGACGTGTCTAGTCAATTTCATTGTGATTATTCTCCATTCAGCGTAGATGCAAACGTTTTGTCCAAGGCGGTTTTGTAGTGAATTCTTGAATGAAAGTTGAGACGAGTGGTTTTGCCATTTATTGTAAATCCGATAACAGTCATGAAGAAGCAATGGGTCGACGGGCCTCTGCCACTTATTGAAACACCATGGCATAAACTGGTGAGTCTAGAGCCTCCTTCCAAGACTTCACAAAAATTACATAAATGAGATTCTATACTAACAGATACACCAGGCGCCAGGCACAACCCAGTCCGCCGCCAATAGAGTAGCAACGGATATGGCTCAAGTCCATAATGTCATGATCCGCGGCCTTAACAGCATGCTAATCCAAGCTCCCTTCATTTCAACCCCCGCAGACATAAAAGACTTCGTCGATTACGCCCTATCATTCTGCGTCCTAATCGGCGAGCACCACAACACAGAAGAAGTCCTCGTTTTCCCCCTAATCGACGACGCCACCGGCGTCCCTGGGATAATGGACAAGAACGTCGTCCAACATGAAGCCTTCATACCAAAGCTACATGACTTCAAGATCTATCTCTCGCAGATAAAGCTGGGTGTGCGGAAATACGACGAGAAGAAGTTTGTGACGCTCTTGAATAGTTTTGCGGGCTTGATGGTTGAGCATTTGATCGATGAAGTGAGGTTGTTTGAGGAGATAGAGAAGTATACTATTGATTGGAAGATGATCAATGGAAGGACTGTTAAGCATGCTGTTGAGACCGCCGATAAGGTAAGTGTTTGTTTCTACGTATATCCAGAATGTGTAGCTCACGTGAGTTTGGAATAGTATCAGGAAATACCCTTCGTTCTTTGCAATATGGATATAACTTTCGAGAACAACATGCATGTCAGTACATGGCCTCCTCTTCCCTGGACCGTGCAGCTTCTTGCCCGTTGGTTTTGGGTTCCGAAATATAAGGGTGCGTGGAGATTCGGAAGCTGCGATATTTATGGCCGACCGAAAGAGCTGGAGTTCGCACCGACGATATAGTAGAACATGTTTTCCAAGGCGTAGAAATAGATTGCTATAAACTCACGTGATTAATTCAGAGAGTTTAACATGTCTAAGGAATAGAGGAAGTACTAGAGTAATGAAGCCATTTCTGGGACAGAATACCGAATGTGACAATTAAAAAGGTGATCTCTAGACGCCATGGAATATTCTTGAAAAACCGGTGAAACAAAACATCTCATATCTTTTCTCTTCAAGTTCCAACTCCCGAACCAAGCCCATCCCATTTCACAAACATCTTATCCACCGCACAAACTTCTCCCAACCCCCTTCCGCACTATCTTTTATCTCATCTGTTTTACCACCAGTTAGTTTACTTCATCTTTAATCAACCATGCAAGGTTACAAACCGGTCCCAAGCCCTTCATTCCCATTTTCCCTTTCTCGCGCCGCTTTCTCCCTCTTCAGCGCCTCTTTCTCCCGTGCTTTCTGCTCTTCGGCTTCGATGATTCGCGCAAAACGGGGGTTGATGTTGCCCCTCATGGTGATTCCGCTAGGCTTTGGAAGCGAGCGGAGTGGGCCGCTTTCTGCTGGGAGTTCCTGAGAAGTTGATTGGACGATTGATGCGAATGCAGTTCTATAGTGGTACCAGCTACGGGCAGCATTGCAATAAAT
>Ga0335072_10009680_pt1 | contig 13889 bp, 12 predicted proteins | sample Lox_Sample_21_FD_206725 | JGI IMG/M metagenome (GOLD analysis project Ga0335072, IMG submission 206725) | Soil microbial communities from Loxahatchee National Wildlife Refuge, Florida, United States - Lox_Sample_2.1 | ecosystem: Environmental > Terrestrial > Soil > Wetlands | place: USA...
ACCGAGTTTTTCAACAGAATCGGCCAGAAGCGGACATGACGCTTATAGCTATATAAGCGGGCCCAATCGAACTTCTAGAATCTACACGTTCAACTACTTCGTGCCCTGAATTTCGCGAAGTTACTTAAGCGCATGCCAAATAACTGGAAGGCAAAACCGGAGGATGGGCACAGTCACCATGATGAGGACAACGAGAGCGATTTTCTCAAGCCTTGGATACTTGCCACTGCCGACGTCATCCAAAAACGTACCCAGGGGGACATCGCCATAGTTGCTCATCGACATGAAGAGGCCTTGCAATTTAGGATCGTTCAAGTCGTCTGGACTACACGCGAAACGTGTCTTTGTCTGCGGCTTTCCGGGTTCATTATGAACAATAGAAAGCACCCATCCATCAGGACCTCTGGATTGCCTGACCGAGTCGAGTGCGTAGCCCACAATGTTGCTCGCTGGTATGAGCGTTTTCGACAGCGTCAAAGTGATGTCGATCGAATGGCGAGTGATGACCGTTTTTCTCCACGTGGCGCTCAATAAGAAAAAGCTGGCACCGGCAATCACCATCAGCGCGAAATACACGCCTGCGGTCAGTTTGTGGGAGATATGGTAAGGAAGGAGGATCGATGTTAACAGCACAGTCAGGTCGACAATTAAAAAAGGGGCGAGGAAGAATCTCACAATGATGGATTGCCTGTAGGTATGCGGCAAAATGTAAAACTTGGTCAGATACTGGGCACAACTATCCGTTGCGTAGTGACCTTCCATCGTTATCTCCTTGAATGCGTTGGCTCTGTTGAGACGCGATGACTTGAATACCCTCATGACACATCAAATTTATGCTAACTACTGATGCTACCTGAGCGAAGCGAGAATGGGTGACCATCAACCATGGCGTGCGACCGACCGCTTTGGGTGGCGGACCTTAGCGATAAGTAAGCGTTCTCCCGATTCAGCACGCCCTTCTGCCAGCGCCACGGGCTCGGCTCTATTGTGCCAGTTGCACTGGCGCCCCAGCTCACCCAGGCATCAACCAAAAGGCGCGCCGAAGAATCCGACACAGGGAAAAAAAACAGGTCCTTAGACCGGTCATCGAACCGGAGCCGCGCATGGCTCAGCATCGCGTGTCCGGGCATCCAGCTTGCCGGCCGAAAGACCAAGCAACCCCACCGTTTGTCCCCATCGGCCAGCCTTTTGTCCCCGAATCAGGTCAATCCGACCCAATGCATCTAGCCAGGCCACATCGGAGCGGGAAGTATTTGGGGTCGACGACCCGGGGGAACTCCAACGTGCACAGCCGTAACCCGCCCAAACCGCCAACGACTGCACCTCGCCCGCACGGGAGCGCCATACCGCTGCTCGTCATCGCGGGGCTCTTTGGTGTAGCCCACATGCTGACGAACGGGCAATACGGCTTCCACCGGGACGAACTCCAGTTCTTGAGCGACGCTCAACATCTGGATTGGGGCTTCGTGCCCTACCCGCCGCTGACGTCTGCATTGGAGCACTTGGGGTTCAAGATGTTTGGCCTGTCGCTGGTGGGACTGCGGCTGTTCTCGGTAGTGGCGCAAGCCGTGGTGATTCTGCTCAGCGGCCTTATGGTGCGTGACCTTGGTGGCGGTCGTCTGGCCCAGATCTTCACGGCAATCGCCGTTGGGCTGTCACCCGCGCCCATGGGGAATGCCACCATGTTCCAGTACTCCTCCTTCGATATGCTGTGGTGGGTGCTCATCGCCTGGAGTGCGATCCGCTTGCTCCGCGACGACGATCCGCGCTGGTGGGTGGCGATCGGCCTGTTTGCTGGGCTTGGCCTGCAGACTAAGTACTCGATAGCGTTTGAGCTTTTGGGCGTGCTGGCGGGCGTGCTGCTTACCGATGTACGGCAGTACCTCTCCAGCCGCTGGCTCTGGGCTGGTGCAGTCGTTGCGCTACTCGTATTTGTTCCCAACCTGGTCTGGCTTGCCAGGCACAACTTCATTTCCTATCAATTCCTGCAAAGTATCCACGCGCGCGACGTCAATGAGGGACGCGCGGAAGGCTTCCTGCGCGACCAATTCCTCATCAATGCAAACCTATTTGCCGCGCCAGTCTGGATCGCGGGTTTGATTGGATACTTCCGAGCGCGCCGCTACCGAATGCTTGCCTGGATGTACGTCACCCCGTTGCTCTTGTTCATGCTTTTACAGGGCCGCTTCTACTACGTCAGCGCGGCGTACCCGATGCTGCTGGCCATGGGTTCAGTGATCGCAGAGCAGTGGCTGCGCACCTTGCGTCCTGTATGGCGGGTCGCGACAGCGGCGCTGATGTTCAGCGGTGTTGCGGCTATCGGCACCTACGCGGCGTTGATCATCATGCCGATGACATCAAGCGGTCCGCTACGGGACTTCGCGCTGAGTAGAAACAACGACCTGCGTGAAAGAATCGGCTGGAACGAGCTCGTCACGCGAGTTGCCGCCATTAGGGATGCGCTTCCCGCCGAGCAGCAGGCCGATCTTGGCATCATAGTGGGCAACTACGGCGAGGAAGGCGCAATCGCTTTGCTCGGGAAGGCCTATGGCCTGCCACCACCGATCACCGCCGTCAATTCCGGATGGCTGCGCGGCTATCCACAGACACCGCCGCGCACAGTGATCGTACTGGGGAGTTCACGTGCGCGCGCTGATGAACTCTTTGTCGATTGCCGCCTAGCGGGTCATTCCGGTAACGCGTGGGGCGTCGTCAATGAAGAAAGCCGGGATCATCCCAACATCTTTGTCTGCGGCCCTGCGCGTAAACCCTGGAGCGAGCTTTGGAGTTACGGCCCCGAATTCGGGTAGTGCGCGAATCGGTGGCCCACGCCACCAGGGCGCTATGCCGGCAAAGGCAGCGATTTTCAGGAGTACGCTTCGGGTCGGAAGCGGCCCCCGCGGCTTAGCCATCCACCTATTGAAGATTTAAATCATATTGCGCGGATACTGGGCATCTTCCGTCGCAAATCATTTTCACTTTTCCGTTCGACAAATAGACCGAATCTCGCAAATAGTATGCTGTACCAGAATGGGCGCCTAACACGTGAGGGACCGAGTCACGAACCTCTTCAAGCGGTATCGTCATAACTTCATCATAGTGCTTGATGACATCGTCAGGCGTAGCGAATTTCTTGAAGTTCTCGGGGTAACTCACCACGAAAAATGGATAATTCAACAGCGCGGCAAACAATTTGCGATTTTTCTGCAGGATGGCATTTCGAAGTTTGAATGCGGCCGCTTCATCGGCAGCCTCCTCGCCCTCGTTTCCAGGAATCGACTCGCCGTCTCTTCCTAACTTAACCTTCAGCGTATTGCCAGTCGATGCAGGCCGCCATATCCCTACAGGGGCTTCGCACGTCAGGGGATACTTCTTCAACATCTCAGGGTTGTACCCCGGCACTTGCTGGATGAATTCCAAGGCGAAATGGCCAGTAACTTTGCCTGATGTATCCCGCTCGTCGAGGTCTGCGCCAGAGCCGTCAGGTCGAAGAGTTCCCGTCAGCAACAACGTGCCGGGTTGATCGCCGTAGCCGTAAACCCCTGCAATGCTGCCTGATTTTGGATCGAGATGAAGCATCATTCGGATTGGCCGATTGTTGATGGCGCCTTGATAGATCGCACTATGCTCGGGCCGCCCCAATCCGTTGCGCCAGTCTGCTTTGGTACACGTTGCCATCGAGGTACGCGCGATAGGGATCATCGGCAAAATTGCGATGAGAAACATCAAACTCCATTTCGAGCTAGTCATAGTCCTTTTCTCACCAGTCGTTGAACTAAGGATGCTCTGATTTATTCGCAGATATGGCAAGATCGGCCCACTTTCATCGGTGACGTTCAAGATCAGCAAGCAAACCACCTTCGCCTCAGCGCGCTTTGACGCAAAAAAGCGCCAGACGCAGAAAGAGAAATTTCTGGCGCAGATGGATAAGTGGTGCCTTGGAAGGCCTTGGAGGCGCTTATCGAACCTCATTACCCTAGCGAGGGCGGCGCGGTCGTCCGCCGATGCCCCTGAGCACGATGCTACGCATCCACTTCATGCAGCAATGGTATGCACTGTCGGACCCCGGGATGGAAGATGCGCTGTATGAAATCGAGTCGATGCGCCGCTTTGCGGGCATTGAACTCAATGAGGACGCGATCCCGGACGAGACGACGAAATTGAAGTTTCGGCGAAGCGCACTCAGGATCGGAGCCTTTGCAACTCTGAGATCAATGATGTGCGTGCTCTTTGTCCGCAATCGGCAAGGACTCCGGCATTTGTCTGAATTGCTGTTTGTCCTCGCGTACTGCCGATGGTCGGCGCCCAAGAATCCGGCGAAATGTCCTGATCATGTGGCTTTGATCGCAAAAGCCGGCTTCGATCGCGACATCTACATAGGGCAGGCTTGTTTCGCGTAGTAGCCGGGTGGCGCGCTCAACGCGAAATCGCGCGGCAGTATCCACAAGCCCTTCTCCTGCCGCTTGCTTATACGCTGCTCCTAGCCACGCTGGATGCATGGACGCCGCACGCGCAAGGTCGGAGACCTTCTTGCTTGGATCAGCCTCGATGCGGCGGATGATGTCGTCGAACCAATCGGGACGTCTGACCTGGGGTTCGAAGGACGCAAGGCTCAGAAACCGTCGCAACACCACGCGTAGAGACTGTTCGGAAATTTCATGACTGCACATGCTGGCGATCGCTCGCGCCTCGGCGCCGTTCCTTCCGCCTAGCCAGTGCATGACCGGACGTTCTGGAAGCACGCTGGAACGCAGCCAGGCGGGGTCGAACTCGATCTCGATCTGTTCGAATCCATTCGGGCCTGCCGTGTTGCGATGCGCTGCCCCGGCCGCATACAGGGTTGCCGAGGGGCCGGCAATGAATCGCTCTCCGGTTTCGGTCTGATTTGAATACGAACCGATCACGAACAGCGACAACAGCGGCCAGTCGTGGGCGTGTTGCGGCACTAGGCTCCCACTGCGGTCGATGGTCCTTCTGACGAGGGCGCCGCTGAATTTGCGCAACATGTTGTTCCCTATTGGTGGGCGGGGATCTCGCCATCGAACGGGACCATACTACAAGTCGATAGCACGACCGAAGTCAACGTCTGCCGGGCAGGCTCACCTTGAATCCGTCCAATACGGTGTCTGCAAGGACGCGGCAGGATAGCCCGGTAACGCAGAGCAGCTGCCGAGGTCCGTGCTGCATGCTTCTCGGCGCGACGCCGAATTTGATCGAGGAACCGCTGCGAAAATGTCACGATACCCGGCTTCCATTCACGGCATATTGGCTCTTTTTTTGTCTGCCACCTTGATTGCGCCGGGTGGCGTTGCCCACGCTTCCGGTGCCCCCGCAGGAAATTGCCATATCGGCGCCTATCGACTCATCGACGGCAGCGTCGTGGACATCGGCGCCACCGATCCTGCCACTTCCTTGCGCTGGCGTAGAGTTGACGGAACGACCGGTCTTTTGACGCGTCATCCTGACGGCACATGGACGAGCACCCGCGGCTGGACCGGTCGTCTGGACGACATCACTGTCCGGTTTTCGGATTGTCGAGACGGCCGCATCACGTTCGACGGTACGACCGGCCGCCGGATCGATTTCGACATCGCCAACACGCGATTTGACGGGGCCGGTGTCTCGCTCGCGGGTCGCCTGGTGTTACCGAAAGGCAAGGAGCGCGTACCGATCGTGGTGCTTGTGCATGGCTCGGAGCACGATTCCGCGCTCGACTTTTACGACCTGCAGCGCATGTTTCCGGCCATGGGTATCGGTGTATTTATCTACGACAAACGCGGAACCGGCGCATCGGGCGGCATGTACACACAGAATTTTCTGCTGCTTGCGGACGACGCCATTGCGGCTGTACGAGAGGCCAAGCGCCTGGCTGGCACGCGCGCCGGGCGCATCGGCTACCAGGCCGGCAGCGAAGGAGGCTGGGTCGCGCCGTTGGCTGCGAAAATTTCGCCAGTGGACTTTGTCATCGTGGGATTCGGGCTTGCTGTCTCCCCGCTGGAAGAAGACCGCGAAGCCATCGCCTATGACATGCAGAGCCACGGCTATGGGCCGCCCGTCATGGCCAGCGCCATGCAGATTGCGGACGCCTCGGCAGCGATCATCCTCAGCGACTTTCGAAGCGGCTACGACAGACTGGATGCGCTGAAGCTGAAGTACGGCACGGCACCATGGTTCAAGGATGTGCGCGGCGACGTCACATGGGCACTGCTGGCGTGGCCGACGAAGGAGCTGGAGCAGAAGGGACCCGTGCTGTTCGCTGGCGTGCCGGTTCAGTACGACCCCATGCCAGTCTTGCGTCATCTCGATACGCCGCAGTTGTGGATCCTGGGCGGTGAAGACGCGGATGCCCCGAGTGCGGAAACCATCAAGCGCCTGCGCGACCTGCAGGGGCAAGGGCACCCCATCACTCTGGCGGTCTTTCCGCACGCCGAGCATGGCATTTACGAATTTGAAACCAAACCGGATGGGGGACGCGAGGACACCCGCAACGCCCAGGGCTACTTCGCCATGATGCGCGATTACATTCTCGACCGGACGCTGCATGGCACATACGGCGATGCCGTACTGTACCGCGCCACCATTACCGTTCCCGGCCACCCGATCCAATGACGGTGGCGATCGATCTTTATCACGGCCGCATCCGCGTCAAAAGCGATAGGTCGTGAGCAACGTCCAACGGATTTGAGTGCGATCGCGAACAAGCGGACTGTCCGCGGCGGACCCACTCAGGCCTCCCATGCCGACACCGCCGGCTCGGTCAACGTATCCGGGAGCTACGCCGACGGGGAGGCATCTGAAATACAGCGCTGCAGAAAGGGCGAGACGGTTCACTTTGTAAACGGTGCACCGCTCTCATCTTGGATTTAGACCCAAAGCGTAGGATCAAAGCCGCGTGCCTGACACCGTGCCGCGGCAGCTTCCAACGCAGCCTTCGCGCTCGGAGTGATCGGCATCTCACCCATTGTCTTGGCGCTCCTTTGTCTCGCTCGCGGTGCTTTATCTTCAACAGTTGCAATGATATAACATAACTTTCCGGCGATAGGATCGGGGGGTTATGCGCCAGATATCGCTCACCACAGAGAGGCCACGACGTTTTGGGTGGCGGTTGGGTCGTGGCCTGACGCCTAGCCGATTTCGATGGCTGCTTGTTGTCCTGGGGCCGTTGTTGATCGTTCCCGTCGCGGCGCAGCCACTCTTCGACCACTCGCCTGGCTTTGAGATAGTCGAAAGTGTTCCTCAGGGCACCGTCTATGGGGATCCTTCCACACTTCGCACGGCATCAACCTGGCTCGCCATGATCAACGGTGCACAAAAGAGCATCGACATCGCCGCGTTCTATATCTCGGACAAGCCGGGCGGCCCGCTATCTCCCATCCTGGATGCATTGCGAAAGAAGGCCGGCGATGGTGTTCACATACGTGTCCTGGTCGATCAGTCGTTTTTGAAAGACAACGGCGATGCCGTCGCGAAGCTGCGCGTTGTGCCCCATATCGAGGTACGCGAATTCGCCGTCCGTGCGCTTACGGGCGGAGTGCTGCATGCAAAGTACATGGTGGTCGATAGCACGAGTGTTTTCGTAGGAAGTCAGAACTGGGATTGGCGCGCACTCGATCAGATTCATGAAATTGGCGCACGAATCGTCAGTGATCGGCTCGCCCGGACTTTCGATGCGGTGTTCGATTTCGACTGGAAGCTTGCTGCGGAGGGCAACCTGCCCAAAGCCGCTATCGAGGCGGCCGAACCGCCCGACTTCGCGCCGGCCAGCGACACCGACCCGGTGCGTATCGACGCCCCCGAAAACGGCGCGCTGACGGTCTTTCCGGCATTCAGCCCGCCCAGTCTCATGCCGCGCTGGGTAAGTTGGGAGCAACCTGAACTGGTGCGCTTTATCGAGCATACGCACCACGTGTTGCGCATCCAGGTCATGACGCTGTCAGCGATTCGCCAATACGGCCCGAAAGGTTGGTGGCCCGAGCTGGACGCCGCGATTCGCGACGCCGCGGCGCGCGGTGTCGACGTGCGCATCATCGTTGCAGATTGGGCGCTGCGCGAACCGATGCAGGATTACTTGAAGAGCCTCGCCGCGCTGCCCAATATCACCATCAAGTTCACCCGCCTGCCGCCGTCGCCGGAAGGATTCATACCCTACGCGCGCGTGGAACACGCCAAATATGCCGTGTTCGACGACCGCTCGGCGTACATCGGCACGGGCAATTGGGAGTGGGGATATTTCAACAACACCGTGGATGCCTCAGTATTTGTATCGGGTAGCGGCCCGGCCAAGACCTTGGCGCGAATCTTCGATGATGACTGGAACGGTCCGTATGCGGCGCGACTGACGCTCGATTCCCACGATACCGCTCCGCGCAATCACTGACCGTCATGCGCGATTCGATCATTGCTTGCCGGCTTGACAAGGACCGGGGATGAAACGCTGGGTATCGCCGCTAGTCATATTTGTCATGTCGTACTCCACCATCATCAACGCCCGCCCTTGTACGCCGCATCACGAAGTCATCCACGTGGGAGACAGCGCGCTTTCCTTGGCATTGCGTGCAGGCGTGGAAGCAGGACAGTTCGACCGATGGGCTGCACACATCGAACCTGGTGTGCGCCGGTCGTTGAAACAACTGCAACCCGGCGACCGGCTCGACATCTGCGTTGCGACGCGTGCCGATGGGAACAATGCGATCTACCGTCTTACCGTCGTTCGGGACGAACAAGGTCGCCGTGCGGCCGACCGGGTCGACCTACCTTCCTCGCCGGCGGAGATCATTTCGTTGGCGAACGTAACAGGTGATGTGTTGACATCGCCCTCACGCGTCGCACCTATGGCTATATCGGTGCCAACGTCTTCGGTCGCCGCTAATGAAGGGCGCGACGTGGACGACCTGAAGATACGGCAGTTGGACCCGGGCCTGCCGCTGGACAAAGCGCTGACTCGCCTGCTGGGACGGCGCCCCGTGGTGGATGCCATCGTCGCTTACGCGAAGCACGCATGGAATCTACCGGCCCGTATTCCCGAGCACGCGCATTACGCGCTGGCCATGCGGCCGTCGCATGCGCCCGGTGGTGCATACGAACTGGCTTATTTTGAGATCGACGATCATGGCCGTGATCGGAGGGCGTATCACTACGTCGACAAAGCCGGTCACGATTTCGTGGTGGGTCCTCACGGACGCGGCTATGAGGTGTTGAAGCCGCTACTTCCGGTGAACGATGCGCGCCTTTCGTCGGGATGGGGATGGCGCATACAGCCGGTGCTCGGCGGCGACGAATTTCACAAGGGCGTCGACTACGCCGCCCCAATGGGTACGCCGGTGCGCGCGGCCATGGATGGTGTAGTGGGACTATCCGAGTGGCGCGGCGCATACGGGCGCGTCGTCGAACTCAAGCACACCCATGGCTTGGCGACGCGTTACGCTCATCTGAGCCGGTTCGCGGCCGCCATTCATCCGGGGACGCACGTCCACCGCGGCCAGGTCATCGGTTATGTTGGAAGCACGGGCCTTTCAACCGGGCCTCATCTGTATTACGAAGTGTGGGAACGCGGCACCCGCGTCAATCCGCTGGTGCATGCGCGATGGATCGTCGTCGCACGCCTGGATACCAAGGACCGTCAACAACTGGTCGCACACATCGATGATACGGATGCGAAGGCGGCGCCATGAGTAAGCGTTCGCATGCGTGGCGACGCTGGTGCACGTGCATCCTGCTGTCCTTGGGCGCCCTCGCTGCCCACGCAAACGAAGCGCATAGCGAAGACCGCAGCGCCTTATGGACGCAAATCCATGACGTGTGCGCCGTCAAGGCCGAGCAGCACGTGTATCCGCCATCCCCTTGCATCGATGTGCAAACCGGAGTGAATGGCTACGTTATTTTCAAGGACCGCCACGGCCGCTACCAATACCTTCTGCTGCCGTTGGCGCGCATCCCGGGCATCGAAAGCCCGACGCTCTTGAAGCCCGACGCGGTCAATTACCTGGCGCGCGCCTGGAGCGCACGCCTCTACGTGGAAGCCGCCCTGGGCACTACGCAATCGCGCGATGTCATCAGCCTGGTGGTCAATTCGCCGGCCGGGCGCTCGCAGGATCAATTACACATACATATCGATTGCGTGCGAGCGGATGTTCGCGCTGCCATCGACCGCATGCTCCCCGACATCGGCGAGCGCTGGAACCCGCTGCCGCAAACGCTGCCGCCGGACGGTCACCGCTACCTCGCGCGTTGGGTCAGCGGCAGCGATCTGCGCATCAATCCGTTCCAGGATTTGGCGCGCTCGCTTGCGCCCGGCGATACGATGGCCATGCACAGCCTGGTTGTGTTGGGGGCGTATTCCTCCACCGGCAAACCGGGGTTCGTGTTGCTGAGCGGCCGGATCGATGCCGCAACCGGAGATCGCGGTAATGCGGACGATCTGCAGGACATCGATTGCGCGATAGCCCGCCATGCTGCGGGACAGCCGTGAAACGCGAACCTCAGGGTCCGCGTCTGCTCGTCAGCGCCAGGCGGATAAGGCAGTAATGATTGGTTGCGTAGGCGGCCTTCCTTCGCCTCGGCATCTTCTTCATCTGGATACTCTCCATGCTTATCCCCTGCCAAGAGGGATTGGCAACGCCGGCGTGCTTGTCGCTGGCGGCTACACGCGCAATCAGGCCAGCCGCATAACGTTGATGACTGCCGGGGCCGTTCCATTGGGGCTCTCGTTATAGCGATCTTTGGGCATAGCCCTTTTTGGTGAAAGCCTCGCGCTGGCGGCAGGGACCACACGCTATCTTTCGTGTGGTGACCTTATTCCGTCGCTTTGGGCTGCCAAATACGGCGGGACTCTCGCGCCGCCACTCGGTGTTGGCGCTGGCATGGTGCGGATCGGCCTGGCGCGAAAGCGCCGGCATTCGTCGCTGATCGCGCACCGGATAGCGCGCGAGCGCTTCGAAGCGCCCTGCCCAACGGTCGAAAAGTTCCGCGACGGTTGCCGCCCTGCTGACAACCCGATACACCAGGAGCCAACCGAGTCTGTCACCCTGCGGGATGGGCTTGCGACGTTTGGTCCTATCTCCCTTGAGTCCTTCCCAGGGTTCCTGTGACATAATCTCCGGACCTCACTCCAGAGTTTGGCGCCCGCAAGGGGACATGGTGGTACGTAGACGTCCATACAGGCGATTCGTCGTCTGGCTCGCCGGCGTGGCCCTGGGCCTGCTGATGCTGACGCCTACCGTATCGCGCACCCTGGTGTCGATGTCGCTGGTGCCGGCCATGGACATGGCAGCGGATTGTTCCATGCACCATGCAGGCGGCCATGCGGGCTCTCCGCATCGGCCCATGCCGCCGTCCGTGGACGATTGCGGCTACTGCACACTGCTGTATCACAGCCCGGCACTGACCTGGGCCGGTGCCGTGCTCACGCCCGTTGTGCCAGCGGCGCTGCCGGCTGTGTCGCATACCGCTCCAACCGCGCCTTCGCTGCGTCCGCTGGACGTGCGTTCACGGGCGCCGCCGTGGGCCTGATCCAGACCGCCTGACATCACGCAAGCGATTCGCCGCGATCGGTACGCCTTAGGAATGCGCTGATTCAATCCATCGCAGGCTGCAAGAGGCCCTGTGTGTCCGCATAGCTTCGGTCCATCGGCTCGACAGAACGCCAGTCTGCCTTTGCCGATGGCCCTGTGCTCTGCAAACACGCAGGGACGCTGAGGCCTACGCTGAATTGAGCAGAGCATCCTTGGCGCGCATCGACGGCGTGGCGTGCGCTTGACCATTCCGTCTACTGGATGAGCCCCACTATGTTTATCGTTTTCGCTGCCCGCGTCAGCCATGTGCTGTGCACGCGTTTGGCTGCCTGCTACTCGATCCGTTCGCGTTCGTCATTGCCGGAGGCGAACGCCGCATGAAAGCAACCCGACTCAACGGAGCGGCGCTCCCGACACTCGCCGTGTGCCTCGCCATGTCTTCCGCTTCGGCCTTCGCGCAACAGGCTACTGACGGCATCAATCCAACCAAGGACAAGCCCCAGCCCGTATCCGCCAAGACCCTGTCCGGGGTGACGGTAACGGGGCAACAGGGCAAACCGCTGCCGCCCGCACTTGCGAGCGCGCCGGCGGTGGTGGAAAGCGTGGACGCCAAGCAGATACGCGACACCGTCAATCTGATGACTACCGCCGAGTCGCTGAAATACCTGCCCAGCATCGAAGTACGCGAGCGCTACATCGGCGATCGCAATGGCATCGTGGCTACACGCACAACCGGAACGGTGTCCAGCGCCGAGTCGCTGGTGTATGCCGATGACCTGTTGCTATCGAACCTGCTCGGCAACAGCTACAACTTCCCGCCGCGCTGGGGGCTGGTATCGCCGAGCGAGATCGCACGCGTGGACGTGATGTACGGACCGTTCAGTGCGCTGTACCCGGGCAACTCGATGGGCGGCGTGATCACGCTGGAAACGCGCATGCCCGAACGCGCGGAATTCCATGCCGGCCTCACTGGCGCCTTGGAAGATTTCCGGCTCTACGGTACGCATCAACATAATGGCAGCGGCGATTTCAATCTCGCGGCCGGCGATCGCTGGGGGCCGTTTTCCCTATGGGTGACGTATGACCATCTGGATGCGCAAGGGCACCCGATGAGTTTTTCGACGGCGGGTCTGTCCGGCAAGTCTGCGGGGGCAAGCGCCACGCCGGTGACTGGCGCCTATCAGGACATCGATCAGAACGGCAATCCGCGCATGGTGTTCGGCGCCTACTCGATCGACCACACCCAACAGGACCAGGGAAAGATCAAGCTTGGCTGGGACGTGACGCCGGCGATCCGGGCGCTCTACACATTGGGTTTGTGGCAGAACGAATCGCAAACATCCGTCGACAGTTTTCTGACCAACACCCTGAGCGGCCAACCGTTCTACAACGGTGCGGTGAACATCGGCGGCCGCGCATACAGCGTTTCCGGGCTCAATCCTGGTTCGGCCGACGAGTTGCACATGCTCAATGCAGTGTCCCTCGCCAGTCATGACCAGAGCCTCTTCGATTGGCGCGTGAACTACAGCAACTACGATTACCTGCGCGACGATTCCCGCTCGGCATCGAATTACGGTCAAACCCAGGTTGGCACGAATCAGGTCATGGACGGTACCGGTTGGCAGACCGGTGAGTTACGCGGCACCTGGCATGCACTGCCGCTGTTCGGGCAAACGCATAGCGTCACCGTGGGCTATCACATCGACGATTTCCTGCTGAAGCAGAGCACCTACACCACGGCGAACTGGCAAGGAGGCACCAACGGCGCGACCAGCAGCGCATCCGGCGGCGAGACGCAAACGCAGGCGGTGTATTTACAGGATGTCTGGACGCTCGCCCCGCGCTGGGTCCTGACACTGGGGGGTCGCGAGGAATACTGGGCGGCGTTCGACGGGTTCAATGCCAACGCGTCCACCAAGCCGGCTCGGGCCGATTACGCCAACCAGCACCGCCTCGACTTTTCGCCCAAGGCGGCGTTGAGCTTTGACATTACCCCTTCATTGCAGACCCGTTTGTCGTATGGCCGCGCCGTGCGCTATCCCACCGTGACGGAGCTCTACCAACAAGTCACCAGCGGTAGCGAGCTGGTACAGAACAATCCGAACCTGAAACCGGAAGACGCTCAGTCGTACGACTGGACAACGCAATACAACTGGGCGGCGGACAGCTTCCGCGTATCGCTGTTCCAGGAAAATCGCCGCAATGCCCTGTTCTCGCAGACGGATACGACAGTCAGCCCGAACCTGACGCAAATCGAGAACATCGGGCATGCCCGCATTCGCGGCGCGGAAATGGCGATTCAGGCCAACGACGTGGGTATTCAAGGCCTGGATATCTCCGGCAGCGTTACCTACGCCCAGTCCGTCGTGCAGCAAGATG
>Ga0335072_10009681_pt1 | contig 13889 bp, 10 predicted proteins | sample Lox_Sample_21_FD_206725 | JGI IMG/M metagenome (GOLD analysis project Ga0335072, IMG submission 206725) | Soil microbial communities from Loxahatchee National Wildlife Refuge, Florida, United States - Lox_Sample_2.1 | ecosystem: Environmental > Terrestrial > Soil > Wetlands | place: USA...
TCATTTTTCCGGAAGGGGGCCGCACACCCGATGGCAAACTGGCAAAATTCATGAACGGGCCCGCGTTTATGGCCATCCACGCGAAGTTGCCCATCGTTCCGATGGCCCTCATCGGCACCTACGAACTGCTGCCGATCCACACACAGACCATCCACAAGGTTCCGGTTACGCTGGCCATAGGCGAGGAGATCGATACTCGCGGGATGACCACCAAACAGGTGAACGAATTGACAACGCGACTGGAGGAACGTGTCGCCGCGCTGTATGATGAGCACTCCTGGCAGAAAAACTCTGAAGCACTGCCCGTGAGGGCGGACAATAGTTCAGGCGTTGGGATTACAGAACCGGTGAGCATCGCTCGGGACCTCGAAGCAACCGAGGAGGCGCAAAGACAATGAAAGCACCACGCATTGCGATTCCGGAACCCAACTTCGCCGATCGGGAATACAGCGAACGATCGTGGCCGCAGTATGCGCGCGCGGTGCAGTTCGCGGGCGGAGAAGCGGTGATGGTGCCGTTGCGCGATTCGCCGGCGAAAGTGGCTCAGCTGGTCGCTTCCTGCGAGGGCGTACTGTTGCCAGGAAGCCCCGCCGATGTGAATCCGCAAAAATACGGCGAAGACGCCGATCCGGATTGTGCGGCTGCCGACGCTGCGCGTGAAGCCGTCGATGAATTGCTGCTGCAGGATGCCTCGAATCTCTATAAGCCTCTGCTCGGAATCTGCTATGGCTTTCAGGCGCTGAATGTCTGGCGTGGAGGCACGCTGGTTCAGCATCTGAAGACCACCGTGAATCACGCGGCCGGAAGAGCCGTCACCGACGCGCACACCATCGAACTCGACTCGCGTTCACGGCTGCGGCGCCTTCTCGGCCTGGGCATGCGCACCACAATGATGGTGAACAGCAGCCATCATCAGGCCATCGGCATCCTGGGTGATGGCCTCATCAAGTCGGCGTGGTCGCCCGAAGATGGGGTCGTCGAGGCTGCCGAGGTTCACGGCGATCAGTTCCTCATGGGCGTGCAGTGGCATCCGGAGCGCGTGCTGGAAGAGAGCAAAGCTGCGCAGTGCCTGTTCCAGTCTTTCGTCGATGCGGCGGCCGAGTGGGAGCCGCGCATGATTAGCGAATCCGTGGCCGACTAGACGACCCGGCGGAGGCGAGCGCGGGACATCAGCCATGAATCCAGTGCCACAGCAACAAGCCCTGGACGCTCTCGGCCTCGATGCATCAGCCATCACACAGCTGGAGACGTTTCTTGCCCTGCTGCTCCGCTGGAATGCCCGCATCAATCTAACTGCGGTTCGCGCGCCCGACGAGATCGTTCGTCGTCATTTCGCGGAATCGATCTTCGCTGCAAAACAAATCCCGCAGCGTGCGAAAACTCTGCTTGACTACGGCTCCGGCGGCGGTTTCCCGGGCATTCCCATTGCCATCTGTCACCCGGACATCGCAGTCACACTCGCTGAATCGCAGAGCAGGAAGGCGACGTTTCTGCGCGAGGCGGTGCGCACTCTCGGACTCAAAGCCGAAGTCTGGGCCGATCGGGTTGAAGCCATGGAGCGCGGCCGCGTCTTCGATGCCGTCACGCTGCGTGCTGTCGACAGGATGGCGGCAGCCTGCAAATCCGCAGCTGAGCGCCTTGCTCCGCGGGGATGGATCGCCGTCTTTACTACGCGCAAAACAGAAGCCGTGCTGGAAGAGATCTCCGGAATTCGCTGGGATGCAGCTCTGGAGATACCCGGCTCCGAACAGGAACTGTTGAAGACAGGGCACCGTCATCCGGAGTAGCTTGAAGAATCACCCGCAGCTGGCTCCTCAAAATCCCCCAGGGAGGGCTTGCGAATGCAACGCCAGGCCCATGTGGCAGTGCCCGGACTCCTGATCGTATCGGCCGTCCTTTGTATCTCAGGTTGCGGCAGCAGTTCCGGAGGCGGGCCCACGCCGCAGCCGGACTTCACTCTCAGCGCCAGCGCGACGACGCTCACGCTCACGGCCGGAGGCGCCGCGCAGGCCATCTCGCTCAGCGCCACAGCACTCAACGGATTCTCCGGAACCATTCAGGCAACGGCCATGGGTCTGCCCGCCGGTGTCACAGCGACTCCGCCCACGCTGAGCCTGACTCCCGGATCGTCGCAGTCGGTGAGCTTCGCAGCTGCAGCAACGGCGGCCGCCGCGACAGCGACCGTGCAGTTCACCGGAACATCGGCCAGCCTCAGTCACAGCGCCTCGGTGAGCGTTACTGTTCGGCCGCAGGTGGTCGTCACCTCCGGCATCGATGTCACGACGTACCACTTCGACATCGGCCGCACCGGCCTGAACTCCGGGGAAACCGCGCTCACTCCAGGCAACGTCACCTCGTCGAAATTCGGTCTGCTCCGCGTGTTGCCGGTCGACGGCAAAGTGGACGCGCAGCCCCTGATTCTTTCCGGCCTTACCGCCGGCGGCCAGGCGCGTAACGTCGTCTTCGCCGCCACCGAGCACAACAGCGTCTACGCCTTCGACGCGGACACCGGCGCACAGATCTGGAAAACGTCAATCCTCGGAGCCAACGAGATGACCAGCGGCGACCATGGCTGCGGCCAGATTTCTCCCGAAATCGGCATCACTGCAACGCCGGTCATCGACCGCCACGCCGGTCCCAACGGGACCCTCTTCGTCGTCGGCATGTCTATCGACGGAAGCGGCGCTTATCATCAACGCCTCCATGCGCTCGATGTTTCGACGGGCGCGGAACTACCCGGGAGCCCATCGGAGATTCGCGCCACCTATCCAGGCACCGGCGCCAACAGTTCCGGCGGCAACGTCGTGTTCGATCCCGGCCAGTATGCAGAGCGCGCGGGCTTGTTGCTGATCAACGGCACGATCTATCTCGGATGGACCTCCCACTGCGATCAGGGAGCGTACACCGGCTGGCTGATGGCTTACAGCGAATCGACGCTGGCGCAGACCGCCGTGCTGAATCTCACACCCAACGGCAGCGACGGCTCTATATGGATGGCTGGCGCCGGTCTCGCCGCAGATTCAGGCGGCAACATCTATTTTCTCGACGCCAACGGCACCTTCGACACCACTCTGGACACGAACGGTCTGCCAACGAAGCACGATTACGGCAACGGTTTCCTGAAGATCTCCACCACGAACGCCGTAATGGCGGTGGCGGACTACTTTGAGCCGAGCAACACCGTCGCCGAATCCAACGCCGATCAGGACCTGGGCTCCGGTGGTGCGCTAGTTCTGCCCGATATTACCGATACTGCCGGTGCGGTGCATCATCTCGCCGTGGGCGCGGGCAAGGACACGAAGATTTACGTCGTGAACCGCGACGCCATGGGGAAGTTCAGTGCGCAGAGCAATGTCATCTACCAGGAAATCGATAACGCCATCGCTGGTGTCTGGTCAATGCCGGCCTGGTTCAACAACACTTTGTATTACGGAGCGGTTGGCGACACGCTGAAGGCCTTCCCAATCGCGAATGCGAAATTCGCCACCAGTGCCACAGCGCAAAGCGCCAACTCATTTCCATATCCCGGGACCACACCGACCATCAGTGCGAATGGAACCGCCAGCGGCATCGTCTGGGCTGTTGAGAATTCGTCACCAGCCGTACTCCATGCCTACGATGCGATCACCCTGCAGGAGTTGTACAACAGCAACCAGGCGGCGAGCAGTCGGGACCACTTTGGCAACGGCAACAAGTTCATCACGCCGGCGATCGCCAACGGCAAAGTCTTTGTCGGAACACCCAGCGGGGTTGCAGTCTTTGGCCTGCTGCCCTGAAGTTGCCTGGCGGCAGGTCTCACATCACGCGGATTTCCTTCCGCCTCGGGCGCCGTTCACCAGCGCCAGCATGGTTTCCACATTCCTGCGCTCATCGCCTTCCTCATCCACGGGTGTCTCAGCAATGAAGGCACAGTGCGCGAATCGCCTGTCATTCAGCAGTCGGCGGAACGGTTCCAGTCCCATGGTTCCCTGGCCGATGTGCTGATGCCGGTCAAGTTTCGATCCGCGCTGCGCTTTGGCGTCATTCATGTGCCAGACGCGAACCGTATCGAGCCCGATGGTGCCCGCGATCCAATTCACCGTCTGCTCGTAGCCGGTATCGGTCACGAGGTCGTAGCCCGCAACATGGCAGTGGCATGTGTCGAGACATGCGCCGACCGGCACGATGCCTTTCAACTGTTCGATCAGCTCAGCCACCTGTTCGAAATTTCCACCCAGCGAAAACTCCGCGCCCGCGGTGTTTTCGATCAGGATGCGAAAATCGCAGTCGTCGAAGCGCATCCCATCCACCGCACGCGCAATGGACTCCGCCGCCAGGCGCAGGCCGTCGGTTCGAGTGAGCCCTTTCCACGATCCGGGATGAAGCACCAGATACTCCGCACCCAGTGCCAGCGCTCGTACGACCTCGCCGCGAAACGCGTCCACCGATTTCTCGCGAAAAAGTGCCGTCTGGCTGCACAAATTCACCAGATAGCTGGTGTGGATGACAAGAGGGAAGCAGTCATATTCCTTCCGCAGCGTCCGCATCTGTTCGCAGTGGCTCCCGGGCAACTGCTGGGGCCGCCACATGCGCGGGCTCGACGAGAAAATCTGAAAGGTGTTGGCCCCGACGGCGTGCGCCCGCTCCGCCGCCCGAAATACCCCGCCGGCTGTCGACAAATGAATCCCAATGCGCTTCTTTTCCACTGCGGTTTAGTCTATCGGCGCATAGCCGTAGCGGTATCCTGACCCTTCGGTGCCCGATTCCCTCGACACAACGACCCCGCTGATGCGCCAGTATCTTGCCGCGAAGCGTCAACACCCCGACGCGCTGCTTTTCTTTCGTCTCGGCGACTTCTACGAGCTTTTTTTTGACGACGCCAAGACTGCCTCCCGGGAGCTGCAGCTCACGCTCACCGCGCGCGACAAGGAACGCAACACGCCCATGTGCGGCGTCCCCTATCACGCGGCGGAGAATTACATCGCGCGGCTTCTTCGTTTGGGTTATCGCGTTGCCATCTGCGACCAGATGGAGGATCCGAAGCTCGCGAAGAAAATCGTCCGCCGCGAAGTCACGCGTGTGCTCACCCCCGGCACCGCCCTCGATCCCGCCCTCGCGGCCGAGCAGTCCAACTACCTCGCTGCCGTCCACCTCACCGACAACGCGGCGGGCGTCGCGGTCCTCGATCTCTCCACCGGCGACTTCCGGGCCACGGAATTCTCCGGAGCGGGTTCGGCCGCGCAGGCGCTCGAGGAACTGCTGCGCCTCGCGCCTGCGGAATTGATCTTCCCCACGTCGCGCGGACCCTTCGGGCCGAAGACGGACTCGGTTTCTCTCGATCCGCTGCTGGCGCAAATCAAAACACGCACTGCGGTCGACGATTACGTCTTCTCCTCCGACTTCGCCATTCCCCTTCTTGAACGGCAGATGGGCAGCGCCTCCCTCGAGGGCTTCGGTCTCGCGGGCCACTCCGCTGCAGCCATCGCGGCCGGGGCCATCGTCCACTACGTTCGGAGCACGCAGCAGTCTGACGCCGTCCACGTTGACTCACTGCGCTATTACGCGCGTGCTGAATGCCTGCACCTCGATCAGGTGACCGCGCGCAACCTCGAACTGGTCGAGCCGCTCTTTTCCGACTCCGGGGCTGACGTCACGCTGTTCCGCACGCTGGACGCCTGCTGCACTCCAATGGGCAAACGGCTGCTTCGCTCTTTGCTGTTGAGGCCCCTGATTGATCCCGTGGCGATCGAGGCTCGCTATGCCGCTGTGGACGCCGCCCGCCAGGACCTCATTCACCGCGAAGAACTTCGCCGTTCTCTGCAGGGTATCCTCGACCTCGACCGTCTTCTGGCGCGCATCTCGCTCGACAGCGCCGGCCCACGCGACGTCCTTGCTCTAGCTGCGTCTTTGAAGCATCTTCCTGCGGTCCGCCAGGCCGCCGGCGCCCTGAGTCCTGAGCCCGACGCCCGCTCCTCCTTCTGGTCCACCGCCTCGTGTACTCTCGATCTGCTCGACGACCTCTGCGCTCTCATCTGCTCTACTCTCGTACCCGAGCCGCCGCTGACGCTGGCTGAAGGTGGCGTGATCGCGGAGGGCATTGACGCCGAACTCGACGATCTTCGCTCCATTGGGTCGTCGGGTCGCGCCTCGATCGCTGCCATCGAAGAGCGTGAGCGTCGCCGCACCGGCATCGGCTCGCTAAAAGTCCGCTTCAACTCTGTGTTCGGCTACTACATCGAGATCACAAAAGCCAATCTGGCCTCCGCTCCCGCTGACTACGAACGCAAGCAGACCCTCGTCAATGCTGAGCGCTTCACCACTCCCGAACTCAAGGACTACGAGACCAAAGTCCTGACCGCCCAGGAGCGCTCGGTCGAGATCGAGAAGCGTCTCTTCGCCGCTCTGCGGAGCAAACTCATCGAGAGTGCTTCGCGCATTCGCCGCACCAGCGCTGCCGTTGCCGAAATCGATCTCGTCGCCAACTTCGCGCACCTCGCTGCGCTCCGCAATTACACGCGCCCACATATTGACGCAGCGCCGATCCTCGAAATCGCCGATGGCCGCCATCCTGTCATCGAGCGCCTGATGGAAAGCGCGGGCGACCAGCGCTTTGTCCCCAACGATCTTTTTCTCGACGCGGGCGAGAACACGTTGCTACCCAATCTCCTGCTCATCACCGGCCCAAACATGGGCGGCAAATCCACGTATCTGCGTCAGGCGGCGCTGCTCGTCATCCTTGCCCAGATGGGCAGCTTCGTCCCCGCGGGTCGCATGACGTACGGCATCGTCGACCGCGTCTACACCCGCATCGGGGCGGCCGATAACCTGGCGCGGGGCCGCTCGACGTTCATGGTGGAGATGACCGAGACCGCCACCATCCTGAACACAGCCACCCCGCAGTCGCTGATTCTGCTTGATGAAATGGGTCGCGGCACTTCCACATTCGATGGCCTCGCCCTCGCCTGGGCCACTCTGGAATACCTGCAGCGTCATATTGGCGCGCGCGCCCTGTTCGCCACTCATTACCACGAACTTACGTTGCTCGCCGATGAGTTTCCCAGGTTAAAAAACCTGCATGTTGAAGTCAGGGAAGCTCCCCACGGCATCGTTTTTCTGCATCGGATAGAGGAGGGACCTGCGAACCGGAGTTACGGAATCGACGTGGCGCGACTGGCCGGCCTCCCTCCGGCGGTTATTTCGCGTGCACGTCACGTGCTGAAGCAGCACGAGCGCTCGGAGCGGCATAATGTTGCCGTGGAGACCGAGCCCTCGCTGCAGCTGACCATGTTCACTCCGTTGTCGCAGCGCATCCTCGATCGTCTGGCGGAGACCGACATCGACACGCTTACGCCTCTTCAGGCGCTGAACCTTTTGGAAGAACTGAAAGCCGAAATCGGGGACAGGAAAGTTAGCGCAAGCTGAGCAAACCGACCCAATGAGGCAACGGCCCACAGCAGTTGAAAATTCCGGCCCCGCTGCGCCCTCCCCTAATGGCCGCCGCATTTCCCGTGTCTTTATGCCGCGACGCCGCAACGTTCAGCTCGCTGAGCAGGCCGGCCAGATCCTGATCGCGGGTCTGGGGGGCGCCTCTCTCTCCGGGGAAGAGCACGCCTGGCTCAAACGCATTCGCCCCGGCGGCATCATCCTTTTCCGTCGCAATATCGAATCCACGCCTCAGGTCGCGGCGCTGCTTCGCGATGCCGAATCCATTGGCGCCACTCCGCTCTTCCGCTGCATCGACCTCGAGGGCGGCCTCGTCGATCGCCTGCGCGACCTCGTGCATCCCATGCCGTCGCCAGCGGCCGTCTTCGCCACCGGCAAGCGGAGCCTCTACCGCCAGCACGGATCGCTGATCGCCCGCGAAGCCCGCACTCTCGGTTTCAACGCAGTCTTCGCTCCGGTGCTCGACCTTGCGCTGCCCGAGTCCGCGTCGGTTATGGGCAGCCGCGCTGTATCCGCTGAGCCCGGCCGCGTGATCGACTACGCGCGAGGATTCCTCGCAGGCATGAAGAACGAAGGCGTGATGGCCTGCGGCAAGCATTTTCCTGGCCTGGGGGGCGGGAAGGTCGACTCGCATCAGTCCATGCCCGTCATTCATCGCCAGACACGCCTGATGTGGCGCACCGATCTCGCCCCCTGGCTCGCTCTGGCCTCGCGTTTGCCCTTTGCTATGGTCGCTCACGCGTCGTATCCGTGGCCCGGCCGCGACGCTGCTCCGGCCACGGTCTCCCGCTACTGGGTCACCAACGTTCTGCGCCGTCAGATTCGTTTCAAAGGCATCATCCTCTCCGACGACATGGAGATGGGCGGCATCCTCTCGCAGATGTCGATTGAAGAGGCCGTGGTGCAGGCACTGCTGGCCGGCATTCAGATGATCGAAATCTGCCGCGACCCTGTGCTCATCGAGCGCGCGTATGAGGCCATTCTCAAAGAGGCGGAGCGGTCGCGCGCTTTCCGCGATGTTGTGGCCAGCGCCTGGCGCAAAATCTATCGCTCCAAGAAACGCTGGCTCCAGCCCTCGCGGCGGCAGAACCTTTCCGACACGCGACTGGGACGGCTATGCGAGGAGGTGAAGGAACTCGCTGCGCTTGTCGGCGAAGCGCCGGCCACGTCTGCGCCGGATCCTGTCACGTGGGCGGGCAAGGTCTAACCCCTCGCTTCTTCCCACGCGCCTTTAAGGGCGGTTTGCAGCGCGTTCACCGCATCTCCCCCGCCAGCACCTTCGCCACGAACGACGCAGTCGCAGTGCCGACCGCTTCGGGCGACTCCTCCTGCACGAAATGCGCGCCGTTCACTGTCACGATTGTCTGATTCGACCACGCCCTGCAAAACTCCCGCTGCGCACCGATCAGAAACCCCGCCGGCTCAGCATCGATGAATAGCTTCGGAATGGGTGACGTCGAAAGCCATCGCGCATACGAGTCGACCACCTGCGTCACGTCGGCCGGCTCTCCTGCGATGGGCAGATCGCGCGTCCACGCCAGCATCGGCATGCGCGATGGCCCGGGATTGCGAAAATACCGCCGGTACACCTCGATCGCTTCCGGCGAAATACTGCGCAGCGGCAACAGGTACTCAATAAAAAGATTCTTCTCGAGGATCAAATCCTCGCCCGCCGGACTGCGTTGTGACTCAAAGAACGCCCTGGTCGCGTCCGGCCATTCATCCCACGACTGAAATGGCCGAACGATCCCCTCCATATAAACGATGGCCTTCACGCGTTCCGGATGCCGCTGCGCCCACGAAAAACCGAGTGCCGAACCCCAGTCGTGAACTACCAGAATCACGTTGTGGTCGATGCCCAGCGCGTCGAACCACGCATCGAGATACCGCTGATGATCGAAGAACCGGTATCCGCCATCCGGCGCCGCTCCCGAATTTCCCATCCCCACGTAATCCGGAGCCAGGCAACGCCCGAACGGCAACAGATACGGGATGATGTTGCGCCAAAGGTAGGAGGGCGTCGGGTTGCCGTGCAGAAATACGATCGGGTCCCCATGACCGGCGTCCACATAAGCCATCGACGTGGCCAGTACAGACACGTATTTGCGATAGGAGATCTCTTCGGTGGAAATCGGTGGATGCTGCATGGTCCTCCAGGTCTGCATTGCCTGCAAACACTAGTAGGATGCGATTGATGGTGTCGGTTTCGAAACCGCCTGAAGACGCGCGAGTGTCGCGAACGCTTCGATCGATCGATCTGAGCGCAGTGCATCGACCGGCCGGCGAAGGCTCCCGCCCAGGCGCCTGACTTGTGAGACCGTGCCTCCGCCCTTCACAATCGGAAGAGGAGTTTCCCCCATGCCCGTTCAGATCGGCGCCAAACTCGACAGTGGTTTTGACGACCCCCTCGGCATGCTGCAGGATTGCCACCGCCGTATCGAGCGCTTCCTTGCCATTCTGTGTGATGTGGCCGAGCGCGCCCATGCTCGCACTCTTACCGATGAAGAAGCCGCGGCAATCCGCGCTGCGCTGGCCTACTTCCGCGAGGGCGGCCGCCGCCACACCGCTGACGAAGAAGAGTCGCTCTTTCCGCGCATGCGCTCCGTTGCTCCCGCTGGCACTCTCGATCCCGTCGACCGGCTCGAAGACGACCACCGCGAGGCGGATCCGCTGCACGACGATGTCGATCGCCTGTACTCCACCTGGCTCACCGACGGTTCTCTGAGCGACCCCGACCAGCACACGCTGCTTGAAAAGACGCGCCGCCTCCGCGCCCTCTACTCCAGCCACATCCAGACAGAGGAAGCCACCGTTTTTCCTGCCGCTGCTCGGCTGCTCGACCGCGCCGCCATCGCAGCCATCGGTGCGGAGTTCCGTGCCCGTCGCAACATCGGCTAACCGCAAAAGAAAAAAGCCCGGAGTTCGCTTTCACTCGGGGCTTTGTTCTTCTTCCTCAACCGATCAGCCTTACCAGCGATACACAGCCATCCCGTCCAGATACACATTCCCCCACGTTGTCCCGCTGCCGCTGCCGTCGATCTGGAACTGCGTAATGATCGATGGACCCCAGCCGAGAGAATACCCGCTGAACGCTGTCACGTTGATCGCCTGTTCGGCCCCGTCCAGCCACACGGCGTGATAGGTCACCCATCCGGAGGTGTTACGCGTGTACCAAATCTGCAGGTGGTGCCATGTGTTGGGCGCCCATTGATGGACATTGCAGTAGGCACTCGAATGCGCCCACGTGTCGTTGTACTGCGTCGGGGATCCCGCGTTGACGGCGAAATCCCAGGTGTTGTTCCAGGTATCACACTGGAAGCCCATCATCACGGTTTCGCCGTTCTGCATGGCCTGGGCCAGGTCGAACTCGAGATTGGAAAAGCCGTTGGAGTCGTTGGCGATATAGATATAGGTGTCGTAGAAGAAGTTCTGTGACGCATTGTCGTTGGAGAACTGCACGGCATATCGCTCGCCGCCGAAGTAACTGAACACGTTCTGGAAGTAGGTCGCCTTTCCATCCGGTGCGGGCGAACCGGTCAGGCTGATCGCACCGGCAGACGATCCCGGTGTCCCTCCGTCGTGAATCATAGACCAGCCGCCCATTGCCTGAATGTTGCCCACGCCAATGGCATTGGCGGGAATCACCGACGTCGCGGTGCTGCTGCCGGTTGGGCTGGCGCCCGGAACCACATCGATCGACACGTCCGTTGGGCAAAATCCGCCGTACATGTTCCACACCTTCACATGCACGATGTGCCATCCGGCGCTGGCCGACACGGGTCCGTTCATGTAATTCACGTAAAAGACCGAAGCCGACGTGCTGTTATCGAGCGAAAATCCCACGGCGCTCACCGGCTGTCCCGAACAGGTGGGCGCGGTCATGTGGAGGGTGAACGGCGACCCAACCTGAGAGCCATTTGCAGGGCTGTAGATCGTTGTCTGCGCCAGAGCGGGCGCCACCATGGTTGCCAGCATCAAAAAGAGAGGCGAGAGAGTCCTGACTAACTTCATCGAATTACCTTCGCGAGGGAGAGATAGTGCCACTGTGGGCGGGTACGGCTGGATTGCTTCCGCATGAAAGCCAATCGTCGAAGTCCTGAATTCTCGAATCGCCAGTGTCATGCGAAAGATGGATCGTCCAGGGTGCATCTAAAACTGAGGATCGGTCCGCACGATGCCGCAGCAGCCGTGAAGGCCTGATCCGGAGCCCTTCAGGAGCAAGCGGAGCGGTTGCGCAGCAGGCACATCCGCGCCTGGGTGCACAGCGAGCCCGCATCGCTCAAAAAAAGCGAACCGGCTTTCAGTCTTTCAATTGGGCTGTTGTGAGCTTTTTAACCGACGCGAACACTCGATTCGATCAGCTCAGCAGACCTCTGTGATGGAACGGCCGAACGAAGTGCGTGCTCATTCGTTTCTGGCCGGTCGCCGGGCAGCACGTGCCACGGCGGGAGCGCAATCTTTCTGTCCTGGATCACGGCCCCGGTTGATCGGTTGAGGTTCTGACCGAAAGGCAATCAGTCGCTTCGAGTGTTAACCAATCCTTACACATGGTGACAGATCAGGCAACCCTTTTTTGCAGTGGAAATCTCCTGCGGCATCCCCCGAAAGCGTCACATCGGTAACGTTGCCGGTTACGAATTTGGCTTCAGGTCGCCATGGGTCTTACTTCACGCGCTCGTCATCGCCACTCATCGTTGTCTTCCAGGTCTTGTTGTCTGTCGACAACTCCGACGCCCAGTGGATCCGATCGTTCCCGGTGAAGTCGTTCGTGACCCGCTGCCACGTGGTCACGCCGTTTTGAGTGTCGTGCCCCAGAAAAGTCCAGTGCGTGCCCTCGATCGTCAACTCCCCCACGCCCAGTGCGTGGCCGTCCGGCAGGATGTTCTGAGTATGAAAATGCCCTGGTGTATCCGCTGGAACGTAGATCGTGAGGGCCCCGACCTTGCCGTTGATCGTTTGCTGGCAGGCGAAGTAGTGCCCAAAGAGATGGCAGTCGTTGACCAGAGAATCCGGGGTCGTTTTGCCCGCATCATGCAGCGTGACGTTCCATGCGCCGGCGTAGAGTTGCAGCGGCGCGAAAGGGTCGGCCGCGGGGATTGGCGTCTGGCCAAGAAACGCCACAAGAATCACGAAAGGAATCATGTTGCCTCGCGAAGATGAGCGGGAAGTGTAGCAGAGCCCGATGGTTACGCGGCCAGCGCCTCGAATTCAGTGTTTATTTTCAGGCAGTTGCGGAAACGATTGCCCAGTGTGTGCCGGCTCGGGCCTTCTGCGGCACCCCATGGCCGGCGGGACCGCGCCAAATCTCGGAATAGCTGTTGCATCGCGGGGCAAACCTCTTTAATATGCGTCAATTACGGGTATGAAAGCAGGCAGGGCGGTCCCACGCAGCGCACCCCCACGCGGCAGCGGTCAATCCGAAGCAGTTAAGGCTCTGAAGCCAGCTCCTGTACTGCCAGGACAGCAGGGGAGCCTTGTCTCCCACAACGGCAACGTCGCCGTCGAAAACCCTGCCTTCACGGCCCACTACATTCGTTCGCGCATCGGAAAGATCTGCGTCGCTATCACCGGGTCGACACCGGCCGAGATGCTTGAGAACGCCGAGCGCATCGTCCGCGAGAATCACTTTGTCGAGTTCCGACTCGATTACCTTGCGAGCCCGGCCGCGATCCTCCCCAAGCTGAAGCAGTTTCTCTATGAGCGTGGCGAGGTGACTGCGATTGCAACATGCCGCCGTGCCTCGACGGGCGGAAAATTCAAAGGCACGATCGGAGCAGAACTCGACATCCTCGAGAAGGCAGCGGCCTCTGGCGTCCACCTTATCGACCTCGAACTGCAAACCGCCGAGCACATGAAGCCGGCGCAGATGAAGAAGCTGCGCTCGCATGGCGCGGCACTGATCATCAGCTGGCACGACTTCGAGGCCACGAAAAACCTCGACGCCATCCTCGATCGCATTCTGCCCTTCCAGCCGGAGTTCGTGAAGATCGTCTCTACCGCGAAAACGCTGGCCGACAACGTTACGATGATGCGCTTCCTCGATCGCCGGCGCGACGAGGCCAACCTCATCGGCATCTGCATGGGCGAACAGGGTACGATCAGCCGCGTCCTCGGGCTGCGCGCGGGCAGTGTGTTCACCTTTGCCTCAGCGCTTCCGGGCGAAGAGACGGGGGCGGGCCAGATCGACGCACGCACGCTGCGCGAGACCTGGCGCATCGACCAGATCGACCAGTCGACGAAGGTCTACGGCGTGGTGGGCAATCCGGTGCGGCACTCGCTTTCGCCGCTCATTCACAACATGGCGTTCCGCCGCGAGACGGTGAATGCGGTCTTTCTGCCGCTGCAAACCTCGCGACTCAGCGATCTGCTTACGCTCACGCGGGAAGTTCCGCTGCACGGGCTGGCCATCACGATGCCGTTCAAGACGGAGATCCTGAAGCATCTGGAGAGAACTGACGCGCTGTCGG
>Ga0335072_10009682_pt1 | contig 13889 bp, 12 predicted proteins | sample Lox_Sample_21_FD_206725 | JGI IMG/M metagenome (GOLD analysis project Ga0335072, IMG submission 206725) | Soil microbial communities from Loxahatchee National Wildlife Refuge, Florida, United States - Lox_Sample_2.1 | ecosystem: Environmental > Terrestrial > Soil > Wetlands | place: USA...
CTATCTGCGCGTGGTCGCACAGCCGGCCGACTGACGTCGCGGCCCCGCGGCTGATTGGTTGGATACAGGAATGAGCAACCGCGGGGCAGGACGCAATCCGCCCTGGCACGCTTGCCGGACGCCGCCCGCTGACGCATGCTTTCGCCCCAGGAGGAACCAGACATGTTGTACGAACTGCGGATTTATGAGTGCGTGCCCGGCCGCCTGCCGGACCTCAACAAGCGCTTCGATACGATCACGCTGAAGCTGTGGGAAAAGCACGGCATCAAGCAGGCCGGCTTCTGGACCACGGTGATCGGCGAGTCGAACCAGACGCTGTACTACATGCTGGTATGGGAATCGCTCGCCGAGCGTGAGAAGAAGTGGAACGCGTTCGGTGCCGATCCCGATTGGCTGAGCGCACGGGCGCAGACCGAGGCAAACGGTGCTATCGTGGCGAATGTGAAGAACTTCATCCTGGCGCCGACGCCGTACTCGTCGGTCAAATAGCCTCAGCCGCGCAGCAACTGATCTCGCCCGACTAGCGTTGGTTGTGCCGGTTTGCGGCGCAATCCCGCTTCCCGGGCGAAGTCAGCCGCGGCCTGAACGTCGCGGTAATTGAACCCCTCCGTGTACCACTGGTAAATCGGCGCCATCACCGCTCGCGCTTCCTGGTGCGCTTCCCGCGCGCGCAGCAGCCACGCCAGATCCGTGGCCACCCGCAGTTCCCACAACTTCCCGCCTTGAGCCTGCGCCGCTGCCAGCGCCTCGCGCAGCATCGCAATGCTCTCGGCCGCATCCGTCACGTCATAGCGCGCCTGTAGCCGGGCAATCTCCGGCAGGCACCAGCGTTCGCCGGTCAGCCGCGCCAGTTCCGTCGCACGTGCGAGCAATGCGCTGGCACCATGACGGTCGCCGCGCTCGCCCTTGAGCTCGGCTGCCGCCGCCATGAAGTACGACAGCAGCGCCCAGATCTTCGTCTTGTCCAGTTGATCCAGCGATTCCTGCAACTGCGTTTCCATCGCCGGATCGTCGCCGGCCTGCAGCGCCGCCCAGGCCTGGAAAAACCGCCCCTCGGGTCCGCCCAGGAAGGTTTCATAGTCGATCGACACATCGAGCAATCGCGCCGCCTTCCAGCGCACTTCCTCCACGTCGCGCAAGAGCATTGAGGTGATGCAGCCGCGACGGAGGATGAACACGACGCTGATGGCGTGCGAGATGGCTTCGGCGTGGGCCAACCCCTTTTCTGTCACCCTGCGGGCCTGGTCCGGATAGCCCATCACCGCGAGGCAGATGCCCAGGAACGCACAGCCCGCGACCATCGGATTGCGGCCGGTGTCGGCGGCGGGGCCGGGAGAATTGTCGGACTCGTAGAGCCGCAGCAGGTTCTCATACGCCGCGCGTGACTCGGCAAAACGCCCGAGCAATAGATAGGCGCTGCCGCCGACGCGTTCGCCAAGAATGGTCGCCTGGCGGTTTCCGGCACGCTCGCCCAAATCGAGAATCTCGCGCGCGTAACGGATCACCACTTCCGGCTCGGCGTGGCTGAAATGATAGACCTGCAGCCCGTACAGGATCGGCAGCAGCAGATCGGTTTCGTTCAGCTCCAGGCACAGCTCACGCGCTCGCATGAACGCCACGTGTCCCTCGTCACTGGCCGAGCCGACCTGGTCGATCAGACCGCGCCCGAGTGCCGCCTGTAACAGCAGCTCGCGCCGCCGCGTCGCCGCCCCATCGGGCAGGCTCTCGAGCAAACGCAGCCCCCGTTGCAGATGGTTCACCATTTCCGCGATGGCGCAGCGTGCCATCGCTTGCTCCGCCGCCTTCAAATGGCAATCGATCGCGCGGTCCGCCATGCCGGCTTCGGCGAAATGATAGGCGAGCAATCCGGGTTCGGGCGGTGCGATGCCGGTTCCGGTCTCCAGCATTGCCGCCACCTGCGCATGCAGGGCACGGCGCCGGTCGCGCAGCAGCGAGCCATAGGCGGCATCCTGCAACAAGGCATGCTTGAAGCTGTACACCGGGTTTGGTGGCCGGCCCCGCTCAACCATCACATCGCCCGCGACCAGTGCCCCCAGACTGGCGGCGACCAGTTCGCGCGGCAGATCAAACGCAGCCAGGAACGTCTCGAACGAAAACTCGCGGCCGAGCACTGCCCCCATCTGCGCCACTTCCTTGACGCTCGCCAGGCGGTCCAACCGCGACATCAGCGAGGCGTGCAGCGAACTTGGTACCACCACCGGCGGACGCAGTTCCGTTGCCGCGGCCGGCCGTTGCTCCGCTGCGACGGGACCAGTGTCCAATACCGTCTTGGTCAGTTCCTCCACGAACAACGGCACACCGTCGGCATGCGAAAGGATTTGCTCGGTGATCTGCGCTGGCAGTTCGCGGCCCTCGGCAACGCGCCGAACCAGCGAGGCGGCTTGCTCTCGCCCGAGCCTGCTCAGCGTCACGACCGACACGTGCGGCTGCCCCATCCAGGCAGGCCGCATTTCCGGCCGCGACGTCACCACCAGCAGCATCGGCATGTGCGCGACGTTCGCGACCAGACGCTCGAGCAATTCCAGCGTCGTGGGGTCGGCCCAGTGCAGATCCTCGAAGATCCCCAAGAGCAATTGCGTCTGCGTCAAGGTTTCAAGCTGGCGCAGGATGGCGGCGAAACCGCGTTCCTTGCGCCGCTGCGGCGTCAGCTCGGCCAGGCGCGCATCAAGCGAAACCGGCAGCGACAGCAGATCGGCAATCAGCGCCACTTCGTCGGGTGAGGGGTCGCTGTGCGCCAGCAACGCCTCGAGTTTCGCCTGCCGGGTCTCCGCGTCGTCGTCCGGTTCGAATCCGGCGCGGCGCGCGAACATCGTCATCACCGGATGCAGCGCGCTGTCCTGGTAATGCGGTGCGCAGAACCAACGCAGCCGCAGATGCGGCGTATCGCGCACGCGTTCTTCGAGCGCCGCGCTGAGGCGCGACTTGCCGATCCCGGCCTCGCCGGACAGCAGCACCACCTGCCCTTGTCCGGCGCGTGCTTGCTCTGCGCGGGACACCAGGAACGCCAGTTCGTCGTCGCGGCCGACCAGGGGCGCGCCGGCACCAGAACGAAGCGCCTCGAAGCGGCTGTCGATCGTGCGTTCGCGCAACACCTGCCAAGGGCGGATCGGCGTGTCGTAGCCGTGCAGCAAAGTGGTTGCCAGTGCAGAATATTCGAACAGCCCGCCGGTCAGATCGTGGGTCGCGTCGGAGATAAGGATGGTGTTACGCTCAGCCAATGATTGCAACCGGGCGGCAAGGTTGGGGGCATCGCCGACCACGGCTGCCTCGCGCGCCGCGCCGCTGCCGATCAGGTCGCCGACCACCGCAAGCCCGGTGGCGATGCCGACCCTTGTGGCCAGGGTATCGGGCGGGCCGGCCACGGTTTCCAGCCGGCGGACCGCCTCGACCACCGCCAGCGCCGCCCGCACCGCATGCTCTGCGTCGGTTTCCCGTGCTGTTGGATAGCCGAAATAAACCAGCAGGCCATCGCCCATGTAGCGAGCAACGAAGCCGCCATGGCGGATCACCTCGGCGGTGACGCAGCGCTGGTAGGCGGTCATGACGTCGCGCAGATCCTCGGGGTCGAGCCGCGCGCCAAGTGCGGTGGAACCCACCAGATCGCAGAACATCACGCTGAGCTGACGGCGCTCCGGTCCGGGCGAGGGTTGTGGTCGTTTCTGATCCGGTCCGGTCTCGCTGCGGACCGCACTCGCCCCGCAGTAGCCGCAATAACGCTTGTCGAGCGCGTTAGCGCTACCGCACGCGGTACACCGCCACGCGAGCGGCGCGCCGCATTCACCACAAAACAGGTTGCCTTCCGGCGCTGATGTACCACAGCGCAGGCATTCCATGCTTTTGCCCCGTGACCTTGATTAGCGCGCCATCTTGGCAAAATGTGGCGTCGCTGCTTCAAGGAAACACTTCATGGCGTTGGTGACAAGCAAAACATCATCGGCGTCGAGAATTTGCGGTTGGCGCGTCGCGGATTATGCGGCACTGTTCCGCTGCCATATCGGCAAGCGGCTGCGAAAAGGGGATGTATAATGAATAAGACTATTCGCACGGTTAGCGGCACTCTCATTCAGTCCGTCGCAGACGACAAGCTCGAGGCGCTCGCCCAGGTGCTGGGACTGAACGCCAAGGAAACCGCCAATCTGAAGGCCAAGGGCCGCGTGATGGTGGTCGTCGAGGAGACGGTGAAGTCCGCCGGCTGAGATTCGTCCCGCGCGGCGCAGCCGACAGCCTCGCATGCTCCTGGCGCCCGGTGCCAAATCCCTCTCGGCGCTGCGGCGGCTGCCGTCCGGGCGGGCAGTCAGCATCACGGAGCAATGTGGGCTGGAAGGCGACGTCTGCGCCTTCACCCTGCCGGCCGCTGCGGCGCCGCTGAGTGCCGAGTGCGTCACCGGGCGCCCGCTGACGCTCGCCCCGGGCGACTTGTTTCTGGCAACCGCCGGGCATCGCGAATCAACCCGCTGGGTGGTGGGCAGCGTCCCCCATGGCGGGCTGGTGCCGGGCGACGAATACTGGCTGCTTGCCGATTGCGGCACGGTGGGTGCGCTCGTTGGCGACTCGCCGCGCGAGAAGGGCCATCTCGGCCGTGTCGTGTTCCGCGGCGTGGCGCTGGATGAAGCCGGGACGCCCCTCAACATCCGGCAATTCGCGTGGACCGCGCCGCCCGGCGGGGTGGCCGACCACGGCGCCCCGGTTTTCGTCGTGGTGGGAACATCGTCGGAAGTGGGCAAAACCACCGCGGCCGTGAACATCCTGCGCGCACTGCGCCGCAGCGGCCGCGAGCGAGTGGCCGCACTGAAGGCCACCGGAACCTCCTCGCTGGCCGAACTCCAGAGCTATCAGGATTTCGGTGCGGCGCCTTGTTTCGATTGCGTGGATTTTGGCCTGCCCACCACCTACCCATCCGGCCGCGCGGATATCGGCGCCGTGTTCGTGGCAATGCTGGACGCGTGCCTCTCGCTGCCCGCGGACGCCGTGCTGGTCGAATGCGGCGGCGACATCCTCGGCGCCAACGTGCCCGTCTTCCTGGAGCATCTCGGGCTGCGCCGGCCGGAGGCGAAGCTGATCCTGGCCGCTTCGGATTCGCTCGCCGCGTTGGGAGCGAAGTCCGTGCTCGCCGGGATGGGCATGACGATCACTCTGATCTCCGGACCTTGCACCGATACGCCAACCATAGAGCACCGCACGCGGGACCTGTGCGGCGTGCCCGCCATGAACCTTGCGCGCGGCGGCCCGGCGGCGTTGTTCTGACACTTGGTCGGTGCGTCACGGAAGCAGGCATGAGCGATACGGGTGCGACGGCCGTTGACCTGGTGAACAAGGGAATCGTCCTCGCCAACGCGCACGCCGGCGCGGCCGATGGCGCGGGCCGTACCTTCATTGTCACCGGGCTCAATCGCTCCGGCACCAGCCTGATCGCCGCGATGCTGCGACAGGTCAGCATTTTCATGGGCGCGGAGATCAACGACATCGTCCACGAGGACGAGGCCTTCGTGCGGACCATGGAGCAAAGCAACCGTGACGGATTGCGGCAACTGATTGCCAGCCGGAACGCGGCCTATGGCACGTGGGGGTTCAAGCTGCCGATGCTTTGCCGGTTGCTCGATGATGCCGACATCGGCTTGTTCAACAACCCCCATGTCATCGTGACGTTCCGCGATCCGCTTGCCGTTGCCGTGCGCGCGTCCCTGTCCGAGTATCAGCCGCCGATGCAGGCGCTGATGGATGCGGCCGACGACACGATGGCGTTGGCCCGGTTCGCCGCGCGCCTTGCCTGCCCTGCGTTGCTGATCAGTTACGAGAAGGCGCTGGCGTTCCCTGGGGACATGGTCGACACCGTCGCGCGATTCTGCGGATTGCCACCGAGCGATGCGTTGCGCCGGCATCTGATCGAGGCGATCGAGCCGAACCGGGAGACGTATTTGCTCGGCGCACGGCGGCGGTACGAAGGCCGCATCGAAGGCGTTGCCGGCGGGCGTCTGTATGGCTGGTGCCGGCTGACCGGCGTGGCCGATCCGGTGAATTTGGAATTGTTCCTCGATGACGGGCCGGTGACCCGTTTCGTGGCCGATGCGTTCCGCCCCGACTTGCTCGACGCAGGCTTCGGCGAAGGCCGGCACGGCTTCTATCTCGATGTGGCGAAGCTGGGCGCGCGCGGCGATAGTGTGGTGCGCATCAGGGTGGCGCGGCACGGGGTGGAACTGGATAACAGCGGGCGCCGGCTGGCCCATTACGCAACAGCAGAAGGGAAAGCGTGATGAAACTTGGAATTCACCTGCCGCATGCCGGCGAGCAAGCGACACCGGCGCTGATCCGCCGCCATGCCATCCGCGCCGAGGCGTTGGGCTTCGACGATGTCTGGGTGAGCGAGCATATCATCGTGCCGCGCGCGGCATTTCCGCGCTCGCCATTATTCTTCGATCCGGTGGTCACGTTGAGCTATGTCGCCGCGGTGACGGAACGCGTGCGGCTGGGTACCACCGTTCTGGTGCTGCCGATGCGCCATCCTCTGCCGTTGGCGAAGGAACTGGCGAGCCTGCACAATCTGTCCGGCGGGCGGCTGATCCTGGGCGCCGGCGTCGGCTGGCTGGAGGCGGAGTTCGCAGCACTCGGCGTGCCGTTCAAGGAACGCGGGCGGCGCATGGATGAAGGCATCGCGATGATGCGCGCGGTGTGGACGCAGGATCCAGTGAGTTTCGAGGCCAAGGTGATCCCGGCGAAGATCGAGGGCATGACAATGCAGCCGCTGCCCATGAGCCGGATTCCGCTGTGGATCGGCGGCAGTTCAGACGCGGCGCTGAAGCGGACGGCGCGGATTGCCGATGGTTGGCACGGCAGCCAGGCGACACCGGAGCAAGCGGCGCCGATCGTGAAGCGGCTGCGGGCCGAACGTCCTGGCGACGATTTTACCATTTCAATTCGTTCGCATTGGAATGGCAAGGATCTGGGCGAGTTGCGTGAGCGGGTGGCGGCTTACGAGGCGGTGGGCGTGCAGCATGTGCTGATCGGACCGGTGAACCGGGAAGAGGATGATTGGGACGCAGTGATCGAGGGCGCGGGAAAACTGGTTGGGCGGTGATCGCGCCGCCACGTTTCGCTCCCGGGACGAATACCGAAGCCGATCGCCCGCCAAACCGCCGCCTTTGCCGGCCGCCCGGCGCGCGCGCGGCGGCGTACACCCGGCGGCACACCCGCAAAAGCAATCGAACCAGGCTCAGCCCTTCACCGCCCCGGCCGTCAGCCCGGCGACCAGCCAGCGCTGCCCCAGCAGCGTCATTGCCACCGGCGGCAGTGCGATCAGTGTCGCTGCCGCCATCAGTGCACCCCAGTCGGTGACCCCCTCGCCGACGAAATTGAACGCCGCCACGATCAGCGTGCGGCTGTGAATGTCGCTCAGCACCAGCGAAAACAAAAAATAGTTCCAGGCAAACACAAAACACAGGATGACGCTGACCGCGAGGCCCGGACCGACCAGAGGCAGAACCACGCGCCACAATACCGCAACATCAGAGCACCCGTCGATGCGCGCGGCTTCGACGAGTTCGCGCGGCAACGCATCGAAAAACGGCAGCATGGTCCACAGCGCCAACGGCAGGGTGATCGCCGCGTGGGTCACGATCAGCACCCAAAAACTGCCGATCGCACCAATCGCCGAGAACATTACGAACCACGGCAGCAGAAACAACGCTCCCGGGGCCATGCGCGCAGCGAGCATCAACAGCGCCGGCCAGTGCATGCGATTCCATGAGACTGCAAATGCGGCTGGCACGCCAAGTACAATTCCCAACACCGTCGATCCGCCTGCAACGATCAAACTGCTCAATCCAAACCGCAAAAACGGCATGGTGGTCAGTACTGTTGTGAAATTCTGCAATGTCGGATGGAACAACAGTTGTGGCGGCATCGCGGTAACGGCGTCGGAATCCTTGAATCCAGCGGTGACCATCCAAATCACCGGCGCGACCAGCACGGTGGCCACGACCGCGATCTGAACGCCATCCTGCAATCGCGCAAGGCCGGCGGCGAGCCTGCGGGTCACCATTGCGTCGCCCTCCGCAGCCGCACCAGCACCACCACGGCGCCGATGACGATCGCCGTCAGCGTCACCATCAGCGCCGAGGCATAGCCGATGTCGAGAAATACAAAACCCTGCTTGAACGCGTAGATATTGAGAGTTTGCGAGGCATCGCCGGGACCGCCCTGCGTGGTGATGTAGATGATGTCGAAAAAGCGCAGCAGATCCACGCTGCGCAGCGTGGCGGCGGTGACGATGCTGGGCGCGAGCAATGGCAGGGTGACGCGGCGCAGCAACGCCCAGCCGCGGGCGCCGTCGATGTCCGCCGCCTCGAACACGTCGGTGGGCAAGGTCTGCAAGCCGGCGAGCAAAATCAGCGCAACGAACGGTGCCCATTGCCAGGTGTCGATCATGGCGATGGTCGGCACGACCCACTGCGGCGAGGCAAGCCACAGCGCCGGCGGAATGCCGACGGTCTGCAATAGCCAGTTGGCGATGCCAAGCGACGGATCGAGAATCACCAGCCACATCATGCCCACCACCACCGGCGGCATGACAAACGGCGACACCAGCAGCGTGCGCAGCAATCCGCGCAGAAGCCGCGTGCGATTCAGCAACAACGCCAGATACAGCCCGGCGACAAGCTGCAACGCCAGCGAAAGCGCGTAGAGCGCGAACGTGACCCGCAGGCCTTCCCAGAACTTCGGATCCTGCAGGAGCCGTGCGTAATTGCCCGGGCCGGCGAAGCGTGGCGCGGAACCGAAGCTGAAATGCTGCAGGCTCAGCCACAGCGTATACAGCAACGGAAAGCCGATCATCAGCGCGACAAACCCAAGCCCGGGCAACAGCATCCAGCGGAATGAGCCGTGGCGGCGACGGCGTGGCATGACGGATCGGCGGGACGTCGGTCGCGCCCTGCCGCCCTCTATTGCTGTGCCATCATCGCGGCGATCTGCTTGTCCGCATTGCACGCCGCGTCATGCGCCGACGCCTGGCCGAGCAATACGCTGTCCACCGCATCGCCGATGATTTCACGGGCCTGGGGCTGGCGTTCCAGCGGCGGGCCGACCTCGCTGGTGCCGCCAGCGCCCATCCGCGTCAGCAGCCGTTCCCAGTCCGCGCGCACCGGCACCTGTTGCAGCCACGCCTTGTATTCGGCACTTTGGGCCACTGAATCGCGGGGCGGCGCGATGCCCTGCAAGGCAAGTCTGGCATCCATCGCTTTCGATGTTGCCCATTGCACGAAGTACCACGCCGCCGCGTTCTTTTTCGAGAAAGCCGACAGCGACACGCCCCAGCCGATGACCGTTGGCTTCGACACCCCGCCCGGTCCGGGCGGCAGCAGCATCAGTCCGGTATCGTCCTGACGGTGCGCGAACTTCATCATCTCGCCGAATTCGTTGCTGGATTCAAATGCCATGGCGGCGCGGCCCTGGCCGTACAGCTCGCGGGTCTGGATGAAAGTGTTGTTGACCGCGCCGGGAGGGCCGTACTGCCGCAACATGTCGGCATACCAGGAGACCGCCTGCACCCCCTTCGGCGAGCACAGGTCCGGCTTGCCCTCAGCATCCATGTAGTCGGTGCCGAAATTGTGCAGCACGTTGCTGAATGTGTAGGGCAGCGCCGGCTTCAGGCCGCGCGTCGCCCACGGGATCATCGTCGGCTGGCATTGCCGCACCGCCGCCGCGGCCTTCATCAGCGCATCCAGCGAGCCCGGCGGCGCGATATGGCATTTCTGGAAGATGTCCTTGCGATAATAGACGATCGGGCCTTCAATATTCAGCGGAATCCCGTCCAGCTTGCCGTCAAAGGTCTCGCCGGCCACCAGCGCATGACTGAAATCAGCGAAGTCATACGCGGGTGACGTCTCGCCTGGTTGCTTCAACAGCGGATCGAGGTCCGCGTACCAGCCGGCATGGGCATAGAGCTTGCCCTCCAGCGACTTCAGCGACATGAACACATCGACGCTGGCGCTCTTCGACTGCAGGATCGTCACCAGCCGCTGCCGCATCTGTTGCTCTTGGAACGTATCGACCTGCACCGTGATGCCAGTCAGCTTTTCGAATTCCGGAAGCTGCGCCACCACCGCGTTGGACCAGGGATGATTTTCGGTGAGGAAGTCGATGGTCTCGCCCTGATGGGCCTTCCAGTTGAAGCCCTGCGCCGATGCCGGCACAGCGCCCAGCATGCACGCGGCAAGGCCGGCCAGCAGCAGGCCGGCGATCCTGGTTCTCATCACGTCTCTCTCCCTCACTGACGAACGCCGCACCGGCACGGCCGGCCTGATGCACTGGCACAGCCAGGCCGATGCACCGACGGCGATGGCTTGTACTCACACCGTCGGCGCGGCCACCTCATCCAGCGCCAGGCCGCGCGCCTCCGGTCCCACTTGCGTCACCGCCACCGACGCGATGACCAGCATCACGGCAATCGCCACGAACACCGCCGTGATCCCGTAGCCACGCTGAATGAGAAGAATGCCGGGAATGATCACCGCACTGGCGATCCGCCCCGCCGATTGCGCCAGACCAAAGCCGGTGGCGCGCGCATTGGTCGGGAACACCTCGGAGATGAAGATCTGCGCCGAGTTCCCCGCGAGCTGAACGAAGAAGATCATCACAAACCCCACCGCGAAGAACATCGTGTCCGACGTCACGATGCCAAACGCCGCGGCGGCGACGCCCGCCAGGATAAACGCGGCAACCGCGGTGACCTTCCGTCCGAAACGCTCCAGCGCATACATCATGAAGCCGCTGGCGCAGGGAAACGCCAGCGTCATGCCGAGCGTGTAGGTCAGCGACTTGGTAATGGTGAACCCATGTGTCGTCGCCATCATGTTCGGCAGCCACGCGCCGAGCCCGAGCGCGACGCCGAGGAATGCGACGAAGCAGATCATCCCGGCAATCACGCGCCGTGGGAATGCACGAAAAATGATGCCGAACGGATCGCTCCTGGTATCGCTCGCCGCGTCCTGGCTCAGCGTATCCAGCGGCACGGTGCGCAAGCCCATGCGTTGCAGCCGGTTGAGCGCGCGCTGTCCCTGGCCGTGCGTCGCCAGCCAGCGCGGCGATTCCGGCAGCGAGAAGCGCAACAGGAAGACGATCAGCGCGACAAGCCCCACCACGGTCCAGATGCCGCGCCAATGGAGAATGTCGCGGAACTCCAGAACGAACAAGGCACCGACCGGCCAGGGCCATGCGCCGCCGATGAACTGCATCAGCGCAACGATGCGACCGCGGTTGTGCTTGGGAGCATATTCGGCAGTGTAGGCGAAGCACAGCGGTTGCTCCGCCCCCAGACCCACCCCGGCAAGAAACCGGCACACAAGCAGCCACGTCAGGTTCGGCATCCAGGCGCCCGCGATCGTCGCCAGGCCAAACAACAGCAGATTGAACTGATAGACCGCCTTGCGGCCGAAGCGATCGGTAAATTCGCCCTGGCCCACCGCACCCAGAAACAAACCGATCAGCGTAGTACTGTTCACCATCGCGGCGCCGGATGCGTCGAGAAATCCGCTATGGATCATGTCGGGCGTCATGGCACCGAACATCGTGTAGTCGATAACATCGATAAAATAGCCGGAAGCGACCAGCGCCAGCACCCGCCAATGAATCGGCCCCATGCGGGCGTTGTCCATCGCGTCGCCGACAAAGGCCTCGATCGTCTGCGCCATGCGTTCCTCCCGCTTTATTTGCCGGCCATGCCTCGTTCCGGCTTCGGCTTGCTGCCGTCGGCAGCGTAGCCTCGGCAAAAGCGGCTGTCATCGGTTGCTCACAACGACGGCCCGAGCGGCCCCGTTCCCCGGCTTGATTGCGAGCCGCGCTGGATCGAAGCAAGCTCCAGCGGCACCACGGGCCGGCCTTCCGGCCGCGCAACGAAATAAGGGAAGGAAGCCAACATGCGCCTTGCCAACAAGATCGGCATCGTCACCGCCGCCGGCTCCGGGATGGGCCGCGCCGGCGCTGTTCGTTTCGCCAGCGAAGGAGCAGCGGTCGCCGTCGTCGACCTCGACGGCGATGCCGCGAACGCCGTGGTGCGGCAGATCGTCGACGCAGGCGGCAAGGCCATTGCGCTGACTGGCGATCTCACCAGCGACGATTTCGCCCGCGACATCGTGCGCCAGACCGCGCGGCAGTTCGGCGGGCTGGATTTCGTGTGGAACCACGTGGGCACGCCGGGCCCTGCTTCCATCGAAGGCCTCGACTGGAAGGATTTCGACTTCGCGATGACGCTGAACGTGCGCACGGTCTTGGTCACCACCGAGGCGGCCTTGCCGGAACTGCGTGCCCGCGGCGGCGGCGCGCTGTTGTTCACCGCGTCGACCTCCGGGCTGGTCGGCTCGCCGTACAGCCCGGTCTACAATATCGCCAAGTTTGGTGTGGTGGGTTTGGTGAAGGGATTGGCGAAACGCTACGGACACGAGAAGATCCGGGTCAACGCGGTCTGCCCCGGCACCACCGATACGCCGATGCTGCGCGTGTTCGTCGCGCGTCCGGACAGCCAGATGCCGCCGGGCGAAACCCCGGAGACACTGGTGGTCAAGCGCGGCGGCCTCAATCCGATGCGCCGGGTCGCCCAGCCGGAGGAAATCGCCAACGCCGCCTTGTTCTTGCTCTCCGATGAGGCGTCGTTCATAAACGGCGTTGCGCTCGCGGTGGACGGCGGCGCAACGGCGTAGCCCGCGATTGCCGTGCGATCAGCCGGACGGCGGTTGCTTCGGACGCCAGAGCAATCCCACGTCCCATAACCGAAAGCGCACCGCCTCATGGAGCAATCGCAACGGCGTGGCGGGCCGTATAGCGACCGGCCGGCATCCCGTGCCGCCTTGGCGCAGGCGCAGCGCAACGGCTGGCGTGGGTGGTCGGTCGGCCGTCGCGCCGCCGGTGGACGCGGCAGCCGGGCGATAACGGGTCCGCGGCAGAACTGGAATCACCGCCGCGTCCGGAGAGGCCTGCCGCGACGAAGATTCGCTCTGCCCCCACGTGAAGGCCGGGCGTTCAGTGCCGCCGGTATCTTGTCGGCTGGTGACGCCAGCCGCCTGACCCTGCGAGGATGATGCCCTGATCTCCGACGGCGATGGCGCGCCGTTGAATGGAATCCGCGGCGCCTGTGCCGGGATGGACGGGGAATTTGGCGCGGCGGGAAACTGCCGCGGCGCTTCGTGCATGGAGACGCTGCGCAGCTTCAGCACCGGCCGGGCGGAGGGGTTATCGGATCGCTCTGGCATGGCTGACCTGGCCGGACACCGGGTGGCAAACAATGCTCATTTCGAATCCGCCGCTGCGGCGCCAACCCCGCGCGGAGCCAGCGCGGCGTCACGCCACGGCGTTCCGTCGGTCTGCCCTGACGCCGCGGCTTCCTCGGCTTGCCGGGACAGCCAGCTCGGAATGACCTGATATGTTTCCCCATCCTCATCCGGCCTGAATTCGAACTCTCCGGCGGACACATAGGGATGGCCCGGAGGTTGCCCGCCATCAGCGACGAGGACCGCGGGAACCGTCAGCGGTTGCAAACCCACAGCGGCAACCACCTCGGCATGGGAAAGCTCTTCCGTGTCCTCGGGCACGAAGGCGGCGTGAAGCTTCAGCGTGTCGCCGCCGAAGGGGCGTTCAGAGTTGCCTGGCATGGATCTGTCCGGGATATTTGTCATCAATACTAACATATACCACCCGCCTTGTCAACGGCAGAGCATGTCGTGCCGGTCGCTGCGGCGTACGCCGATGCTGTGGCTCCCACCGGCATCGCCGGTGCGAGCCGCCCGCCGACCCGCACCGGTTCGATCCGTTTCGCCAGCCCGGTCGCGTCGTCGGTTTCGATGAACACCCCGCACACCGTCGACCCGCCCTCGGCCGGGTTCAGC